>ERZ1370068.7686-contig-659_pt1 | contig 60597 bp, 102 predicted proteins | sample MGYA00561227_ERZ1370068 | MGnify/ENA primary metagenome ERZ1370068 (study PRJEB38410, sample SAMEA6850437) | metagenome | study: Metagenomic assessment of the ecological functions of the soil: analysis of the soil microbiota associated with the... | reverse complement strand
TTGTACTTCGTTCAGTTACGTATTGCTGCCTCGCCAAGAATGCAGATGTGCGGCCGCATCAATCGGGCCAGAAAACCCCACTCTCACGAATAGGACAGGCTGGGGCGAACACCCCGTCGCGGCGAGGCGACCGATCGGATTGCCGACCTGGACCAGGCTGCCGAACAGACCGCGCCGCTCGGCCGGTGCCGACCTCGGAGACCAGCAAGACGGCCCCGCCCCATTCGCCGCCGAGACCCATAGCTTGCAGCAACCGCAACACGATAAGAAGGACCGGCGCAAGGATGCCGATCTGCTGATAGGTCGGCAGCAGGCCCACAAGGAAGGTGCCAAAACCCATCAGCAGCATCGAAATCACGAGCATCGATTTGCGCCCGACACGGTCGCCGAAGTGACCGAAGACGATGCCGCCCAGCGGGCGTGCAACATAGCCGAGCGCATAAACGCTCAGTGCCGCAAGGGTGCTGACCGTTGGATTGGAGGCCGGGAAGAAAAGCGGCCCGAAGACGAGAGCGGCGGCGCTGGCGTTGACGAAGAAATCGTACCACTCGATGACGGTGCCGATGGTGCTGGCCGCCACGATCTTGCTCGTGGGCGCTCGCTGACGCGGCCTGCCGGTGTCCGGCTGGCCGGTGCCTGCTATGAGCGAGACTACTACGTCTTCCCCGACGCCGGCCATTGCCGCCCCCATCCTTCGCTCGATGATCAGGCTACGCGAAGACTATTTGCGGGGATCGACTAAGTCCAGACTTTGCTCGGCGTCCCGAACACGCTTTAAAAGGCGCAATTTGTCCCGGAAGGTCTGGTTCTTGCACAAAGGGGTAAAGAAAGCAGATACACCATTGGCTCGGGCCTAGCCATTGCGCGTCATCGGTCACTCGGGAGTCCCGCCAATCGCAGTCCCTCCAGCACTCTTTGCATCTTGCTATTGAATGCGGCCGTTCCGATCGATGGCTCGAAGGTTTTCAAAGTAGTATTCGGCCACAGCTTGAGGTAGTGAACCAATGCCTCGCGTGCCTCTTGCTCCCTGCCAGCCAAAGCATAGGCTGAGGCCAGATAAGCCACAGGGTTTCCCGCATTCGGCGCCTCAAGCGCCGCGCGTGCCAACCACTCGATCGCTTTCTGGTCCTGCCCTCCCATGAGATAGACCAAACCTATTCCCTGCTGCCAGCTCCAGCGCAATTGCGAATTCGGCGCTAGTCGATCGGCTTCGAGGAATTCGGCAAGAGCCTCGTTGAGCTGGCCCATCATCAGCTTGTCATATCCGATTTCCTTGTGGAGAAACGCGTACTTGGGGAAGCTCTGAGCAAGTTCGCTGCATGCTTTGACGCGCAGCTTCGAACTGTCGCATCGCACGCAGGATTTGGCACTGAGCGCCGCGCACGCTCATACTTCCCGGTGCAATGAGGAGGGCATCCTGCAGAGCGAGATCAGCCGCATGAAGGTCGGCGACCTCATCACTCGACCAATGGTTCAGCACACCGGTCACAATCGCAAAAGTAAGATCCGCCAGAGCTGCTGCATTATGACGGTCGAGGTCGACCGCCCATTGCCGGAGCGCGCGGGCGGCTTCATGAGTCCTCCCGAGAAGTTATGCAGAATCGTTTCAGAGATGCGGGTCAGCTTTGCTGCTGTCTCGATATTCGTTCTGGTCCGTCCGGATTGGGCGGACAACGCGAAGTAACTCCATCCTAGAATCCCGAGACATAAGACGCTTATTGCCGCAATGGCTCCTATGGTCGCTCGTCGAACAGAAAAATGGCGCGACTCGAGCGATGCAGGCATTGCCGGGGAACGGCGCTTCCGAATGAAGTCGATCATCTCCGTGCCCGGCACTTGCCGCGCAGGCAGGCCCTCAGTGGCCTGGGGCAACGTCGATGGTTTCAGCGGCGCGGCGTTCTAATGAGGCTCGCGGACGTCACCTCGGACGGCTTCCGCTCCTCCCGCACTTCGCCGACAAAACGGACACCCTTGCGAGGCAGAGTTTTGATTAGACGCTGCTCAGTTCCGCTGTCACCGATGGCGCTACGCACGGCGTTGATGCGCGTGCTCAGCGCCGATCTGGACACGATGCGGCCGCCCCAGATCGACTCGATCCAGCTCGTCTCGGCTGACTACGTGCTCGCGGCGACGGATCAGGTGTACCAAAGGTCGAAGACCTGCGGCTCCATGGAAACCACGGTTGCGCCAGAGCGCATTTCACGCCTGTCAGGTCGAGAGCAAAATTTTCAAAAATATAAAGCAATTTCAAGGCTCACTATCGCCTGAACGGTCCTCTCACTGCGTTTTCTAGCACTACTTCGCAAAACAAAAATAAAGAATTTTAAAGAAAAATAAGCTGTTCTGAAGGCGCCGCGCAAGGCCTTCGGGCACGTTGGTCGTCGTTTTGTGCTCCTCGAATAAGACGCCGGAGGTCGCAATGACCGCAATTGCGCACGTATTGTCACGAGCCTTTCAATCGGTCGGTGAATTCGACACGCTGGAGCAATTGCCCCTTTCTGCGCCAGCCGGCCTCCCTGCTTGTCCCTGGTTTGCATGACCTATGGCCTGGACCTTAGCGGAGCTTCTTCTGAGGCCGTCTCAGACCGGCCGACTTGGCAGGTTGAATATTTTGCGCTTAATTGGGAGAGTTTCAATGAATTCTTCGCTGAAAACAATCCTAGCGTTGGCCGCCATTCTCACCGCGAGCAGCGCTGGAGGCTAACACGGTCCTCAACTTCGAGAACGGTGAATTCACCGGGCTTGTGGCTATGTCAAACGCTCCGGGTTCACCTGTCCCAACCAGCGCCCAGCTTTCAGATCAATTCCTGTCATTGGGCGCATCGTTCGGGTCAAATGCAGGTTATGTCGCTGTCGTTGACCACGATGCTGTGAATACACCAAGTCCGCCGAATGTAATTGGCGGAACGAATGCGGATGGCACTCTGAACTATAATGCCCCAATCTTTGTATCGTTTTTGATGCCAGACGGATCATCAACTTTAGCAACGACGAACTTCGTTCGGGTTCTTGGCGATTTGATCCCGCTAAATAGCGGCACCGCTACGTTGACTGCGTTCGACTCGCTTGGAACCCAGATCGGTAGTGTCACCGAGCCTGACGTGGGGCCCATCGGACATGGACTGACTCTGACGCTCAGCGTCGCCGGAATTCATTCGGTCGAGATATCTGAAACGTCGGGCACGGTCGGTTTGACAACTTCGAGTTCGGCCCGCTCTCACCCGTTCCAACAGTTTTCTGGCCTTTCTGGCGTTCCCGAGCCGTCCACCTGGGCCATGACGATCCTGGGCTTCGCTGGCGTCGGCTTCATGGCGTATCGACGTAAGTCGAAACCGGCATTGATGGCTGTCTGATCCATGATCAACAGGTATTGAATAAAGAGCCGCCTTCGGACTTTTGTGAGAGCCCGCCATGTCTGGCTTAAGTGCCAATCGCAATCTCGTGAAGCTGTTTCATTCGTATCAAGCCACGAAACCATTCTCAGGCACGGACGAAGCCGTTTCCTCAAGCCAAGAAGATATTCCGAAGCAGACGCTTGATACGGTCGTCTGGATCAAACAAGGCGGAGGTTGCCATGACGAAGCATCAAACAACGGGATTTTTGGCAGTAGTTCTGCTCGCTGCCGTCGTTATCGACGCCAGCCACGATGCGGTCGCCGGCTCATTCGACGCGTGTTCCAATCGCACCAGCCGGCATTGTGCTCAAAGAACTGGCGGTCGACATACAAAGCTCCCAATCGAGGATTTCGATGATCAGTCGCTGGTTTATTCGACCGGGACCAAGCATTAAGCCAGCGGCCGCCAGCCAAGGCCGGCACGCGAAATGAGATGTTGTGGCGGCACATAGCGGAAATGCGGTCCGTCAAGCTGTCAATCAAATTGCCGCCGCTGTTTTAGAGCGCGGCGGTGGCGGATGGGTATGTAACTGCAACCACGGATTTTCTCGCACCAGATATCGCTCAATAAGTGCGGTCGCGCGGCCCGGCATTAATTCGTCCCACGGAAGGACCCCGGCACAGATGGGTGCAGACCGGGGAGGCGTTGCGTCCTGCTCAATGTCCGCTATGCCCCCGTAGCGACCAAGTTCCGCAGCCCAGTTGACGCGATGTGCCCATAAGTGACATCGCGCGCAAAGGTGCGCGCTCAGGCGTTTCGAAATAAGCGAATAAAGTAGACCGCCTCGGGAACTCTTGCGGTTCCCCTGTTTCTAAAAATGCCTCAGCGAGCGAACCAAATCGGAACGAAAATCCTAGGCGCGACTTAAGAGAGCGAGGCCGTCGCTCGCCGTTAACGACGGCGCATGTCGCGGATAGCCAAAGGTCCTAGTTCGACCCGCTGTTCAAAAACAAGCGCTCGCGCAGGATAGCCAAAGGCGACGGTCTCGGCCTCCATCTTAGATCGCTAACTGTGCATTGAAGATGCGCGGCTCGTGTCGTAGAGGCGGATAGAATGGAAAGCCATCGACATCGGTGTCGAGGGCGTTGGGGTTTGTGCGGAAACGGAGAATCCGTCATGCGAAACCCCATTGAGATTGACTACTCACATAGCCGCGCAATCATTCAAGAAATCGGCGAAAGGCTGCGGACGTTGTTAAAGGAAGACCGTGAGCTGCCGGCCAGCCTCAGATTGCAAATCGACCGCCTCCGCCAGTTAGAGGGCGAGTCGCAGCCAAACGTTGCGAAGCCGACGACGCGTTGGTGGGCTCGCCGCCCGCGGATGCAAAGCTAAGGAGATTGCGCGAAGGGCGGACGGCCAGATCCAGTGTTCCGTTGACGGAACACCCCTCGAGTTGCGTTCATCTTCCCAGTGAGGCCGGAACGAATCCTGCCGTCGCGCATGATGTACCGAGGCTGGACAACTGCGCGGAGAAGTGCGGTGCCCGTCAAACAGATCAAGCTCCCGTCTGACAGCGTCAGGGCCGATCTTTGTCTCGGCCTAACCGTTACCGGCCTGTACACCCTGATCACAATGGGGCTCATTATCTTGTTTACGTAGAGGTTGTGACGCCAAGCATACCGGCGCGGGCGGGTCTGCCCATACGTATTACGCAGGCCCGACATTTCCGCGCGCCCGGTAAACGCACCAGTGGCCAAATGGCGCGTTTCACGGTGTTTCAAAGAAAAAGCCCGGCCAGCTTCGCGCTAACCGGGCTGCTCAAATCCCGCCGTTGCGGGATTGGCGTTGATCAGGCGACGAGACGCAGTTCGGTTTCTGCGGGCTCAGCCGATGATCCGCCGCAGTTCGGCTGCGACGCCGTCGAGCACCGCGCGCTTCTCCTTCATCCGCTTGGAGTGGTTGTAGACCTTGCCGGTGACGCTGGGCACGATCTGCTCCTGCTTCTTGCTCGCGGCGTGATCGAGACACTTCGCGATCCACGCATCGTCAAAGCCGAGATCGCCCGCCAGGGTCGCCGCCGTCCGGCGCAGATCGTGCGGCGTGAACGGCTTCAGACCGAGCAGCGCGCAGATGCCGGGCGTCTTCACGTTGCCCTTGTCCTTCGTGCCGCGCAGCGCCGTCGCCATCACCTTGCGGTTCATCGGCATGATCGCCGAGCGGGCTGGCAAAGACGTATTGCTGCTTGTCGCTGGTCAGGGCTTCCCGGATGATCTCGCACCGCCAGATCGGACAGCGGCTGCTGGATCACCCGCCGCTTCTTGACCCGCTTGAGCGGGACGTCAAGGCGCGGGTGCTCGCCGTCGAGGTCGAACAGCTCGCCGCGGCGCGCGGCCAGCAGCTCGCCGGAGCGCAGCATGGTGACCAGCTCGAACTTGAGCGCGAGGCACGTCTTGCGATCCCAAGGCAGGTCGTCCCGGTCGAGGCCATGCCAGAAGATCCTGATCTCCTCCTCAGAAAGGACGCGCGTGCGCGCATGCTCCAGGTCCAGCTTCGGCAGGTTGACGCAGGGGCTGGCGGTGACATAGTCGCGGCCGGCTTCCGCTGCCCAGTTGAACAGGCCCGAGGCGGCACGCCGCATGTGGCGGGCATTGCTCACCGAGGCCTTGCCGCCGTGCTTGCCCGCCACGATGTCGTTCGAGAGCGTTGCGATGTCGTGCTTGGTGACCTCGCTGGCGATCTTTTGCCGAGCCGTGGGCTGAGGAAGCGCCGCAGATGGCTGGCGACGTTCTCCCAGCTTTCGAGCCGGGGCCGCATTTCGCCGTCGGGCTTGCTGGACCGGCGTCTTCATCCACTCGATCCGCTCCGTCGATGATCTCATCGACGGTCTTGCCCCGCTTCGCCTGCCGCACCTTCCGGTCGCGGAAGGTTTCGGCGAGCGCCGCAGCGCCTGTGCCCCTCAGGCCGTAGACCTTGTTGCGGGCATCCTCGACGGCGAAGGTCTCGGGGTTGTAGACGCCCAAGCCAGCCGGTGCGCTGCTTGCCGGTCTCCGGATCGGTGAACTTGAAGGAGAAGGTCGCCACCCCAGCCGGTGGTGATGCTGACGTAGAGGCCGGGGCATTTGCGGTCGTAGATTTTGACCCGCTTGGCGACCCGCTTCTCGCACATGCGGTCGGTCAGGATGACGCTGCCGTTGCGGGCGCGCTTGCCAGCGGGTTCGGTGGTGGTGGTAGTATCCATTGTGGTTTCAGCTCCTGAAGGGTTTGGGACCATGGGCTCGGCCTTGGGCCTCTCAGTCCTTGGAGGGTCGCGAGAGGCTTAGGGCCGGGCCCTAGATTTGGTGAAGCCCGCTGAAACAGCCCGCATCAGGGTAGTCGAAAAGCGCTTGTTTTAAAGGGTTTTCTTAGTTTCGGCGTGTTTCACCGAATACCAAAATATAGACGTGTGGTCCTGACGCCCCGACGCTGGCGTCAAGCCTTGCAGTTGCGCATCGATCAATTGGATCGAGCGCGATATCTGCAAGGCGATGGTGACGAAAGCCCGATCACCAGGGAGAGCGCGCTATAAGCCGTAAAGCCATTGCGCAGGGAATGTCGGATTGCCTCCGCTGCCCTGTATGCTCGTGTGCGCACTTTCTTGTGCACATTGCACACGAGACCGCGGGTGCAGCGCGCATCCGGCATTCCTTGCGCCCTCACTTCGAGAGGTGCGAAAAATTACTTGCAAACCTCGGGCAGATCGTGCCGCGAGAACGCCGATGCATATCTGTTTCTTGAGAATTGAATCGCTCGTCTCGGCCCCCAAGGGAGGGTTCAGGAAGGCGCGGCTCACACGCCATTTCCGGAACTGACCCGCCCCGGCGCCGTTATCAGTCGCCGCCCGTGGGCATCAATTTCTCCTTATTTTCAAAGCGAAGTGTTCACCCAAAGCCGGCACTTTCCGCTAAAATAAGCTCCCGCGCTGCCGATTCATGAGGACCTCCGCCATGAGCTTCCGCCGCGATTTCATCACCAAGCCGATCTTCTCATGGGCCCGCGGCGTATTGCCGTCGATGTCCGACACCGAGCGCGAAGCGCTCGAGGCCGGCGACGTCTGGTGGGACGCCGACCTCTTCACCGGCAATCCCGATTGGTCGAAATTGCTCGGCTATGCGCCCGCTGCGCTCACGGAAGAGGAAAGGGCCTTCCTGCACGGCCCGGTCGACGAGCTATGCGCCATGCTCGACGACTGGAAGATCAATTGGGAATGGCGCGACCTGCCGCCGGAGGCCTGGGACTTTATCAAGCGCCACAAATTCTTTGGCATGATCATTCCCAAGGAATATGGCGGGCTCGGCTTCTCGCCCTACGCGCATTCCGAAGTGGTGCGCAAGCTTTCGACGCGCTCGGTAACGGCGGCCGTCACCGTGATGGTGCCCAACTCGCTCGGGCCGGGCGAATTGCTGATGCGGTTCGGCACCAAAGACCAGCAGCAGCAATGGCTGCCGCGCCTTGCCGACGGCCGCGACATTCCCTGTTTCGGATTGACCAGCCCTGAGGCCGGCTCCGGACGCGGCGTCGATGATCGATACCGGCATCATCTGCAAGAGCCAGTTCGAAGGGCGCGAAGTACTGGGGCTGCGCCTCAACTGGCACAAGCGCTACATCACGCTGGGACCCGTTGCCACCCTGCTCGGGCTCGCCTTCAAGGCCTACGATCCCGATCACCTGGTGGGTCACGACGAAGACCTCGGCATAACGGTTGCCCTGATTCCGACGCATCTTTCGGGCGTCGAGATCGGCCGCCGCCATCTGCCGGCGATGCAGGTGTTCCAGAACGGCCCGAACCGGGGCCACGATGTGTTCATTCCGATGGACTACATCATCGGCGGCGAGGCACGGCTCGGCCAGGGCTGGAAGATGCTGATGACGGCGCTGGCCGCCGGCCGTGGCATCTCATTGCCGTCGCTGTCGGCGGCGGGTGCGGCCTATGCCGCACGCACCACCGGCGCCTATGCCCGCATCCGCGAACAGTTCGGCATCTCTATCTCCAAGTTTGAAGGCATCGAGGAGCCGCTCGCACGCATCGCCGGCATCGCCTACCTGCTCGACGCGCGCGCGGCGGCTGACCTGTGCGGCGCTCAACCAGGGCCATCATCCCGCGGTCATTTCCGGCATCATGAAACTGCACGCCACCGAGCGGCTGCGGATCGCGATCGACGACGCCATGGACGTCCATGGCGGCAAGGCCGTGATCGACGGCCCGCAGAATTACCTCGGCGTCCTCTATCGGTCGGTGCCGGTCGCCATCACCGTCGAAGGCGCCAACATCCTGACCCGCAATCTGATCGTGTTCGGACAGGGCGCGATCCGCGCGCATCCCTATCTGCTCGAAGAAATGACGGCGCTTCGCGACGCGGACCATGCCAAGGGGCTGGATGCGTTCGATCAGGCATTCTGGAAACACGTCGGCCACAGCTTTACAACCATGTTCCGGGCCTGGGGCCGAAGCTGGAGCGGAGGCCTGTTCGCGCCGGCGCCCGACGCCGGCGATGCGACGCGGTTTTATCGCCAGCTCTCGCGCTATGCCTCGGCGTTTGCGCTCTGCGCCGATATGGCGCTGTTGACCCTGGGCGGCGCGCTCAAGCGCAAGGAAATGCTGTCGGCCCGCTTCGGCGATATCCTCTCCGAACTCTATCTTGCTGTCGGCCGCGCTGAAACGCTGGCAGGACGAAGGCCGGCAGGCAGCCGATTTCGCCGCACTCGAATGGTGCATGGCGAGCGGCTTTCGGACAATCGAGAGCCGTTTCGCGGAGATCCTCGGCAATCTGCCGAACCGGTTCGTCGCTGTCATCCTGAAATTCCTGATCCAGCCGTTCGGCGCGCGGGTGCTCGGCCCGACCGACCAGGTCGTCCACCAGTGCGCCCAAATCGTGCTGTCGCCGTCGGCGGCGCGCGACCGGCTGACGGCGGATCTATCGCATGTCGACGACGATCGCGGCGTGGCCCGGCTGGAAAAGGCGTTCCTGCTGGTCACGGCTGCCGAGGACATTTCGAAGAAGATGCATGCCGCGCGGCTGCACGACTGGAAAGAAGCCGTGCAGAACGGCGTCATCACCCAGTCCGAGGGCGACAAGCTCGCCGCCGCGCATGAGGCGGTTGCGAAAGTGATTGAGGTCGATGATTTCGCCCCGGAAGCGCTGACGCCGATTTACAGGAAAGCCGCCGACGTGCATCAATTCTTCCAGGAGTTGGGTGAGCAGAGGGCGGCGAGCTGATGGCGCGACCGGTTTTTATTGTAGATGGCAGCCGGACGCCGTTCCTGAAAGCGCGCAGCGGCCCGGGGCCGTTCACCCCGGTTGATCTTGCCGTGCAATGCGGCCGGCCTCTATTGGCGCGGCAGCCGTTTGCGCCCAACGCCTTCGACCAGGTGATCCTCGGTTGCGTCAACGTCATCGCCGATGAGATGAATCCGGCGCGGGTCGCGGCGCTGCGGCTCGGCATGGGCGAGAAGATGGTTGCCTTCACCGTGCAGATCAATTGCGGCTCCGGCATGCAGTCGATCGATACCGGCTTACCGCTACATCCGTGAGGGCGTCTCCGACCTGATCCTCGCTGGTGGCGCCGAAGCGCTGAGCCACGCGCCGCTGGTGTGGCCGCAGCAGGGCGTGCGCTGGTTCGCGGGCCTTGCCGGTGCCAGGGGCATCGGCGCCAAGATCATGGCCGCGCTGAAGGTCCGGCCGTCTTATCTGAAGCCGATCATCGGCCTCGAACGCGGGCTCACCGATCCCATCACCGAACTCAATATGGGCCAGACCGCCGAAGTGGTCGGGCATCTCTTCGGCATCACCCGCGCGCAATCGGATGCCTATGCCGCCGAAAGCCACAAGCGGCTGGCGAATGCGCAATCGCGAAGGTTTGCTCAAGGGCGAGGTCGAAACCGCGTTCGCGCGCGACGGCAAGTTCTACGATCATGACGACGGCGTGCGGCCGGATTCCACGCCGGAGACGCTGGCAAAACTGAAGCCGGTGTTCGAGCGTCCCTGGGGCCAGGTCACCGCCGGCAATTCCTCGCAGATCACCGACGGCGCGTCCTGGGTGATCCTCGCGTCCGAAGAGGCCGTTGCCAAACACGGCCTGACGCCGAAGGCCGTCATCCTCGACAGCCAATGGTCGGCGCTCGATCCCGGCATCATGGGCCTCGGGCCGGTGCTGTCGGCAACCGAACTGCTGAAGCGCAACGAGTCTGACGCTGCGGAGATATCGAGACCTGGGAATTGAACGAGGCCTTTGCGACGCAGGTGCTCGGCTGTCTCGCGGCCTGGAACGACGAAAAATTCTGCAAGGAGATCTCTGGGCCTCGATGGCGCGGCCGGACAGATCGACCAGACCAAAATGAACGTCGATGGCGGCGCGATCAGCCTCGGCCATCCCGTCGGCTGCAGCGGCAACCGCATCGTGCTGCACCTCGTCAACGCCATGAAGCGGTTGGGCACGCGGCGCGGCATCGCCACCGAATGTATCGGCGGCGGGCAGGGCGGCGCGATGCTGATAGAGACGGTGTGATCATGGATCAGCAGATCATGGACGTTCTCGGCGATCGCGTGCTCGAACTCGGGCCGAAGCCCGACGCCAGCGGGCCGTACAAGAATTTCAAGCTGACCCGCGATGCCGACGGCGTCGCCTGGCTGTTGTTCGACCGCGAGGGCGCCAGCGCCAACACGCTGTCGGCCGACCTGATCGAGGAACTCGACAAGGTGCTTGCCGAGCTGGAAGCGCCAGCGGCCCGACCGGCCTCGTCATCCGTTCCGCCAAGAAATCCGGCTTCATCGCCGGCGCCGACGTCAACGAGTTCCGCGGCGCCACCGATCCGCAGCGCCGTCGAGGCCGAGATCGGCCGCGCCCATGCCGTGATCGATCGCCTCGAAGCGCTGCGCGTTCCGACGGTCGCCGTGATCCACGGCTTTTGCCTCGGCGGCGGCCTCGAAGTCGCGCTCGGCCTGCCAGATGCGGATTGCGATCGACGACGCGCGGTTTGGCTTTCCCGAGGTGATGCTCGGCCTGCATCCCGGCCTCGGCGGCACCGTGCGCTTCACGCAGCTCGTCAATCCGATGCAGGCGATGCCGCTGATGCTGACCGGCAAGACCATCGACGCGCGCAGAGGCGAAATCGCTCGGGCTGGTCGATGCCGGTGACGCAGGAGCGGCACGTCCAGCAATGCGGTAAAGGATGCGGTGTTCGGCCGCCTGAAGCGCGCGCGCGCCGGGCTACTCAACACTGTCTTCAGCTTCGGGTCCCGTGCGCGGCTTCCTCGCCTCGCGGATGCGCAGCGAGGCCGGCAAGGCGGCGCCGGAGGAGCATTATCCCGCGCCCTACGCGCTGATCGATCTCTGGGAAAAGCATGGCGGCGACAAGTCGGCGATGCTGCAGCGCGGAGAAGCCGTCGTTCGCCGAAACTGATGGTGACGCCGACCGCGCAGAACCTGATCCGGGTGTTCTTCCTGCGCGAGCAGATGAAGAAGCTCGCCGGCAGCGGCAACAAGATCGAGCACGTCCACGTCATCGGCGCCGGTGCGATGGGCGGCGATATCGCCGCCTGGTGCGCCGGCCAGGACATGCGGGTGACGCTGGCCGACATGAAGGCGGAGCCGATCGCAGGCGCCATCAAGCGCGCCGCCGATCTGTTCGGCAAGATCCTGCGCAAGCGCACCGATGTGCGCGATGCGCTGGACCGGCTGATGCCGGACATGCAGGCCGAGGGCGTCCGCAACGCCGATCTCATCATCGAGGCGGTGCCGGAAAAGCTGGAGCTGAAGCAGAAGGTCTATGCCGGGCTCGAGCCGAAGATGAAGCCGGGCGCGATCCTCGCCACCAACACCTCGAGCATTCCGCTGCAGGATCTGCGCACGACGCTGCAGAGGCCCGAGCGGCTGCTCGGGCCTGCATTTCTTCAATCCGGTGTCGCGGCTGCAACTCGTCGAGGTCGTCAGCCATGACGGCACCGACGCGCAACTGCTGAAGGAGGCGCTGGCCTTTGTCGGCGCCATCGACCGGCTGCCGCTGCCGGTCAAGATCTTCGCCCGGCTTCCTCGTCAACCGCGCGCTGACGCCCTACATGCTGGAAGCGATGGTGATGCTCGACGAGAAGATCGACAAGATCGGTCATCGACGCCGCCGCGAAAAAGTTCGGCATGCCGATGGGCCCGATCGAACTGGCCGACCAGGTCGGCCTCGATATCTGCCTCGATGTCGGCGACATGCTGCGCTCGAAATTCGGCGACATGCTGCCGCCGACGCCGGCCTGGCTGCGCGAAAAGGTCGCCAACGGCGAACTCGGCCGCAAGACCGGCAAGGGCTTTTACACCTGGAAGGACGGCAAGGCGGACAACTCGGCGGCATGTCCGCGATCGCCGGAGCCATCGGCGGAAATGATCGACCGGCTGATCCTGCCGATGTCGAATGTCTGCGTCGCCTGCTTGCGCGAAGGCATCGTCGACAACGCCGACGTGGTCGATGGCGCCGTCATCTTCGGCACCGGCTATGCGCCGTTCCGCGGCGGCCCGCTGAATTATGCGCGGACCCGCGGCGTCGAGAACGTGGTCTCGACGCTGCGCGCGCTGACCGAAAAATTCGGCGGCAGGTTTACGCCCGATGCCGGCTGGGAGAATTTCAAGTGACGCGAGACCGCAAGTGCACGCTCGCGCCGAGTACGCGAAACCGAGCCGCGCGGCGATCTCTGCATCCGCACGCTGGCGATGCCGGCCGACACCAACGCCAACGGCGACATCTTTGGCGGCTGGCTGCTGAGCCAGATGGATATCGGCGGCGGCGTGTTCGCCTCCAAGATCGCGAAATCGCGCACCGTGACGGTCGCGATCGAGGCGATGAATTTCCGCAAGGCCGTCTATGTCGGCGATCTCGTCTCGGTGCACGCCAATCTGGTGCGGGTCGGCCGCACCTCGATCACGGTCCATCTCGAGGCCTGGGTGCTGCGCCGCAAGGATATGCGACGCAATCGATCCTGGTGACCGACGGCAACTTCACCTACGTCTCGATCGACGATCAGGGCCACCCGCAGGCGATCCAGCGCGGATGGCGCACCGATCACGACGTGAGCCTTACGGGCAGGGGCGCTCATAGCCGTCGCGGCCGATGAACGTGCCGCGGCGCGGATTATAGGTCGGTGAGCGCATGCAGCGCGGTGTGTCGTCATAATACCTGGGCCGTGGCGGCGGCGGTGCGTATTGCGCCTGGACGCCGCAATAGCGCGGCGAAAACGGCGACCACGAGCCGTCCGGGCTGCTCCACGCAGCGCAGCCGTTCTTGTAATAGCGGTAACCGCCCGGCCGCGGCTCGCCCTGGCGCCGCAATCGCAGCGCCAGGTCCCGGCGCCGACGATCGCGCCTGACCGCCGCACCGCCGCCGCCGCCGAGCGCACCGCCGACAACGCCGCCGAGGACGCCGCCGACGATTGCGCCGCCGACCGCATCCTGCGCCGCCGCCTCCTGGACAGGCCCGCAAATCGCGAGGGCAAGAAGCGTCGTGAGCGCGAATTTCGATATCATGTCAGTTCTCCGGCCTGATTTGTCCTCATAACCCAGATCGCGGGCGACACTGGCGGCGACTTCGACGCAGGTCAAGCCTGCGGTGCGGCCGGTCATCCCGACATGTTGCATGGCGGTTTTCAGGTCTGGCCGATCAACTGTTTGCAGAAGATGGCGCCATCGCTGATCGCGTCGCGTCCTTTCCCGATCAGGTCGGTCAGGAAGCAGGTTGCCTCGCGGGTCGTGCAGTTTCAGACATGGCCGATTTCCGGAGCGGCTCACTTCGGCCTCCACAAGCTCCACGACATGCGCCCCTGATATGCGCGCAGCCGCGTGCCCCATTCGGACGCCTCGAGCTGGCGGATGCTGGCCCATAGCGCGGATTCGGTGCTGTCGATGTCGGCCAGGATGTCGCGCGCGACGATGATGCGGTTTTTCTTCAGGGCAACGAGCAAGGCGACGCGCTTGTCGTCGATCTGGTCCAGCACCATCGAGACGGCGATCGCATAGGGCGTGGCGGCGACATCGGCGGCGCTCCGGCGGCGCGCCGGCTTTGGTGGCAAGCCGGATCAGCTCCCGCGGCGTCTTGAGGCGTCCGGCGACCAGCGCCAGCGCAAAGGGCACGGCGCCGGGGTCCTTTTTCCGCGAACGCATTCAGCTAGCGCGGTGATCTTTGCTGACTCTGCACGTCGTCGAATCTCGGGATCCTTTCCGGTAACGCCGCGCCGAACTTTGCCAGCGCTTCGCGCGCGCGCGCAACGCGTCCATCACCTTGACCAGGTTCGCCATAGACCGTGGGCGATGCCGTGTGAGGCCGCGAGCGCCTGGAGCGTGCCCGCTCCGCGCCTTCCGGCGAAGCCAGGTTCCTCCAGCGACTTCGTCACCTTGACCTGAAGGTCGCGGCCGCCTGCTGCGCATCGCGCGGCTTGTTCGGAGCGATCAGCGTTTTCATCTGGTCGTTGTAGTCGCGCGCCATGATCGGCAGCAGGTCGCGGCAGATCCACTCCCAGATCGGGGACCAGCGAACTCCGCGCGATCCGGCCCGGAATTGGCATGCTCCGGCGCGCCGTCGACCAGCAGCGGCTCGAGCGGCGCGAAGAAAACTGCGGCGGAGTTGGAGCGCCGTCGGTCGTGCCCTCGGGGCGCAGTTCGGCCCGCAGCCTGGCCTGAAGATCAGCAGAGCCCGGCATATCGATGCCGCACTGCTCCAGCCGCTCCAGCTCGGTGAGCAGGCAGCTTCGCGTCAGCGGACTCAACCGCTGAAGGAATTCCAGATCTGATCGATCCGCATTGTTGCGATGTTTCCGACATGCGGCCGGGGCGCGAGATGTGGTGCCGCTTCTCCTGTGCTAGTGGAAGCAGGCAATCACAAAACCGTTAAGAACGGCAAAATCGCACCGGTGAAATGTCGCTTGCGCAATGCGATGGGCATATGGACCGGGACCGATGCACCCGGTTTCTTTACTGATTGTTTACCATGACATCGTGCGATGGCTTCGCCGTCAACGTCTCGCCAGCAGCCTCCCAGGCTGTCATAGCAAGGCGCGCGCGCTTTTCCTCGTTCGAGATGCCCGTCTCTATTTTGGTACGACGCGAAGCGGAATCGCACTGAGCGCTCAGGCCGCTGCTGTCGCGATAGACGACATCGCCGGCGAATTGATGGCAGCCACGCGCTGGCCAGTGCCGACAGCACCGCTTCGGCCCCGAGCCGCGCCACCATCTGGCCGGACACAGCCGTGAATGCCGGTCCCGAACGCCAGATGACCTGGAGACCCGGGCGCGTGATGCCGAATTCCGTCCGGTCGCCCTCCCAGCGGGCCTCGTCGCGGCTGGCCGACGCCAGCAGCAGCAGAATCTTTCGTGACGTCCGATCCGCACGCCGGCGATCTCGGTTTCGTGCGGGGTAGCTCCGGAAAACGTAGGGCGCGGACGAATCAAACCTCAGCGCCTCGTCGAATGCCGCGCGGGACAGCGAGGGATCGGCGGCAAGGATCGCCCACTGCCGCGGATGCCGGGCGAGGTTGTAGAGCGCCATGCCGATGCCGTCGTGGTATCGAGGCGGCGGAGAAACGAGCGCACCAAGAGCGGCGCCTCGTCCTGGCTGATCTCGCCGCCGTCGGCTTGCCTCGTAGACCTGTGCGCCAAAGCTCCCGGGCGACAGCGCCTCACGCTGGCGATTCTGGCGGTCACCCAGGGGAGCACCGTCGGCGCCTGGGCCATCAGGTTTCAGTAATCGTTTTCGGGGCCGAACCCCGCGCGAACACCATGGCGCCATAGGTCAGGAGGTTTTCGCGGCCATCCTGATCGATCCCGAGCGCATCGGGAAATACGCTTAAAGGAAACACTTCGGCGAGATCGCGCACCGCGTCGAAGCGATTTTGACGACCAGGCCGTCGACCAGTGTTGCTGCCTTGGCCTTGAAGGCATTCCTCGAGACGTCGCATGGCGCCCGGAGACATGATCCGCGCCAGCACCTTCCTGGTGCGCGTATGCATCGGCGGATCGGCTTCGCGGATGATGCTCGGCTGACGCCAAGGCTTGTTCTTGAAGTGATTGGCGATCCCAGCGCCACCCGCATTGCTGAAATTGATGTGGTCGGCGAACACGGCCTTGATGTCGTCGTATCGCGTGACGGCCCAGACGTCGTGTTTGGTGGCGTGACGACATGTCAGGTTTCTGCCGCGCGCAATCGCGCATAGTCCGGGTAGGGGTCTATCCGGGTGCCTGCACGAACGGATCGAAATCACTGCTGACATGATCGAGCGCGACCGCTGTCATCTGTTCCTCCCCTGCTACGTCGGAGTTAATTGACCATAGTCAATTAACCTGGTTGATGCAAGGAGAATGCCGACGCCCTTGGATTCCGGCGGCGACGCGGCATGGAGGCGGAACGGAGATCGGAGTGATCATGGCCAGGAGTCCGGCAAAGACCACGGAGCGCGGCGATTTCAGCGGCGGGCGCGCCAGGAAGCCGACAAGGAGGCGTTGCGGACGCTGATCCTGGAGACGGCGCGCCGGGAATTTGCCATGGGCACGCTGGAGACCGTATCGATCCAGAAGATCGCCGACGCGATCGGCTACTCCAAAGCGCACGGTGCTGAAATATTTTCCGACCAAGCTTCTGCTACTGCTCGCGGTTAAGCAGCAGGGTCTGGAAGATGTGGCGGAGCGGCTGGAGCGGATCCGGGCGCGCAATTCAGGCGGCAAGCTCCGGCTGCGGCGGGTGATGGAAGCCTATATCGACTATTAGGTCGACAATCCCGGATCACTTTCGCGCGGGTTGTTCTCGATGGCCGGAACCATCGAGGACCGCCGCTTTCCTCGACGGGGTCTATTTCGGCCAGACCGGACATCGCGCGGCGCAGCTACGAACTCTTCGTCAAGTCGACGGTGGAATTCCGTCGAGTTCGGCGCCGAGCCGACCCCGGGCTGGCGCAACGGCTGGCAACGATCCTGCTGTCGGCCGCGCATGGCGTGATTTCCCCTGCCGCTGGGAACGCCGACCATGAAACTGCCGGATATTCGCGGAAACGGGCGATTGGTGATCGGCAATCTGCGGACGGCTTGACCATGAAGCTGGAAGCGGCCCGAAGACCGATTCCGGCCAGCAGACGATCGGCACGCTTCTCTCAGGAAATTGCGTGTGGAAATTTGCGCGCCGCTATCGGGCCCTGCCACCAGAACGAAGCCGCTTCGCACTCACTGGACAGCCAGGCGACTCCGCGGCGGAAAGCGGGCGCTTTGAAGGGTGGTGAGAGCGCGTCGGTCGCCGCGCTGCAGCGTTGACCTGACCACGAATCAGCCGCACCATGCGGTATTCGTCCCAAGGATGCCGCCGTGGCCGGACTGTCCCACCGCCAGACCGAAATTCTCAACATCGCCCGCGCCTTCGGCCGGGTGATGGTGGAAGACCTCGCCAGGCGTTTCGAGGTCTCGGCGCAGACCATCCGCAAGGACCTCAACGACCTCTGCGACCAGCGCTCGCTGACCCGCATCCATGGCGGCGCCATCATCGCCTCCGGCGTCGAGAACCTCGCCTATGAGGCGCGGCGCTTCGTCGCCGCCGAGGAGAAGCGGGCGATCGGCGATTGCCGCGGCGTCGCGGATCCCGAACGGCTGCTCGCTGTTCATCAACATCGGCACCACGACGGAAGAAGTCGCGAGCGCGCTGACCTCGCATGAGGACCTGCTCGTCATCACCAACAACCTCAATGTCGCGATGCTGCTGTACCGGCATCCGCGCATCGAGGTGATCGTGGCGGGCGGCGCGGTGCGCCGCGCCGACGGCGCCGTGATCGGCTCGACCGCGATCAGCCTGATCGGCCAGTTCAAGGTCGATTACGCCATCATCGGCGCGTCCGCGATCGACGAGGAGGGCGCGCTGCTCGACTTCGACTATCGCGAGGTGCAGGCGGCGCAGGCGATCATCGCCAATGCGCGCAGCGTCATGCTGGTCGCCGACTCGACCAAGCTGCGGCGCAGCGCGCCGGTGCAGCATCGCCCATCTCAGCCAGATCCAGACCTTTGTCACCGACGCGCGCGCTGCCCGGCGGGCTCGCCAACATCTGCCACCACCGCGGCATCGAGGTGGTCGAGGCGATGGACAAGCCGGCCGCCGGATATCGATGAGCCGGTGGTGAGCCGGCTTCGACCGTCACGCGCCTCGCGCTTAAGCAGCGCAGCATCGTTCGAGACGCGCGCTACCGCGCGGCTTCAACCAAAAGGTCTTGGACTTTCTCGCCGATTAGCAATACTCCCAACGAGCACAAATCCGACCTCATCCAGAGGACGCGCTCTCGCGCGCGTCTCGCAGGATGAAGACCGTCGAACTAATTGTGCGTTCGGTTCCCGTTTTCACTTGCTTTCGTTTTTCTTTGTGATTTATTCCAATCCGAAAGCTAAATCGCCGAAGCGAACAGGCGATCGCCGGGGAAGCGTCTTGTTGGATCGGATTTTCGACCTCGCCATCATCGGAGGCGGCATCAATGGCTGCGGCATCGCGCGCGATGCGGCGGGCCGGGGCAACTCCGTTTTCCTTTGTGAAATGAATGACTTGGCGAGCGGGACGTCGTCCTGGTCGACCAAGCTCGTGCATGGCGGCCTGCGCTATCTCGAATATTACGAGTTTCGGCTGGTCCGCGAGGCGCTGATCGAGCGCGAAATCCTCTGGCAGATCGCGCCCCACATCATCCGGCCGCTGCGTTTCGTTTTGCCGCACCATTCCGGGTTGCGCCCGGCCTGGCTGCTGCAGGCTTGGGTTGTTCCTGTACGACCATATCGGCGGCCGCCATCTGCTGCCGCCGACGCGCTCGGTCGATCTCGCCCGTGACGAGGTCGGCAAGCCGCTGATCGCCAACCGCTACACCAAGGGCTTCGAATATTCCGACTGCTTCGTCGACGACGCGCGCCTCGTCGTGCTCACCGCGCGCGACGCCGCCGATCGCGGCGCCGAAATCCGCACCCGCTCGCGCGCGGTCGAGATCCGGCAGGTCGACGGCATCTGGCAGGTCACCGTCGAGGACACGATCAGCGGCGAGCGCACCACCATCCAGGCGCGCGCGCTGGTCAATGCCGGCGGCCCCTGGGTCGAGCAGGTGCTGTCGTCGGGCGCCGGCGTCAACGCGCGCGCAAGGTGCGGCTGGTGCAGGGCTCGCACATCGTGGTGCGCAAGCTCTACGAGCACGACCGCGCCTACATGTTCCAGAACGCCGACGGCCGCATCATCTTCGTCATTCCCTATCAGGACGATTTCACGCTGATCGGCACCACCGATCGCGATTACGACGGCGACCCGGCCAAGGTGAAAAGCCTCGACCTGAGGAGATCGAATATCTCTGCGCCTCCGCCAGCGAATATCTGACAAAGCCGGTGCAGCCGGAGGACGTGGTCTGGACCTATTCCGGCGTTCGCCCGCTCTATGACGACGGCGCCAGCGAGGCCAAGGCCGCGACCCGCGATTACGTGTTCGAACTCGATACGCCCGGCGGCGCGCCGCTGCTGTCGATCTATGGCGGCAAGATCACGACCTATCGGCGGCTCGCCGAGGAGGCGCTGGAACGGCTCGCGCCATATCTGCGCAGCGCCAAGGCGCGAAGAAGGCTGGACCGGCAAGTCGCCGTTGCCCGGCGGCGACATGGACGTTCTCGGCGGTCGCGGCGCTGATCGGCGGAACTGATGCGGAACTATCCGTTCCTCGCCGCCGCCCATGCCAACCGGCTGGCGCATGCCTATGGCACCGCGCGCGACAAAATTGCTCGGCAACGCGAAATCGACTGGCCGATCTCGGCCAGTCGTTCGGCGCCACCTTGACGGAGAGCGAAGTCAGGTACCTGATGGCGAACGAATGGGCCTGCACCGCCGAAGACGTCGTGTGGCGGCGGTCCAAGCTCGGATTGCGGCTGTCGGCCGGCCGAAATCGCCGCCCTCGACGAATGGATCGCCGCCCATCGTACGCTCCGGCGAACGTCCCCTGCGCGAAGCGGGAGGACGGACATGAGCGTCACGCTCGAACACGTCACGCGCACCGTGGACGGCATCCCGACCATTCGCGATGTCTCGCTGACGCTCGAGCGCGGCACGCTGAGCGTGCTGCTCGGACCGACGCTGTCGGGCAAGACCTCGATCATGCGGCTGCTCGCCGGTCTCGACAAGCCGACCACCGGGCCGCGTGCTGGTCGACGGCAAGGACGTCACCGGCTTCGACGTGCGGCAGCGCTCGGTCGCGATGGTCTATCAGCAGTTCATCAATTATCCCTCGCTGACGGTCTATGAGAACATCGCCTCGCCCTTGCGGGTGCAGGGCAGGCCGCGCGCGGAGATCGACCAGCGCGTGCAGGAAGCCGCCACGGCTCCTGCAGCTCGAGCCGTATCTGAAGCGCACGCCGCTGCAGCTGTCCGGCGGCCAGCAGCAGCGCACCGCGATCGCGCGCGCGCTGGTCAAGGGCGCCGATCTGGTGCTGCTCGACGAGCCGCTCGCCAATCTCGATTACAAGCTGCGCGAGGAACTGCGCACCGAACTGCCGCGCATCTTCGAGGCGTCGGGCGCGATCTTCGTCTATGCGACCACCGAGCCCTCGAAGCGCTGCTGCTCGGCGGCAACACCGTCTGCATGTGGGAAGGCGAGGTGCTGCAGGCCGGCGATACCTCAAAAGTCTATCGCCAGCCCGATACGCTGCGCGTGGCGCAGGTGTTTTCCGATCCGCCGCTCAACATCGTCGGCATCGAGAAGAAGAACGGTTCGGTGCAGTATGCCGGCGGCGTGCAGGCGCCGGCCACCGGGCTCTATGCGCACGCTCGACCGACGGCTCCTACCGCGTCGGCTTCCGCGCCCACCAGCTCGAAGTCGCCAACGGCATCGCCGGCCGCCACGCCTTCCACGCCACCGTGACGGTGACCGAGATCACCGGTTCGGAAAGCTTCGTGCATCTCAACCGCGATGCCTCCAACTGGGTCGCGGTGCTGCAGGGCGTGCACGAATACGAGCCCGGCCATGTGCTCGATGCCGTGCTCGATCCCGACAATGTCTTCGTGTTCGACGCGGCCGACCGCCTGCGTCGCCGCGCCCGGGCGCAATCTGAGGGAGATGCCGCATGGCCCGCATTGACCTCGTCGATCTCGCGCACTCCTACAGCGGCAATGACGCCGCCGCCGGAATCATTTGCGCTGAAGCCGGTCACGATGACCTGGCGGCAGGGCGGCGCCTATGCGCTGCTCGGGCCGTCCGGCTGCGGCAAGACCACGCTGCTTGAACCTGATTTCCGGCATCGTCACGCCGTCGCGCGGAAAAATCCTGTTCGACGGCGCCGACATCACACCGCTGTCAACCCAGAAGCGCAATATCGCGCAGGTGTTCCAGTTTCCGGTGATCTACGACACCATGACGGTCGGGCAGAACCTTGCATTCCCGCTGAAGAACCGCGGCGTGCCGAAGGCCGAGATCGACGCGCGGGTGCAGGCAGATCGCCGATCTGCTCGACCTCACGCCGCTATCTCGACCGCAAGGCGACGCGGCTGACCGCCGACGCCAAGCAGAAGATTTCGCTCGGCCGCGGCCTGGTCCGTTCCGACGTCGCCGCCGTGCTGTTCGACGAGCCGCTGACGGTGATCGATCCCGAACTGAAATGGCAGTTGCGCTCGAAGCTGAAGGCGCTGCACCGCGAGCTCGATCTGACGATGATCTATGTCACCCACGACCAGACCGAGGCGCTGACCTTTGCCGACACGGTCGTCGTCATGCATGACGGCCGCGTGGTGCAGAGCGGCACGCCGGCCGGAATTGTTCGACAAGCCCGCGCATACCTTCGTCGGCTATTTCATCGGCTCGCCCGGCATGAACATCGTGCCGGCCGAGGTGAGCGGACACGAGGCGCGGATCGACGGCCACGTCATCGGCCTGCACCGCAATTACGGCGTGCTGCCGTCGGGCGCCAGAATCGAGATCGGCGTGCGGCCGGAATTCGTCGACGTCGCGGCGCCCGCGTCCGGGCTGCTGTCGGCCACGATCGAGCGCATCGACGATCTCGGCCGCGTCCGCTTCGCCCGCGTCCGCATCGGCGATGCCAAATTCGCCGCACGCGTGCCGCCGGGATTTTCCGATTCCCGGCAACGCGGCCGGGCTGGTGTTCGATCCGTCGCATGTTCACGTCTATGCCGACAGCCGTCTGGTCGAGGGGCTGCCTGATGGACAAGACGATCAACCAGAAAGCCTGGTTCCTGGTGCTGCCGGTGTTTCTGGTGGTGGCGTTCTCCGCGATCCTGCCGCTGATGACGGTCGTGAACTATTCGATGCAGGACACCTTCGGCAACAACCAGTTCTTCTGGAACGGCGTCGGCTGGTTCAAGGAACTGCTCGATCCCTCGACCGATCTCGGCGAACGCTTCCTGGCCTCGCTCGGGCGCAACCTGTTGTTCTCCGCCATCATCCTCGCGATCGAGGTGCCGCTCGGCATCGTGGTGGCGCTGTCGATGCCGCGCGAGGGCTGGACCGGTCGCCGCCTGCCTCGTGATCCTGGCGCTGCCGCTGCTGATCCCGTGGAACGTGGTCGGAACCATCTGGCAGATCTTCGGCCGGCCCGACATCGGCCTGCTCGGCTATACGCTGAACAGCCTCGGGCTTCAACTACAACTACGTCTCCAACGAGTCTCGACGCCTGGGCCACCGTCATCGTGATGGATGTCTGGCACTGGACCAGCCTGGTGGCGCTGTTGTGCTACGCCGGCCTGAAGTCGATTCCGGATGCCTATTACCAGGCAGCGCAGATCGACGGCGCCTCGCGCTGGGCGGTGTTCAAGGCGATCCAGCTGCCGAAGATGAACCGCGTGCTGCTGATCGCGGTGCTGCTGCGCTTCATGGACAGTTTCATGATCTACACCGAGCCGTTCGTCGTCACCGGCGGCGGGCCCGGCAATTCGACCACCTTCGTCTCCATCGAGCTGGTCAAGATCGCGCTCGGGCAGTTCGACCTCGGCAAGGCCGCCGCGCTGTCGCTGGTCTACAACCTCATCATCCTGATCGTGTGCTGGATGTTCTACACCGTCATGACCAATGCCGGCGCCGAGCGCGCGGCCAAGAGAGGATCGCCTGATGCATTCGATTCCCGGCCGCCGCCTCATCATCTCGGCGTTCCTGATCTTCCTGCTGTTGCCGATCTACTGGCTCGTCAACATGAGCTTCAAGACCAACAACGAGATCGTCACCACCATGACGCTGTGGCCGCATCAGCCGACCATCGCGAACTACATGCGCATCTTCACCGACGAGAGCTGGTATTCCGGCTACATCAACTCGCTGAAATATGTGCTGATCAACACCGTGATCTCGATCTCGGTGGCGCTGCCGGCGGCCTACGCGCTTCTCGCGCTACCGCTTCCTCGGCGACAAGCATCTGTTCTTCTGGCTGTTGTCGAACCGGATGGCGCCGGCCGCGGTCTATGCGCTGCCGTTCTTCAACCTCTATTCGGCGATCAATCTGTTCGATACGCCCTGGGCGGTGGCGCTGGCGCATTGCATCTTCAACGTGCCGCTGGCGGTCTGGATCCTCGAAGGCTTTGTCTCCGGCGTGCCGCGCGAGATCGACGAGACCGCGTTCCTCGACGGCTATTCGTTCCCGCGCTTCTTCATCAAGATCCTGGTGCCGCTGATCGCGAGCGGCATCGGCGTCGCCGCCTTCTTCTGCTTCATGTTCTCCTGGGTCGAATTGCTGCTGGCGCGCACGCTGACTTCGGTCAACGCCAAGCCGATCTCGGCGGTGATGACGCGCACGGTGTCGGCCGCCGGCATGGACTGGGGCCTGCTCGCCGCCGCCGGCGTGCTCACCATCATCCCCGGCGCGCTGGTGATCTGGTTCGTCCGCAATTATATCGCGCGCGGCTTCGCGCTCGGAAGGGTGTAGGGGTCGCCATGGAAAACATCGCATGGATGGCCTGGACGCTGCCGACCGCGATCTTCTTCGTGATGCTGGCGCTGACGCTCGCCGTCGATGACCTGGCTCGCGGTCGCCTATCCCGAGGCCGAGCGCGTCGGCGTGTTGCGGATTCCGACCACGCGCGGCGACCGCCTGTTCATCTCGCTGATTTTGACCGCCGTGATCCATCTGCTGTGGATCGGCCTCGTCGGCACCGATCCGATCTCTGACGCTCCCGATCGGCGAGGGCGTTGAAATATCGAGCCTGTGGCTCGCTACCGTGATTTCGCTTGTTTCGGCCGTTGCGATTTTCCGCACCGTCTGAGCCAACGCGAAAGAGCAGATCCGGGATCAACCCGGGCCTGAATTTGTTTGTCGCTGCAACCGGAGGAACCAACATGCGACGCTTGGAGGAAGGAACGGCCCCGTGAGCAAGAGCAGTTATCTCGACCATGACCAGCGCAGCCGCGCTGATCGCGGCATCCGTCACCGTTGCACGCGCCCGCGCGTGCGGACGATGCCGTGAACCAGAGGTGGATCGACTGCTGAATTCCAGCCCTCGACGCTGTCGAAGGCCGACCAGATGAAGGAGCTGCAGTGGTACGCCAAAGCCGCCGAGCCCTTCAAGGGCATGGAAATCAACGTCGTGTCGGAAACCATCACGACGCACGAATATGAATCGAGGACGCTGGCAAAGGCCTTCACCGAGATCACCGGCATCAAGGTCAAGCACGACACCATTCAGGAAGGTGACGTGGTCGAAAAGCTGCAGACCCAGATGCAGTCCGGCAAGAACGTCTATGACGGCTGGATCAACGATTCCGACCTGATCGGCACCCACTTCCGCTACGGCCAGACCGTGATCCTGTCGGACTACATGACCGGCGAGGGCAAGGACGTCACCGATCCCATGCTCGACGTCAACGACTTCATCGGCAAGTCCTTCACCACGGCGCCGGACGGCAAGCTCTATCAGCTGCCGGACCAGCAGTTCGCGAACCTCTATTGGTTCCGCTACGACTGGTTCACCAATGCCGGAGTACAAGCCGAAGTTCAAGGCCAAGTACGGCTACGATCTCGGCGTGCCCGTGAACTGGTCGGCCTATGAGGACATCGCCGAGTTCTTCACCAACGACATCAAGGAGATCAACGGCGTCAAGGTCTATGGCCACATGGACTACGGCAAGAAGGATCCCTCGCTCGGCTGGCGCTTCACCGACGCCTGGCTGTCGATGGCCGGCAACGGCGACAAGGGCATCCCGAACGGCAAGCCGGTCGACGAATGGGGCATCCGCATGGAAGGCTGTCGTCCGGTCGGTTCATCGGTCGAGCGCGGCGGCGACACCAACGGCCCGGCGGCGGTCTACTCGATCGTCAAATATCTCGACTGGCTGAAGAAGTATGCCCGCCGCAGGCGCAAGGCATGACCTTCTCCGAATCGGGACCGGTGCCGGCGCAGGGTGCGATCGCGCAGCAGATCTTCTGGTACACCGCCTTCACCGCCGACATGGTGAAGCCGGGTATCCCGGTCGTGAACGCGGACGGCACGCCGAAATGGCGCATGGCGCCGTCGCCGCACGGCTCGTACTGGAAGGAGGGCATGAAGCTCGGCTACCAGGATGCCGGTTCGGCAACGCTGCTCAAGTCGACCCCGCCGGATCGCCGCAAGGCGGCCTGGCTCTATCTGCAGTTCATCAACTCCAAGACGGTGAGCCTGAAGAAGAGCCATGTCGGTCTCACCTTCACCCGCGAAGTCCGACATCTGGGACAAGTCGTTCACCGAGCGTGCGCCGAAGCTCGGCGGCCTGATCGAGTTCTACCGCTCGCCCGCGCGCGTGCAGTGGACCCCGACCGGCAACAACGTGCCTGACTATCCAAAGCTCGCGCAACTGTGGTGGCAGAACATCGGCGATGCGTCGTCCGGTGCGAAGACGCCGCAGGCGGCGATGGATGCGCTGGCTGCCGCCCAGGACTCGGTGCTGGAGCGTCTGGAGAAGTCCGGCGTGCAGGGCGCCTGCGGGCCGAAGCTGAACAAGAAGGAGAAGCCGGACTACTGGTTCGCCAAGGCCGAGAAGGACGGCACGATCGCGCCACAGCGCAAGCTCGCCAACGAGAAGCCGAAGGGCGAGACGGTCGACTACGACACGCTGATCAAGTCGTGGCCGGCGACGCCTCCGAAGCGGGCCGAGGCGAAGTAGTTTGCGACATCGTCATGCCGGCCAGCGCGAAGCGCGTCTTCGCTACAGGCTCGCGATCGCACGAACAAACGAAAGGCCGGGAGCGATCCCGGCCTTTTTCTTCTCGTCGATTCCGAGGGCGCAAGCGCGAGCCCGGAATCCATCTGCTCCCGCTCGCGGATGCATGGATTGCCTGCGTCGCTGCGCTCCTCGCAATGACGGTCGATGTGCGCTGCCTACCGCCGCCTCCGCCGCCTCCAGCGTCGGATAATCCGTGTACCCCTTGGCGCCGCCGCCGTAGAACGTGGCCTTGTCCCACTCGTTGAGCGGCGCGCCCTTCTTCAAGCGCTCGACCAGATCGGGGTTGGAGATGAACGGCTTTCCGAACGCGATCAGGTCGGCGAGCGCCCTGTTCGAGCACCTTGTTGGCGAGCTCGAAATCATAGCCGTTGTTGGCGATATAGGCGCTGCTTGAAGCGCTTGCGCAGCGAAGCGTAGTCGAACGGCGCGATGTCGCGCGGGCCGCCGGTCGCGCCCTCGATGACGTGGATGTAGACGAGTTTCAGCGCGTTGAGGCCGTCGACGATGTAGTCGAACAGCGGCTGCGGGTTGGAGTCGGAGACATCGTTGGCCGGCGTCACCGGCGAAATGCGGATGCCGGTACGCTCGGCGCCGACTTCCGCGGCCACGACCCTGGACACCTCCAGCATCAGTTTTGCGCGGTTCTCGATCGATCCGCCATATTGCATCGGTGCGCTTGTTGGTGCCGTCTTTCGCGAACTGGTCGAGCAGATAGCCGTTGGCGCCATGGATCTCGACGCCGTCGAAACCGGCCGCCACCGCATTGGCCGCACCGCGCTTGAAATCCTCGATGATGCCGGGAATCTCCGAAAGCTCCAGCGCGCGGGGTTCGGAGATATCGGTGAAGATGCCGTTGACGAACGTCTTGCCCTTGGCGCGGATCGCCGACGGCGCCGACCGGCGCGCCGCCATTCGGCTGCAGCGAGGTGTGCGAGATGCGGCCGACATGCCAGAGCTGGATTGAAGATGCGCCCGCCGCTGCGCATGCACGCGCGTCGGTGATCTTGTTCCAGCCCGCGACCTGCTCCTTTGAATAGATGCCGGGCGTGTCCTGGTAGCCCTGGCCCTGCTGCGAGACCTGGCTCGCCTCGGTGATCAGCAAGCCTGCGGAGGCACGCTGGGCGTAATATTCCACCGCGAGCGGGCTCGGCACCATGCCGGGCGGCACCGCGCGGTTGCGCGGTCAACGGCGCCATCACCAGGCGGTTGGGCAGCGTGAGCGGGCCAAGCTTGAACGGCTCGAACAGTTTGAGGATCTGGCTCATGTGCAGTTGTTTCCAGGATGAATGATCGATGCGAGAGAGTTGTGCATTGCGGCGGCAAGCGCAATGGCCGGGAGCTATTCGGTCGGCGCAGACTAGCTACGCATGATCCCCGTCGCATGACCGACGTCAAGAAAGGCGTCGGCGTCGACTTAGCAGGATTCGTTCCGAAATCGCGCAGAACGCAGTACAGGTGATCTCTTGGTCCGCCGGTTTGGAGGAGCGAAAGGTGCGCTCACAGTACAGCGGCTTCTCTCCGTCATTCCGGGGGCGACGCAGAGCGTCGAACCAGGAATCCAGAAGGTATTCGGCGCGAGATCCGGGTTCAGTCGTGCGGACTGCCCACGGAATGACGACAACTCAGTTCACCCGAGAAAATCCCGCTTGCCGACTTCGACGCCATTGCGGCGCAAAATGCCGTGAGCGATCGCCGCGTGAAAATAGAAATTCGGGAGGCGAAGGCCGAGACATATTGCTGGCCCTTCAGCGTCAGCGTGGTGTTCGGACCGGTGGGAAGGTGATCTCCGGGTTTCGCCACCCTCGAACTGCGCCGGCTTGAGCGCCTTCACATATTCGATGGTCTTCGCCAGCCGCTGCCGCAATTCCTCGAACGTGGTTTCCGTGATCCGGCGTCGCCGGCACTTCGTTTTGCGTCAGGCGGGCGCAGGTTTTTGCGGCAAAATCGCTGGCGATCTGGATCTGCTTGCTCAAGGGCAGCATGTCCGGGATAAAGCCGCGCGCCGATCAGGACCTCCGGCTTGATGTTCTTGGTCTTGCAATGCGCTTCCGCCTTGGTCAGCAGCCCGCTCAGGCTGCTAGGGATCTGGAGGAAGGCCGGAACAGTGGCGTCGCAAAGGGACATGGTGATGTTCTTTCGGTAGGAAGAGGAATGGTGCCGCTCGACATGGGGCGGTGGACGATGAAATACAACTGTTGTTGGCCGCCGGCGCCAATCAAATATTCTACTCGTCATCGCCCGGCGTGACCGGGCGACTAATCTCCGCGGCGTTTAGTGTATTTGAAAACAGCAGCCGCGGGTTACCGATGCCCGCTGGCGCCTGTCATTAGGCTCGCCGGAGGCGAGACCCGTGGCGGGCATGACAATTCTAGCGCATCGGCATCGCCGCTTCGGCCGGCTGCGCGCGTGTCCCGCGCATCCGCGCCAGCAATTCCGCAGTCGGCCAGGAATCCGCCGGCAATCCGTATTTCATCTGCATCGCCTTCACCGCGCTGCGGCTCGGCTGGCCGAGCACGCCGTCGACCTTGCCGACGTTGAAGCCGGCGCGCACCAGCAGTCTGCTGCAGTTCCTTGACCTCGTTGAACGGCAATTGCGCCACCGGCGCGGCCGGCCGCAGCATCGGCGGCGCGCCGGCGATGCGGGTGGCGAGATAGCCGGCCGTGGTCGAATAGATCAGCGAATTATTCCATTCGGTGTAGGCCGCGAAATTCGCATACGCCAGAAATGCCGGCCCGGTGCGTCCCATCGGCAGCAGCAGCGACGCCGGCATGTCGTCGTTCGGCAGCGGCCTCCCGTCCGGATAGGTAACGCCAAGCTGCGCCCATTTTGCCCGCGGCAGCTTTGATCGTGAGGTCGGCCTGCTCCCACGGGAAGTTGCTGCGGACCACGCGCACTTCCTGCAGCCACGGCTCGCCGCGCCGCCATTTCAAGCCGGTGGCGATGTAGTTCGCGGTCGAGCCGATCACGTCGGGCGCGCTGCGCAACAGGTTGCGATGGCCGTCGCCGTCGTAGTCGACCGCATAGTTGAAATAATGCGTCGGCAGAAATTGCGTCTGGCCGAGTTCGCCGGCCCAGGAGCCGACCATCTCGGACGGCGAGAGATCGCCGCGCTCGATGATCTTCAGCGCCGCGATGGTTTCGTTCTGGAACATCTCCGAGCGGCGGCAGTCATAGGCCAGCGACACCAGCGAGGGCAGCGTCGGCAGGTTGCCCATGTTGGCGCCGAAATCGCTCTCCAGTCCCCAGAACGCCGCGATCACCGCGGGCGGCACGCCATATTCCTTCTCCGCGCGCGCAAACGCCGCCGCATGCGTCTTGATCCGCTGCTGCCCCTGCTGCATCCGGTAGGCGCGCTGCCATTCGGCCGGCGAACTCGGTGAAAATCTGTCCGAACACGCGCTGGCCGCGGTCGCGGTTGACGATGCCCTGTTCGTAGACGAGGTAGGGCGCGGCTTCGGCGAGCGTCCGCTGCGACACGCCGGCCGCGACCGCCTGCTGCTTCAGATCGGCCAGGAAGCGGTCGAACGACATGCCGTTATGGCAGGAGGCCGCGCGGGGCGAGGGCGCAGCCGGTGGCCGGGGCGAAGCGGGGCGGGCTTGGGCGGAGCCGGCATGAATTGCGCCGATGCGATCGATGAAAGGGCGAGCGATGCCACGATCGTCGCGATCGCGGCTCGAATTCCGAACGAAAGGAACGGCATCAATGTCACCGGCAGAGGAATCGGGTGGGGAAAACTTGAACCGCAACAGGCTAATTGCCTCCTGCGGGATTGTCATCCGTCAATGCAGATGAGGCAGGCCCGATAAAACGCTAACGTGCCTTGCAACCCCACTCGTTCCCAATTTCATCCGCCCAGCTCTTTACTCGCGCGGCGCTATCTGCGAGTTCCAGCAGCGCAATCCGCTGCAACGCAACTGCATCGCGTTCGCCGGAATTCGCGCTGCGCAGGATGGATTCCGCGAGCAGCGTGACGTGACGGGAGCACACCGGCTCCGGCAGCGCGTCGCCACCGATCATCCAGCGCGGCGCTCATGGTCGCCGACCATCTCGGGAGTGAATGCTGCCATCCGAAAAGTTCTTCATCGACGCCGCGCCCGACAGGCAGCTGCCCATCCGACAACGCCGGGAAAACCGAAGTTCCTGGCGATCGTCGCTGCGGCGGGACGTGCCCGGCCGATCCCGCCACACCTGCTTTAGACCGTTATTGTGCCTGTAGCGGGGAATTTGTTCTCGTTTGAGGTTGAAGTCACGCGGCTTTTAAGCCGACGGCTTGGACGAGGGTATCGAGATCGTCGATGACGCGCTGATAGAGGCGATCGAGTTGAGACCGCCTCTGGGATTTGAGCCTTTTATCAGCTTTGAAGGGGCTGAGGAGACCTGCCATGAGTGGGGCATAGACCCGTTCGAAGAGCTTCAGGAAGATGAGGCAGATCGAGTATCCCTGCGGAAGGAGTTGATAGCGTCGAGAGTTCGGGAGCTTGGCAACAAGACCTTTGGCACGGAGTTTTGATAGATCATAGCGGAGCGAGGCGAGCGTGTAGCTGTCGGGGACGCAGCCAAGCGCCTTGATGACGGCGGGATAGATTTCGGCAGTTGTGAATGTATTGTCGGCTGCGACGTGTGCGAAGCGTACAAGCGCGTGCATCAGTGCAAGTTGCCGAGGATGATCGAGCTTGAGGCCAGGAATGCGCTTTCCGGTCGATGTGATGGTCGGCTCCGCGAGCTTTCGCAACTGACCGCGATCAACGAAGGTTTCCAGAATGTCTTGCTGGACGTTGAGGTAGTTATCGTTGATCTCCGACAGAGATTTTGGAGAGCAGGCAAATTTTCGACGGCTTTGTTGACGCCGTAATCGTTGACGTTGTTGCTCGCGGCCTCGGTCCGCAGGATGATGTGATCACGAACGTATTGCTTGATGAAGCCGTTGCGATAGTGGCTGCGAACCACCGGATTTGGAAGGTTCATGTCCTCGATCTCGGTTTGCAACTTGCCCCGATATTGCTTGGTGACCTTGCGACCGAAGATCACGGTGATCTTATTCGGCTGACCGATTGTTCGATTGGCATCGAGCAGGCGTTGGCCAAGATTATCCAGTGCCGCGCGGCGATGGAAGATGAGGTTGTCGCAATATTCGACCTGCGAGAAGAACAGCCGGTGCTGGCAGCCGGCGTGCTCGCGTTCTCTTGCAGTGAAGAAGGGCGTGAGGTGCGCCAGCCATTTTTGACCGCAGGTCACCAGATCCCGAGGGGTCAGCGAGTTGGCGAGCTCTTGCATGCGATCAGGAACTGCGCATTTCAAGAAGGCATTGGCGGCTTGCTTAAATCCGATGCCGTGCTGGCGCATGCGGTTGGCCAGCCAATGATGCTGATTGAGACAGATACGGGCGGAGAATGGAAGGTACGGGCAGACCCGCACGAACATCCGTCCCCAATTCCGGTCATTGATGTAAAAGTTGTATTGAATGACCCAGCGCTGCGCGAACTGGAGGTGCCATCGGTTTGCGACCTTGTCGCCGATGGCAATCATGATCCGCGCCGGTTCTCGCGCCTTCAGGATGGCCACGACGGCATCAGGCTTGGCCCGTTCGAAATACGGGTCGATAAATTCGTCACGACGGCCCTTCGGCGCTTCGACAATCGGGATGTTGCGCTTCTCGGCCCGCTCCGTCACCCAGCGTTGAAACTGATCGGCGATGCCGCGCAGTGTTTCTCGGGTCACCGGGTATAGCTGGCGATAGGTATTGAAAAAGCCGACGACCCGCTCGGGCTGCTGGAACGGTTGAATCAACCCGTTCAGCAAAATCCTGTCAAAACAACGATAATGCCAATTGATGCTGTCTTTGTGGTGCTCGTAGAAGGAGTTCATCGCCAGCTCCCGGCTAATGTCTTAGCAACGGGATCGTAGAGGCAATTTCTGGTGTCTAAAACATGCCTCCCCATGATACCCAGCGATGGTCTACAGCACCCTCGTCACGCTCAGGCGCAAGGGATATCAAGGGCGGAGCCCTTGGCTGAGTTAGCGTGGCCTACCCGAACCGCTAAAGTTAAGGATGACGGGCTAAGCTGAATTTCACAGGTTCGGTTTTCAACTCAATCGCTGGAAACGTAGACCCATCAGGGCGGCCTCGCGTTGGCGCGGTCGCAAGCCGGTCAAATCCAACCATGGATGATCATCATGAAGGTGGAAGAGCCAAGGGTGAAGCGGACAAAGTCCAGCGCGAGCGCGGCGCTGCCTGAACAACCACTCGGCCTGGATCGCCGTCGACGACAGCACGACGAAGCTCGATTGCGTGGTGCTGGATGTCTCGCCGGGCGGCGCTAGATCGTGCTGGATGCCCCGATCGATGTCAGGGACACGTTCAGCCTGACGCTGGTGCCAAGCCATCCGAAGCAGGAGCGATGTGAAGTCGTCCGGCGCCGCGGCAGACCTACGGGTCAAGGTTCCTGACGTGAACGCCGCCGGATCAGCCGCGGCGCGGCGACGCAGCAGCCGGCTCTTGCAGCGCCGGCGGGCAAATCCCTACCTGAACGAGGGCGGACGGCATGCCGCCGTTTGCTTCAGGGATAAGGCGATGAACTACCTCAAGACGGCAATGCTCCTGGCCGGCCTCACGGCGCTGTTCATGGGCGTCGGCTATCTGATCGGCGGCGCCAGCGGCGCCATGATCGCGCTCGTGATCGCGGCCGCAACCAATCTGTTCACCTACTGGAACTCGGACCGCATGGTGCTGTCGATCTACGGCGCCCATGAGGTCGACCGCAACAGCGCGCCCGAGCTTTTCGATCTCGTCGCCGAGCTTGCCTCGCGCGCCGGCCTGCCGATGCCGCGCGTGTTCGTGATGGATGAAGCCCAGCCCAACGCCTTTGCGACCGGCCGCAACCCCGAGAACGCGGCGGTCGCCGTCACCACCGGGCTGATGCAACAGCTCAGCCGCGAGGAACTCGCCGGCGTGATCGCGCATGAGCTCGCGCATATCAGGAATCACGACACGCTGTTGATGACCATCACCGCCACCATCGCCGGCGCTATCTCGATGCTGGCGCAGTTCGGCATGTTCTTTGGCGGCCACCGCGACAACAACAGCGGGCCCGGCATCATCGGCTCGATCGCGATGATGATCCTGGCGCCGCTGGGCGCCATGCTGGTGCAGATGGCGATCAGCCGCACCCGCGAATACGCCGCCGACGATCTCGGCGCGCGCATCGCCGGCCAGCCGATGTGGCTCGCCTCGGCGCTTGCCAAGATCGAAGGCGCTGCGCACCAAGTGCCGAACTGGGGCGCCGAGCGCAATCCGGCCACCGCGCACATGTTCATCATCAATCCGCTGTCGGGCCATGGCGTCGACAATCTCTTCGCCAGCCATCCCTCGACCGAGAACCGCATCGCGGCCTGCGAGCAGCTCGCCGCCGAGCTCGGCGCGCGCGGTGCAGCGTTCCCGCACTGCGCGCCACGAACTATCCGTCGCGCGGTCCGTGGGGCCGGCCGCCCGTCCTCGCGCGGTGCCGTGGGGCTGACGCCTCAACGTAAACCGCTGTAGCCGTCATTGCGAGGAGCGATAGCGAACGCAATCCGCGCATCCGCAAGCTTGGCGCTTCAGCAGGATTGCTTCGCGAGAAGCACTGTCATCGGAAGCGTGGCGCTAACCCTGCATCGTGCAACCCGCTGGCTCGCACTGGCGCATGGCACGATGATGGAAGCGTCATGCGCGACAAAACAACCCGACGGGCAAATCAGCAAAAACCTGTCCAGCCCTCTCGCGAAAAATATTCCGCTTAACCCGTCGGGCAAATCAGCGCTACCAACTCGCCCGTCTCACCCGACAAGAGGGGCGGCTCGCGATCGTCACGAACGTGCGGTGGGATGCGGTGGACGCTGATGCTGCGCGACTGACGAGCGTGGCGTGATCGCGGACGGCGAAGTCGTGTGGTCCTGGCGCCCCGATGCTGGCGCTAAGTTCGTGGAGATCAGCTTCTGCGGAGCGACGGTGGCAAGAAAGCCCGGTCACCGGGGAGAGCACGAAGGAAACCGTAAAACCATCGCGCAGGAAAGCCGGATTGCCTCCGCTGGACCACGTATGCTCGCAGGAGCCTTTCTCGTGCACAAATTGCACACGGTGGTATTCTGTGGTAGCGCATCGGCTTCCCTGCGCCCTCTTTTCCGAAGGAGGGCCGAAGCGGATGCAAACCTCGGGCGCACAGCGTAGCGAGAATGCGGACTCACATCCTCTCGTTGTTTGAAAAATTGAATCGAACCATTCCGTCATTGCGAGGAGCCAACGGCGTCCAGCCGTCGGCGAGGCCCGATGATAACCTTCGCGACGAAGCAATCCATGCTTCAGCAAGCGGCGAGATGGATTGCTTCGGCTCACACTTTGGCGTGATTGCAGCGGAACGACGGCGACGGAGCACCGCGCTTTTTTGCGCCGCAGCGCCGTTACCGCTTCACCCGAATACGCCGACAGAAACACCCGCGTCGCGCTGTCCACGACGGTCGTAATCTGCTCCGCCGTGGGCGCGGGCTTAGGCCTGGAAGATGAAGGCCTGGAACAGCGTCGCCTGGCAATATCTGCATGAATTGCCAGGCGGCGAGCTCGGGGTCGTCGATCACGAGGTCGCCCGCCTGCACCGCGCCTGAAAGATAGACCGCAAAGCTGGTTGACGGTGCGGGCCAGCAGCCGTTGTCGTAGAAGCGGCGGCCGACCTCCGGCATTCTCTCCGGCAATCGACATCACGGTGCGGATCGCCGATCCGCCGCCCGGCCGGCACAGCAACTGGATGTAGGCGCGTCCGAACTCCGGCAGCGTGGTCGTCGACGCCGCGCGCGGGATCGAAATTGAAGGCGACCTTGCCCTGCGCAAGCGATTCCTCCTCGACGATCGCCTCGAACAGCTGGTTCTTGTCGGCGAAATAGACGTAGAGCGTGCCCTTGGAGACGCCGGCGGCGCGCGGGCGATCTCGCCCATGCTGGCGCCGTCAAAGCCGAGGTCCAGAAACACCTTGCGCGCGCCGTCCAGAATCTGGCGGCGCTTCGAAGAATCCTCGTCGCTGACGAGATGGATCGGGTTGGGCTGGCTTGCAACCATTGGTTAGCTTTTCGACAAAGATTTCAACTCCGGAATACGTTCGGAAAGGAAATTCCGGGCTATGATGGCTTGAGTGAGAATGTATCTTGACCGGAACCGTTCGGTCAATGATAATTGTCAGGTGACGATGCAATGCGGGGGTGAGGCCGCGCGTCTGTGTCGCGACAATGTAGTGAGCAGAGGCCGTTAATGGCCGGACCGAGAGACCAGGCCGCGCGCGTCGTTCGTCCCGAGCCGAGGCGGCGGAGGGCGAAGCTGGCGCGCGAGCGTCGGTCCAGCTGGCGGATCAGCTTCGAGCCACGTTGAAGAGAGCCGAGCGGCGGCCGGCCGAGACGCCGGCAGATCCGGCCATCCGAGCGAACCTGGCGCGCCGCCAGCTGAAGCCGCGGCTGAATGCGGCGCCGAAATCGGGCAAGCGCAAATTCGTCAGTGATGGGCATGCGTCGGATTGCTCGGCGCTCGCGCAGCGGTCGGCTACGGCACGCTATTATGTTCTGGTCGGGCGCTTCTACGTCTCTACCGACGACGCCTATGTTCGCGCCAGCAACACCACGCTCGGCGCCCGCGTGTCAGGCCACGTCGCGGCGATCCTGCCCGCCGACAACGCGATTGTCCGTGCGGGCGACGTGATCTTCAGGATCGACGACGGCGACTATCGCATCGCGGTCGATGCCGCGCGCACGCAAGATCGCGACCCAGCAGGCGACCATCGACCGCATCGGCCGGCAGGTCACCGCGCTGGAAAGCGCGGTCGAGCAGGCCAAGGCGCAGCTGGTCTCGGCGGAGGCCGCGCTTGAAGCGGGCCGGGCTCGATTTCGAGCGCCAGCAGGCGCTGAGCACCAAGGGTTTTGCCTCGCGCGCGACCTTCGAGGTCTCCGAGGCCGGCCGCGACCAGGGCATCGCCGGCGGTGAAGTCGGCGCAGGCGGCCTATGACGCGGCGCGCGACAACGTCGAGGTGACGAGGGCGCAGCAGGCCGAGGCCCGCGCCAGCTTGCGGAATTGCAGACCTCGCTCGCCAAGGCCGAGCGCGATCTCGACTTTCACCATCGGTGCGCGCGCCGGTCGACGGCACCTTCTCCAACCGCCTGGTCAACACCGGCGACTTCATCGCAGGCCGGCCAGCGGCTCGGCAACGTGGTGCCGCTCGACGACGTCTTCATCGACGCCAACTTCAAGGAGACGCAGCTCAAGCGCATCCGCCCCGGCCAGCCGGTGACGATCTCAGGTCGACGCCTACGGCTACCGCAAGTTCGCCGGCGTCGTCGACAGCATCTCGCCCGCGGCCGGCTCGGTGTTCACGCGCTGCTGCCGCCGACAACGCCACCGGCAACTTCACCAAGATCGTGCAGCGGCTTGCCGGTGCGGATCCGCGTGCCGAAGAGATGTCGCCGAGGCAGAACCTGCTGCGCGCGGGCATGTCGGTCTACGCCACCGTCGATACCCGCGAGGGCGCCGCGGATGCCGACAGCGAAGCCGACCTCGACGCGCCGATGATGATTCATCCGCAGTGATTCGCGCATCTGACGGCGCGCCCGGTCCGGCGCAGGTTCTGACCTGAGCAGATCATGGCCGAACGCGACCACCGCACCGCCTGACGATGATGAGCGCCGCGGCTCCGCCGTCCGAGCGCATCGCGCCGCGACGGCTGTTTGCGTTCCTCATCATGGTGTTCGGGATGTTCATGTCGATCCTGGACATCCAGATCGTCTCGGCATCGCTGTCCGAAATCCAGGCCGGGCTTGTCGGCAAGTTCGAGCGAGGTGTCGTGGGTCCAGACCTCGTATCTGATCGCCGAAGTGATCGCGATCCCGTTGTCCGGATTCCCTGTCGCGCGCGCTCGGCACCCGGTTGCTGTTTGCGATCTCCGCCTCCGGCTTCACCATCGCGAGCTTCCTGTGCGGCTTTGCCTCGACGATCGAGCAGATGATCCTCTGGCGCGCGATCCAGGGATTTCTGGGCGCGGGCATGATCCCGACGGTGTTCGCATCCGCCTATACGGTGTTTCCGCGTTCGAAATTCTCATATCGTCGGTCCGATCATCGGCCTGGTCGCGACGCTGGCGCCGACCATCGGCCCGACGGTCGGCGGCATCATCACCGACTGGATGTCGTGGCACTGGCTGTTCTTCATCAACATCGTCCCCGGCATCGGCATCACCGTCGGCGTGCTCGTGCTGGTCGATTTCGATCAGCCGAACTTCGCGCTGCTCGACCGTTTCGACTGGTGGGGCCTGCTCGTTCATGGCGGGCTTTCTCGGCTCGCTCGAATATGTGCTCGAGGAAGGGCCGCAATATGAGTGGCTGCAGGATACCTCGGTGGCGGTCTGCGCCGCGGTCTGCGTCGTCTCCGCGGATCGCCTTCTTCTGGCGCGTGCTGACGGCGCGAAGAGCCGATCGTCGATATCAGGACCTTCACCGACCGCAATTTCGGCATCGGCTGCCTGATCTCGTTCTGCATCGGCATCGGCCTTTACGGCCTGACCTACATCTATCCGCGCTATCTCGCCGAGGTGCGCGGCTACAGCGCGCTGATGATCGGCGAGACCATGTTCGTCTCCGGCATCACCATGTTCCTCACCGCGCCGATCGTCGGCCGCCTGATGACCAGGTTCGACATGCGCTACATCATCGCCGCCGGGCCTGGTCATCTTCGCGCTCGGCTCCTACCAGATGACCTGGATCACCCGCGACTACGATTTCTACGAATTGCTGGTGCCGCAGATCCTGCGCGGCATCGGCATGATGTTCGCGATGGTGCCGACCAACAACATCGCGCTCGGCACGCTGGCCGCCGGAACGGGTGAAGAACGCGCTCGGGCCTGTTCAACCTGACGCGCAATCTCGGCGGCGCGGTCGGGCTCGCGGTCATCAACCAGGTGCTGAATGAGCGCACCGACCTGCACATCTCGCGGCTGCACGAACGGGTGCATTGGGGCAACGCCACCGCGACCGAGACGCCTCAACATGTTCACCCAGCGCCTGCAGGGCATGGGCGATGCCGCGCTGATGGCGATGAAGCAATTGTCGCAGATCGTTCACCGCCAGGCGGTGGTGATGGGATATGGCGACGCCTTCTTCATGCTGACGCTGTTCTATTTCGGCCTCAGCCTCCTGGTGATGCTGTTGAAAAAGCCCGCGATACTGCCGAGCGGGATCGGCGCAATAGCGATCGTGGGGCCAGGAAATCCCGCCGCGACGGATTGTCCCGCGCGCCGCTCCCTGCGCTAGTGTCTGCGTCGATCGGAATCGGAGGCGAAGGCACGGTGATGGACGAAGCGAAGGGCCCGGGCACTTCCTTGCTGTCGTTCATCATGTCCGCGCGGCACAATCAGGCCCGCACGGATCTTCAACATCGACGTCTTGACGGCGCTGATCGCGATGTTGTTGCCCTGGACCACCACCGGCGTCGCGATCGTCGCGACGCTATGGTTGGTCGCACTGCTCCCTTCGATCGAGATCCGTCCCCTGTTGCGGTCGCTGGCGCGCCCGATCTCGATCCTGCCGATCGCGCTGTTCGCGTTGGCGCTGGTCGGAACGCTGTGGTCGGACGCCGCGTGGAGCTTCCGTATCCACGCGGTCAGTCCCGCAGCGAAACTGATGATGCTGCCGCTGTTGTTCTATCATTGTGAGCGCTCGCCGCGGCATTTGGGTCTTCAAGGCGTTCCGGCCTCCTGCATCGCGATGGTGCTGGTGTCCTGCCTCGTCGCCGTCTATCCCGAGCTTTCGGCAAAGCCTCTATTTCTCGCGCGGCAGTATCAGGTGGCGAGCGGTATCTTCGTCAAGAACTACATCGATCAGAGCCAGGAATTTGCGCTCTGCGCGGTGGCACTGGTCTATCCGGTGATGGCGCTGTGGCACGCCGGGAAAAGGAGGCCGGCGATCCTGCTGGCGGCCGTGGCGATGGCTTTCGTGCTCAGCATGCTGTTCGTCGTGGTGTCACGGACGGCGCTGGTCACGATCCCGATCATGCTCATGGTGTTCGCGCTACTGCACCTGCAGCTGCGGACGACGTTGATCGCCGCGGGCGCGGCCGCGTTGTTCGCCGCCGCGATCTGGTTTGCATCGCCGGCTCTGCGCCATACGGTCGCAAAATTCTATGCCGACTCACCAGCAGACCTCAGAGCACATCAACCCGAGCGGGATGGGCTCGCGGCTGGAGTTTTGGCGGAAGTCGCTGACCTTCGTCACGGAAGCCCCTGATCGGGCACGGCACCGGCTCGACCCGCGGCCTGTTTGAAAGGCAGGCGTCGGTCAGGTCGGATATCTTTCCGAAGTGGTCGGCGATCCCCACAACCAGACGCTCAACGTCGCGGTGCAATGGGGGATCGTCGGCGTCGTGCTGCTATGGGCGCTGTGGCTGACGCATCTGCGCGCTGTTTCGCGGCGACGACCATGGCGGCCTGGATCGGTCTGATGGTGGTGGTGCAGAACATCGCTCACCTCGCTGCTCAATTCGCATTTGTTCGATTTCCACGAGGGCTGGATGTACGTGCTCGGCGTCGGCGTCGCCGGCGGCATGGTGCTCCGCGCGCGAGCGGGAGCCGGCACTCAGGCGGAGGTTTGAGCGGACGGCGCCTTGCGGCCGCGGCTGCGCGTGGAGATCGCGACCGGTCGCCACCACGGCGGCGGCGAACAGCCACGATCTGCGGCGTGATGGTCTCGCCGTTGAAGAACGCCGCAAGCGCAAAGGTGATGAAGGGCTGCAGCAACTGCACCTGCGACACCCGCGCGATGCCGCCCATCGCCATGCCGGCATTCCAGGCGAAGAAGCCGATCCATTGCGAGAACAGCGGCGACATAGAGCAGCGCCGAGCCATGGCTTTGAGGCAATGTGCAACGAGATCCGCCGGCATGGTCGAGCGCGGCCGCGGGCAGCGAGATCGGCAGCGCGATCACCAGCACCCAGCTGATCACTTCCCAGCCCGGCATCTTGCGCGGTGAGCCGTCCGGAGAAGGCGTAACCGATCGCTGAGACCGCGACCGCCGCGAACAGACAGAAGGTCGCCGGCCGACAGCGTGCCGCCGCCCTGGCGCAGCGCGAACGCGATCACCAGGGCTGCGCCTGCGACCGAGGCGATCCAGAACAGCGGTCTCGGCCGCTCATGGGTGATGGCGACCGCCACCAGCGCGGTGGCGATCGGCAGCACGCCCAGCACCACGCCGCCATGCGAGGCATCGACGCGTCTGCATGCCGCAGCGCCATCAGCAACGGAAACAGGATGCTGACGCAAAGCATGGCGATCGCGAGCTGCGGCCACAGCCGGCGCGGCGGCAGCGGCCGGCGCAGCGCGACCAGCAGCAGCGAGCGAGCACAGGCCGGCGATCGCGGTGCGCATCGCGGTCAGCGCAATCGGATCGATCGCCGACACCGCGAGGCGCGTCGCCGGCAGCGTGCCGCCGAAGATCGCCATGCCGATAAAGCCCAGCAACAGGCCGAAATGTTCGCGCGAGAATGAGGTGGAGGACATCGACGCGCGACCGTTAGCGGGTTCGCGCGGCGGCGTACAGCAATCCACGTCGGTGCATATGGCAGCCATGCGCGCGCTCAACTCGGAGCAATGCTGCTCCACACCAGACCGATCCCGGACAGAAACAACAGGCCAAGCACGACGTCGCGGAAATTCCTGTCGCTCAGCGCGTGATAGGTCTCGCGCGCCGAGCCAGGCGCCGATGATCGTTCCGGGGAAGGCGATCAACGCCAGCCAGATCACGTCCGGCTTGACGAGGCCGGTGGCGATCTGGATGCACAGCGCTGCCGCGGCAGCACGGTCCAGTTGAAGATCTGGAAAATGCCGCGGCGCTCTTCCTTGCGCCAGCCGCGCACGCTGGCCCACAGGATCGGCAGCGGGCCCGGACAGGCCGCCAAGCCCGCCGAGAATGCCGCCGGCAAATCCGATCGCCGCCATCCGCCGACTTGCCGCCGAAGCTGAACGCCAGCGGCCTGCGCTGGAAATAGAGCAGCGAGCGGAAACACCAGCAGGAAGCACGCCGATGGTCAGCTTGAACACGTCTGGATCGGCATGCGCGATCAGCATGCGTGCCGAGCGGCACGCCGGCGAGGCCGCCGATCAGGAACGGCCAGACCAGGCTGAAAGTCGATGGTCTTCCAGATCGAGGGCAGCGTCGAACTTTGCGCGATGACCGAACAGACCAGCACCAGCGGCACCGCGATGCGACGGCGGCAGCACGTAGAGCCAGATCCCCAACGCCATCAGCGCGGTGCCGAAGCCGGCAAGGCCGGAGACGAAGCCGCCGGCGAGCGCGCCGAAAAGCAGCAGCACGTAGGTCGACGCGGTCAATCGATTTCTCCTTCGTCATTCCGGGCGTGCCAACGGGTCGCGCAAGCGCGGCCCGATGACAGGCTCCGCATCGAACCTCGGATTCGGGTCTGCTCCTTCGGACCATCCCGGAATGACAGTGGTGGCTGGAGCGCAAACATTTACACGACGCGATGGGCAGGTACTATCGCAATCAAAGCCTTCACCAATATCCATTCTGGAAACGTCCCCATGAACCCGAGCGCTGCAAAACCTTTCTGCGTCTGCCACGGCGCCTGGTCGGCAGGATGGGCGTGGAAGAAGCTGCATCCGCTGATGCAGCGCCGCCGGGCATCGGCTGGTCACGCCGACCTACACCGGCCTTGGCGAGCGCGGGCATCTCGCCAATCCGTCGATCGATCTCGAGACGCACATTCAGGACATGCTGAACGTCATCAAATATGAAGACCTGCGCGACATCGTGCTGATCGGCCACAGCTACGGCGGCATGGTCGCGACCGGCGTCGCCGACCGCGCCCGCGATCAGATCGCGCAGTTGATCTATCTCGATGCCTTCGTGCCGCGCGACGGACAGTCGCTGTTCGATCATCAACGAGCCGGGACGGCAGCGCAATGCAGGAACTGCGCGAAGGCGGGCGACGGCTGGCGCGTGCCGCCCAATCGACGCCGCCACCGGACACATCGCCAGCGGATGTTGAATGGCTGACCGCGCGCCGCGTCGACATGCCGATCAAATGTTTTGAGACGAGGCTCAAGCTCACGCGGCGGCGAGCTGACGCTTGCCACGCAGCTATATCTACGCAACGCGCATCACGCCCGCCGACACCTTTCGGCCAGTTCGCCAAGCGCGCCAGGAGCGAAGCCGGCTGGCGCTACCATGAAATCGACGCCAGCCATTCGCCGAACGTCACCGCGCCGGAGGCGCTGATGGCGCTGCTGCAGAAAATCGTCGCGTAGCAACGCGCATCGTCATTCCGGTTCGCGTCTTCGACGCTCCGCGGAGTGACGAGAGCAGAAAATGGCGAGGGTCCGGCGAGCTGCGCCGAACCCTCATTGGTAAGAGCATCAGCCGGCCTGTAAGCCGGGTTCTGTAGGGCACCACTCGCTTGCGCAGAGCGGTACGTGACGGCCATTCCTCTGGGGCGATGTTTGCACATGGCCTCGAGCAACCTACCCGGACGGCGAGCCTGACATAGCCCTCGCGGCGTTATCGCTTTCGCGAACAGACCGCTGTTGCCGTCCCTATTCGGTTTTGCTCCCGGTGGGGTTTGCCATGCCGTCTCCGTTGCCGGAGACGCGGTGCGCTCTTACCGCACCTTTTCACCCTTGCCGCGCCGAAGCCCCGAAGCGCGAAGGCGGGCGGTTCGTTCTCTGTGGCACTGTCCCTGGGGTCGCCCCCGCCGGACGTTATCCGGCACCGTATGTCGATGGAGCCCGGACTTTCCTCCCCGCGGCCTTTCGGCGCTTGCGGGAGCGGCCGTCCGGCCGACTGACACCCTAGGGATGGGGGTTTTGAGCCGTCAGGTCAAGGTATTATCGCCCCGCAAAAGCGCGCAAAATAAATTATCCTGAAGATGTCGTTTGACGCGCGGACCAGTTCGACTGGATGTCGGCGATCCAGCCGATCAAGAGGAGTAACGAGATGCAGTATTTGCTGCTGATCTATCGAAGTGAAGCCGAAGCCAGCAATATGGACGCAGCGGCGGCCAAGAAGATGACCGATGAATACGCCACGTTTACCCAGTCCATCATCCAGAGCGGCAATTTCAAGGCCGGCGACCGGCTGCAGCCGCGCGACCACCGCGACCACCGTGCGGGTGCGCGACGGCAAGACCCTGACGACCGACGGTCCGTTCGCGGAGACGCGCGAGCAGCTCGCCGGCTATTATCTGGTCGAGGCCAAGGATCTCGACGCGGCGCTCGGCGATCGCCGCGCGGATTCCCGGGGCCAGGGTAGGTTCAATCGAAGTGCGGCCGATCTGGGTTTATAATTGACAGCGAAGCCGTCATTCCGGGGCGGCTCGCAGCGTGAACCCGGAATCTCAGATTCCAGATGCGCAATTGCGCATCATAGTTCGATGCTGCGCATCGGCCCGGAATGACGATATAGGACTCTCATGACCCCCACCCAGATCGAAAAAGTCTTCCGCGACGAGGCGAGCCGGGCGCTGGCGACGCTGATCCGCCTCGTCGGCGATTTCGACCTGGCGGAGGACGCGCTGCAGGACGCGTTCGCGGTGGCGCTGGAGCGCTGGCACGCTGGCGAGCTTGCCGGCCAATCCGCGGGCGTGGCTGGTCAATGTCGGCCGCAACAAGGCGATCGACCGTATCAGGCGCAACGATCGCCTTCCGCGGCAAGCAGCAGCAGTTGACGCATGAGCTCCTGCTCGACGCGCGCCGGTCCGTGCGAGGCGACCGACGCGACGCTCGAAGATGACATGCTGCGGCTGATCTTCACCTGCTGCCATCCGTCGTTCGCCGAGGAGGTGCAGGTCGCGCTGACGCTGCGCACCGTCTGCGGGCCTCACCACCGCGCAGGTCGCGCGCGCCTTTCTCACAAGCGAAGAGGCGATGGCGCAGCGGCTGCTGCGCGCAAGCAGAAGATCCGTCTCGCAGGCATCCCCTATGAGGTGCCGGAGCGCGAGGCGCTGGAGCCCAGGCTGCGCGGTGTGCTGGCGGTGATCTATCTGGTCTTCACCGAAGGCTATGTCGCGACCTCGGGCGAGGATTTGATGCGCCCCGATCTGGCGCGCGAGGCGATCCGGCTGGCGCGACTGATCGATGCGCTGATGCCCGGGCGTGGCGAGATCAAGGGACTGTTGGCGCTGATGCTGTTGCACGACGCCCGCCGCGCCGGCCGCGAGACCGCGGGCGGCGACATCGTGCTGCTGGAGGAGCAGGACCGCACGCTGTGGGACCACAGTCAGATCGCCGAGGGATTGAAGCTCGTGGAAGAAGCGCTGCGCGTGCCCGGCCGGCCGCAATCCTATGCGGTGCAGGCCGCGATCGCAGCCCTGCATGCCCGCGCGCCCAATTACAAGGACACCGACTGGCCGCAGATCGCCGGCCTCTACGAGGTGCTGCTGCGCATCAGCCCGTCGCCGGTGATCGAGCTCAACCATGCCGCCGCGGTCTCGATGGTCGACGGCCCGGCACGCGCGCTCGACCTGATCGACGCGCTGGAGGCGCGCGGCGGGCTGAAGGGATATGAGCTGCTGCCCGCCGTGCGCGCCGATCTGTTGCGTCGTCTCGGCCGGCATGAGGCAGCGCGCGAAGCCTATCTCGCAGCGGCCGCTGCAACGCAGCTCGAGCCGCTGCGCCGGCTCTATGCGCGGCGGATCGCGGAGATGGGTCTAGACCAGGTCCCCGTCATGGCCGGGCTTGACCCGGCCATCCACCTTTCTTGCCTTGCCGTAACCAGGAACGTGGATGCCCGGAACAAGCCCGGGCATGACAAGAAGGGATGAGCGTGGTTACTTCGCCGGCACCACCGGCGCTGTCGCCTCTTCCGGCAAACTCGCCAGTAGCGCGTGCAGCGTGGACATGGTGGAGTGATCGGCGACGCCGTCGACGCGCTCGGGGCGGAAGTGGCGCTGGAAGGCGGTAACGACTTCCATGGTGGGGCCGTCATATTTGCCGTGGGTCGGGATGCTGTAGCCGTAGCGGGCAAACGCGGTCTGCATGCTGGCGACATCGTCGGAGATGCTGCCGAGTTTTAGCGTCTCGCCGCGCACGATCGGCGCCGGCTGCACCCAGTGCCCGACGCCGGAATTGGCGAGCGAATGCCACGGGAATTTCTCGCCCGGGTCCTTCTTGCGCGAAGGCGCGACATCGGAATGGCCGAGCACGCGGTGCGAGGGCACCTTGCGGCGAAGCATGATGCCGCGGCACAGCGCGATCACGGCCGCGATCTGGCGCCGCGGATAATCCGGGTAGCCCCAATCGTGGCCGCGATTGATGATCTCGATCCCGATCGAGCAGGAATTGATGTCGTCCTCGCCGGCCCAGTGGGACACGCCGGCGTGCCAGGCGCGCTTGGCTCTCGGCACGCACTGCACGATGCGGCCGTCCTCGAGCACGATGTAATGCAGCCGAGACCTCGGTGCCCGCGCGTGCAGAGCTGCGCGATCGCGCCTTCGACGTCGGGCATGCCGGTATAGTGCAGCACGATCATGTCGGGCTGCCGGCCTTTGGTCGCGTTCGCCATAGTTCGCCGACGGGATGACGTCGGAGGCGATCGAGGAATCCGGGGTAAACGTCTTCATGTCAGCGGTGGCCCTGGCAACGGGAAGGGCGCGTTGACGCTTCGAATCAGCTGCAGACGTGAACGAACCGGATGCCATCTGAAATCTCAAACCGGGCGGGACAACGGCAACGCCGCATTCCCAGAGCTTGTTTACTATTTCATTTACCCAAGACAGGGGCAATCCGGCCAATCGCGGTTCCACTCCGGCATTCTGCGCCAAGTGTGTGCGCGAAGGCATCACCGAGTTCCATTCGAGGTTAAAATGCGCGGAAAACCCTGCCCTCGACGGTCAACGCTTTCTTAACGCTAAGTGCCGTTACTAAGTGGTGAAGAGCCGAACCGGTATTTGAGGGACGGCCGAGGCCCGCTTTCGCGCGAATTCCCATGGCAGCCGAGCAAATTCCGGTCGGAACTCAGGATTTGCGGCCAGGAATGGGAGAATCGCGCGCGCGTGCTTCGGCGGTTCCATGACCGGAACGGCAGGTTGAGGCGCGAGCATTCGAGGCGCGATGGGCCGTTTCGTGTCCAACTCCAGTTCCCTGCACTGCAATACGCCGGAGGTGGGCGCATGACCCCGGCCGCGCCGCGTCATGTCTCCCGTGCTCGGCGCGAGGCGGTCGAGTTGCTGCAACCGCGCGACGGCGGCGTCTATGTCGACGCCACCTTTGGCGCCGGCGGCTATAGCCGCGCGATCCTCGCTGGTGCCGGGAACCCGCGTCGATCGGCATCGATCGCGACCGGTCGGCGATTACCGGCGGATTCGATCTGGTTGATGGCTCCGGATGGCCGGCTGACCCTGGTCGAGGACCGCTTCTCCAATCTCGCCGACGTCTGCGGACGACTGGGCCTCGAGGCCGTCGACGGCGTCGTGATGGACGTCGGCGTCTCCTCGATGCAGCCTCGACCAGGCCGAGCGCGGCTTTTCGTTCCGGCTCGGTGGTCCGCTCGACATGCGGATGGGCCAGTGACGGCCCGACCGCGGCGGATGTGATCGCCACGCGCGTCGAGACCGATCTCGCCAACATCATCTATATCTTCGGCGAGGAGCGGCATTCCCGCGCCGTCGCCCGCGCCATCGCTGCGCCGCACGCAGGAAGACGCCGATCGCGACCACGCGAGCGCTCGCCGATATCGTCGGCAAGGTGGTGCGGCCAAGCCGAACGAGATCCATCCGGCGACGCGAACCTTTCAGGCGCTTCGGATCTTCGTCAACGAGGAGCTCGACGAGCTGCGTGTGGCGCTGTCGGCGGCGGAGCGCGTGCTGAAGCCGGGCGGGCGGCTGGTGGTGGTGTCGTTCCATTCGCTGGAAGACCGCATCGTCAAGAATTTTTTCGCCGAGCGCGGCAAGCCGGCCAGCGGGTCGCGGCATCTGCCGGAGGTCGCGCAGGTTCCGCCGAGTTTTCAGATCCTCACCAAGCGGCCGGTGACGCCGACTGATGCCGAGATCGCCGCCAATCCGCAGCGCGCGCTCCGCCAAGCTGCGCGCCGCCGAGCGCACGGCGGCGCCGGCGCATGCGGAAGCGGAGGCTGCCGGCCTGGCCGACGCTCGCCGGTGTCCTGAGGAGGCTGAGCCATGCGCCTCCTCCATTTGCTCGTGATCGGCATGCTGGTGTTCGCCGCCGCCTATGTCTACCGGATCAAGATGGAATCGACACTCGCGCACCGAACGCGTGCTGCGGCTGAACGCGGAAATCCGCGAGCAGCGCGACGCCATCGCGACGCTGCGCGCCGAATGGGCCAAGCTCGACGCGCCGCTCAGGTTGCAGGGCCTGGCCGAGCGCCATCTGCAGCTGAAGCCGCTGGTCGCCACGCCAATATGATCAGCTGAAGAACCTGCCCGAGCGTCCGCCGACATTTCGCCCGTCCCGGCGCGCCCGATCCGATCGGCGCCGATGATCAACACCATCGAGGCTTCCGCCGACAAGCAGAGCGTGACCGGCTCGGTGCCCTCGTCCGAACCGCGCCCGGAGATCAGCAATGAGCGATCGGGCGCCGAACGCGACCAGGCCAGTCGAACCGTTGGCGGCAGCGGCTGATCCGCAGCCTGCTCTACGGGCGCAATGTCGATCGCGCCGCGAAGCGCGCGCCCGCGTCGGGCTTGCGATCCTGGCCTTTGCCGCAGTCTATGCCATCATCGCCGGGCGGCTCGTCATGTTCGCGGTCGGCGCCGACAGTCACGGCGCGCGCCGCACCGCCTCGCAGGACGCGATCGCGACCGCGCGGCCGGATATCGTCGACCGCAACGGCGAGATCCTCGCGACCGACGTCAAGACGCCGAGCCTGTTCGGCGAACCGCGCCGCATCATCGACAAGGACGAGGCGATCGAGCTTCTGACCGCGACGCTGCCCGATCTCGACACCGGCGAGGTGCGCGACCGCCTGTCGTCGCGAAAGGGCTTTGTCTGGCTGAAGCGCGAGATCACGCCGAAGCAGCAGCAGCGATATCCATCGCCTCGGCATTCCCGGCATCGGCTTCCTGCGCGAGAACAAGCGCGTCTATCCGACCGGCGCCGCGGTCGCGCACCTGATCGGTCTCGTCAATATCGACAACCAGGGCATCGCCGGGATGGAGAAGTGGCTCGACAATAACGGGCTCGCCGACCTGCACCGCGCGGGCTTTGCCACCGACCGGCTGCAGAAGCCGGTGGAGCTGTCGGTCGATCTGCGCGTCGAGCACGCGCTGCGCGACGAACTGCTGAAGGCAAGGACAAGTACAAGGCGAAGGCGGCCTCCGGCCTCGTCTCCAACGTCAGGACCGGCGAGATCGTCGCGCTGGTGTCGCTGCCGGATTTCGATCCGAACAACCCGAAGGAGGCGCACGATCCCGATCCGCATCAACCGCCTGACCACCGGCGTGTTCGAGATGGGCTCGACCTTCAAGACGCTGACGCTGGCGATGGCGCTCGATTCCGGCAAGGCCAATCTCAACACGCTGTACGACGCGCGCGGCGCGCTGCACTACGGCAAGTTCGCCATCCACGACACCCATCCGCTCGGACCGCTCGATCATCGCTGTCGGAAGTGTTCACCTACTCCTCCAACGTCGGCGCGGCGCGCGTCGCGCTGGAGCCAGGGCGTCGAGGCGCACAAGGCGTTCCTGCGAAGGTCGGCCAGCTCGACCGGCTGCGCACCGAATTGCCGGAAAGCGCCGCGCCGATCGTGCCGAAGCGCTGGGGCGAGCTCAACACCATCACCATCGCGTTCGGCCACGGCATCGCGGTGGCGCCGCTGCAGGCGGTGATGGGCATCAACGCGATGGTCAATGGCGGCTATCTGATCCCGCCGACCTTCCTCAAGCGCACGCGAGGAAGAGGCCAGGGCGATGGCCAAGCGGGTGATCAAGCCGGAGACCTCCGAGAAGATGCGCTATCTTGATGCGGCTCAATGCCGAGATCGGAACCGCCAAGCAGGCCGACGTCAAGGGCTACTACATCGGCGGCAAGACCGGCACCTCGGAGAAGGTCGTCGGCGGCCGCTATTCCAAGAAGCAGGTGCTGAACTCCTTCACCGCGATCACTTCCGGCCGACAATCCGCAATATCAGCTGCTGGTCATGCTGGACGAGCCGCAGGCGCTGCCGGAGACCCACGGCTTTATCACCTCGGGCTGGAACGCGGTGCCGACCGGCGGCAAGGTGATCGCCCGGATTGCGCCGCTTCTGGGCGTCGAGCCGCGCTTCGATCTGCCGCCGTCCGACCGCCTTATTCTTGCGGCATCGAGGACAACCCAGTAAGGCGTACAGACGGGCGTCGAGTCGCGCCGCTGGATTTGTTTGAGCATGATCTTTCGGAAAGCCGGTCTCCACTTCTCCGGATCATGCTCGCAGGCTGGAAGATCATGGAGACTTCGCGACCTCTTCAGCGATGACGCCACGATCGATCCGCAAGCGGAGAGCGGTCGTGGTCGCAGGGCCTCGCGGTCGACAGCCGCACGGTCAAGCCGGGCGATCTGTTCTTTCGCGCTTGCCGGCACCAAGACCGACGGCGCGCGTTTCATCGATGCAGCGATTGCCGCGGGCGCCGTTGCGGTCGCGGGCGATCATCCGCCGCAGGACGGCTGCCGCGTGCCGTTCGTCGTCACGCCGAATCCGCGCCGCGCGCTGGCGCTTGCGGCCGCGAAATTCTTCCGCGCCAGCCGGCGACGATCGCGGCGGTGACCGGCACCAGCGGCAAGACCTCGGTTGCCGCCTTCACGCGCCAGATCTGGCAGCGGCTGGGACACGCTTCCGCCAGCATCGGCACCATCGGACTGGTGTCGCCGAAGCGCACCGTCTATGGCTCGCTGACCACGCCCGATCCGATCGCGCTGCATCGCCAGCTCGACGAGATCGCACGCGACGGCGTCACGCATCTCGCGTTCGAGGCTTCCTCGCACGGGCTCGACCAGTTCAGGCTCGACGGCGTGCGCGTCGCTGCCGGCGGTTTTACCAATTTGTCGCGCGACCACATGGATTATCATCCGGATGTCGCGCATTACCTCAACGCCAAGCTGCGGCTGTTCCAGCGATCTCGTGATGCGCCGGATGGCGCCGCCGTCATTTCGGCCGATCATGATTGTTCAGCGGCAGGTGGTCGAGGCGGCGTATGCGCGCGGTTTGCGCATCATCGCGGTCGGGCGCGAGGCCGATGGGGCGGGCGAGGGCATTCGCCTGGTGCGAAGCCTCGATCGAGGGCTTTGCGCAGAAGCTCGTGCTCGAGCATCGCGGGCGACAACTATCGCCGTGCGGCTGCCGCTGGTCGGCGAATTCCAGATCGAGAACGCGCTGGTCGCCGCCGGGCTCGCGATCGGCACCGGCAGCGCGGCCGAGGCCGTGTTCGCCAGCCTCGAACAGCTCGAAGGCGCCAGGGGCAGGCTGGAACGCGTCGGCGAGCAGCAACGGCGCGCCGATCTTCGTCGATTACGCGCACAAGCCGGACGCGCTGGCGAAAGCGCTGCAGGCGCTGCGGCCTTACGCCAAGCGCAAGCTCGTCGTCATCTTCGGCGCCGGCGGCGACCGCGACGCGGGCAAGCGTCCGCTGATGGGCGCGATCGCGGCCGAGAATGCCGATCAGCGTCATCGTCACCGACGACAATCCGCGCAGCGAGAATCCGGCCACGATCCGCGCCGCGATCCTCGCCGCCGCCAAGGGCGCAGCCGAGATCGGCGACCGTGCCGAGGCGATCCGGGCCGGCATTGCCGGCATTGCAGCCGGGCGACGCGCTGCTGATCGCGGGCAAGGGCCATGAGATCGGGCAGATCGTCGGCGACAGGACGCTGCCGTTCAGCGATCATGAGGCGGTCGCCGACGCGCTTGCGGCGAGGGTCGCATGAACGCCGTGCTCTTATGGACTTCGCGGGCGATGGCCGAGGCGATGCGCGCCGCGACGCAAGGCGCGCTGCCGAGAGGCGTCACCGGCCTCTCCATCGACAGCCGCACCATCGCGCCTGGCGAGGCCTATTTCGCCATCAAGGGCGATGTGCATGACGGGCACAGTTTTGTCGAAGCGCGCGCTGAAGGCGGGCGCCGGGCTCGCGGTCGTCGAAGCCGCCCAGCGCCGACAAATTCGCCGCCGACGCGCCGCTTCTGGTGGTCGACGACGTGCTCGCTGCCCTCGTCGATCTCGCGCATGCTTCGCGCGCGCGGCTCGGCGCGCAGATCATTGCGGTGACCGGCTCGGTCGGCAAGACCTCGACCAAGGAGGCGCTGCGCTGCGTGCTCGGCGCGCAGGGCGAGACCCATGCCTCGGCGGCCTCCTTCAACAATCACTGGGGCGTGCCGCTGTCGCTGGCGCGATGCCCGGTGCACGCGCGCTTTGCGGATCTTCGAGATCGGCATGAACCACGCCGGCGAGATCACGCCGCTGGTGAAGATGGTGCGGCCGCACGTCGCCGTCATCACCACCGTCGAGCCGGTGCATCTGGAATTTTTCGCCGGCATCGAGGCGATCGCCGACGCCAAGGCGGAGATCTTTCGGGCCTCGAGCCCAATGGCGCCGTGGTGCTCAACCGCGACAATTCGCAATTTGCAAGGCTCGAGGCGCGCGCCAAAGAACTCGGCATCGCCCGCATCGTCTCGTTCGGCGCGGATGAAAATCGGACGCACGGCTGATCGACGTCTCGCTGCATGCGACCTGCTCGGCGGTGCACGCCAACATCCTGAGCCACGACGTCACCTACAAGATAGGCATGCCCGGCCGCCATATGGCGATGAATTCGCTGGCCGTGCTCGCCGGCGCCTCGCTGCTCGGCGCCGATCTGGCGCGCGCGGCGCTGTCGCTGTCGCAGCTCGAGGCGCCGGCCGGCCGCGGCGTGCGGCGCATTCTCGAGGTCGGCCATGGCGAGGCGACGCTGATCGACGAGAGCTATAACGCCAATCCGGCGTCGATGGGCGCGGCGCTCAACGTGCTCGGCCAGGCCACGGTCGGTCCGCATGGCCGCCGCATCGCCGATCCTCGGCGACATGCTCGAACTCGGCCCGACCGGGCCGGCGCTGCACCGCGGTCTGGCCGAGGCGGTCAGGGCCAACCATGTCGATCTCGTTTATTGTTGTGGTCCGCTGATGCGCAATCTGTGGGACGCTCTTTCCACCGGCAAGCGGGAGGCTATGCCGATAGCTCGGCGAGCCTGGAGGCCCAGGCGGTCGCGGCCATCCGCCCCGGCGACGCCATCATGGTCAAGGGGTCGCTGGGTTCGAAGATGAAATTGATTGTCAACGCGCTGGAGAAGCGCTTCCCGGCAAAGCCGCACACGAAGAAGCGGTATAGGGTTTTTGAATGTTTTACTGGCTGATCGAGCTTTCCAACACCGTTCCCGGTTTCGGGATCTTTCGAAGCGCGCTCAACGTGTTTCGCTACATCACCTTCCGCACCGGCGGCGCGATGGTGACGGGCGCGCTGTTCGTGTTCCTGTTCGGGCCCGTGGATCATCGACCATTTGCGGCTGCGCCAGGGCAAGGGCCAGCCGATCCGCACCGACGGCCCGCAATCGCACCTCATCTCCAAGAAGGGCACGCCGACGATGGGCGGGCTGATGATCCTGTCCGGGTTGGTGGTGTCGACCTTGCTGTGGGCCAACCCGATCAACCCCTATGTCTGGATCGTGCTCGCGGTGACGCTCGGTTTCGGCTTCGTCGGCTTCTACGACGACTACCTGAAGGTGACCAAGCAGAGCCATAGCGGTTTCGCCGGCAAGCTGCGCTTGCTGATCGAAGCGGTGATTGCGCTCGCCGCCTGCTACGCGCTGGTGCGGCTCGGCCGCGATGCGTCCTCGACCTCGCTGGCGATCCCGTTCCTGAAGGACATGGTGTTCAATTTCGGCTGGTTCTTCGTGATCTTCGGCGCCTTCGTCATGGTCGGCGCCGGCAACGCGGTGAACCTGACCGACGGCCTCGACGGCCTCGCCATCGTGCCCGTCATGATCGCGGCCGCCAGCTTCGGCATGATCTCGTATCTCACCGGTAACGCGGTGTTCTCCGACTATCTGCAGATCAACTACGTCGCGCGGCACCGGCGAACTCGCGGTGCTGTGCGGCGCGGTGCTCGGCGCCGGACTCGGATTCCTCTGGTTCAACGCGCCGCCGGCCTCGATCTTCATGGGCGACACCGGCTCGCTCGCGCTTGGCGGCATGCTGGGCGCGACCGCGGTTGCGGTCAAGCACGAGATCGTGCTGGCCGTGATCGGCGGACTGTTCGTGCTGGAAGCGGTCTCGGTGATCGTGCAGGTGGCATCGTTCAAGCTGACCGGCAAGCGCGTGTTCCGGATGGCGCCGCTGCATCATCATTTCGAGCAGAAGGGCTGGACCGAGCCGCAGATCGTGATCCGGTTCTGGATCATCTCGGTGATGCTGGCGCTCGCCGGCCTCTCCACGCTGAAGCTGCGGTGACCGCGCCTTGATCCCCGTCACTTCCTTCGCTGGCAAGACGGTCGCCGTCTTCGGCCTCGGCGGTTCGGGGCTTCGCGAGCTGCCACGCCCTGAAGGCGGGCGGGGCGGAGGTGATCGCCGGCGACGACAGCGCCGACAATATCGCCAAGGCCGCGCAGGCCGGTTTCATCACCGCGGACCTGCGCAACGTGTCATGGGCGAATTTCGCCGCGCTGATCCTGACGCCCGGCGCGCCGCTGACCCATCCGGCGCCGCACTGGAGCGTGCTGATGGCGCGCCAGGCCGGCGTCGAGGTGATCGGCGACATCGAACTGTTCTGCCGCGAGCGCCGCCGCCACGCGCCCGATGCGCCGTTCGTCGCGATCACCGGCACCAACGGCAAGTCGACCACGACCGCGCTGATCGCGCATCTGATGAAGGTCGCCGGCTACGACACCCAGATGGGCGGCAATATCGGCACCGCGATCCTGTCGCTGGAGCCGCCGCGGATGGGGCGCGTGCATGTGATCGAGATGTCGTCCTACCAGATCGATCTCACGCCCTCGCTCGATCCTTCCATCGGCATTCTGCTCAATGTCAGCGAGGACCACATCGACCGCCACGGCACGCTGCGAACACTACGCCGCGGTGAAGGAGCGCCTGGTCGCCGGCGTGCAGCCGCAGGGCACCGCGATCGTCGGCGTCGACGACATCTGGTGCCGCAACATCGCCGATCGCCTCGACCAGGCGGGAAAACGCGTGGTGCGCATCTCCGTGAAGAACCCGCTGCCGGACGGCATCTATGTCGAGCGCGAAACCATTGTGCGGGCCTCCGGCGGCCGCGCGCAGCGAGATCGCAAGGCTCGGCGGCATCGGCTCGCTGCGCGGCCTGCACAACGCGCAGAACGCGGCCTGCGCCGCGGCTTGCGCGCTGGCGATGGGCGTTTCGACCGATGTCCTGCAAAACGGCCTGCGCAGCTTTCCGGGCCTCGCGCACCGCATGGAGCAGGTCGGCCGCCGCGGCAATGTGCTGTTCGTCAACGATTCCAAGGGCACCAATGCGGACGCCGCGCGCGCATGCGCTGTCGTCTTTCGCCGACATCTTCTGGATCGCCGGCGGCAAGCCGAAGACCGGCGGCATCACCGGCCTCACCGAATATTTCCCGCGCATCCGCAAGGCCTATCTGATCGGCGAGGCGGCGCTAGAATTTGCCGGCACGCTGGGCGAGCGCGTGCCGCACGAGATGTCGCAGACGCTGGATGTCGCGGTCGCCAACGCCGCGCGCGACGCGGAAGCTTCCGGGCTCGCCGATCCCGGTGGTGCTGCTGTCGCCGGCCTGCGCCTCGTTCGACCAGTACCGCAATTTCGAAATCCGCGGCGCCAGGCTTCCGCGACCTCGTCACGGCGCTGCCCGGCGTCAAGCCGGTGGTGTGAGTCCAGCGCTCGATCAGTCGTCAGCCGCGAAGGCTGGGTGACCCAGTCATCCAGAGACGCCGTCGATCGAACTGCGAGGCCGCGGCGTACTGGATGCCCGCCTGCGCGGGTATGACGACGCTGAGGCGCGCGCCTGCGCAATCTCAAAAGATCTGCAATTCATTAACCCCCTAGCAACCATCCTGCGCCACCAATGGGCGTTACCTCTGCCATCTGGGGACGCCCATGCTCGCCCGTGACCAACGCACCCCGTTTTCCGACTGGTGGTGGACCGTGGATAAAGCTCTTGCTCGCCGCGATCATCGCGCTGATCCTGGGCGGCGTCATCCTGTCGCTGGCGGCGAGCCTGCCGGTGGCGACGCGGATCGGGCTCGATCCGTTCCACTTCTTCAACCGGCACGTGATGTTCCTGCTGCCGTCGCTTCATCGTGCTGATCGGCGTGTCGTTCCTGTCGCCGCGACAGATCCGCGCGCACCGCGCTGTTCGTGTTCGCGGTCTCGATCGCGCTGATCGTGGCGACGCTGGTGTTCGGCCCCGAGGTCAAGGGCTCGCGGCGCTGGATCACGCTGCTCGGCGTCAACATCCAGGCCTCCGAATCCGCCAAGCCCGCTTTCGTCGTGATCGCGGCGTGGCTGTTTGCGGAATCGACCAAGCGGCCGGAAATGCCGGCGACCTCGATGGCGCTGGTGCTGCTGATGATGCTGGTGTCGCTATTGGTGATGGAGCCCGATTTCGGCCAGACCATGCTGATCCTGATGGTGTGGGGCGCGCTGTTCTTCATCGCCGGCATGCGGATGATCTGGGTGGCTCGGCCTCGCGGGCGCCGCCGGCGCCGGACTGTTCGGCGCGTATCTTTCTGGTGCCGCACGTCGCGGGCCGCATCAAGCGCTTCATGAATCCGGCCTCCGGCGACACCTTTCAGGTCGACACCGCGATGGAAGCGTTCTGGAACGGCGGCTGGTTCGGGCTCGGGCCCGGCGAAGGCATCGCCAAGCGCAGCCTGCCGGACAGCCATACCGACTTCGTGTTCGCGGTGGCGGCGGAAGAATTCGGCATCATCCTGTGCCTGGCGCTGGTCGCGCTGTTCGCCTTCGTCGTGATCCGCACGCTGCTGCGCGCCTATGCGACCGAGGACATGTTCTGCGCGCTTTGCGGCCGTCGGGGCTTGCGATCCTGTTCGGCGTGCAGGCCGCCATCAACATGGCGGTCAATCTGCAACTGATCCCCGCCAAGGGCATGACGCTGCCGTTCATCTCCTATGGCGGCTCCTCGATCATCTCGCTCGCCTATGGCGTCGGCATGATGCTGGCGCTGACCGCGGCAGCGCCCGCGCACCGAGATCGAGATCGATGGAACGACGCCAGCGCGGCGCGCAGCTACGCGTGAGGGGATGATCCTAGCCTGATTGCGTACTTTGCATGAGGCGTCGATATTCCGAGTCGGCCGCTGTGGACCGCTCGATATCGCTGGTGACGACGGCTACGCCGTCGGCTATTTGAAGCCATGGACAACTGCGCCTCTTCATTCTGCTGGCCGCGGGCGGCACCGGCGGCCATCTGTTTCCAGCCGAGGCGCTCGGCGTCGAACTGATCAAACGCGGCCTGCGCGTGCGGCTCGCCACCGACGCCCGCGCGCTGCGCTACAGCGGCTTGTTCTCCAAAGGACAATATCGACGTGGTGCCGAGCGAGACCGTGCGCGGCCGCAATCGCCATCGTCGCTGGCGCGCACCGCGATCATGCTCGGCTACGGCACGCTGGTGGCGCTCAATCTGGTGCGGCGGCTGAAGCCCGCTGCCGTGGTCGGCTTCGGCGGCTATCCGACCCTGCCGCCGCTGATGGCCGCACGGCTGCTCGGCGTGCCCGGCATCATCCACGACGCCAACGCCGTGCTCGGCCGCGCCAACCGGTTTCCTCTCGACCGCGTCAACGCGATCGCGACCTCGCTGCCCGGCGTGCTCGATCGCGACCCGGCGCTCGCCGGCAAGGCGACCACCGTCGGCACGCCGATGCGGCCGGCGATCCTCGCCGCCGCCGCGGTGACCATTTGCGTCGCCCGAGCCGAACGGGCCGCTGCGCCTGCTGGTGGTCGGCGGCAGCCAGGGCGCGCGGGTGATGAGCGATATCGTGCCCGGCGCGATCGAGCGGCTGGAGCCCGCGCTGTGGAGCCGGCTGATCCTGACCGCAGCAGGTGCGCGAGGAGGACATGGCGCGGGTGCGCGCGGTCTATGACCGGCTCAAGATCAACGCCGAGCTCGCGCCGTTCTTCACCGATCTGCCGGCGCGGCTCGCCTCGAGCCATCTGGTGGTCTCGCGCTCCGGCGCCGGCACCGTGGCCGAACTCGCCGCGATCGGCCGGCCCTCGATCCTGGTGCCGCTGCCCGGCGCGATCGACCAGGACCAGTTCGCCAATGCCGGCGTGCTGGCGCAGGCGGACGGCGCGTTGCGCATCGCGCAGGCGGAATTCACGCCGGACCGTCTGGCCTCGGAAATCTCCGCGTTCGCCGCCGAGCCGGCAAAGCTGACCGCGATGGCGCGCCGCGCGCGCAGCCGTCGGCCGGCTCGATGCCGCCGAGCGGCTGGCCGATCTGGTGGTGAAAGTTGCCGGAATCTAGGCCAGGAACTCGGATTTGAGCGCTTTGACGTCATGGCCGGGCTTGTCCCGGCCATCCACGTCTTGCATGAAGGGTGAGATTCGTGGATGCCGGGATAGGCCCGGGCATGACGAGGCAAAACGCGAGACGCACCATGAGACTGCCGCGCGAGATCGGACCCATCCACTTCGTCGGGATCGGCGGCATCGGCATGAGCGGCATCGCCGAGGTGCTGTGCAATCTCGGCTATACCGTGCAGGGCTCGGACGCCTCCGAGAGCGGCAACGTCAAGCGGCTGCGCGACAAGGGCATCACGGTTTCGGTCGGCCACAAGGCCGAGAACGTCGACGGCGCCGACGTCGTCGTGGTCTCGACCGCGATCAAGCGCGACAATCCCGAACTGATGGCGGCGCGCGCGCAGCGCATCCCGGTGGTGCGCCGCGCCGAAATGCTGGCCGAACTGATGCGGCTGAAGAGCTGCGTCGCGATCGCGGGCACCCATGGCAAGACCACGACGACCTCGATGGTCGCGGCGCTGCTCGACGCCGGCGATCTCGATCCGACCGTGATCAACGGCGGCATCATCAACGCCTACGGCACCAATGCGCGGCTCGGGCGCCGGCGACTGGATGGTGGTCGAGGCCGACGAGAGCGACGGCACGTTCCTGAAGCTGCCGGCCGACGTCGCGATCGTCACCAATGTCGATCCCGAACATCTCGATCACTTCAAGACCTTCGAGGCCGTGCAGGACGCGTTCCGCAGCTTTCGTCGAGAACGTGCCGTTCTACGGCTTTGCCGTGATGTGCATCGACCATCCGGTGGTGCAGACCATCGTCGGCAAGATCGAGGACCGCCGCATCATCACCTATGGCGAAAACCCGCAGGCCGACGCGCGGCTGATCGATCTCGACCGCCGATGGGCGGCGGCTCGAAGTTCAAGGTCGTGTTCCGCAACCGCAAGACCGGCGCCACGTCCACGAGATCGCCGACATCATGCTGCCGATGCCGGGCCGGCATAACGCGTCGAACGCGACGGCGGCGATCGCGGTGCGCGCATGAGCTCGGCATTTCCGACGACGCGATCCGCAAGGCGATCGCAGGCTTCGGCGGCGTGAAGCGGCGCTTCACGCAGGACCGGCGAATGGAACGGCGTCACCATCATCGACGATTACGGCCATCACCCCGTCGAGATCGCGGCCGTGCTGAAGGCGGCGCGAGATCCACCAACGGCAAGATCGTCGCCGTGGTGCAGCCGCATCGCTTCACGCGGCTGCAATCGCTGTTCGAGGAGTTCTGCACCTGCTTCAACGACGCCGACGCCGTCGTCGTCGCGGAAGTCTATCCGGCCGGCGAGGCGCCGATCCCAGGCATCGATCGCGATCATTTCGTGCTCGGCCTGCGCGCGCACGGCCACCGCGAGGTGATCCCGCTGCAAAGTTCTTCCGAGCTCGCCAGGGTGGTCAGCGGCATCGCCAGCCAGCGGCGACTACGTCGGTCTGCCTCGGCGCCGGCAACATCACGCAATGGGCCTACGCGTTGCCGGGCGAATTGAAGGCGCTGGGCTAGAGGTGGCGACCTTCCCCGACATCACGCCCGATCTCAAGGCCGCGATGCCCGGCCTGCGCGGGCGGCTACTGGCGAACCAGTCGCTGGCCGAGCTGACCTGGTTTCGCGTCGGCGGTCCGGCGCAGGTGCTGTTCACGCCGGCGGATGAAGGACGATCTCGCCTACTTCCTGAAAAACTCTGCCGAAGGAACTGCCGGTCTATGTCGTCGGCGTCGGCTCCAACCTGATCGTGCGCGATGGCGGCATGCCCGGCGTCGTGATCCGGCTATCGCCGCGTGCGTTCGGCGAAACCCGCGCCGAGGGCGATATGGTCAGCGCCGGCGCCGCCGCGCTCGACAAGCGCGTGGCGGAAACGGCGGCGGCCGCCAATATCGGCGGCATGGAATTCTTGTTCGGCATTCCCGGCACGATCGGCGGCGCGCTGCGCATGAACGCCGGCGCCAACGGCAGCGAGACCAGGGACGTCCTGATCGAGGCCACCGGCATCGGCCGTGACGGCACGAAGCATGCCTTCAGCAATGCCGACATGAAGTTCGTCTATCGCAACAGCGGCGTCGATCCCTGCGATCATTTTTACCTCGCGCGCGGTTTCGCGGCACCATCGCCGCGCCGGAGGCCATCCGCGCGCGGATGGACGAGGTGCAGACCCATCGCGAGACCGCGCAGCCGATCCGCGAAAGACCGGCGGCTCGACCTTCAAGAACCCGCCCGGCGACAGCGCCTGGAAGCTGATCGACGCCGCCGGCTGCCGCGGCTTGCGCGTCGGCGGCGCGCAGGTGTCGGAAATGCACTGCAATTTCCTGATCAATACCGGCAACGCCGACCGGCCATGATATTGTGAGACGCTGGGCGAAACCGTGCGCGCAGGTGAAGAGAATTCCGGATCGAGTTACACTGGGAAATCAAGCGATCGGGGATTCCGCTTGACTGTCATTCCGGGGCGCGCGCAGCGCTAACCCGGATCCAGAAGTCAGCGAAGCGATCCTGGTCTGGTCCTTCGACCACCCCAGCAATACGTAACTGAACGAAGTAATACC
>ERZ1370068.11262-contig-9891_pt1 | contig 60609 bp, 94 predicted proteins | sample MGYA00561227_ERZ1370068 | MGnify/ENA primary metagenome ERZ1370068 (study PRJEB38410, sample SAMEA6850437) | metagenome | study: Metagenomic assessment of the ecological functions of the soil: analysis of the soil microbiota associated with the... | reverse complement strand
GTAGTACTTCGTTCAGTTGCACGTATTGCTTGAATTCCTCGATGTCGAGGTGCCAGGTTTCGAGAGTACGAGCAGACCGCGCCTTTGCGCTTGCCGCCCTGGTTCACCGCGACCGCGGTGTCGTTCGACGACTTTCAGGAACGGCACCACGCCTTGCGATTTGCCGTTGGTGCCTTTGATGTAGGCGCCGAGCGCGCGCACCGGCGTCCAGTCGTTGCCGAGGCCGCCGGCACACTTCGACAGCATCGCGTTGTCGTGGATCGCGTCGATAGATGCCGTCGAGATCGTCGGGCACCGTCGTCAGGATAGCACGACGACAGCTGCGAACGCAGCGTGCCGGCGTTGAACAGCGTCGGCGTCGAGCTCATGAAGTCGAACGTCGACAGCAGGTCGTAGAACTCGATCGCGCGCGCTGTCGCGATCGGCTTCGTTGAGCGCGAGACCCATCGCGACGCGCATGAAGAACACCTGCGGCAGTTCGAAGCGGACGTCCGTTGCTGTGGATGAAGTAGCGGTCGTACAGCGTCTGCAGGCCGAGGTAGCGTGAAGTTGTGGTCGCGCTCGGCTTCAGCGCCGCGCCGAGCGCAGTCGAGATCGAACTCGCAGATCGGCTGGAGACGAGCTCGAGCGTGGCACGCGTTCGATGAACGCCTTCAGCGCGATCCGGATAGACGTCAGCGCATCTGCGATTGCGTCGCGCGGAAATCGCCGGGCGAGTGCCGCGTGCCTGAACGCCGAGGAATGCGAGCGCTTCGGCGCGCAGGTCGTCGAGCAGGATCGCGCGCGGTGACGAACGTATAGTTCGGCTCTTCCTCGACCAGCGTTCGCGCGGTGATCAGCACCGACGTCGCGACGTCTTTCTCCGAGATGCCGTCGTACATGTTGTTGCAGCGCTTCGACGATGATCCGCTCGCACGTCGACGTCTTTGAGGCCCGGCACGCTTCGCTCACGACGGTGCGCAGGCGCTCGACGTCGAGCGGCGCGCGGCTGCCGTCCGCGCGGCGTGACCGACAGCGTCGTTTGCGTCGGTTTCGCGACCGGCTTGCGTTCGGCGCGGCGCGCGCGCGCCCGGCTGTCGCGATAGAGCACGTAGTCGCGGGCGACTTTGTGTTCGCCGGAGCGCATCAGCGCGAGTTCGACCTGGTCCTGAATGTCTTCGATGTGCAGCGTGCCGCCCGAAGGAAAGCGCCGCTCGAACGTCGCGCTCATCTGGTCGACGAGCTGCGGACCTGTTCGCGAATGCGTGACGACGCGGCGGCGGTGCCGCCTTCGACCGCGAGAAAGGCTTTGGTCATCGCGACGGCGATCTTGCTGTCGTCGTACGAGACGACGCGTGCCGTTGCGCTTGATCACCCGCAGCTGGCCGGGCGCGGTGGCCGCGATCGACGCGGATGGGGGCCAAGGCGGGCTGAGAATCTGTGTGACGCTGGTGCGCGTAACGTGTCCGTTTGCATGGCTGGCGTAACTCCCCGGTGTACTGTTCGAAATCGGTCCGTTTCTTGGTTTTTCCCTGCGCGCCTACCACACATCTAGTGCCTGCGGTTTTCTGGGCTCCACCGCGCCGATCCGCTCGTTCGGCCTGTATTCCCGGGCCCACTCGGTGCGGCTCTTCCGCGTGATTGCGTCGGAACCGACGACCCAGGCATACCCCAACATGTTGGGTTGGACGACGAGGGGAATACAAGATAATGCGGTGCGGCCGCCAATGCAAGGTGCAAAGCTGTGGATAGCCCGTGCCGACGCGGTGCATGTCCTGTGCACCGTCACGGCGCGCGATTCGGGCGATTTACCGGGGTACCCTATTGCGCGGCGTTCCCTGACCACTCAGATATTGTGTTTCGCGTTTGTCGGGCGGAGGAGGCGCGAGTTGGACTCGCTGTGCTGGCGATCGAGTCAGGGCGCGTCGAGCACGCGCGCGCCGGTGTTCCGACGCGCGCGGTCGCGTGCTCGGCAGCGCGCAGCGCAGGTCGATCGGATATTCCCGCGCGACGGCTGGGGTCGAGCACGATCCTGGAAGTGCTTGGCTGGGAGGCACCACGCTCTGCGCGGCGCGGCGCGCGCTTGCTAACGCCCGTGTCGAGGCGCGCGCGCTCACCGGCATCGGCATCACCAATCAGCGGGGCGACGGTGTTTGGGTCGACACCGGTGTTCCGGTGTACAACGCGATCGTGTGGCAGGACTGTCGCACGGCCGCTCGTTGCGACGGGATCCGCGCGGACGGTATGTCTGATGTGATCGCCACTGCAACGGGTCGCGTGATCGATCCGTACTTCTCGAGCTGAAAGTGGCGTGGTTGCTCGACACCGTGCCGGGACTGCGTGCGCGCGCCGCCAGCGGCAAGCTGCGCTTCGGTACGGTCGACAGCTTTCTGATATGGCGGCTGACGTCCGGTAAGCACGCGCGACCGACGCGACGATGCGCTCATGGACGCAGCTCTTTCAGCATTGCGGCGCAATCCTGGGATGGGTCGCTTTGCTGACATTCCGGCGAATCTGCCCGGGGTGCTGGATTGCGCGGGCGACGGCGTGGCCGATGCAATGTTGGAGTGCGGCGGTGCCGATTCTCGGCGTTGCCGGCGACCAGCAGGCGGCGTTGATCGGGCAGGGCTGTTTCGACGTTGGCATGACGAAGAGCACGTACGGCACGGATGCTTCCTCGTCACGAACACCGGCGAGCAGCTGATCCGGTCGGCGAACGGACTGCCTGTCCACCGTGAGGCTACCGCATCGGCGGCCGGACGACGCATACGCCGTCGAAGCGCAGCGTTTTCGTTTGCCGGCGCGGCCGTGAGATGGCTGCGCGACTCGTTGCGGATCGTCGACTCGGCGGCGGAGACCGAGGCGGCCGCGCGACGCATGCAGGCGTCGAAGCGGGCGGCGTGTACGTCGTGCCGAAGCATTTCACGGGACTCGGCGCCACCGTACTGGCGACCGGACGTACGCGGTCTGGTGTGCGGCCTGTCGCTCGATACGAGCCGCGACGACGTGATCGCGCCGCGCAACGGCACCGCGGGCGTCGCGTATCAATCGGCAGGATCTCGCTGGCGGCGCGGACGCCCGGACGGTGCGGCGGTGACGCGCCTTCGCGTCGACGGTGGGATGGTCGCCAACGATGGCTGGCTGTGCCGGTGCCTGGCCGACATCGCCGGCGTGCGCGTCGAACGGCCAGTGATCACCGAAACGACGGCGTTCGGCGCCGGCGACTAGCGGCGCTCGGCGGCTTGGTCTCGTCGGGATCGAATCAGCGACGCCGCCGGACTCTGTGCAATTACGGCGCGGTTCGAGGCCAGGAATGGGCGCGTCGGCGCGCAAAAACCTGCGGAACGGCTGGTCGAGATGCGGTCTCCAAGACCTAGGGGCGGGCCGACGTTTGACACAGGAGCGCCAGGCGCGATACAAAGCCGGTACAAGGCGTCCCGCGTTGGGATACATCGGCGCGACGGCACTCGCTTAGAATGATCGGCGGTTCGGGTGTGAGACCAGCAAATGGCCGCAACTCTTCAACGGCATCCACGTCGCGCATCGCGTTGACGCGCTTGCGGCGGTCGCTGCTCTGACCGGCGCCGGCGTCGCCGCGATCATCGCGACTCTGGTGGGGCGGGTCGACGCGTCCGGTCGGCTCGATTACCGCGGAGCGTCGCCGATCGGCCTGCCCGCGGTCGTGTTCGGCGTCAGGCCTCGTGTTGCTCGCGCTGTCGAGTCGCCGCCGATCACCGGCCAGCGCGACACGACGGCGTCGTTGGGGCTGCCGGTAACGCTGTGGGCCAGTCTCGGTTGCGTCGCGACAGCGGCGGTTTCGAAGCGCGCCGTTGCGGCTCGCGCTTGTTGGCCGATGACGCTGTCGGACTGAACTATGCGGCGGTGCGCCTGACCGGCCGTAGCCGGTTCGCGGCCTGATCGCCGTCGTCGAGCGTGGGCGACCGCCGAGCCTCTGGCTGATATCTGCCGCGTTCAGCGCAGGGCGGAAACGCCCAACCCTGCCGGACGGAGCTCCAGGTCTGGTCGTGTCTACTCGCTGCTGCTGGTCATCGCGCTGTTCGTCGCGTGGACCAGATCGCCGATCCCGCGAAGAGCTCACCGCGACCGCGCGGAGGAGCTGGAGCGCGCTGACGCGCGGTGCACGACATGGCGATGCGCGACGATCCCGCGGGTCTGGCACAGCCGCCGTCAGCTCATGGAATACCTGTATCGCCAGGCGCTGGCACGATCGCCGCACGCTCGCGTTCGCTGCGTATACGTCGATCTCGACCATTTCGAGCGCGTCAACGATCTGTTCGGCCACAAGCGAGGGCGACGGTGACTGCGAGCGGAATTCGCCGACGTCGCGCGCAAGGTCGTGCGCGAAGAGGACTTCGTCGCGCGCATCGGCGGCGAAGAGTTCGTGATGGTGCTCGGCGAATGCGGCGCTTTCGACGGACCGCCACCACGGTTTTCAGATCGCCTTCGTCCGGCGCAGACGCGGTTGATGGTGAGTCGGTCCGAAGCCCCCGACTTACGCCGGTCACCGCCTCGGTCGGCGTCGCAACTTATCGCGCACGCGAGGCGGTGGAGCAACTGATGAGCCGCGCCGGCGACGCGCACCGCACGATGTGCGCTGCCCCGAGCGCGAGGCGGGAATCGTGTCGTGGTTGCACCTGAGACTGAGACGCGCGCCGTATCACGCCTGCGGCGGGCGGTGCCCCGCCCCTCAAATCCACAGGTTGAAGCTCCTGCACCGGCCGCGTTCCGGCGTGCATTCAGCGCGAAACAGGAAGCCGGAAGGACGAAGTGGACAGCCCGGCGAGCTCACCTGCGCGCGACGGCCCATGTCGATCCGGTGCGCTCGTACACCGCCGAAAGGCGGTCGCCGGTTGTGCGCGATTCGCGACTTCTGCCAAGGCGGCATCCTGCTCGGTCGGCACACCGAAGCGGCGACCGCTGCGTTAGGCCGGTATCGGACTGGCGCTGAGCCGAGACCGGCGATCCGCTGAATCTGCATTTCTCGGTTCCCGACGCCGCAGGGTGAGCAGCACTTCCGCATGCAGGCGATGATTTCGCGCGGTAGCTCGAGTTCCGGAAGCGGGCATAGGCGATTCCCAGTTCGCCGCTGCAGCCGAAGCGCGTTCGAAGTGCTCATGGACTTTGCCGTCGACAGTCGGCAGCGTCGTTTACGAACAGCGCCGCTGATCTGGCGCGCCGGGCGCAAAAACCGCGGGCGCGAGAGTCACGGGCGCCGCCGACGGAGGGCCAACCGAAAATACCCGGAGACCTTTCCTGCGCGATCGCGCCGCATTCGCGATCAGGACGCCGAGCAGGTCAAAGGGGCAACTGCGGCGAATCGCCACCGCGGCGTGAATCGCGTGTCGAAGTTGTTCTTCGCGAAGTGCGAGTCGCGATCTCCTGCTGAAGGCGCGCGATGCCGGAACGAACGCCGTGCAGATGATGCGCTTCCAGAAGGCCTCCAGTCGGCTGGAGAAACGGCGCGATTCGATCCGGACCAAGTTCGGTCGCTCGGTAGTTGCGCGGATCGGTCAGATCTCGGATCTTGGAATCGGTGCTCGAGAAGCGACAGCCGACGTGGACGGCGGCAAAGCGTAGAGTGCCCCGGCTGCGGCTCGTCGATTACCGAGGAGATTCGAAGCGTGGTTAGCCGTCGCAGAGTCGTCTCAGACTGAGAACCCGTTTCAGCGACGTTCTGCTCCGAGTTCCGCTCGCGGCTCAACGGCATGATCGCGAAGCCCTGGGGCCACAAGGACGTCAGTGCGGTCGATCAGCCCGGCCGCGTTGGCCACGGGCACGTTCGACGATGCGCTGACCGGGGTCGACGTGCGCCGCCGGGTGACGCCGGGGACATCATACAGGAATTCGAGATCGTCCGCCGCACACTCTGTGCTGTTGTCGAAGACCTGTATCCCGCCGATCGCCGGAAGATGCTCAGGAAAGGCGGCGTATTTCCGTCGTTGGAGGGAACTGCGTGACGCGATGCATGTCCGTCGCGACCGCGGCACGACAGCTTACGTACCGGAGCGCGACTAGCCAGAACTACCAGGAACTCCGAAGGCCCGGTGCCGGCCGGCGATGGCGCACGACGCAGAATCTCCACGGCGCCGCGCCAGGCTCGTTCCCAATCCGTTCGCGCCCAACAAGGAAGGCGGCACGGCGGAGGACATACAAGGCGGCGCGAACTGCTGAACCTCGGTCGGCGCGCGCAGCCGGATGCGAAGAGCGCGCCAGAAGAGTGAGTTCGCGCCGCCCAACCGCCGGCGGCGCCGGATCAGCGTGCCCCAACGCGACATCCTGCAGGCGATCTCGCCGGATCCGGGGTCTGCGAACTCCGGCGATGCCGGTGACCGGACTGCGCCAGCCGCTTGAAGCCGCGCCTGATGGAAGTGCTGAAGGCGCGACACCTGGCGGCAGAAGGCCGTGCGGCGGGGCATCGTACGACACTCTCGACGTCGCGGAGAACCTGGTCGATTCGATCGAACGGGACGAGCTGTCTGACGGAGGTATTCGCGGCTGGGTGAAACGGTTGGAGACTCACGCTCTAACGAACTCGCCACGAAAGGCCCGGGTTCCTCGACCGCGACGCCGGAGCGCCCGCGCTCGGCGGTCGAGGTGTTGAACGCCAGTTGGCGCGAAGTGGGCAATGCGCAGGACGTCAGGGTCGGCATCGATCGCGAGGTCAGGCACCGCGTAAAGACGAGCTGTTGGGGACGCATCGTCCAGGACTGCGACCGCATGCCGGAAGTATTCGAAGGCGTCCTCGAAGAACTCGAGTCCGTTGGTCGAGCGGCAGGCGAAAGCGTGCCGCGGCAACGTCGAGACGCACGGTTCCGGGCGAGCGAGGGCCAGCGAAACTCGGCGCGCGCGCGCCGCGCCGTAGCGCGGCAGTTGGGCCGCGGCTCGCCACGGCAAAGACGTGCCCGGCTCTTTCTGCGCCTGATGAATCCCGGAGCTGGCGCAACCTGCTGGTGCACCCACCTGCGGCATGGCCCGAACAGCAGCGAGTGGCGCGATGCCCGCGGCGGCGGCCGAGGAAGTGCTCGCGCAGCTCACCCGGCGAGTCGAAGCCCGGCGGCAGACCAGTTCGTCGAGCCGGAGGCGCTGCTGAAGCGCGCGTCGTCGCGGGGCTGAACAGCATCTCGTTCCGAGCCCGGCAAGCGCACGCCGCTCGTCATGGGACTATCGGACGCGCTCGTAGGCGACTTACGACCGGGGCCCAAGAGCGAAGGTCAAGAGTCCACGAGGATCGGAACCAACGAGACCGAGAGGGCGCTCGGCCTCGAGGGCCTCCTGCCCGACTCGTCGCCCGCGATCGAGACCGACGACGAGGACATCCGCACAGAACTGGAGCCGGGCGCTCGACAAGCGCGCGCCGCATGAGCGTCGGCGAGTGGCTGGCCATGTCGGACGAACAGGGCCGCCCGCTGATCCTCTCCGTCGCATTCATCGGCGACGACTACGCGTTCTTCGTGCTGGTGAGGCCGCAAGGGCGTGCAAGTCGCGCGAGATTCCCGCTCGAAGAGATGGCAGACGGCCTGCACGGGGGCGCGTCACGCTGCTCGAACGGTTTCGATCTGCCGCTGATGGAGCGCGCGTCGCAACGCATGTTGCCGAACATGCACAACCAGCTGACGTACCAGGCGGCGCGACGATCTGACGAAGCTGCTGAATCGCAGGAGTTCGAGCGCAATCTCGCCGCGGCGATCGAGAGCGCGAAGGCGACCAGCGCCCAACACGTGCTGTTCTACCTCGATCTGGACCAGTTCAAGATCGTGAACAACAGCAGCGGTCATACGGCCGGCGACGAACTGCTGAAAATGGTTGGCCAGCGTCTGGTCGAGGGTTTGAAGGACGTGCCCGCGAAGGTTGCACGCCTCGGCGGCGACGAGTTCGGGGTGCTGATCACCGACATCGAGAACGACCGTCGCGCGAAATCACGCCGACGCCTGCTGAAGCTCGTGCGGGAACAGCGATTCGACTGGGAAGACCGCCACTATTCGTTGTCGGTGAGCATCGGTGTCGTTCTTCATCGACGAAGGCACGCCGAACGCCCGACGCGGCGTGCGTTCTGCCAGACAGAAGCGTGTTACGCGGCGAAAGGACGCCGGCCGCAACCGCGTCCAGGAGTACGAACTGGGCGACGCGCGGATGATGCGTCGGCGCGGCGTAATGGAGTGGGTGACGCCAGCTCGACAAGGCGATCGACGACGGCCGCCTGATCCTGGACTGCCAGCGCATCGCGCCCGTGCCTATCGCGCGCGAACGGGTCGCGGCAGCCACTACGAAATTCTGCTGACGATGCGCGACGAACTCGGCGACCTGATGCCGCCGAGCGAGTTCATCCTCGCCGCGCGAGACGTACAACCGCGTCACGATGGTCGACCGTTGGGTCGTCGAAAACGTGCTGAAGTGGATGGCCGATCATCGCAGCTCGCTCGACAACTTCGGCGGCTTCGCGATCAACGTGTCCGGACACTCGGTCAACGACGAGTCGTTCGCCGACTTCGTACTCGAACAGTTTTCCCGCATGCAGGCGCCGACCAGCAAGGTCTGCTTCGAGATCACCGAAACCGCGGCCATCGCGAACCTCGACAACGCGCGCGACTTCATGAACCGGATGAAGATCATCGGCTGCCAGTTCTCGCTCGACGATTTCGGTACGGGGCTGTCGTCGTACTCGTATCTGCGCAACCTGCCGGTCGACTACGTGTAAGATCGACGGCGTGTTCGTAAAGGATCTGAACAACAATCCGAGCGACTACGCGGTGGTGCGTTCGATCAACGAGATCGGCCACTATCTCGGCAAGAAGACGATCGCGGAGTTCGTCGAGAACGATGCGATCCTGCGGCCAGTTGCGCGAGATCGGCGTCGACTACGCGCAGGGCTACGGCATCGAGAAGCCGGGGCTGCTGTCGAACCTGCGACTCAGCTGACGCGTTAGCTTCGCGCGCCGCTCAGAAACTCGAGCAGCGCTTTCTGCGAATGCAGTCGATTGCCCGCCTCGGCCCAGACCACTGATCGAGGATCGTCAACACGTCGTCGCTGACCTCTTCACCGCGGTGCGCCGGCGAGGCAGTGCATGAACATCGCGTCGCGCTCGGCGAGATCGAGCAGCGGTCTGTTCACCTGGTAACCCGCGAATCGCTTGCCGGCGTTCGGCGCTCTCGGCTTCGTGCCCCATCGACGACCAGACGTCGGTTACGACGAGGTCGGCGCCGCGAACGGCATCCTGTGGCGTGTCGCATCCAGCGTCGCCCGATTCGTGCTCGCCAGCAGTTCCGGCGACGGCTCGAACCCTCTCGGGCAGGCAATCTGCAGGTCGAAACCGAACTGGCGCGAAGCGTCGATATACGAGTTGCACATGTTGTAGCCAGTCGCCGACGAACGCGACGGTGCGGTCTTGGATCGGTCCCGCGGCATTCGACGAACGTTTGAATGTCGCGCCCAGCAGCTGGCACGGATGCGAACGCGCGCTCATCGCGTTGATCACCGGAACGGACGCATGCGGCGCGCGGCGAACGTCTCGACGTCGCGATGATCGCGGCGTGCGCAGCACGATCAGGTCGACCATTTCGGACAGTACGCGCGCGGTGTCTTCGATCGGTTCGCCACGCCCCAGTTGGGTGTCGGTCGGGGCTCAGGAATATCGCGTGTCCGCCGAGTTGCTGCATGCCCGCTTCGAACGCGACGCGCGTCCGCGTCGACTGCAGGTCGAACACCATCGCGAGCGTGCGGCCCGCGAAGCGGCTCGTAGATCGTGCCGGCTTCGCGCATCCGTTTGTGTTCGATCGCCGCGCTCGATGAGCCGCGAGAGTTCCTCAGGGCTGAAGTCGAGCAGCGTCGAGGAAGTGTCGGGTCACGCCGCACCCGGTACCGGTTCGCTTGATCAACGCAACGATGCGGTCGACGATTTCGTCGGCCTGTCTCGTCGGAGAGAATCAGCGGCGGCAACAGGCGAATCACGCGCTCGTGCGTGACGTTGATCAGCAGCCCTGTGGCCAGGGCCGCTTTGACGAGATGCGGTTGCGGAGAATCGAGTTCGATTCCCAGCATCAGGCCCCTGCCGCGCATGTCGACCACGTGATTGTCGCCGGCCAGCGCCTTTTTGAATCTGTTCAGCATGCGGTCGCCGAGCACGGCGGCGCGTTCCATCAGTCCGTCTTTCTCAATGCATCGATGACCGCATGCGCGGCGGCACACGCGAGCGGATTGCCGCCGAACGTCGAACCGTGGTTGCCGGGCTTCAACGTCTCCGCGGCGATGCCGCGAGCAGGCACGCGCCGATCGGCAATCCGTTGGCGAGACCTTTCGCCAACGTCGGCGACGTCGGGCAGTATACCGAGATGTTGGTACGCCTGAAGTAGCGACCGGTGCGACCGTTGCCGGTCTGCACTTCGTCGAGCATCAGCAGCCAGCCTTGCGCGTCACAGATGCGGCGCAGCGCCGGCAGATAGCCGTCGTCAGGCACCACGATGCCGCCTTCGCCGAGCACCGGCTCGACCAGAATCGCGACGACTTCGTTGTTGTTCTCCGCGATCGTCTCGATCGCGCGCACGTCGTTGTACGGCGCGCGCACGAAACCGCCGAGCAGCGGTTCAGAAACCGGCTTGAACCTTCCGGTTGCCGGTGGCCGTCGAGCGTCGCCATCGTGCGGCCGTGAAAGGAACCCTCCATCGCGATGACGTGCGGCTTGTTGATGTCGCGGCCGTGACCGTAGAGGCGCGCGATCTTGATCGCCGCTTCGTTCGCTTCCGCGCCGGAGTTGCAGAAGAACACGCGGTCCATTCCGGCGAGCTTCGTGATGCGGTCGCGCGAGCGATTCCTGCAGCGACACTCGATACAGATTCGACGGTGTGCATCAGGCTGTTCGGCTTGACGCGTGATGGCCGCCGCAACGCCGGGGTGTGCGTGACCGAGACCGGTGACCGCGAGACCGGCGCGAGCGCGTCGAGATATTTGTTACCCTGCTCGTCGAACAGGTACGCGCCGGCGCCGTGGCTGAACGCGACCGGCAGTCGCGCGTAGGTATCCATGAGTGCTGCCATGAACAAGACCCTCGTCGGTTTCGCTGCTCGACCCCGAGCGCGATTTCAGCCAGGCTCTCTAAACGACAAAGGCAGCAATGTGCTGCCCCTGGGAAGGAGACGCGCAATGGTAGTCGACTGAGTATGGCCAGTTCAACCTTCGACGGCGTCACGCTCGCGCTGTTCGGCAGTCGCGTGCAGGCCATCTGCGACGAGATGGGAGTGGCGCTGCGGCGCGCGGCGTTCTCGCCGAACATCAGGATCGGCTCGACTTCAGCTGCGCGTTGTTCGACGCGGACGGCGCGCTGTTCGGACGAGGCCGCGCACATACCGGTGCACCTCGGCAGCATGGCGTACGCGATGGCCGACATCGTGCGGCGATTCGAGTGGCGCGACGCCGATCTGGTGTTGCTGAACGACCCCGTTTCTCGGCGGCACACCACCTGCCGGACGTGACCGCGGTCTGTCCGATCTTTCACGAAACGGCTGCTCGTCGGATTCGCCGCGTGTCGTGCGCATCACGCGAACATCGGCTCCGATCGGCCCGGATCGATGCCGGTGTCGACGACGCTCGACGAAGGAATCGTGATCGCGCCGCTGCTCGCTGCGCAGCGCGACGGCGCGTCTGACCGACAGCGCCTGCGTGTTGTTCCGACGGTCTCGCCGGTCGCCGGCACGCCGCGCCGGACGACTACCGCAGCGATGAACGCCTCGGCGACTTCTTCAGCGCAGATGAGTGCGTGCCGGCTCGGCGTGCGACGCGTCGAATCACTGGTGCGTCAGCAGATGAGCGCCGGCGGCATACGGCGCGGCCGTCGCCGAACTGAACGACTATGCCGAGCATCGACTGGCGCAGCATGCGATCGCGGCGATTCCCGCACGGCATCTACGAGTTCGAAGACCACATGGACGACGACGGCGCCGGCACCGACGAACGTGCCGATACATGTCCGACGTGCGCGTCGTCGGTGACCAGGCCGCAGCCGACTTTGCGCGGGACTCGGCGCGCAGGTGCGCGGCAACATCAATTGTCCGCTGTCGGTCGCCACTGGCGGCCGTCGTGATATGTGTTCCGCTGCCTCATGCCGGCACACACACCGGCGGTCGGCGGCGCGTTCCGCTGCGTTTCGATTGCAACGCAGGCCGGCAGTCTCGTCGATGCGCGATATCCCGCGGCGGTCGCGGCCGGCAACGTCGAGACGTCGATGCGCATCGTCGACGTGTTGCTCGGCGCGCTGGCGCAGGCGTTGCCGACCGCATTCCGGCGGCGAGCCAGGGCACGATGAACAACGTCGCGATGGGGCGACACGACGGCGTCGACGCGGTGGGACTACTACGAAACCATCAGCGGCGGCACCGGGGCTCACCCGACGGTGCCGGCGTCTCCGGCGTGCATTCGCACATGACCGAATACGCTCGAACACGCCGATCGAAAGCCTCGAAACGCACTATCCGTTGCGCGTGCAGGCGCTATGCAGTTGCGCCGCAATTCCGGCGGCGCTCGGGCGATTCCCGGCGGCGATGGCATCGTCCGCGAACTGGAATTCCTCGAGCCGGCAGAAGTGACGCTTGCTCACCGAGCGGCGTATCCGCGGACCATGGGGTCTGGCGGGCGGTGACGACGGTGCGCCGGGATCGAATGCGCTGAACGGGACCGTCGTGCCGTCGAAGGTGGCGCTCGACGTTCGTCCCGGCGACGTGCTCACGATTTCGACGCCGGGCGGCGGCGGTTGGGGTAACGCCGACTAACGTTGTTACTGGGCCGCGAGAACCGCGTGTCGGAATCGCCGCAGACCCTCGTCGAGCGTCGCGCGCGGACAGCCGAAGTTGAAGCGCACGAAACCGGGTCCGTGAAACTGCGCGCCGTCGGAAAGCCAAGACCGTGCGCTTCGAAGTAGCGGGCCGGATGGTCGAGTTGCAGGCCGCGAACATCGATCCAGCCCAGATACGTGCCTTCGACGTGCGTCATGCGACACGCCAGGCAACTGCTCGACGCACTGCTCCAGCGCGTCGCGATTCGCCGCCGAGATAGGCGCGCAACCGCGGCCAACCAGTCGGATGGATCTTCGTAAGCGGCCAATGCGGCCGTATGCGCCGAGCGCGCCGATGCTCGGCACGAGACCGGCGCGCGCGTCGCTGAAACGGCGTCGCAATGCGGCGTCGGGAATCACCGCAAACGCGCAGCACGAGCCCGGGCGTGTTGTAGCTCTTGGTCGGCGCCATCAGCGTGATCGTTCGCGCGGCGATGTCTGTCGACAACGTTGCTATCGGGATGTGCAGGCGCGATCCGGCGTCGAGCCGCAGCGTCGCAGTGAATCTCGTCCGAGCAGATCAACAGATCGTGCCGTTCGCAGAACCGCGCCAGCTCGACGAGTTCGTCGCGCTGATAGATCCGGCCGGTCGGATTCTGCGGATTGCAGAACATGAACAGGCGCGTGCGGTTGTCAAGCGCGTCGGCCGTCGCGTCGAGATCCATCTCCCAGCGCCGTCCGTGCAGCACCAACGGCACTTCGATGGCGGTGCGCGCGCCGTTGCCAGGCGCTGCGAGGAACTGGATAGTAGACCGGCACGTTCATCATCACGGAATCGCCGATCGCGCCGACGGCGCGGCACGCGAGGTTCATGCCGGTCACGACGCCGGGCATCCAGACGAGCCAGTCGGCGTCGACGGTCCAGTCAGATTCGGCGTCGAGCCACGCGATGGCCGCGTCATGAGTTCAGGCGGCGTGTCGCTGTACCGAAGACGCCGTGATCGAGGCGTCGCTGCAGCGCGTCGCGAATGAACTGCGGCGCGCTGGAAATCCATGTCCGCCACCCAGAACGGCAGCACGTCGACGCCCTGCATATTTGGCCCATTTCGGAGCTGTCCGTGCCGCGGCGTTCGACGACGTTATCGAATTCGTTCATGAGCGGTGTGGGTATTGGTTATTGGAGCGGAGCTGATCGACGTGGCGTACAATCGCTCGGCGTTTGTGTTCATGAGGTAAAGCGTACGTGGACGTATTGGACAGCATCAAAGAGCAGATCCGCAGCAACGCGATCATTCTGTACATGAAGGGCTCGCCACAGGCGCCGCAATGCCGGCTTTCTGCGCAAACCGTGCAGTGCTTGATGGCATGCGGAGAACGGTTCGCCTATGTCGACGTCCTGCAGCAACCCGGATGTTCGCGCGAACCTGCCGGCCTACGCGAGTTGGCCGACATTCCCGCAGTTGTGGGTCGAGGGCGAACTCGTCGGCGGATGCGACATCGTCACCGAGATGTACCAGTCGGGCGAACTGAAGACGTTGATTGCCGGTGCGGCCGCGCGCGCCAAGCCGCCACGCCCGCGACCGCCGCCAAGTAGTCGAGCTACTCGCGCGGCGGCCAGCCGCCATATCCTGCCAACGGTTCGACGATTGCGCAGAACAGCGCGGCGGTCACTTCTGCGTCGTAACGCGCCGAATGCGCTTCGTTGCTGTCGTACGCGATTCCGGCGCGTCCGCACGCCTGGCTGAGCACCGTCTGTCCGTATGCGACCGCCGCGAGCGACGCCGGTGTCGATGAATGAAAACGGGTGGAACGGATTGCGCTTGATGTTGTTGCGATTCGCGCCCGACATGATGAACTGATGGTCGAATGCGGCGTTGTGCGCGACCGACGATCGCGCGGCTGCAGGCCGCCATGCTTCACGGCCTTGCGCAACTGCCCTGAAGAACATCCTGGAGCACTTCCGGATCGGACTGCCTTGCGTGACGGATGGTACGGATCGATGCCGGTGAAGCGCAGCGATGCCGGATCCATGTTCGTGCCCGGCAGCGGCGCTGACCTGGTAGTGCACACAGCTGGTTCTGCGTGAGGCGCTCGCCGTCGTAGCTCAAGCAGAACGGCGGCGAGTTCAGAATGGCGTCGCCGCTCGGATTGAACCGCCGGTTTCCAAATCGACGACGACCGGCGAAGCCGCGAAAGCGGCCTGCGAAAATCTGGGCTCTTTCCGGACACCTGAACTCTCCACGCCAGCGCGGTACCTTACCACGCCCGTTGGGAGCCTCGGCGGCGGGCGGGTAAAGACGACGCGCGTGCGGAACCGGCGTGCGACGGTGCGCCTCTGACGACAGTCGCGCGACAGTCTGCGTGAGCGCGGATCAGCCTCTTCTTGCCGTCGCTGCCGCGCACGGCAGCAACGGCAGTTCGCCGTCCGAGTCGGCGCCCAGCAGGCCCGACCTTCGAGTAGATGCCGCAGCTTGTCGCGCGTGTCGCTGATGTCGAGGTTGCGCATCGTCAGCTGGCCGATGCGGTCGGCGGCGTGAAGAGCGCCCTCGCCCTTTCTCCATCGTCAGCCGCTCCGGGCTGGTAGGTCAGGTTCGGGCTCTGCGTGTCGAGCAGCGAGTAGTCGTTGCCGCGGCGCAGCTCGCAGCGTCACCTCGCCGGTGACGCGCGCGCCACCCAGCGCTGCGCGGTCTCGCGCAGCATCATCGCACTGCGGGTCGAACCAGCGGCCCTGGTACAGCAGCCGGCCCGAGGCGGCGGCCGTTGTTGCGGTACTGCTCGATGGTGTCCTCGTTGTGGATGCCGGTGACGAGCCGCTCGTAGGCGATGTGCAGCAGCGCCATGCCGGGCGCCTCGTAGATGCCGCGGCTCTTGGCCTCGATGATGCGGTTCTCGATCTGGTCGCACATGCCCAGGCCGTGGCGCCCGCCGATCTCGTTGGCCTCCTCGAACAGCGCCACCGCATCGGCGAAACGTGCGGCCGTTCAGCGCGACCGGCTGGCCCTCTTCGAAGCGCACCGTCACGGTCTCCGGCTTCACGGCGACGTCGTCGCGCCAGAACGCCGACGCCCATGATCGGCTGCACGATGTGCGATGCCCTTGTTCAGGAACTCGAGGTCCTTGGCCTCGTGCGTGGCGCCGAGCATGTTGCGAGTCGGTCGAGTAGGCCTTTCTCGACGCTCATCTTGTAGTCGAAGCCGTTGGCGATCAGGTACTCGCTCATCTCCTTGCGGCCGCCGAGCTCGTCGATGAAGCGCTGGTCGAGCCACGGCTTGTAGATCTGCAGGCTCGGGTTGGCGAGCAGTCCGTAGCGGTAGAAGCGCTCGATGTCGTTGCCCTTGTAGGTGCTGCCGTCGCCCCAGATGTTGACGCCGTCGTCGCGCATCGCCACCACCAGCATCGTGCCGGTAACCGCGCGGCCGAGCGGCGTGGTGTTGAAGTACGTGGCGCCGCCGGTGGAGATGTGGAAGGCGCCGCACTGGATGGCGGCGATGCCTTCGGCCGACGAGCTGCGGCGCGGCATTCGATCAGCCGCGCGATTTCGGCGCCGTACGCCAGCGCCTTGCGCGGAATCTCGTCGTAGTCGGTTTCGTCGGGCTGGCCCGAGGTTGGCTGTGTAGGCGCACGGGATCGCGCCTTGGCGCGCATCAGTGCACGGCGGCGCTGGTGTCGAGCCCGCCGCGAAAACGCGATGCCGACGCGTTCGCCGACGCGGAGATCGCTGCAGGATGTTGGCGGCCATGAACACTCCGAAAAGCGCTGAATGACGGTGAATGGTAGGGGAATGGCGCGCGTCGTCAGCGATCGCGGTCGAGCGGTCGTTCACGGGCCGACCAGCGGCTTTGATGCGAACGCTAGTCACGTTCGACGCGCCGTACGCCTATCATCAGAGGACGCAGCTGGATTGATCAGCCGATGCGTTCGGGTTGCAGTGCCGCAAGCACCGACGAGACGGCCTCGCGATTCGAGTCGATCGATGAGGCCGTTTCAGATGCTGTTCGGTGGTGAAGTGGCCGAAGGCGCCAGCGGAGACCGCTGTGCGCCAAAATCTGGTGCGCCGGCTCGGGCTCGACGAGCGCAAGGTCGCGCAGCTGTTCAGCAGCGTCGCAACCGTCGTGATCTCGCAGCGACCTCACGCGCGAGGCCGCCGACGTTCGCAGGCCGAACTCGCCCGGTTGGGTGCGATCGCGCGGATCAAGAACATCTCGCCGGACGAGAAAGCCAAGTTCAAGATCACGACACGCACGCAACGATCAGGCGCTGAGGCGCCGTGCAGCCTGCGCGCACCACGAATGTCCCGCGTTGCGGCCATCTGCAACTCGAGGCCGAATACTGCGCGCGCGTTGCGGCGTCGACATCGCGAGCGCAGCGATGAAGACACCAGCGCCAGGAAGATGCTGCTGATCGAGAAGAGGATCCGCGGGCTGAAGGTCGGGCAGAAGCCGGGCGCCGCAGCGTCGGCGGCGCCCGCAATTCTGACGCCGAGCGCGACCGCCGGGACCGGGTTACGTCGAGCCGATCAGCGCCGCATCGACGCGGCCGCTGCCGTCGCCGCTCGCGCCGCTCGCCCCGTGCCGAGCGCGCCGCGCGGCGCGTCGATGCGCCCCCGCGCCGAACCCCGCAAGGCACCGGTGCCATCGCAGGCCACGCCCTCGAGTCCGTCCACGAATCCGTTCGGCGGACGCACCTCCTGGCGCAGCGTCCTGAGGCTCAGGGTCGCAAAGACTGAGCGACCTGCCGCTGAGAATACCGCGCCACAGTTGTCACGGTGCCGCGCCGCGATGCCCTCGTTGAACGAAGCCCCGCGTACGTCGACGCCGCAACGCAGCGCGCCGATCGGCGTCATTCGGATTCCGGCGTTCGGCGGGCTGACCGTACGCTCAAGGCGCTCGAGGGCGGCAGTTGCCGCTGGGCGAGCTCGACCTACCTCGGCGACACCGCGCGGCCTGCCAGCCCACGCGGCACCAAGAGCGCCGGGCACCGTGCAGCGAATACGCGGTTACCGGCTGCTGCGCGCGTCGATCGAGCAGCGGCGATGAGGCGTCGGTCATCGCGTGCAACACCGCGTCGGCCACGGTGGCGCTGGATGCGCTGCGCCATGCGTACCGGCCGCTTCGCCGGTGTTCGGCGTGGTGGTGAGCAGCCCGGCGCGCCAGCGAAGCGGCGTGCCGCGTCGTCGCGTTACGAGGCCGCGTTGCGGTCATCGCGCACCGAGAGGCACCGGAAGCCGCGGCGGCGCGTATCAGCGCGCATTCTGGCGTGTGCCGACGCTCGCGTATGGCTCGCCCGTGTCCGTTGCTGGTGACGTTGGCGGAGGAGGTTGGGTCTCCGGCGATACCAGGGCGTATCGTCGAGGCTATCTCTCGGCGAGTGGCTGCGCGAAGAATCGCTGCAGTTGTCTGCTGCTCCGGCTGCACCCGCTTCCCGATTCTCGCGCCGCTGATCCAACGCGTCGGCGGACCGTCGCTCACGCTCGTCGACTCCGCAGCGACGACCGCGGCCGCTGCGTGTCGTTGACGCTGGCGCGTCGGACTCGCGCGCACGGCCGCAGACGGTGCGGTGCGCCGTCACTGATGGCGACCGACGGCCGTGAGCGATTCGCGCGCGTCCGGTCGACACTTCCTCGGCGAGTCGCTGACGATCGACGACGTCAGCTCGTCGACCTCTGAGACGCTTCTCGAAACGCTGTCCGGGATATTCGCAGGGTCTTCGATCGGGCATGCGCCGCAATGCGGTTTTGCGAGCAGTGCAGACGTAGCGGCCGTGCAGGATCCAGCCAGTGATGCGCCGAGTCCTTGAACTCCGGCGGAACGACCTTCATCAGCCGGTCTTCGACCGCGCGAACCGTCTTGCCGCGCGCGATGCGCGTGCGGTTGGCGACGCGGAACACGTGCGTGTCGACCGCGATCGTCGGCTCGCCGGAAGCCGATGTTGAGCACGACGTTCGCCGTCTTGCGGCCGACGCCCGGCAGCGCCTCGAGCGCGCTGCGCTCGCGCGGTTACCTCGCCGCCATGGCGTTCCAGGAGGGATCTGGCAAGTCTTGATGACGTTGCGGGCTTTTTGGTGTTTGTAGAGCCGATGTTGCGAATGTACGGCGTCAACCCCTCGACACCGAGCGCGAGCACCTTGGCAGGTGTGTTGGCGACCGGATACAACCTGCGCGTCGCCAGGTTGACGCTGACGTCGGTCGCTTGCGCCGACAGAATCACCGCGATCAGCAGTTCGAACGGCGACGCATAGTCCAGTTCCGGTTCGGGCACGGGTGTTGCGTCGCGCAGGCGTTCGAATCTGATGCTGGCGGCGTTCATGCGCGTCTCGTCAGCAGATTTCTGGCGGCGAGCAACAGACCTGCGGTCAGGAGATACGCCGGGCGGCAGCGCCGCCGGCGGCAGCCAGTAGGCGACCACCTCGCGTGTCGCTCCTACCAGCAACAACACCGCCGCGAAGCCGAGGTCCGGTAGCGACGCTGGCAGCCAGCGCGGCCGATGGCTTGATGGCGCGCCACGCGGTCTGCATGCGCGAGGATGATGCAGTTCGTGACGATGATCTGCAGGAACAGCGCGATCCGCTCGTACGCGTCGAAGGCGTAGGCTCAGCATCAGCAGCACGAGCTTTACCGCCGTCGTGCAGAACCCGATCACCAGCATGTGCGCCGGCAATGCGGCGGTCGCTTCGGTATGAAGTCGCGCAACGCCGAGATCGCGACGTTCGACATCAGCAGAACGGCGAGAGAAGCCGGACGCCGAGCGCGAACGCGTCGGCAACGCGTTCGTCGTCACGGCGAGCAGCGGGCACAGCCCCAGCAGCCCGGTGCCAGAGCGGATGGTCGCGCCACGGTGACGCTCGCCTCACTCATCGATGACATTCGAACAGCTCCCCGATGGCGCGCCGGCGGCATCCGCCAGTGCGTCGTGCACCCGCGTCGACCACGCCTGGCGCGACGTCACGCTCGCCCCGCTGATCGACGTCGATCGCGCCGCCGTCGACCGTCAGCGCTGACACCGGCCAACGACACTCCGTCGAACGAGCGGATCCACGACGACTTTTGCGGCGTCGATGGCGTCGCCGATGCCCCGCCGTCTCGCGATGATTTGACCACGCGCACCCCGGTCAGCGCGCCTTGCGGGATCGATGCCGAGCAGCAATTGGATCACGCCGCGCCCGTAGCCGTGCGCACTCCGCGCGTACACGCTGATGCAGCGGCGCAGCGGGATGCCGAGCAGATCGTCAGCGGCGGAAGCCGACGGACCGCGCAGGCTCGCCGGGCGCGCGTCGCCGGTGACGTCGGCGATCGTTCGCAGCGCCCCGCGCTTCCTGCTCGTTCGCGTGAATCCGGGCGCGCGTCATCGCATCGACGCCGGCCAGTCCGGCCGCCGACCGCGGCGCCGAGCATCCTGAGCCGGAGCGCCGTCGTCAGCGATGCTCACGCCGCATCCGGCGCTGCGTGCCGCGCCACTGCGCGGTCGATCAGCGGGGCGGCGGCGTTGCGCCGAGCACCTTACCGCGAACGCCACGCCGTCCGGGTACGTCGACGCGGTGCTGGATCGGCGAACAGCGTCACGCCGATGAGCACGCCGTAGTGGACGCGGCCGCGCGCCGTCGTTGGGGAGGCGACCGGGAGTCCGTCGCGATGAGAAACGCGCCGAGCATCGTCGCGCCGCTGGAACCAGTGGAACAGCGGCGAGCCGGGGCCTGACGATGCTGCCCGCCGTCGTAGTTGATCGCAGCGACGAGCGCCAGGCTCGCCAGGGATCGACGCCGGGATGCGCCGAGTCGACGACACAACGCACCGCCATCAACGCGGCGCCGCCCGAGAGATGAGGCGCCGTTCAACCATTCCCCAGCCGATGCCGCCGTGGAGCGCGCCGAAGCCGCGCGCGGGCGTCCAGACGTCCGCCACCCGTCAGTCCGCCGCGGTGCTTGAACGCATCCAGGGACCGTCGGGTCCCGTGACGCCATCCACCACCGCACCACCGGCTGCTTGGCCACGCCGCGAGCGCCGCCGGGAACGACAGCAGCAGCGCGACGTACCCGACCATCGCCGGATTGAACGGATTGGCGCCGGCGCCGCCGGGAATGCGCGTGTTTGGCTGATGCCAGATCGCGATCAGGACGCCGACGACCACCATCGCGACCGGTACGGCGGGCTGGCAAGCGCGAGCGCGAGGCAACGCCGCGCTGACGATCGCGCTGCCGTCGCGGATGAGATCGATCGGCGCGACGCCGCGCAGCTTTTGCGATCGACGCTTCCGCGCCGACCGCCGTCACGCGCCGCGAGCGCAACGTTCGCAAGCACGCCGTCGCCGAACGTCGTCGCTTCGACAAACACCGCGCCCGGGAAGCAGGGGCGACCAGCACCCACCGCGGTCGTCTGTTGCGGCGTGGTCGGACGGATCACGCGTCGTCCCAGGGGGCGCGCCGCCATGCGCGCCTGTCGTTGCTGACGGCGTTCCTCCGCCGCGCGCGCGCCGCGCGGCGGCGCGGCTGCCGGTGAGCTTCAGACCGACGCTTCGAATCGGCCGCGCGCACGGTCTCCGAAGACGCGCCGGCGATCGGTGCGGACGTCGGCGCGCGTCGCCGCAGAGCATGCTGATGCAATCGACCGGACACGCCGGAATGCACAGTTCGCAACCGGTACATTGCCGCGCGATGACCGTGTGCTATGTGTCCCGCAGCGCCGGAGATGCGCGTCTACCGGAGCACGCCGGGCAGGCACAACGCGCAGCCGATGCAGCGCGATTCCGTCGATCAGCGCGACGGCGCAGCCGCATCCATCGGCTGTAGCTCCGGATCGAGCGCGGCCACCGGCGCGATCTCAGCAACGCGCGCGAGCGCCGCGATCGTCGCCTGGCCGCCGCCGGGCGGGCAGCGATTGATCGCAGCACCGTCTGCGATCGCTTCGGCGTACGGGTCGGCAACCCGGATGGCCGCAGCGTTCACATTGCGTCTGCGGCAGCAGCAGGTCGATCAGCGTCGACGAGGCCGCGCGCCGGTCGGCCGCAAACGTCGCTCCGCCCAACCGAGCAGGCACCCCCAACAGCGGCCGTCAGCGAGCCGAGCACGGCGGTGCCGCCAGCAGGTCATGGAATCACCCGTCGGTCCCATGAACGCAAGCGTGGCTCGATGCTGATCGCGTGAGCGGCGCCGCGATACCTTGAACCCCATGCACGCCGGCGAGCATCAGTCCGCCGTCATCGGCCGGACCGGCGCGCCGCGCGATGGGCGGAGCGGCGATGCGTGTCGCCGAGTCGCTCGCGCAGCGCGGCGAACATGACGATCACCAGCGTGAAGCCGAACGCAGCGCCGAGTCCGTACAGGACCGTGCCGAACAGGCTCAGGTGCCGGTTCGACGCGAGCAGTGCCACGCCCAGCACGGCGCAATTCGTGCGTGATCAACGGCAGATAGATACCGAGCACCTGGTGCAGCACCGGATCGATTGGCGCGGATCACGAACGTCGACGAATTGAACGCAGCGCGAGCGATCACGACGATGAACGCGACCGAGCCGCAGGTGCTGAGGTCGAACGCAGCAGGCACGGACGCGTTCGATCAGATGGCTCGCCGCAGCCGACAGCGTCAATACAGATGCGCGGTGGCGAGCGCGAGCGCCCACGCATTGTCCAGGCCGGCCGCCGACGCCGGACAACGGACACACGCCGAGGAACTGCGTCAGAACGAAATTGTTGGCGGATGACGGCACCTATCAGCAGCGGGAAGGCGTCTACCATTCCGGCGGTCGTCAGCGGACCTGCATTCCAGGAACCGCGCCGGTGTCGGGTTCGAGCAGAAGATCCTGTTGCCGCCGGGAGCCGGCCGCCAGCACCATGCCTTGCGATTCGCCGAACCGCATTTGGCGCGGCTTGAGATTTGCGACGACGACGGTCAGACGCCGACGAGCGATTCCGGCGTATACGCGCTTGATTCCGGCAGAACACCTGGCGCGCGAGTCGCCGAGATCGAGCACGAGCTTGATCAATTTGTCGGCGCCGTCGACGTGTTCGGCCGAAACGACGCGGGCGACGCGCAGGTCGATGCGGTTGAACGCATCGATATCGATCAACCGGCGGTCCGTGGCGGCGGCTTCGCCGCCGGTGCAGCGCGGCTTCACTGCCGCCGTCGTCTGGCCCGTCGGTCGGCGCGTTTCTTCGATCATCTTGTTCACCGGATTCGGCTTCGACGCGTGTCAGCAGCGGTTCGAATGCGTTGATGCGATGTGCACCGAGGAACGTCTGCGTCGTCGCTCCAGCCTGAGACTGCGCAGATTCAGGAACGCTGCGCTGCGCTGCGCGGTATCCGGCAGCACCAGCGCGAGATAACGACGAGTACCTTGAACAGATTGATGCCGAGCGTGCAGACGGCCTAGCACGTCCGCGCCGCGGCCTGGCCTCTTCGCGAGGTGTCCACGGCGCCTGCTGCTGCGATGTATTGATTCGCGCGATCATGCGAGCGCGGTGATCTCGCGCACGGCCTTGCCGTAGTCGCCGGATTACGTACCACGCCGCGATGACTGGCGCCGCGTCGGTGGGCCGCCCAGCGCCACACTGCGGATCGTGAATCCGATGCGAGCAGCTCGCCGTCGTTCAGCCGATTGATCGAACCGGCGCAACGACTCGCGATGTTGACGATCTTGCCGACGCAGGTCGGAGTTCACGCGCTGCACGAAGTCGTCGAACGTGAGGTCGATGTCGTCGACCGTCGCGGCTGAGCTTCGTCGCGAAGTAGTAGCGCAGGTACTCCGGGTTCAGGTGATTCGAGATACGCGCCGCGCCATTGATGAACGTGCCGCGCGACTTCGACATCTTGGTGCCGTCGACGGTGATGAAGCCGTGACGTATGAACGCGTGTCGGCTTTGCGATAGCCCGCGATCCTTCGAGCACGCGCGGGCCAGAACAGCGCGTGGAAGTACGACGATGTCCTTGCCGATGAAGTGATACAGCTCGGTGCGTTGCTGTCGGCGCCCCAGAACTCGTCGAAGTCGAGCTTCGTCGTGCGCGTCGCAGTAGTTCTCAGAAGCTCGCCATGTAGCCGATCGGCGCGTCCAACCAGACGTAGAAATACTTGTCGCGCTCGTCCCGGGAATTCAGAAGCCGAAGTACGGCGCATCGCGGCGAGATGTCCCACGGCTTGCAGACTGCCGTCGAGCCATTCGGCGAGTTTGTTGGCGACCTCGGCGCTTGCAGGTGCCCTGAAGACCCGATTGCGTCAGCATTCCGGCAGAACTGCGGTAGGTCGAAGAAGTAGTGTTTCGATCTCGCGCAGGACCGGCGTCGTCTCCCGAAATCAGCGAACGGCGGGTCGCTTGAGGTCGGTCGCGTCGTACGTCGCGCCGCACACTTCGCAGTTGTCGCCGTATTGATCCGGCGACTGCGCAGTTGCGGGCAGCGTCGCCTTTCACGAACCGGTCGGCCAGGAACATCTTGCGCTCCGGATCGTAACAGCTGCGTCGACGTCGCGCGTCGAAGATGTACCCGCCTTCCGACAGACGCGTCGCAGATCGCCTCGCACAGCTCGCCGGTTTTCCGGGCAGTGCGTGGAGTAAAAGTTGTCGAACCGATGAAGAAGCGTGCGAACATCGCGCTCGTGTGTCGATCGCGGATGCGCTGCGATCAGCGTCTCGGCCGGCTCGCCGACGCTGCTCCGCCTTCAACATCGTCGCCGTGCCGTGCGTATCGTCGGCGCAGACGTAGACGCACTGGTTGCCGCGCATGCCTGGAAGCGCACCCAGATGTCGGTCTGGATGTGCTCGACCAGATGCCCGAGATGGATCGATCCGTTCGCGTAGGGCAGACGCTGGTGACCAGTATTTTGCGGGGCGCGGACACTGACTGACGCCGGTGCGGATTCGAGAAAGGCGCGACTATACCTCAGCCGTCCCGCGTTTGCATCATTGCTTGGTTTTTCCTTGGCCGAACCTATAATGCGCGCTCGCTCAAACTCGGAGGTTGATACGTCATGAGCGAGCACATCGGCGCGCTGGATCGGTTCAGCGGACCCCTACCTCGGTGAGACATGGCAGTCGCTCGGTGCGATGCGCCGCGTCGAACAGCGTGGTGCGGCGGTTCAGGTCGATGTCGTGCTCGGCTATCCGGCGAAGGTACTGAAGCGATCTGACACAGCAACTCAGCAGCGCCGTTGGCGCGCCGGTGCGAACTCGACGTTGGGATACGAACCGCTCCACGCTGAGCGTGAGCCCGAACGTGCGCGGCGTGAAGAACATCATCGCGGTTGCGTCCGGGCAAAGGCGGGGTCGGCAAATCGACCGCGGCGGTCAACCTCGCGCTGGCGCTGGCGCGCGGAAGGCGCCAAGGTCGGCATCCTCGACGCCGACATCTACGGTCCGAGCCAGCCGGCGTCATGCTCGGCGTGCCGGTCGGACAGCGGCCCGAAGACGCGCGACGGCAGAAATTCTTCGAGCCGCTCGATGGCGCACGGCCTGGAAGCGATGTCGATGCGGTTTCCTCGTCGACGAAGAGCACGCCGATGGTCGTGGCGCGGGCCGATGGTGACGTCGGCGCGCTGACAGCAGCTGCTGACGCAGACGCTGTGGGGCGACCTCGATTACCTGGTCGTCGACATGCCGCCCGGCACCGGCGACATCCAGCTGACGCTCGTCGCAACGCGTGCCGGTGAGCTGGCGCCGTGATCGTGACGACGCCGCAGGACATCGCGCTGCAGGACGCCGCGCAAAGGCATCGAGATGTTCCAGCAAGGTCACGTGCCGGTGCTCGGCGTCGTCGAGAACATGAGTCTGCACGTGTGCTCCGAATGCGGCCACGAGAGCACATCTTCGGCGCCGGCGGCGGCGAGCGGATCGCCCGCGAGTACGACACGGTGCCGCTGCTCGGCTGCGCTGCCGCTCGCGATCGAGATCCGCGAGCAGGCGGACTCGGGGCGAGCCGACGGTCGCGGCCGACCCGACGGGCCGGCTCGCGCGCGCCTATCGCGACGGAGCGCGCCATCTCGCGCGCGCGCTGTGGCGAGCTCGCGCGCGCGCCGCGGACCACAGCCGCATCTCGATGACCGACGACTGACCGGTCGAGCGACGGAGACATGATGAGCATCAAGTCCGATCGGCTGGATCCGGCGCATGGCGGCGCGAACGCACAAGATGATCGAGCCGTTCGAGGCGGGTCAGGTGCGCACAGGTCGACGGCGAGCAAGTGATCTCGTTCGGCACGTCGAGCTACGGCTACGACGTGCGCTGCGCGGACGAGTTCAAGGTGTTCACGAACATCAACTCGGCGATCGTCGACCCGAAGCAGTTCGACGCGCGCAGCTTCGTCGACATCGCGCGGCGACGTCTGCATCATCCCGCCGAACTCGTTCGCGCTGGCGCGCACCGTCGAGTACTTCCGCATCCCGCGCGACGTGCTGACGATCTGCCTCGGCAAGTCGACGCTACGCGCGCTGCGGCATCATCGTCAACGTGACGCCGCTCGAGCCCGAGTGGGAAGGCCACGTGACGCTCGAGTTCTCGAACACCACGAACCTGCCGGCGAAGATCTACGCCAACGAAGGCGTCGCACAGATGCTGTTCTTCCAGGGCGACGAGCCGTGCGAAGTGACGTACAAGGATCGCGGCGGCAAGTATCAGGGCCAGCGCGGCGTCACGTTGCCGCGCCCGTGACAGGACCTCGTTAGCCGAGCCGATACGTAGTAGTCGGCGTTCAACTGCAGCTGTACCTGACGCGAGCTTCCGTTCGCCGGCCGGCACGATTTCACCGGATCAGCGTCGGCGCTTCGCCGGCACGCTTCCAGCGTCTGCGACGGCAGCCGCGACGTCGTCCGGCGCGACGCACAGCACGAAGCCGATCCCGCAGTTGAACGTGCGCAGCATCTCCGTCTCGACGACGTTGCCGGCTTGCGCGAGCCGGCCGAAGACCGCCGGCCGTTGCCAGCTGTCGAGGTCGATCAGCGCCGCAACCGATGCGTCTTCGAACATGCGCGGCAGGTTCTCGATGATGCCGCCGCCGGTGATGTGCGCCATGCCGGCGATGCGCATCTTCGCGAGCACGCGCATGTAATCGAGCGGACGTAGATCCGCGTCGGTGCGAGCAACGACTCGAGCAGGTCGCCGCTCGGCATCTGCGCCTGATCGGCGATGATCCGCCGGATCAGCGAATAGCCGTTGGAATGCGGTCCGCTCGACTTCAGGCCGATCAGCCGGTGACCCACCGCGATGGCGCGGCCGTCGATGATCTGGCCGCGTTCGACGACGCCGACGCAGAAGCCGTGCCAGGTCGTAGTCGCCTTTGCCGTAGAACCCCGGCATTTCCGCGGTTTCGCCGCCGGCGAGCGCACACCCGGCCAGCTTCGCACGCGCGTGCGATGCCTTTGATCACCCGCTCGCGCGACGTCGACGTCGAGGCGCGATGTCGCGTGGTAGTCGAGAAACAGGAACGGCTCGCCGCCGGTGACCAGCACATCGTTCACGCACATCGCAACGAGATCCTGACTCCGACGCCGTCGTGCCGGTCGTGGTCGATCGCGAGCTTCAATTTGGTGCTGACGCCGTCGGTGCCGGTGACGAGTACCGGTTCGCGATAACGACTCGGTAAGGCCGCTAACGCGCGCAAAGCCGCCGATGCCGGCGATCATCTCCGGACGTTTCGTGCGTTGCGCGGCGGTGCGATGCGGCGGATCAATTCGTCGCCTGCGTCGATGTCGACACCGGCGTCGCGATAGGTCAATTCACGGCTCAAGTGGATGTCCGATTTCGCGGGTCGAGTTTCGCTGGAGCGCGCAGTCTACCAAAGGCCCACCAAGCCTCACCCGCCGTTTGAATTGAAGTACACTTGCGCCGTCGCAGGGCCCAGTCGGGCCGGATCGGATGGGGGCATGGGCCGCTTCGCAGTCGTCTTCTGCTGGGTAATCGCTCAAATGCTGATGTCATCGCCGATGTCGGCGCGTGCCGCCACGGTCGATTGGCTGCTACGACGTCGACGTTCCGGTGGCGAATCAATCGCGCCGAAGTTCGCGCGGACCGCGGTCCGTCAGGCGCTGCTCGTTGCGTTGAAGCGGATCACCGGTCTGAACGAGGTGCCGACCAATGCCGCAGTGATCGAGCGCGCTCGACGCGCCGCAGCGGTACTACGTCGAGTACCGCTATCGCGAAGCGGACAACCCGGTGATCGGCGCCACACCGCGCGAAGGTACCGATGCTGTCGGTGCGGTTCGCGCGAGAATCCGATCCGCAAGCTGATCGCCGACGCCGGGCTGCCGTTGTGGAGTTCGAATCGGCCGACGACGCTCGCGTGGATCGCGGTAAACGACAGGTCCGAGCCGATCCGTGCTCGGGCGCCAACGACAAGAGTCCGTTGCTGAACAGCATCGCGCGCGCATGCCCGCGAGCGCGGTTTGCCGCTCGTCATTCCGGCGATGGATCTCGACGACCAATCGGAAGTCTCGGACGGCGTCGTCTGACGGCGCTGGTCTGCCGGTGACTCGAACGTCGCGTCGGAGCGCTACAGGACGGACCAGATCCTCGTCGGCCGCGTCACGCACGGCGCAGCCGATTCATGGGTCGGCGAGTGGCAGTTGTCGGAGCACGGCAACGAGACGCGCTTCCGCTTCGATTCGCCTCACCGCCGACGCCGCGGGGTGCCGCCGTGGTCGATCGGCTCGTGGCCGATCTCAGTCAATGCGCGTTACGTCGTCCTCGGCGGGCAATCAGGAACGGGCTGCAGATCCGGGTCGACGGCATTACCGACGTCGCGCAGTACGGCGCGCTGCTGAAATACCTCGGCCGGCTCGAGTTCATCGACTCCGTGCAGATCGAGGAAGTCAGCGCGAACGTCGTAATGCTGTCGCTGCAGACGCGCACGCCGTGGGATCGGCTGCGTGATCTGCTGGCCCTCGACGGTCGCCTCGCGCCGTCCGACCAGATCGAAGCCGGCGCGGTGAGCGGCGCGTGCTGGTCTGGCGCGGCGATACACGTCCATGACGTCCGGGCTGTTGCGGCAGATCCCCAACATCATCACGGTGGCGCGGGTGCTGCTCGTCATTCCCACCGCATGGTGCCTGATCGAGGGTCGCTACGTGCAGGCGCTGGTGTCTGATGGCGGTCGCCGGCGCGTCGGACGCAGTGGACGGCTGGCTCGCGCGGCGCTTCGATTGGGTCACGTTGGTTCTGGTGCGGCCGTCGATCCGCTTGCCGACAAGATCCTGGTCGGCGTGTTGTTCATCACGTTGACCGTGCAGGGCGCGTTGCCGTTGTGGGTGGCCGGCATAGCGATCGGCCGTGACGTCGTGATCCTCGCCGGCGCCGCAGCCTATCGGCTGATGTTCAAACACATCGAGTTCGCGCCGACGCTGCTGAGCAAGGCGAATACCGCGGTACAGATCGTCGTGCTGTTGTTGCTGCTGCCTACCTGTGCGGACTTCCCGATGCTCAGCCCGATCGCCGGTTCCGTCACCCAGCCGTACGGCTTCTGGCTGGTGGCAGGTGCTCGCGATCGCTTCGGGCGCCGACTACGTCATCACGTGGAGTCGCCGCGCCGTGCTCGGAGCGGCGATCCGGACGGCGCGGGACGGAGCCAGGAACCCTCGTGAACGATGAACGCACGCGCCAGCTCGTGCTGAAGTTCGCGAGCGAGCGCCGCTGCACGCTGGAGAGCTTCGAAGCGGGTCCGAATGCAGAACTGGTCGCGGAGATCGGTCGGCGCGCGCGCCAACGAGTTCGCTGCGGTGTGGCTCGTCGGCGAGTCCGGTTCCGGAAAATCGCACTTGCTGCAGGCTGCGTGTCACGCCGCGGTCGGCCGGCGGCGGCGGCCGCGTTATCTGCCGGCGCGGCTCATGGGCGGAGGCGTCGACGTGCTCGACGGTCTAGGCGACTTCTGGCCTCGTCGCTGATCGATGACGTCGATCGGTGGGTCGGTGCGCGGCAATGGGAAGAGGCGCTGCTGCACCTGTATCAGCAGTTGCTCGAGACGCGGCGCGAGCCTGCTGTTCGCGTCCTCGCGCGGTCCGCTCGAACTCGACATCGGACTCGCCGATCTCGCGTTCGCGGCTTGCGCGCGCCGCGCAGGTGTTCGCGATCCGTCCGCTCGATGATGCCGACCGCGCTCACGCCATCGAGCGCCTCGCGGCGCAGCGCGGGCTCGAACTCGGCGCCGACGTCGTGGCCTTCATGCCGCGCCGCGCGCCGCGCCGGATGGACGAGCTGATCGCGACGTTCGAACGGCTCGATCGAGGGGCGCTGGCGCAACACCGGCGTTTGACGATTCCGCTCGGCGAAGGACGTGCTGGGCCTGTGAAGCCGCCGCGCCACGTGCTGTTCACCGGCGGCGGCTCGGCGGGCCACGTGATCCCGAGCCTCCCGCTCATCACGCACTTCGCCGCAGCCGGCATCGACGATCAGCTACGTCGGTTCGAACGAAGGGCCGGAGCGCGGCCTGGTTGCGCCGCTCGGGTGTGCCGTTCCACGCGATCCGTTCCGGAAAGCTCCGCCGCTACTGGTCGTGGCGCAACGTCGCCGACCTCTGGTGGATCGCTGTCGGCATCTGTCAGGCCATCGCTCTGATCGGGCGCCTGCGGCCGTCGATCGTCTTCTCCAAGGGCGGCTATGCCGCGTTCCCGGTCGTCAGTCGGCGCGTGGATCTGGCGGATTCCGGATCGTCGCGCACGAATCGGACCTGACGCCGGGCCTCGCGAACCGCTTGTCGTTGCCGTTCGTTGCGCGCGCGGTGTGCACCACGTTCGAAGTCACCGAATTTCCGGTGCGCAACCGTCCTGGTCATCCACACCGGAACGCCGCTGCGTCCGGAACTGATGCGCGGCAATGCCGGCGCGAGGTCGCGCGCTGCTCGATGCGCCGTCCGATCGCCCCTTAGTCGTGGTGGTTGGAGGCAGCCTCGGTGCGGAAGCGTTGAATCGAGTCGTTCGGGATGCGCTGGGCGGGCTGCTCGACTTTGCGACGCTGGCGCACGTTTGCGGTCCTAATCGGACCGACACGGCGTTGTCGGGCCGCGCCGAGATATCACCAGTTCGAGTATGTCGGCGCGGAGTGGGGAAGCGATCTGCTGGCCGCGGCCGATGTCGTCGTCAGCCGCTGCCGGCGCCAACTCGTTGTACGAACTCGTCGCGCTGCGCAAAACCGCATCTGCTCGTACCGCTGCCGAGCTGGCGCGAGGCCGCGGCGATCAGATCCAGCAATGCCGGCTACGCCTCGGCGCACGGCTGGAGCCGCGGTCGTCGCCGAGGAAGACCTTCGACGCGGTGCGCCTCGAAGCGGGAAATCCGAGGCGATCGGCGCCGATCGCGGCCGGTTCGTCAAAGCGCCCTGGAGGGTGCGGGGCTCGGCGACGGAACGGCGGCCGCGGCCGACGTCATCGGCCGTTTTGCGCGGGCAGTAGGCGCCAGGCGGGACTCGGGCACCGCCGCGAAATACGACGCAGGTACGGGCCGAGCATCCGTTGCAACTCCGCAATCACGAGCTTCTTTGTCGTCGACGTTCGACAGCAGCTGATACGCGGTTTCTGAGCGCGATGCCGAGACAGCGCTGGCGCGCGTCGATCGCCACGATCCGGAAACGCGTCGCCGAGCGTCCGGTCAAGCGCGTCGAACACCTCCCGGCGCAGCGCATGCGCTTGCTCGCCGAGCGGACCGGATCGATGACGACCCGACCACACGCCGCGGAAACCGGGCATGTAAACTCCGGCAGATCTGCGCGAGCCCGACGATCATCTGCGACACCCACGCGGACGAGATGCCAGTCGTGGCGCGGGTCAGCCGACCGGACGCTTCCAGGTACGCCCGCACCTGGCCGCGATAACGCTGCACCAGTTCGTTGACCACGCCCTCTTTGTTCGCGAAGAACTGATAGGAACGAGCCGATCGACGTGCCCGCGCGAGGCGGCGATGGCCTTCGTGGTCAGTTGCTCGTAACCGACCTCGTCCATCAGCGCGGCCGTGGCCGCCACCAACGCATCGAGCGTCTCCTGGCCGCGTTGCTGCCGCGGCGTCTTGCGCCGTCGAACGGTCGCGTCGCCGACGATGACGAGTCGACACTCATAATTTTCGCAGAACCTGAGCCGAGGCTCGCCATCTCTACGTTTCGAGGTGATTCGATGTCGATTCGCTGGGTGGACACTCCCCGCACGCTGACGCATTTTCGAGAAGCCGGCGCCGACGCGGTCGCCGACTTCGACAACGAGTTGGGGCTCGACGGCGAGCAGGTGGTGCAACACGTCAGCGGAGCTGTTCAACACACCGCTGACCGGCGCCTACAACTGGGACTACACGACGCGGGACGGGCGGATCAGCCAAGCTCTACGAAGCTCGGCAAGCAGCTGGAACTGGAACGCGAGCCTCGACATCGACTGGAGTCAGTCGCCGGATCTTCCGTGCGCGCGGCCGCCGGTGACCGACGAGCGGCGCGCGATGGTGCAGGAGAATCGCGCCAACAGTCTGTTCAAGGGGTTCGCGCCGTGGGAAGCGATGGACACCGATCAGGTGATCCAATCGGATGCGGCACCGGCACAGCTGGGCGATCAGCCAGTTCCTGCGCGGTGAACAGGGCTGCCTTGCTCGTCGCGTCGCAGCTCGTATCGTGCGCGCCGTCGTTCAACGCGCAGTTGTATGCCGCGTCGCAGACGTTCTGACGCGCGCGTCACGTCGAGGTGTTCAACCGGTATCTGCGCGGCGCAAGGTTCGGCTTCACGTATCCGATCTCGCGCAGCCTGAAGCTGCTGCTCGACAAGATCCTCACCGATCCGCGCTGGGACCTGAAGTTCATCGGCATGCAGATCATCATCGAGGGGCTCGCGCTCGCCGCGTTCAACACGATGAAGCAGAGCACGCAGGACCCGGTGTTGCGCGACATCGTGCACCTGGTGATCCGCGACGAAGCGCGACACGTCACGTTCGGCGTCAACTATCTCGGAAGAATTCGTGCGGACAGCTGACGCAGGAACAGCGCGAAGAACGCGCGCCAGTTCGCGTTCGAAGCGTGCGTCGTCATGCTGCGCCCGGCTCATTCCGACCGACGTTCTTACCGGCAGTTCGGCTGGCCCGTCGAAGAGGCCACCGCGATCGCGACCGGCGGCGAGCACCGGCAGCGCTTCCGCAACATGATCTTTGCCCGCGTCGTTTGCCGGACCTGGGAAGCGGATCGGTCTGCCTCACCGACGCGATCGGCCGGAATTCGAGAGCTGGGTCTGCTCGAATTCGAGGCGCTTCGGACAGACGACATGGGCACATCGGCTGGGGCGGTATCGTCCCAAACCGCTCTACGATTCAGGTCGGCCTGACACGAGGAGACGCCGCATGAGGATCACCTATCGCAACGACCAGGCCCGCGAGGTCCGCTTCCTGCCGGCGGCGAGACGACGTCGCCAGCCGCATGACCGGCGCCGACGTCGAATCGGTCGTCGAGATCTTCCGAGAACGCCGCTCACCAGGCGCATTACAGCTGGGACTACACCGGGGAGCGCGCGGCCGCGCTCGAGAAACTCTACGAGCTGGGCGAAGCGGCTGAACTGGAACGCCAGCACCGATCTGGACTGGACCGTTCGCGTTCGCGCGACGAGTTCCCGAACAACGAAGCGTTCAACCCGTTCGTCGGTTACGCGCCGTACGAAGCGATGAGGCCGCAAGTCGCGGGGGTGGAGTTCGGCTGGCACCGGCTCGCATCGCCCAGCTGTCGCCAGGGTTCCTGCACGGCGAACAGGGCGCGCTGCTGGTGGCGCGTCGCAGCTCGCGTCGTGCGCGCCCTCGTTCGACGCGAAGCTGTATGCGGCCTCGCAGACGTTCGACGAGGCGCGCCATGTCAGCGAGGTCGCCAAGCCAGCTACCTGCACCATCGCGTCGTGTCATCATCGCCGTCCGATGTCGCGGAAATCTAAAGCTGCTGATCGACAAGATCCTCACCGACGAACGCTGGGATCTGAAGTTCATCGGCATGCAGATCATCATCGAGGGGGCTCGCTGCTCGCCGCGCGTTTCAGCACCGCGAAGATGACGACGAACGATCCCGTTGCTGCGGAACCTCGTGCACTACGTCGTGCGCGACGAAGCCCGGCACGTGGCGTTCAGGCGTGAACTATCTGGAAAGGGCGCGTTGAAGACGCTGACGCCGGAACAGATCGACGACCGTGCGCGAGTTCGCGGCGTACGGGGCCTGCGTCGTGATGCGCGACCGTCTCGCGGCCACCGAGATCTTCGAACACTTCGGCTGGGACGTGGAGAGAAGGCGCGAACGGACGCATGCTGTCGCTCGGCGGCAATTCGAAAGTCGGCAGACGTTCGCGCAGTTGCTGTTCGGGCGGGTCATTCCGGGTCTGAAGCGGATCCGGTCGCAGCACCGACCGCGTGCGCGTCCGCTGTATCCAGCAGCTCGGCGTGCTGGGATTCGAAGCGCTGCCGCACGACGGCGTCACCAGACTGGGCGGAGCTCGAGGAGAGCCCCTCCTTCGCGGGGCGTTGGCTGAGCTTGCCAGGCCTCTGGCGCGCGGCGCAGCCAGCGTCGTGCTCAGGAGATCGACGAACGCGCGCGTCTTCGCCGATTGGCGGCGCAGTTCGGGAGTAGCTGAGCCAGAACGCTCTGGTTCCGCGACCTGCAGATCCGGCAAGCGGCTGATCGGCCCGGCCGCGTTCGATGTCGCGGCGCACGACGATACAGCGGCAGCATGCCGAATGCCCACGCGCGGCTGGCCTGGCGCGGCGGCGTGACCATGCCATGACGTCGTTTGACGACGAAGGCGCGCGTCTTCGACCGGCGCGGCGCATCGATGTGGCTCGGCGTCGTGATCTCGGTAAATCCCGTGGCCGACGAGGTCCGCCTCGCCAGCGCGGCCGGCCGCATCGCTCAGCGGTACCCGCGCGACGCGCACAGAATCGTCGGCAGCTGATGCGATCTCCCGCAGACACGAGCCGCTTCCGTTCTTCCTCTGCGCGCTCCAGCCAGAATCGACACGTCCGAACGCGTCGCGCGCGACGGCAGGCCACGCCCTCCGACAAGCGTTGAGGTCGATGAACACGTCCGGGTAGCCCTGCTGGAACGTGCGAAACAACGGAATCGCGCCAGTGCGCTGCGACCGAAAGAACGGTTGTGCGAGGACGCGGATTCCGGCCGGCCGTTGCGTTTTCGAGCGCACGGATCTGGGTCTCCGTTTCGTCGAGCGTCTCGAGGATCTGGCGGCAACTGGTCGTAGTACAGCTGGCCGGCTTCCGTTGCCATCACCGAGCGTCGTGCGATGCAGCAGACGTGTACCCAGGCGATCCTCGAGCTGGCTGATCTGCTTTGCTGACTGCCGACGGCGTGAGCCCATCAGTTCGGCCGCTTCGCGGGTGAAACTCTTGTGATCGACCACCGCGATGTAGAAGGTGTGGAGCGGATCGATACGGGTCATGCAAGGTTGGATCGCGATCAACGGAGTGTCTCACAATACGCGCGTTTGCCCGCCGAAGACGGATGGAACATGCGCAAGGTGCGAACCTTTCGATGCAGATCCGCGTTGCGCGGACCTCGACCGATTTCCGCGCGATGGCTTCGAAGTCGGAACCGAAATTTCCGATCCGCACGCGATTCTGCTGCGCAGCCGCGTCCTGACGACCGCCGATCACGTGACGCCTAACCTGCGCGCCGTGGCGCTGCGAGCTGTCAGGCGTGAACAACGTACCGGTCGACGACTACACCGGACGACGGCATCGTCGTCTTCAGCAACACGCGCCCGGCGCGAACGCGCGAGCTCAGTGCTGTGGAAAAGGAACTCACGTGCTTGCGGCGTTGCTGTTGTCGGCGCGCGACGTGCAACCGGCGGGCTCGACTACGTCGCGTCGGTCAAGGACGTCGCCAGATCCGGTCGAGCTGAACGAGCCCCGCGTGGAGGCGGAGAGAGAAGCGGTACCAGGGCGAAGAAATCTACGGCAAGACGCTCGGTGTCGTCGGCCTGGGCTCCATCGGCGCGCTCGTTGCCGAAGCGGGATCTGCGGCTCGGTATGAAGGTGCTCGGCTGATCCGGCGATTTCGGTCGACGCCGCGTGGCGCCTGCCGAGCGACGTGCGGAAAATGGAAAATCTGCCGACGCTGTTCGCGCGCTCCGACTACGTCGCGCTGCACGTACCGCTGCTCGACGAGACGCAACATGATCAACGACAGAATCGTTGAAGGCGTTCCGCCCGGGCACGCGTGCTGCTGAATTTCGCGCGCCAGGAGATCGTCGACGAGTCGGCGTTGTCGCGCGCGCTCGGGTCGGGCCGGTTTGGCGCGCTACTTCTCGGACTTTCCGTCGCCGCTGCTGGCGCGGCTGCCCAACGTTTCGGCAACGCCGCACCTCGGCGACGAGCACCGCGGAAGCGGAGGAGAACTGTCGCGGTGATGGCCGCCGATCCAGCTGATCGACTTTCCTTCGCAACGGCAACATCCGCAACTCGGTGAACTTTCCGACGGTCGGCCTCGAACGAACCGACGGCGTCCGTATCGCGGTCACGAATCGCAACGTGCCGAAGATGCTGGGGCAGATCCTGTCGGTGCTGGCGAACAAGAACATCTAACGTCATCGACATGATCAACAAGAGCCGCGCCGACGTTGCCTACAACCTGATCGACGTGGCAGCGCCGATTCCGTCGAACTGCTGCCCGAGATCAATCGAATCGGCAGCGTCATGAACGTGCGCCTGTTCGAACAGTAGCCGCCTCAGATGCCGGGCGCCGTGGCGCGCACCGCGCCGCGCCTGTCGGAGAGCGAAAGCGCCTCGAACCGAACAGCGTCGAGCTCGGCGCGCGTGCGCGGCGCGAATTCGCCGCAAATGCTCGCTTGCTGATCCACTCCGGCCGCGAACGGCGCGCTGACCGGTGCCCTGTGAACCGTGTCCGGTGTCGACCAGCAGGCGCGGCATCGGTTCGCATCGTGCGTCGAACAGCGCGCCGATCACCGGCATCCGATCCGATGCCACTGCCCGCATGCCGCGCAATCGGGCGACGCGCGCGGCGATGCCGCGTCTGCGCCGGTCAGGTCGCGCCACCACGCGTGGAACCGTCGCGAGATTGAACTCGGTGGCGCGCTCCGGCGCCCACGGGTGTCTGTTCGTAGGTCGCCCAGCGCCCCAGTGCGGATGCATCGACGTCGTGAAGCCGTCGCCGACCAGTAGGCATGGCCGGTGCACGCGCGAAGTGCGATCCGATCGATCTGACCCCATACCGGGAGCAGCTCGAGCGTACTGCGCCTGTTCGAAACCGTTGGCGCTCGCGCCGTTGCAGAGCACGACCTGCTCGCAGGTCGACGAGCCGTCGTCCAGTGAGTGACAGCGGCCCGATCCGGCATCGGTGGACACGGTGCGGACAACCACGCCTGCGGGCGATAGTCGATCGAGCCATTCGCTGAGATGCAGTGCGTCTACCGAGCGCGCCGAGGTCGAGCGCGCGGCCGTGCGGGAAGAACAGCGCGTGTTGGCGCACCGGAATTCCGGCGAGCGACGACGCGCCGTGTACCGCGGCGTCGACCGGCACCACCCAGTTGCCGGTCGGCGCATACGCAGCGGCGCGCCAGTTCGAGGCGCGCCGGGGCATCGTCGCACTCGGGAACTGCAGCGCGCCGCTCGGCCGCGCCGAGGCGGTCCGATCGTACCAATGCGTCGAGTAGAGATAACTCGAACAGCGGAGCCGCGACCGACGCTGCCGTCGGGCAGCAGTCGATGGATGGAACAGCGTTGCGGCCATGCGATTCGGCGGAGTCGGCGCGGAGTCGTAGAGCGTGACCGGCGACGCCGCGCTCGGCGAGGTTGGCGCGCCGTCGCAACGCCGGCGAAACCGGCACCGACGACGGCAACCGAGCGTGGTGGCTGTGTACGACGCGCCGCGCGCCGACGTGAACACGCCGGCCGAGCGAGTGGCGTTTGTGGGGCCGTTGATCGACCTTTCGCATTGCGAATCCGCGTCGGCGAGCGCGCGCCGAACGGCGCCGACGGCGCTGAACGTCGCGATCGTCGAGCCTTCACCCGACAACTCGGCGAGGGTGCGCCACAGCGATTCGCTCCAGAGCGCCGGGTTCCGATCGCGGCGCGAAGCCGTCGAGCAGCCACGCGTCGATCGGTAAGACGTCTGCCGCCCGACGATGTCGCCGAGTCCTGACGCCGCCGTCGCCGAAGAGCACCGGACAAGCGTGATGCGTCCTGCCGCGAAGTGCCGCCGATGCCAGCCGGCAATCAGCGGCGGATAGCGCGTGCCAGTTCGTCGTAGATCGGCAAGGTCCGTCGCGCGGCGCTCGCGCGAGCTCCGCAAATTCACGCGGCGCTAACGGGGTGCTTCTCGACCGTAGATGAAGTGCAGCTGTGCATCGAGACGGCGCGCGCTCGAGATAGCGCTGCAGCAACGACCGCGAAATTGAGCGCAGTACCGAAACCGAGTTCACCGACCGTGAACACACCGCGGCGTGCTTCGGCGAAACGTTCGGTCGAGGCGTTGCGGTTCGATGAAGACCCGCTGCACCTCGGCGATCCCGTCGGGCGCGTGATAGATGTCGCCGAACTGGCGCGAGAACGGCTGGTCGCCATGCCAGCGCAGCCGGGCCGGGATCAGCGCCGCGTGTTCCGGCTGGCGAGTCGGTCACCGTTCGACCGGACGCGCCGGATCGCGGATCCATTCGCTGAACGAACCCGCGTACAGCGTCGCTTCGGGAAGTCCCGCGTAGCGCATCGCGAGAATGTTGTGGCACGCCGTGACGCCGGAGCCGCAGTAGCAGACGAGTTCCCGACCGGCAGAGACGCGCGCTGAATCGATTGCGCAACGCGTCGCGCGGAAGGAAGCGATTGTCGCCGATCGAGATTGCCCTCGAACGGCACGCAGCGCGCGCCCGGAATGTGTCCGGCGACCGGGTCGATCGGTTCTACCTCGCCGCGAAAGCGCGCCTCAGCGCGCGCGTCCAGAAGATCGATCGACGCCGGGCGGTCGATGACGTCCGCGACCGAGACGACGCGCGTCAGCGACGGTCGGATCCGGAAACGTCGCCGCCGGTCGATGTCTCGATCGCGCCGCGCACCGGTAGTCCCTCAGCCTGCCAAGCTGGCGAGTCCGCCGTTCAGGCACTGCTGACACGCGCGCGTGGCCGAGCCAGCGAAGCAGCCACCAGGCGCGCGCGCCGCGTAGGCGCCGTTGGCGGCGTCGTAGGCGACGACCTGGGTCTGCGCGCCGACGCCCCAAGCGGCCGAACGTTGCAGCGAGCTCGTGCGGGTCGGGCAACGGGTGCCGAGCCGCTCACGCCGGGCACCACGGGGCCGGAGAGATCGGTCGCAAGATCGGCGAATACGGGCGCCCGGCACGTGTCCTGCCTCGTAGGCGCTCCGATCCCGGCGCGTCAGCGTCAGTCCAGCGACGCACGGCAATCGAGCATGCACCAACCCGGGTCTTCGAGATGTTCGAATAGAACTTTCGGGTCGATCAGCGTGTCATACATAGCGCTATTTCATCGTTAGACGGACCGCAGTCAGCCTTTTCCCTTGATCCATGTCTCACCGCCGGGACGGCGCTGGCCGCCGCGGAGCCTGATCCTATACTAACCAGCCAGTCCGGAGCGCGGTGGCGTTTCGGGGTCGTAGTTGACACAATGCCGCGCCACTGCGCGGTTCGTGGACCGCCCCAAGGGAGTTAAACCGAGTGGATTTGTCATTTCTGTACAAAGGGGTTTCCTCGATGCGTCGTTCGGCACGATGGTGCTGTACACGCTCGTCATGACCCACATCACGATCGTCTCGGTCACGGTGTACCTGCACCGGTATTCAGCGCACCGTGCGCTCGAACTGAACCGGCGGCTGAAGCATTTCTTCCGCTTCTGGCTGTGGCTGACCACCGGCATGGTGACGAAGGAATGGAGTCGCGATTCACCGCAAGCACCACGCCAACTGCGAAACCGAGGAAGATCCGCACAGCCCGCAGATTCGCGGCATCGAGGAAAGTGCTGCTGGCAGGGCGCCGAGCTATACCGCGTCGAGCCGCGGCGAAGCCCGAAGCGCTCGAACGTTTCGGCCAAGGCACGCCTGACGACTGGATCGAGCGCAACCTCTACACGCACGTTCACGATCACCGGTCGTCGGCGCTGATGATGGTCATCGATCTCGCGCTGTTCGGCGTCGCCGGGTCGACGATCTGGGCTGTGCAGATGATGTGGATTCCGTTCTTCGCGGCGGGCGTCATCAACGGCGTCGGCCACTACTGGGGCTACCGCAACTTCGAATGCCAGGACGCGAGCGCGCAACATCGTGCCATGGGGCATGCTGATCGGCGGCGAAGAGCTGCACAACAACCACCACACGTATCCGAACTCGGCGAAGCTTCTCGGTCAAAGCGTGGGAGTTCGATCTCGGTTGGGTCTGGATCAACCTGTTCAGGATGTTGGGTCTGGCGCGGCCGCTCAGCACAGGTCCGATCGTCGAGAAAGTCGCCGGGCAAGAGTCTCATCGACAAAGACACGCTGTGGGCGGTGCTGAACGATCGCTTTCGCGTGATGGCGAACTACGCCGAACGCGTCGTAGCGCCGGCTGTCGAACTGGAAGTACAGCGCGCCGACGCGGCAACGCGTGCGGTACTGAAGCGCGCCAAAACTGCTGCTGACGCGAGAAGAGATGCTCGTCGATGAAGCGGGACGCGACGACATCACCCGCGCGGTCGACGGCGGCCCCGCGCTGAAGACGATCTCACGAACTGAAGCAACGCCTGCAGAACGTGTGGGCGCGGCGCGGCGGCGACGCCGGAGTGCTGTTGGGCGATTTCAAACAGTGGTGCATCGATGCCGAAGCGACCGGAATACATGCGCTGCGTGAGTTCGTCGCGGATCTGAAGTCGTATACGGTACCGAAGCTGTCGCGCGCCTAACCTCCGACGGTCGTAGCCGACAGAGAGAAGGGCCCGAACGCGGGCCCTTCTCTTTGGTCCGTTTGCTCGCGAAGCTACATGCGCTCGACGGTATCGATTCCCAGCAGAGACAGCCCGCATTTCATCGTGTCGGCGACGCGGCCGGCACAGCAACAATCGGCTCGTTCTGACGGCGCCCCTCGGCGTTCAGCACTGGACATTGTTCGTAGAACTGCATGTAGCGCGCCGCGAGTTCGTACAGATAGCCGCACAGGTAATGCGGCAGCGCGTCCGCCGCAACGTCGTCGACGATTTCCTGGAACCGCGCGAGTGCCAGCGCCAGCGCGCGCTCGCTGGACGCGTCGAGCATCACGTGCCCCTCGAGTTGCTCGGCCCAGATCTGGCCGCGGCGAAACAGGCTGACGATCCGCGTGTATGCGTACTGCAGATACGGCGCCGTGTTGCCGTCGAACGCGAGCATCGTGTCCCAGTCGAAAACGTAGTCGCTGGTTCGGTGTTTCGACAGGTCGGCGTATTTCACCGCGCCGATTCCGACGGCGCGCGCGATGTCGCGTCGCTCGGTGTCTGAAAGGGCGGCATTTCTTGCTGGAGACCAGATCGAACGCGCGCTGCTGCGCTTCGTCGAGCAGATCGACCAGCTTCACGAGTCCGCCGTCGCGTGAACGGAACGGCCGGCCGTCCTTTCCGAGCATCACGCCGAACGGATGATGCTCGAGCGTCGTGTTCGGCGCGACGAAGCCGGCGCGCCGCGCGACCGCGAACACCTGGCGGAAGTGCAGCGCCTGCCGCGCGTCGACGAAGTACAGCACGCGGTCCGCGTGCAACGTTTTCGAGCGATAGCGCACGGCCGCGAGATCCGTCGTCGAATACAGATAACCGCCGTCGGATTTCTGCACGATCACCGGCTGCGGCGTGCCGTCCTTGGCCTTGAACTCGTCGAGGAATACGCACTTGGCGCCGTCGGAAATCGTCAGCAAACCGGCATCGTCGAGCGCGCGAACGATGCCGGCGAGGTCGTCGTTGTAGGCGCTCTCGGCGTGCACGTCCGCGCGCGTCAGCGAGACGCCCAATCGGCCGTACACCGCTTCGCAATGACTCATCGAGACGTCGATGAACTTGCGCCACAGTGCGTTCGTTCGCGTCGCCGGACTGCAGCGCCACCACCTGTGCGCGCGCGGTTCTGCGAACGCACGGATCGGCGTCGAAGCGTTGCTTCGCGGCCTGGTAGAAACTGTTCGAGATCGGTGAGCACCTCCGGACGCGTTGCCGGTTTCCTCGAGGCACGCGAGCAGCATGCCGAACTGCGTGCCCCAGTCGCCGACGTGATTCTGGCGGATCACCCGTTGGCCGGTCGCGATCAACGCGCGCACCACGGCATCGCCGATGATCGTGCTGCGCAGGTGTCCGACGTGCATTTCCTTTGCGAGGTTTGGCGCCGAGTAATCCACGACCATCGTCCTCGGCGTGGCCACCTTCGCCAGCAGCGGCTGCGCCGGGTTCGCGGCGTCCGCCAGCAAGGCATCGCGTCAGCCGGATGTTGATGAAGCCGGGGCCGGCGCGATGTCGACGCGCTCGGCGATGCCGGCGCAAGTCGAGTTTTGCGACGACATCCGCGGCGAGTTCGCGCGGATTGCGGCGCATGCGTTTCGCCGCCTGCATCACGCCGTTGGCCTGGTAGTCGCCGAACTCGGGTCGCGCGCGCCGGCGTGATGGCCGCGACCGCGTCCTGCACGCCTGGCGGCGGTCATGGCGGCGCGGACGCGCTCGTCCAGCAACGCTCTGAGGTTGCGGCTCATGGCTCTCGCACGACCGAAACCTGCTCTGCCTGCAGGCCTTTGTCGTGCTGTGCGACGTGCGAAGCGCACGGGCTCGCCGTCCTTCAGGCTGCGCCGTCCGGTACCGCTGGATGTTGCGATGATGGACGAAAATTTCACCGCCGCCGTCGCGCACGATGAAGCCGAATCCTTTGTGCTGGTTGAACCATTTTGACGCGCCCGGTCTCACGACCGTCGTCGGCGTCGTCGGTGAGATTCGGCGCTCGCGTCCGCGTCGTCGTCACGACGGCAGGGATTCGCCGCGCTGTGACGATGCGGCTCGTCGCGATGCTGCCGACGAAGATGCCGATCGCGCTCAGTACCAGCAGCGCGAAGTAGCGGCCGGCGAACAGTCGCGGAATGAATCTCCGGTGACGACGGCACCGAGAAACAACGCAGCGGCAGCGCCGCGGCCAGCAACAGCCGCGTCATGGCGCCTTGCTACGTGACGGCGCCGCGCCGAAATGATGATCGACCGGTTGCAGCGGCACGTCGTCCATGCTGCCCACCGTGCCGGTCTCGACGGCGGCGATCGCTTTCACCACGTCCATGCCGGCACGTGACGTGGCCGAACACGGCGTAGCCGGGCTGGCCGGCGCGGTAGTCGAGGTCCTTGTTGTCGGCCACGTTGATGAAGAACTGCGACGTCGCCGAGTTCGGGTCGGCGTGTAGCGCGCCATGGCGACGGTGCCGATGACGTTGCTGAGACCGTTCTTGGATTCGTTGACGATGGTGCGCGTTCGGTCGCGCGCGCCGTCATGTTCTGTCGTAGCCGCCGGCCTGAATCATGAAGCCGTCGATCACGCGGTGGAACGTCAGGCCGTCGTAGTGAAGCGCGCCTCGACGTACTTCAGGAAATTCGCGACGCGTGACCGGCGCCTTGTCCGGATCGAGTTCGATTTCGATCGCGCCTTTGGAAGTCTTCAGCAACACGCGCTCGGTGCGCCGCAAAGCCCGACGGCGACGCGAGCAGTGCTGCCAACAGCCTACAAGCGTGCCGGCCGAAGGCAGCCTTTGTTAGAACAGCTGTCATTGTCGTAGTGCTCCGAGTAGGCCGCGACCGCGGCGGCGAGGCCGACTCGCAAGCGCGTCGCCGATCAGCGCGTGGCCGATCGAGACTTCCTGCACTTCCGGCGATCCGGCGGAACAGCGGCAGGTTGACGAGGTCGAGATCGTGGCCCGGCGTTGACGCCGAGGCCGATCGACGCTCGCATGCGCGGCGGCGCGCGCGAACGTGGCGCAGCTCGGCTTGCGCGGCGCGCGCTCTGCGGCGCCATGAGCCCTGACCGTTTCCGCAAAGGGCCGGTGTAGAGGCTCGATCCGTTCGACACCGATCGCGGCCGCACGGTCGATTCTGTTGCAGATCGGGATCCATGAACAGGCTCACGCGGGCGCCACACGCCCTGGTAGCGTCTGATCGATCGACCCAGCCGGCCGTGTCGCCGCTCAGATCCCAGCCGTGGTCGGACGTCAATTGATCTGTCGCCGTCCGGCACCAGCGTGCACTGGTCGGGGCGCGCTGCTTTGATCAGCGCGTCGAAACCCGGATAGCCGTTGTCGCGCGCGCCGGCGAACGGATTGCCTTCGATGTTGAACTCGACGCCGCGATGATCGCGTCCGCAGCGCGGTCGCCGAGATCGGCGACGTCGTGCGGGCGGACGTGCCGTTGGTCGGGTCGCGGATGCACGGTGATGCCGTACGCGCCGGCGCCGATCGCGGTGTCGGCTGCTTCGAGCACGCTCGGCTGATCGCCGCCGCGCGAGTTCCGCAGCAGTGCGATCTTGTTCAGATTGACTGAGAGTTCGATCACGACCAGCCGCTGCGCCGCGGTCGCGCCTTGATGGCGACGCCGGCGACCAGTCCGCCGAGCACCAGCGCACCGCCGATCAGCAGCCAGCGCTGTTCGGTGTTGTTCTCGAGCCGCTGCGATTCGTCGGTGAGGTCGTCCACCTCCGCGCGCAATCGCGCATTGAGGCCGGTCAGCTCCTGACTGCGCGCATGTTCTTCGAGCGCGCCGGCCGATCACCTTGCTTCACTTCGGCCAGTTCGGCTTCGAGCTTTCGCCACTTGGGCCGCCAGCCGATCGCCGTTCGACGCCGCTTCGCTGCTGGTGCTCTTCAGTTCCGGTCAGTGCCTCGCCGCGTTGTGCGAGCTGCCGCTCGAGCGCCTGAATGCGGTTGTTGGCAGTCGCGAGCTGCACCTGCGCAGATCGGGTTCGCTTCGACGAGATATTGCGATGCTGATCCAGCCCTCGAGCTCCGCCGGCGGTGCGCACGTGCGTGTACTCGGCGGCCGTATCGACGCCCAACACTTCCAGCTCGGTGCCGCTCGGCAGACCGCGATGCACGATGCGATGACCGTCCGACGGCCCGCTTCGCATTGGCACAGTGAACTCGTCGGAGATCCACGTCGTCTGCGGCCCAGCGAGGACTGGTGAGCAGCAGTGCGGTCGCGATCAAGCAGCGACACGAAGATTCACAGCGGATTGCCGGTGTCTCTTGGATGGATCGCGGCACCGCGTCGCTGAGGTACTCCGTTCAAGCCGAGGTAGCGCGACGGTGATCAGCATGTAGATCAGCGTGATCGCCGACGCCGCCGATCAGTTTGTAGTTCACCCAGAACGCCTCGGAGAAATTTCGCGCGACGTAGAGATTCAGCGCGCCAGCAACGAAGAAACCGACGGCCCAGCCGAAATTCAGTCGCGTCCATGCGGCGGCGCGGCAAGGCTCAGTCTGGTTGCCGAAGCATGCGTTCCGACGAGATTGCGTTTGGAGAAAAGTGACTGCCTAACAGCGCGCCGGCCATCGCCCAGTTGACGATCGTCGGCTTCCACTGAATGAACGTCTTGTCGTGCAGCAACAGCGTCAGTCCGCCGAACACCAACGACAGCCAGCAAGGTGACCTTCATCTGTCCGGAGATCGGGCGCTTCAGTCAGCCAGAGCACGGCGACCTGCAGCTGTCACCGCGATCATCAACGCCGCGGTCGCGTAGAAGATGCCAAATGCGTAATAGACGGCGACAAAGACTAGAATCGGCAGAAATTCGACCAGCTGCATGCACGGTTGCCGAGTTGCGAATGTCCGCGCGGATGATAAAAGATTCATCGGCTCCGGCTGAAGCGAACCATTGCGGCAGTCGCAAGTCACTTGATGAGTCCGCCGTGAGTCAGTACTTTCCGCGTTCATCAGACGCATCCGCAGCGCCGGCTGCTGCTGCAGGCGGCGGAAATCGTCCGCGGCGGCGGTGTGATCGTTTATCCAACGGACTCGACGTACGCGCTCGGTTGTCACATCGGCGACAAGACAGGCGCTCGATCGCATTCGTGCGATTCGGCGTCTCGACAAAGCTGCATCACTTCACGCTCGTCTGCCGCGACCTGTCGGAGCTGTCCATCTACGCGCGCGTCGACAACGCGAGTTATCGCATTCTCAAACACTACACGCCCGGCGCCGTTCACGTTTCTGCTGCAGGCGTCGCGCGAAGTGCCGCGGCGGCTCGTCCACCTGAAACGCCGCACGCATCGGCATTCGCGTTCCGGATCACGCGATCGCGCAGGGTCTGCTCGAGGCGCTTGGCGAACCGATCGATGTCGACGAGCCTGATCTTGCCGGACGCGACCGAGGCGCTCGCCGAACCGGAAGACATTTCGCGCCGCGCTCGAACAGCAGGTCGATCTGATCGTCGACGGCGGCGCGTGCGGCTTCACCGCGACGACCGTCGTCGACCTGACCGAAATGCCGCCCGTCGGTCATGCGCCCGGACTCGGCGTGTTCGAGTGATCGCAGCGGCGCCGCCGCGCTGATCCGTCGGGTATAATGCCGCGTCCCGTGCAGTCGAAGGATCGCGGATTGAGTACCAATGACTCGGACCGTCGGGTCGTATCGGGCATGCGCCCAACCGGGCGACTGCACCTTGGCCACTATCACGGCGTATCTGAAGAACTGGATTCGGCTCCAGCACGAGTACGAGTGCTTCTTCTTCGTCGCTGACTGGCACGCGCTGACGACCCACTACGACGAGCCGTACGACATCGAGCAGTACACGTTCGACACGGTCGTCGATTGGCTCGCGGCCGGCATCAATCCGGGCTCGGCAACGTTGTTCGTGCAATCGAAGGTGCCGGAACACGCGGAACTGCACCTGCTGCTGTCGATGATCACGCCGGTCAGCTGGCTCGAACGCGTGCCGAGCTACAAGGATCAGCAGGCGAAGCTCGACGGACCGGGATCTGTCGACTTATGGATTCCTGGGCTATCCGCGTTCTGCAGTCGGCGGACATCCTCGATCTACCGCGCCGGCGAACGTGCCGGTCGGCGCCGACCAGGTTGCGCATGTCGAAGTGACGCGCGAGATCGCGCGCCGCTTCAACCACATCTACGGCCGCGAACCGGGCTTCGAACAACACGCGGAAGCGGCGGTGAAGAAAATGGGGCGAAAAGCCGGGCGCCTGTACAGCGACCTGCGCAAGGCGTATCAGACGAACGGCGACGTCGATGTCGCTGCAGAAAGCGCGCGCGCTGCTCGCGGAACAGCAGAACTTGTCGATCGGCGATCGCGAGCGACTGTTCGGTTATCTCGAAGGCGGCGGCCGCATCATTCTGCCGGAACCGCGCGCTGCTGACCGACCGATCGGCTAAGGTGCCGGGCGTCGACGGCGAGAAGATGTCGAAGTCGTACGAGCAACACGATCCGAATGCGCGAAGAGCCGAACGTCATCGAACAGAAGATCAAGACGATGAAGACCGATCCCGGCGCGCGTGCGGCGCGTCCGATCCCGGCAAGCCGGACGTCTGTCCGGTCTTTGCGCTGCACGAGATCTATTCGAATGACGAAACACGCGAGTGGGCCGCGCACGGGTGTCGCACGGCGGGCATCGGCTGCCTCGAGTGCAAAGGACCGCTGATCGATGCGATCAAGGCCGAGCAGGCTCCGATCCGCGAGCGTGCGGTACAGTACGAACGGGACAAGGACATGGTGCAGTCGATTCTGATGGAAGGATCCGAAGAGGCGCGCGAAGTCGCGCGCGAAACGCTCGACGATGTGCGTGCCGCAATCGGAATCTCGCACCGGTGAGCAGACGAAGTGTCAGATCAACGCAATCGTCACCTGCGAACGCGCCGTGCGTACCGGGCGAACGGTCTGCGCCAGCTGCGCGAGCAGCACAGCGGCAGCCCGATGAGCTCTATGCGATCGTCAGCGGTGAGTCGGTCACGCAGACTGCCCGACCGATCTGTACATCCCGCCGGATGCGCTCGAAGTATTCCTCGAAACGTTCGAGGGACCGCTCGATCTGCTGCTGTATCTGATCCGCCGCGCAGAACCTCGATATCCTCGACATCAAGGTCGCCGAGATCACGCGCCAGTACATGCAGTACATCGAGCTGATGACGTGCGCTGCAGTGGGATCTCGCCGCCGAATACCTCGTGATGGCGGCGCTGCTCGCCGAAATCAAATCGCGCATGTTGCTGCCGCGGCTGTAGCTTCGACCTCGAAGACGAGGACGATCCGCGCGCGCAGCTGATCCGCAGCGTCTGCAGGAATACGAGCGCTTCAAGATGGCGGCCGAACAGCTCGACGCAGTACCGCGCCTCGAACGCGACGTCTTCCGCGCGTTATGCCGAGCGACCCGAGCTGATCGCGCGAGCAGGTCGAACCCGAAGTCGATCTGAAGGAAGTGCTGATCGCGTTGTCGCGCGTGCTGCACCGCGCCGAGATGTTCCACGCGCCACGCGCGTGAAACTCGAACCATTGTCGGTTCGCGAGCGGATGTCCGGACGTGCTCGCGCGCGTCAACGATGCGCCAGAGGAGTTCGTGCCGTTCGTCAGCCTGTTCAACGTCCGCGAAGGGCGCCTCGGCGTCATCGTCACGTTCCTCGCGCTGATGGAATTGATTCGCGAACGGTCTGGTCGACCTCGTGCAGAACGCGGCATTTGCGCCGATCTATATTCGTGCAGCGAGTCAACTGAAGGGTTTCGACATGCTGGACAGTCACGCGCATCAAACAGATCGTCGAGGCGGCGCTGCTGTGTGCCGACGAACCGCTGACGCTCGAACTGCTGGAACGGCTGTTTGCGGCGGAAGAGAACCGATAAAGCGACGCTGAAGATCGTCGATCGAATCGCTTGCCGAAAGATTGTGCCGGACGCGGCATCGAACTCAAACGCGTCGCGTCGGGTTACCGGTTACCAGGTGCGCCAGGATCTTGCGCCGTGGATGACACGGTTGTGGGAAGACCGGCCGCCGCGTTATTCGCGCGCGCTGCTCGAAACGCTTGGCGCTGATTGCGTACAAGCAACCGGTGACGCGCGGCGACATCGAACAGGTGCGCGGCGTGACCGTCAACTCGAACATGGTGCGCACGCTGCTCGAACGCGACTGGATCCGCGTCGTTGGTTACCGCGAGGTTCCAGGGCGCCCGGCGATGTACGGCACGACGAAAGACGTTCCTCGACTACTTCAATCTGAAGAGCCTCGACGAATTGCCGAGCGCTGCCCGAAATCAAGGCGCTGATCGAACCGATCGAAGCGGAACTTGCCGGAGCGGGGCCCGAATATGTCGAAGGTCCGCGCGTCGAATTTCCGGGCGACGTGAGCAACGAATCTGCCGAGGACGACGGCGCCCGTCGAAGAACAGCCGTGAAGCGCACGTGAAAACGAGGCGCCGGAGCGCGGAGCGTGAGGTGCCAGGCACGTTCGCCCTCCCAGGCAAGACAAGCAAGCCCGCAGCGCGCCGCTCCCGCCGCCAACGCGTCGAAAGTGAAAAGCTGCACAAAGTTCTGGCGGACGCCGCGGATCGGTTCGCGGCGCGAGATGGAGCGTTGGATTGCCGCCGGGCGCGTCAGCGTCAACGGCGTGCAGCGCGACGTCGGCGCGCGGGTCACGGATGCCGACAAGGTCGTCGTCGACGGCAAGCGCCGCAGCACGCACGCGCGAGCGCCGCGCGCATCGTGATCATGAACAAGGCCGAAGGTGTCGTCTGCACGCGCCGCGATCCGGAGGGGCTGGCCCACCGTGCTTCGACGGGCTGCCGCGGTTGACGGATGGCCGGTGGGTCGTCGTCGGCCGTCTCGACATCAACTCCAGCGGCCTTGCTGCTACTATCTAACGATGGCGCACTGGTGCACCGATTGATGCATCCGTCGAGCAATCTCGACCGCGAGTACGCGGTGCGCGTCAGCGACTGCATCGACGACGACACGCGAGCGCGCATTCTGCGCGACGGCGTGCTCCTCGACGATCAGGTCGCGCGCTTCACCGACATCGCGCGACACGGCGGCAGTGGCCACAACCATTGGTATCACGTGACGCTGATGGAGGGACGTAATCGCGAAGTGCGGCGGTTGCTCGAGTCTCAGGGCGTTCGTGTGTCGCGCCTCAAACGCGTGCGTTATGGTCCGGTCGTATTGCCAGGCGATCGATCCGCCGCGGCCATTGGCAGGAGATGTCTGCCGGCCGACGTCGACGATGCTGTATCGAATCATGCGGATGCCGACGCCGCAGGTCCCGCACGCGAAAGCGCGCGGGGTAGAGTCGGCATTGATTCCCTATCCGGTGTTGCCCGCAGCACAGCTGCGAATTGCATGCCGTACGGCCAACCGTTGCATCGCGATTCGCGGCGACCACCTCGGCGTCCCACTGAGCTTCGGCTCGCGGCCGCGTGACCGGGCCGAGCAGATACAGATACAGATCCATTCGCGTCTCGGGCGGCGACCGTGTGTCGGGTCTTCGCCCGGATACGCCGTGGCGCGCATCGTCGCGTGCGCGCGTCGGCGCCAGATTCACGTCGTCGACACGAACGCGGCCTCGTCGGGCGAGTTCGTCCGCCAAGACTTGGGCAAAACCCCTCGATCGGCGAACTTCGATGCCGCATAGCGCTCCCAATAGGCGCGGCCGACACGGCCGACGCTGACGACGTGAACACGACCGATGCGTCGTCCGACGCCCGCAGCGCCGGCAGCAGACTCTGCGTGAGCAGGAAGCCATCGCGTCGACGTTGAGCTTGCATGACGCGCCGCCAGCTCGCCGCGTCGTAGTGTTCGATTGGAACACGCGCGGTCCGCAGCATCCCGGCGTTGTGCAGTAGACCGTCGAGGCGGTCCGTAGTGTTCGACGATCAGCTCGTCTCAGCTCGAAGTACGCATCGTCGCTCGTCGACTTCCAGATCCCACGTGCGTGATGGTCGGATCCGTGCCGAGTCGTCGTCGTAATTTCGTCATAGACTGCGTCCAGCTTCCGCTGCGTTCTGCCCTAACAGACACGACGTTGGCGCCGTATGCGGCGCAAACGTACGCGCCGCGCAGCGGCCGATGCCGTCGCCGGCACCGGTGACGAGCACGTTGCGGCCCGCGCAAAGATCGGCTGGCGGCTGGTACACGCCACTGTGCGCGCGCGGCGTCGAGTTCAGAACATCAGCGCTTCGGTTTGACCGCGTGCAGCAGGTAGTTCACGTCGACGTCTGGATGCCGAGCTCCGCACTGCGCGTGAACGGGTTGTACGCCATGCCGATGATTTCCAGCGTGGTCGAGCCCGGCGTTGCGGACCGCGCGCGCGCAGTTCGGCCGGTCTGATGAACTTTGCGGTAGTCGTGCGTGCCGCGCGGGACGAGATCGAGCAGCATATTCGCGCAGCCGACGACCGCAAGCGCCCATGCCTTCGGGTTGCGATTGATCGTCGACAGAAATACGTGGCCGCCGGGTTTTGCAAGCGTCGCGCACGCCGCCACGATCGATCGCCGGATCCGGCACGTGTTCGACCATTTCGAGACACGCGACGACGTCGAACGTGCCCAGGCGCTTCGAGCAGCAAGCGCCTCTGCGCTGACCTGGCGGTACGTGCAGCCGCACGCGGGCTTCGATGGCGCAGGCGCGCTGACGACGAGCGGCGCCTTCGCGCGAGATCCGCACCCAGTACGTCGCGCGCCGCGCGCCGCCATCGCCTCGGCGAGAATGCCGCCGCCGCAACGCCGATCTCCATGACGCGCGTTGCCGACGAGCTCCACAGCGCCGCGCGATGTAGTCGACGCGCAGCGGGCTGACGTCGTGCAGCGTGCGGAAGTCGCCCCTCCGGGTCCCACCACCAGATGCGCGAGCGACTCGAACTTGGCAATTTCCGATTGGTCGACGTTCTCGGTCACGATTCGGATCTGCGATCGCGGTTCGTAAGGAACGGACGACATGCAGGCCAGCGCCGCGAGCCGTGCCGGACCAGCGCGTCGCGCGCGCGCGTGGATGGCGGCTCTCGTCCAGCGTCGTCGGGTCTGCGCTCGTCCAGCACGTGTTGGCCGGCGATCCACGCGTTCCGGACGATGGCTGCCGGAAGCGCCGTACACCAGCGTCGCTTCGGGCCGGTGCACCCGGCAACGCGGCCGAGTACGTCAGGGTCGACCGGAGATCAGGTCCGCCGCCTTGTCCGACCTCGATCGAGCCGATCGACGTTTCGAGAATCCCAGCGCCGCGCGCCGCGCCGGCGTCGCGCCAGCTCCAGCGCGTCGAACGCGCCCGGCGCCGGCGGGGTCGCCGGTGATCGTCTCCGCCAGAAGCGCGGCCACGCGCAGCTCGGTGAACAGGTCGAGCGTGTTGGTTAGCGGCGGCGCCGTCGGTGCCGAGCCCTCCCACCACGAGTCCGCGCCATTGATCCTGAACCGCTCGATGTCGCACCACGCCGCTGCCGAGCTTCAGGTTCGACTGCGGGCAATGCACGGCGCGTACGCCCGACTCGGCCAGCAGATCGGGGATCGTCCGTCGTCGACCTGCGTCAGGTGCACCGCCCGCAGGCGCGGCACCAGCAGACCGAGGTCGGCGAGGTAGTGGATGTGGCTGGTGCCCAGCTCGCGGCGCGCCGCCTCGACCTCGGCCGCCGTCTCGTGGACGTGCATGTGAATCGGCGCGTCGATCTCTTCGGCGTAGGTCAGCGCTCTTGCAGCAGATCGGCCTTGCCGAGCGCGTAGGCGGAGGTGCGGGCCGAACGCGACGCGGAGCAGCGGAGTCGTCGCGGTGCTCGTCGTGCAGCGCGAGTCCCTTGTGGAACCTCTTCGGCGGCGCTGCTCGACCACGCGTTCGGAAACTCGATCAGCGGAAACGCGATCTGCGCGCGCATGCCGGCGTCCTGCGCGACTGCGGGCGGCCGATACCTCGGGATAGAAGTACGCATGTCGCTGAAGCACGGGTCGTGCCGGACTTCAGCATCTCGAGCAGCGCGAGCGCGACGCCGATCCGCGGCGAAATCGGGCGACATCCACCGCGCTTCGATCGGCCAGATGCGCTCGCGCAGCCACCGGTCGAACGGCATGTCCTCGGCGAGACCGCGCAGCAGGACCATCGCCGCGCGTGGGCCGTGTGCGTTGACCAGGCCGGGCATCAACACCTGTCCGTCGAGACGCTGAACCGCGCTCGCGTGAAACTGTTCGTGGATGGATGGACGTCGGGCCGATGGCCCTGATTTTTCCGTCGCCGATCGCGACGCTGCGGTCCGGTGAGGACCGGTGCGCGCCGGCACGATCGGCGAGTATCCAGGTCGGATCGAGAATGAGGTCGGCGGTGGGCGTCGGCATCGCGCAGGATTATATGTCGCGGGCGTGGCCGATGGCTCGGATTTCGAAACCGATCGTGTTAGCTACGCGTTTTTCGCACCCTCCGGTTTACAGCCCACTCCATGGCCGAATTCGAGAAAGAAATACTGCCCGTCGCCATCGAAGACGAGCTGACGAAGTCGTACCTCGACGTATGCGATGAGCGTCATCGTCGGGCGCGCACTGCCCGACGTTCGCGACGGCCTGAAGCCGGTGCACCGACGCGTGCTGTTCGCGATGAACGAGCTGAACAACGACTACAACCGACCGTACGTGAAGTCGCGCGCGAATCGTCGGCGACGTGATCGGCAAGTACCACCCGCACGGCGACACGGCGCGGTCTACGACACCATCGTGCGGATGGCGCAGCCGTTCTCGCATGCGCTACCTGCCTGGTCGACGGCCAGGGCAACTTCGGCTCGGTCGACGGCGACCCGCCGGCGGCGATGCGTTACACCGAAGTGCGGCATGTCGCGCATCGCCGGCGAGCTGCTCGCCGACATCGACAAGGAGACGGTGCCGTACGTCGCCGAACTACGACGGATACGCGAGCAGAGCCCGCGGTGCTGCCGACGCGCGTGCCGAACCTGCTGGTGAACGGCTCGACCGGCATCGCGGTCGGCATGGCCACCAACATTCCGCCGCACAACCTGCGCGAAGTGATCGACGCGCTGCTCGCGCTGATCGACGATCCGGAGATCACGATCGACGGCCTGATGCAGTACATCAAGGGCCCGGATTTCCCGACCGCCGGCGATCATCAACGGCCGCGCCGGCATCCGTCGCAGGCGTACAAGACCGGCCGCGGCCGCATCTCGTGCGCGCGCGCGCACGACAGTCGAAGATCGACGAAAGGACCGGCAGAGACACGATCATCATCACCGAGCTGCCGTATCAGGTGAACAAGGCGCGGCTGATCGAGCGCATCGCCGAGCTGGTGCAAGAGAAGAAGATCGAGGGCATCGCCGACGACTGCGCGACGAGTCCGACAAAGACGGCCTGCGCGTCGTCATCGAGCTGCGGCGCGGCGAGTCGGGCGAAGTCGTGCTGAACAACCTGTACAGCGCAGACGCAGCTGCAGAGCGTCGTTCGGCATCAACATGCGTGGCGCTGTCGACGGACAGCCGCGCTGTGCTCAACCTGAAGGCAGATGCTCGAGGCGTTCGTCAGACACCGCCGCGAAGTGGTGACGCGGCGCACGGTGTTCCTGTCTGCGCAGAGCGCGCGCAGCGCGGCGCACATCCTCGAAGGACAGGCCGTTGCATTGGCGAACATCGACGAGAGTGATCGAGCTGATCCGGTCGTCGCCGGATGCCGCCGAAGCGCGCGCGCTTGATGGCGCAGGGCTGGACGTCGGCGAACGTCACCGCAGATTGCTGGCGCGCGCCGGTAGCGATGCGTGCCGGCCCGAAGGCCTCGACGAACGAACGGATTCCGCGACGGCCTCTATCTACCTGTCGCGAAGAACAGGCGCAAGGCGATCCTCGATCTGCGGCTGCACCGGCTGACCGCGCTCGAGCAGGGCAAGCTGATCGACGAATACCAGGAGATTCTCGACGAGATCGCGGAACTGCTCGCGATCCTCGCGTCGACCGGAGCGCCTGCTCGACGTGATTCGCGGCGAACTGAAGACGATCCGCGAGACAGTACGGCGACGATCGCCGCACCGAGATCGTCAGCAGCCACCTCGATCTGTCGGTCGAAGACCTGATCGACCGAAGAAGACATGGTGGTGACGCGTTTCGCACCACGGCTACGCGAAGACGCAGCCGGTGACCGACTATCAGGCGCAGCGGCGCGGCGGTCGCGGGCAGCGCGGCCACGGCGGTGAAGGACGAGGACTTCGTCGAGCATCTGTTCGTGGCGTCGACGCCACGACACGCTGCTGTGCTTCTCGAACTTCGGCAAGGTCTACTGGATCAAGGCGTACCAGAGCTGCCGCAGGCGAGCCGCGGCGCGCAAGGCCGCCCGCTGGTCAACATGTTGCCGCTCGATGCCGAAGAGCGGATCACGGCGATGCTGCCGATCCAGCGATTTCACGAGCCGACGCGTTCGTGTTCATGGCGACCGCGCAACGGCACCGTGAAGAAGACGCCGCTCGAGCAGTTCTCGCGGCCGCGCACCAGCGGGCATGCATCGCGCTCGATCTCGAGCGAGCGGCGACCACGCTGGTCGGCGTCGCGTCTGACCGACGGCACATTGCGACGTGCTGGTGCTCGCCGAGCCGCGGCAAAGCTGCGTCCGCTTCAACGGAATCCGACGTGCGGCGCGATGGGTCGCACCGCGCGCGGCGTGCGCGGCATCCGGCTGATCGGTGGACATCGCTGTGATCGCGCTGATCGTCCCGCAGGAACAACGGCTACATCCTGACGGCGCAGCGAAAACGGCTACGGCAAAGCGCACGCTCGGTCGAGCGACTTCCCGACTGAAGGGTCGCGGCACGCAGGGCGTGATCGCGATGCAGGTCAGCGAGCGCAACGGCGCGCTGGTCGGCGCGGTGCAGGTATTCGACGGCGACGAACTGATGCTGATCAGCGACCAGGGCACGCTGGTGCGGATTCCGGCCGACCAGGTCTCGCTCGTCGGTCGCAACACGCAGGGCGTACGACTGATCGCGGTGCGCGACGACGAACGTCTGGTGCGGATCTGCGCGACTCGTCGAGATCCGAAGTGAACGGCGACGATATCGTCGGCGATGCGGACGACGCTGCGTTGGATACGAGCGACTCCCGCGAAGTAGACGTGAAGCCGAAGAAGAGTGAACCATGAAGCGAGCATTCAATTTCTCCGCAGGCCCGGCGGCGTTGCCGCTGGAAGTGCTCGAAGAAGCGGCAGCCGAGCTGTTCGACTATCGCGGCACCGGCATGTCGGTGATGGAGATGAGTCACCGCAGCGACGGAGTTCGTCGAGATCGCGCAGCGCGCGGAAGCGGACCTGCGCGAGTTGCTCGGCGTCTCCGACGACTACGCGGTGCTGTTTCTTCAGGGCGGTGCTACCGCGCAGTTCGCTGCGGTGCCCCTCAATCTACTTGGTGACAGAGTCGGCGTGCCGATCACGTCAACACCGGCGCGTGGGCGAAGAAAGGCGATCAGCGAGGCCGCAGCACTATTGCCGTGCGAACGTCGTGGCGAGTTCCGAGGCGACGAATTTCGACTCGGGTTCCGCCGCGCGTCCGGAATGGAAGCTCGATCCGAAAGCGGCGTACGTGCACATCATCGGCAACGAGACGATCGGCGGCGTCGAGTACTCACGACATTCCGACGTCGGATCCGTTCCGCTGGTATCCGACATGTCGAGCACGCTGTTGTCGCGACCGATCGACGTCTCGCGGTTCGGCGCGATCTATGCCGGTGCGCAGAAGACATCGGCCCTGCCGGACTGGTGCTGGTGATCGTCCGGCGCGACCTGCTCGGGCGCGCTCGCGCCGATACGCCGAGCGTTCTGGATTGGAAGCTCAACGCCGAAAACGACTCGATGTACAACACGCCCGCGACGTACTCCTGGTACATCGCCGGGCTGGTGTTCCGCTGGATCAAGCGCCAGGGCGGTCCTCGCCGGCGATGGCGAGCAGCGCAATCGCGCGAAGGCGCAGTAGTTGTATCGGGCCATCGATTCGAGCAACTTCATCGCTGCCCGGTGGTGGAACGCGATCGTTCGCTGATGAACGTGACGTTCACGTTGGCCGACGAATCGCTCGACAAGGCGTTCGTCAAAGGCGCCGAAGCGGCGGGTATGCAGACTCTGAAAGGGCATCGCAGCGTTGGGGAAATGCGTGCGAGCCTGTACAACGCCGTTCCGGAAGCGGCGGTCGATGCGTTGGTCGAGTACATGGCGCGTTCAGCGGAACATGGCGCGTGAAATCTGAGTCCGTGTCCAGTGGCGAGACCGACTCTGCTGTCGCAGAGTCGGACGTGATAGCCGACAGAAGGGCGGCAAAGTCGATCAGCTGCGTGAAATACGCGCGCAGATCGACACCATCGATCGGGAGCTGCAGCGGCTGATCAACGACCGCGCGGCGTGCGTACTGCGCGTGGCGGAAATCAAGACCGCGGATTCCGGCGACGAAGCGCCGGTGTTCTATCGGCCAGAGCGCGAAGCCGGAGATCCTCACGCGCGTCAAACGCGAGAACACCGGTCCGCTGTCCGACAGCGACATGGCGCATCTGTTCCGCGAGATCATTTCGTGCTGCCTCGCGCTCGAACAACCGCTGACGATCGCTATCTGGACCGTCCGGTACGTATACCGAAGCCGCCGCGATCAAGCAGTTCGGTCATTTCGCGTCGACGCGCTCGCTCGCGACGATCGACGAGGTGTTCCGCGAAGTCGAAGCCGAGGCGGCGCACTACGGCGTCGTGCCGGTCGAGAATTCCACCGAAGGCATGGTCAATCACACCGCTCGACTGTTTCATGACGTCGCCGCTGCGGATCTGCGCCGAGGTCGAATTGCCGATCCACCATTCGTTGATGGTGGCGCCAGACCACTGGAGCGCGGCGCGATCGCGACGATCTACTCGCATCAACAGTCGTTGGGCCAATGCCGTCGCTGGCTCGATTCGGCACTTCCCGGCATCGAGCGCGTTGCGGTGAACAGCAACGCCGAGGCTGCGCGCATGGTCGCGAAACGCAACGACTGCGCGGCGATCGCCGGCGATATGGCGGCGCAGCGATACGGACTACGCGTCCTGTCCGCGAACATCGAGGATCATCCCGGACAACAAGACCCGCTTTCTCGTGATCGGACGGCAGAAGGTCGGGCCGAGCGGCCGCGACAAGTCGTCGATTCTGGTGTCGACGCGCAACGAACCGCGGCGCGTTGTATCGCGTGCTGGAGCCGTTCCACTCGGCACGGCATCAGTCTGACGCGCATCGAAACGCGACCGTCGCGGACCGGCAGCTGGACGTACGTGTTCTTCATCGACTTCGACGGCCACGAATCGGCCCGGAGATCGAAGCCGTTCTGAAGGACGTGCGCGCCGTGTCGATGGAGGTGAAATCGCTCGGCTCGTATCCGCAGGACGTCGTATGACGCAGTTCGTCGACCGGTGGGCGCAATCGCGACATCCTGACGTTGCAGCCCTATCAAGCCGGCAGGAGCCGATCGAGGAGCTGCAGCGCGAACTCTGGCATCGCCGACGTGCATCAAAGCTCGCGAGCAACGAGAATCCGCGCGGCCCGGCCCCGCCGGTACGCCGCGATCGCGCGTGCCGCGACGGCGCTGTCGCGCTATCCGGACGGCAGTGGCTATCGGCTGAAGCAGGCGCTCGCGCGACATCTCGGCGTCGGACGCGGAGCAGATCTCGCTCGGCAACGGCTCGAACGACGTTCTCGAACTCGTCGCGCGCGTCGCGTTGTCGCCGGGAAGCGAAGGCATCGTGTCGGCGCATGCGTTCGTGGTTTACCCGCTCGCAGTGATCGCGCACGGCGGCAAACTGGTCACGGTGCCGGCAACGGCGTGGACCCACGATCTCGATGCGATGGCGCGTGCCATCACCGACAAAACGCGGATCGTGTTTGTCGAATCCGAACAACTCCGACCGGCACGTGGGTCAACCAAGCGGCAGCTAACGAGCTTCCTCGACCGCATTCCAGAACACGTGATCGCCGTGCTCGACGAGGCGTACTGAATATCTGCAGCACGCGACTACCCGAACGGCATCGAACTGCTCGATCGCTATCCGAATCTCGTCGTCACGCGGACGTTCTCGAAGATCTACGGTCTCGCCGGCATGCGGCGTCGGTTACTGTGTGTCGCATCGCGACATCGCGGATCTCCTCAATCGCGTCCGGCAGCCGTTCAACGTCTCGTCGCTGGCGCTCGAATGTGCCGAGGCGGCGCTGGGCGATCAGGAATCTCGTGCGCGCGCAGCCGCCAGATCAACGACGAAGGCATGGAACAGCTGCACCGCGGGCCTCGATCAGCTCGGCGTCGAATACATCCGTTCCGGCGGCAATTTCCTGTGCATCGACCTCAAGCGTCCTGGCGGCGCCCGTGTACGACGAAGCTGTTGCGCCTTGGTGTGATTGTCAGACCGATCGCCGGTTACGGCATGCCGAACCATCTGCGCATCACCGTCGGCCTGCACGAGGAAAACGCGCGATTCCTGGACGCGCTGGCGCGAGTCGTCTGATCGCAGCCGATGCCGCGCCTTACTCGTCATCGGAACCGGACTCATCGGCGGTCGTTTGCGCTGGCGATGCGCAAAGCCGGGTCGCTTCGACTGAGATCGACAGGATACGATTCGGACGCGGTCGCCGCGGCGGCTGCGTTGCAGCTCGGACTGATCGACGCGGTCGTCGCCGATCTCGATGCCGCGATCGCAGCCGCGCGGACGCGGTGCTCGTTCGCGGTACCGACGAATGCGATCGCACCGCTCGTGCGGCGGATCGCCGGCGTCCACTTCGGCGCGACAGCGTCAACCGTGATCGACGTCGGCAGCGTCAAAGGCAGCGTGCTCGACGGTCTGCGCAGCGGCGGCGTCATGCCGCCGTGGTTCGTGCCGAGCCATCCGATGGCGCGGCTCGGAAAGCGTGGACCCGCCGCCGCCGACGCCGGCTTGTTTCGCGATCGACCGGTCATCCTGACGCCGCAACCCGAGACCGATCCGGCGAGCGCTCGCGCGGGCGCGCGGACTGGTGGAGTGCGACTGGTGCGCACGTCGTCGAAACGAGCGCGCCGATCCACGACAGAAATGGTCGCGTTGACCAGCTCACCTGCCGCATCTGGTCGCCTACGCGTTCATGGGCTGGGTCGATCAACCGCACGGCGGCGCACCGGCCGACTTTGCCGGCCCGGGATTGCGCGATTTCACCCGGATCGCGGCGTCCGATGCGGCGATGTGGCGCCGGATCCCTGTCGGAGAACCGCGCCGCGATGCTGGCGCAGTACGACGGCTGGGCCGGATCGATGGCGCGCTTGCGTGGAGTTGCTGGGCAATCGACGCTTCGACGAACTCGGAAGCGCTGTTGGCCAGCGTGCGCAAGCGGCGCGCGTGCGGATGATCGGACGCAATGGATCTGCCGATGACTGACGTCGCCGGTCGTTGCGGTCGACGGGCCGAGCGGTTCCGAAAGGGCACGCTCGCGGCGCGGCTCCGCGCGCCGACTCGCGGCCGGCACCTGCTCGATAGCGGCGCGCCTGTACCGCGCGGTGGCGTGGTCGGCGCTGGACGAGTGCGATCGCGTCTCGACTGACGCTGCTGGACGCCTCGCCGAGTCTGGCGACGCGCCTGAACGGCGTGTCGACGGTCGTGTCGCGGACGACGAGGTCGTCGTGCGCGTGAACGGTACCGACGTCAGCAAAGCGATCCGCGACGAAGCGGTGAGCATTGCGGCATCGCGCGTCGCGGCGCTGCCACCGGTTCGGTGCGGCACTGCTCGCAACGCAGCATGCGTTCCGGCGCGCGCCTGGGCTAGTGGCGGACGGGCGCGATATGGGCACCGTGGTGTTCCCAGATGCGCCGCTGAAAATCTTCCTCGACGCGAGCGCCGGTAAGAGCGCGCCCAGCGCGGCGGTATAAGCAGTTGAAAGAGATAAGTGACTTCCGGGTGTTGGGTCTCCGCGCCCTTCTCGAAAGCATCCGGGAACGCGACCAGCGCGATCGATCACGGGCGGTGTCACCGTCAAGCCAGTTAAATAATGTAAACCGGAACGAAGCAATACC
>ERZ1370068.10380-contig-9085_pt1 | contig 60620 bp, 61 predicted proteins | sample MGYA00561227_ERZ1370068 | MGnify/ENA primary metagenome ERZ1370068 (study PRJEB38410, sample SAMEA6850437) | metagenome | study: Metagenomic assessment of the ecological functions of the soil: analysis of the soil microbiota associated with the... | reverse complement strand
TTGTACTTCGTTCAGTTACGTATTACTCGGATGCGCGGGCTGCGCGGGTCGAGGAAGCCGAGCGGATCGGCCTGGCCGGCCGAGTCCCCACTCGCCGAGCTCGAACTCGAAGCCCTCGGCGTGCTGGCCCGCGGTCGCTGCCGCTCGCGCACCTCGTGCTGGCGGCGGCCGTAGGTCTTGCGACGGCTGGACTGGTGGCGCTTGCTCATGCGGGGCTCCTCCTTCCGATGCGGTGCCGGGGCTCAGGCGGCGAGTCGCTCGGCGGCCCGCAGGCGGGCGCTCCGAGCGCGTGGGTTGGCGGCGATCTCGGCGGCCGTCGGGGTGAGCGACGGGCTGGTCACGAGTCGCAGGCGCGGGTTCCGGCCGCAGACGCAGACCGGGCACGCTCGGGCGGGCAGACGCAGCCGCGCCGCTCGGCCTGGAAGAACCGCTTGACGATCCGGTCCTCGAGCGAGTGGTAGCTCAGGACGACGAGCCGGCCGCCCGGCCGGAGGAGGTCGAGCGCGGCGGCGAGGCCGGCCTGCGAGCGCCTCGAGCTCCTCGTTGACCGCGATCCGCAGCGCCTGGAAGACGCGGGTCGCCGGATGGGTCCGGCGACGGCATGGCGCGGGTTCGGCGGCGCGACGCGCTCGACGAGCGCGGCCAGCTCCTCGGCCGTGGCGATCGGGGCGACCCGGCGCGCGTCGACGATGGCCCGGGCGATGCGCGGCGCCTTCGGCTCCTCGCCGTAGCGCCGGAAGAGCGCGGTCAGCTCGGCCGCGTCGAGCGAGGCGAGCAGCTCCGCGGCCGGGACGCCGCGCGCTCGTGTCGAAGCGCATGTCGAGCGGACCGCCGGCCCGGAAGCCGAAGCCGCGGTCGCGGTCGGCCAGCTGGTAGCTCGACAGGCCGAGGTCGAACAGGCAGCCGTCGACCGGCGCCGAAGCCGGCCTCCGGGGCGACCGTCGGCCAGCTCGCGGAAGTTCGCCTGGCGCAGGACGAGCCGGTCGCCGAAGCGCGGGCCGGAGCCGAGCCTCGACTCGGGCGATCGCCGCCGCGTCGGCATCGAGGCCGAGGAGGCGGCCATCAGGGTTGGCGGCCTCCAGGATCCGCTCGGTGTGCCCACCGCCGCCCAGGGTGGCGTCGATGTGAAGGCTGCCGGGCGCAGGCGCGAGCATCTCGATGACCTCCTCCACCAGCACCGGCAGGTGCCCTTCGTTCATCTCTCCTCCATCCCGAACAGATCGGATCCCGAGCGGATCCTGGAAGCGCATATGGTCGGGAGCTAGATCCCCAGGCCCTCGAAGGCCTTGGCCAGCTCCTGCGGGTCGTCGAGCGCCTTCCGGTAGGCGTCCCACCGGTCGGGCGCCCAGATCTCCGCGTGGTCGCGCGAACCGACGACGACGGCCTCGCCGTCGAGGCCGACCGATCTCGCGCAGGTAGGCCGGCAGCAGGACCCGGCCCTGCTTGTCCATCTCCGCCTCGATCGCGCGTGCGAGAAGACGAACCGCTGGAAGCAGGCGCGACTTCGGATCGGTGATCGGCAGCGCGGCGACCTTGGCCGACAGCTCGTCCCAGCCGGCCTTGCGTGTGGATCGCGAGGCAGTCGTCGAGCCAGCCCGAGACCATCGATCCCGGGTCGAGCTGGGCGCGGAACTTCACAGGGACGGCGATCCGTCCCTTGTCGTCCACCGTGTGCCGGTACTCGCCGGTGAACACCTGTCGGGCCTACCCCTGCGTCGTGTGGCTCGGCGGTCGGGGGACCTGGGGATTCCCCACTTCTCACCACTTTGTGCCACTTCGCTGCATTCCAGCGGCCAAACCGGCGCCACGTCAAGGCGGATTTCGTACGAGGATGGCGGTGCCGCGGGGCCGGGCCGAACACGCGGGCAGCGCCGACGGCTGCTGGCAGCCGTCCCGCGGCGCAGGGTCTCCGTCAGGCGCGCGTCGAGCCGAGGACGGTGCCTCGACCGGACCGACTCGGCGACGACCACGCCAGGTATCGCGTCGTGCAGCGCCTGATGAGGCGCGCGGGCGCTCTAGCGGGTCGGTGGCGGGATCCGCAGGCCGCGACCGGTCTTGAGCCCGCTGGCGGTCCACGGGTTCCAGGCCTTGACCGTCTTCAAGGAGCACGCCGAAGTAGTTGGCGATGCTGTACGAGGTTGTCGCCCGAGCGGATCGATGTAGACGTAGCAGTTCGGACGTGTCCGGGCACGGGCTGCAGCAGCGTCATACCGGCTCGAGGTCGCCGTCGGCGGGCAGTGGGGCTCCGGTCGGGGTCGTCGGCGGCGGGGCGACGGGCGTCGCGAACGCGGCTCGGCGCCGCGGCGTGGCGGTCGGAGCTCCGCGGCGGCGAGGCGGGCTCGGCGCTGGCGTTCGGGATCGCGGACGGCGCGGCGGTCGGCGACCGGCGTCGCGCCGCGACGGTCGGGGCGGCGGTCTCGACCTCGCCGAGCACGCGTCCCGGACGGCGACCGGCGGTGCGGCACGGCGGCGGTCAGGATCAGCCCGCCGTTGGCGACGACGAACCGCGACCGACAGCGACGAAGGCGACACGACCAGGGCCAGCGACGCGACGCCAGCGATGGCCGCGGGCCGTGATCCGGCGGCCGCGCGGACGCGCTCGAGCGGCCTTGGCCGAGCGACGTCGCCGCGCGATGGTAGCGCGGGCAGTTGACGTGGCGCGCTCGTCAGGCAGACGAGCTCCTGCTGCCGCAGCGACTGCGGGACCGGCTCGCTGCAGCGCCGCGCACCGGTTGGCCGCGATCCGGCGACTTCGACTGGGCTGACCGAGCGTCGCCGTCGGTCGACCGGGCGCGCAGGAACGGGCAGACCCACGCCTTGGTGCGCCGCTGTCCTCGTCGACAGGCCCGAGCGACCCGGGTCGTCGGCGATCGCGCTCGAGTGGGCATCGCCGACGGGTCAGTGATCCGTCAGGCGGCATGGGGCTGCGTCGCGCCGTCGGGATCGTCGTGCACGCGCGCTCCATGTGCCCCCGTGGGTGGAACGGCGCGGAGTCTAGTACCTTTCGCGTGTTGCCGTTAGCCGGCAGGGCGGTGCTAGGCTGCGCCGCCTGAGTCGACCGGATGGCATCCGGTCGATCGCTCAGATCCGAGGGTTCCGACCCAGTCATGGCACTCCCGCTCCCGGTCATCCCGCACGCAGCCCGACGCCTTCCACCTGGCGCCGCACCGGATCAAGCGCTGCACGTTCCAGTCGGCTGATCAACGTCGAGATGGGCTGCGGACCGGGTCTACGACGTGGAGTGCCTCTACCCCGACCGCAAGGTCCCGATCCCTCTCGGCGACCTCGAGGCCGCGACGCCCGATCTGCAACGCGTGCGTCGCCCCGCACATCTTCCGCCCCGACGAGGACATCGGGCCTGACGGACCACGATGCCTCGGCCTATTCGAAGGCGCTGAGCGGCAGGCGAAGCACCCGAACGGCCGGTTCGTCTTCGATCGACACCCACGTGACTTGTTCGCTACGAGCAGCACCGTCGGCGCGCGCCCGCACTGACGGAAACTGTCCGCCCGTCTTGAAAGAGGGTCGAGGGCGGTGAGCTCGCTCTTCGCACCCGTGACGCCGAGCCACAGTCCATCTGCCACGGTCACCGGCGCGGTCACGTGGCCCATCGAAATGCCGGGCTGTCGACCGCCTTCATCGATCGGATGTTCACGACGCCGAGTCTCTGGACCGAGGCACAGCCCCGACACGTACAGGCGATCCCCGAACGACCCAAGATCGCCGCACGGATTGCCGGGAAGCGTGATCGGGATGTGGCCGGCGGCGCTTGTTCGCGACTGGGTCGATCCCGGCGATGTCCAGATCTCTCGGGATGCCAGCCAGATCTGCCCCCGCGGCGTCAGTCTCTCCGGCCCCGAGGGTCCGACGGAACCGACCTTGACGGTGGCCACGACCCGGTCGTCTTTGGATCAGGCGAGAAACGCTGCCCGAGCGATGATCGCCGATCCAGGGCACCCTTGTCACGAACAGGAGCGCCCCTCGGTTCGCGGGGTCGAGATCGTCGCCGTCAATGCTCCGCTCTTCTCGTCGTACCGTCTGACCTGACCAAGATTCGAAGTCCGATGCAGATGGATCCGCTCCCCACGGCACCGAGGACGCTAGGTCGGTCGCTGCCGTCATATACCCTGCGGATTCGAGCCGCCGAGCCTGAGGCTCGTCGCCGGATCGATGCGTGCGCCCGACCAGTCGAGACCCGCTGGCACCGTCTGCCGCGAGCATCGTGCCCACGGTGACGTCCGCATCGGAATGTCGACTCCGGAACGATCAGTCGACGGATGGGACGCTGGCGGCAGATGCTGTCAGGAGAGCCCACGGGGCGATGCGATGGCGAAGGACCTGCCGAAGCGGGCGCGGCGCTCGCCGGGGCGGGCAGCGACCAGGCGCTGTGAGCTGGGGACTCATTAGCCCCCCGTGGAGGGCTCCCGGCACAGCCGGCCAACAGCAACGCGGTCGCGATGACGCCGTCGACCGCAGGGCGGCGCGGACGACCGATTCGAGGTCGCTGATCGGGTGAACGCCGCGTTCGTCAGTGGCGCCGGGCAGGCCTCGACCGAGAGGGGCGGCGTCGTCGCATGGTGCGACCTCCGCGCGCCCTGCACTCTCAGGCCGGGCGTGAGCGATCGGCGCAGCATAGCCGCGCTTCACGCGCTCGGGGTGTCGGGTTCACGACGGTAGATTGCGACCGGCCACGGACGCCTCGAGGAACATCGATGCCAGCGACCGCGGTCGCCGTCCGTCTGAGCCGACGCGACGAGCGCGCGCGCCCCCTCGAGACTGACCCGAATCCGCATTGGTGGGGAACGTCAGCGAGGCGGTCTGTAAGCCGAGTTCTGTCCCGACCTGCCTCGCGGCGGATCAGGGATGGCCATCCATCTGGGGCCGCCGGTCGCCCGACGGCTCATGCGGCCGACCCGAGGGCTGGGCAGCGCACCTCTCCCCGCCGACGGTTGCCCGTCCGCGGGTTGCGCCCTCCTATTTGGCCTTGCTCCGGGTGGAGTTTGCCGCGTTTCACCCGTCGGCGGCTCGCGCCGCCGGCCGGCATCGTCACTGTGGCACTGGTCCTCGCCTCACGGCGGACGGGCGTTACCCGCCACCCTGCGCTGCGGAGCTCGGACTTTCCTCACGCCGACGCGGTCGCCCCGCCGCGCGCGCGGCCATCCGACCGCCTCGCTGGCGCACGGCGGATTGTACGCCGCTCCGGCGTTAGCGCGCGACCCCGGCCGCCTCAGGCGCCCGACGCCGGGCACCACCGACGCCGTGCCGCCCGCTCGCCCGGTCGATGGCCTCGTTGGCCAGCGCGTCGGCAACCGTGTTCAGCGCGCGCGGCACGTGCGCCGCCGTCCAGCGGTCGAAGCCCGACCGAGCGTCCGCGCGCCGCCGATCAGAGCGGGATGAGCTTGGCGTCCTTGACCCGCCAGCGACCGGCGAGCTGCTCGACGATGAGCTTCGAGATCGAGCAGCAGGTGGACCTCCACGGCGCCCAGCTCGCGCGCGGATCGAGCGCGCGGACGACGCCGGTGTACTCGGCGACGTTGTTGGTCTGGATGCCGAGGTAGTCTGAGATCGACGCGTCGGGACGCGCCGGTCGTCGCGGGCGTCGGGTCGGTCGCAGATCGAAGCAGCGCGCGGCGCCGAGCGATGCGGGTCCCGGGTTGCCGCGGGCCGCGCCGTCGGTCCGGATGACGAAGCCGCAGTCGCCGCGCCGGGCGGCTCGCCTCGGCGCGAGCTCCGGAAGAGCGGTGTCGGTCAGCCGGCCGAGGATCGTCGCGCCCGGACGGCTTCGTGCGTCGCGGGTCCACGCGTCGCCGACGGCGCCGCGTGCCCGTCGACCGTCGTCGACGCGCCGCGTCGTGTCGCGTCGACCGTCGCCGGATCGGCGGCGGGCTCACGGCTGCTCGGCGCCGTGGTCGGGAGCTGCGAGGCTGGCGGCGCTCCTCCGAGCTTCGGCGCCGCAGTCGCCGCTGCCGGGCGTCGAGCACCGGCAGCTCGACGCGCGGCGCCGGTCTCGTCGGCGCCGCCGCGGAGCTTGCGCCAGACCCACTGGATCGGGTCGTAGTACTCGTCGGCGACCCGCTCCTTGAGCGGGATGATCGCGTTGTCGGTGATCTTGATGTGCTCCGGGCAGACCTCGGTGCAGCACTTCGTGATGTTGCAGTAGCCGATGCCGCCGCTGTCCTTGAGGTACTCGCGCCGGTCCGCCTGGTCGATCGGGTGCATCTCGAGCCCGGCCGCCCGGACGAGGAAGCGCGGGCCCATGAACGGCTGCTCGGTCTCGTGGTTGCGCAGGACGTGGCAGACGTCCTGGCACAGGAAGCACTCGATGCACTTGCGGAATTCCTGGACCCGCTCGATGTCCTGCTGCTGCCAGCGCCAGTCCTCCTGCGGGACGTCGGCCGGCGGCGTGAACGGCTGGATCGTCTTGTTGACCTCGTAGTTCCACGACACGTCGGTGACGAGGTCGCGGATGAGCGGGAACGCGCGCATCGGCTCGACGGTGATCGGCTCGTCGAGGTCGAAGTCCGACAGCCGCGTCTTGCAGGTCAGGCTCGGCCGGCCGTCGACCTCCGCGCTGCACGAGCCGCACTTGGCGGCCTTGCAGTTCCAGCGGACGGCGAGGTCGGGCGCCTCGTGGCCCTGGATCCAGTGGAGCGCGTCGAGGACGACCATCCCCTCCTCGACCGGGCACGTCGAACTCGTCGAAGTGACCCTCCTCGCCGGGGCTGCCGCGGAAGACCCGCAGGTGTGCGTCCGGCATCCGATCCTCCGTCAGTGGTCGCTGCGCCGAGCAGGCGCGCAGCTCGTCGGGTCATCTCGGGGAGGGCTGCGCGATCGTGACACGGTCATCGTGCCGTCGGCGCCCGGGCGCACGACGACGTTGACCCGGCCCCAGCCGACGTCGTCGGTCGCCGGGTAGTCGAGCCGGCTGTGCGCGCCGCGGCTCTCGGTCCGCGACCGGGCGCTGCGGGTGATCGCCTCGGAGACGGTCAGCAGGTGGTCGAGCTCGAAGACGAGGTTCCAGCCCGGGTTGTACGATCCGGCCGCCGGTCGCCGCGGACCGTGCGCCAGCGCGCGCGCAGGACGGCCAGCTGCCGCGAGGCGCTTCGTCGAGGTCGGCCTCGATCGCGGAAGATCCCGACCGAGCGCGCTGCATCGTCGTCCTGGAGGTCGCGCTGGATCGCGTACGGGTCCTCGCCATCGGTCCGCTCGAGCGGCGCCGCCAGCTCGCGCGACCGCGGCCTGGACCTGGACCGGGTCGAGGTACGGCTCGCGTCGCCGCGGCCGCCGCGTGCGCTGCCGCCGCCGCACCGGTCCGGGCCCCGAACACGAGCAGGTCGGACAGCGAGTTGCCGCCGAGCCGGTTCGCGCCGTGCATGCCGCCGGCGACCTCGCCGGCCGCGATAGAGCCCGGCGACCGTCGTCGCGCCGGTGTCGGCGTCGACCCGGATCCCGCCCATGACGTAGTGGGTCGTCGGCCCGACCTCCATCGGCCCTGTCGTGATGTCGACGTCGGCCAGCTCCTTGAACTGCTCGTACATCGACGGCAGCTTGCGCCGGACCGTGCTCGGCCGGCAGGTAGCTGATGTCGAGGAAGACGCCGCCGTGGGCGAGCTCCCCGCCCCTCGCGTGACCTCGGTGTAGATCGCCCGCGCGACGTTGTCGCGGGTCGACAGCTCCGGCGGCCGGCGCGCGTCGGTCTGCCTGCCCTGCGGACAGGGCGGTCGACCCAGGTCGCGGCCTCCTCGTCGGTCGGCGGCGTACTCGCGCGCGGCGGTCCTCGGGCAGGTACGTCCACATGAACCGCTCGCCGTCCTTGTTGCGCAGGATCCCGCCCTCGCCGCGGACGGCCTCGGTGACGAGCAGGCCCGCGGACGCCGGGCGGCCAGACCATCCCGGTCGGGTGGAACTGGACGAACTCCATGTCGATCGAGCTCGGCGCCGGCCTCGTAGGCCAGGCGCCTGGCCGTCGCCGCTGTACTCCCACGAGTTCGAGGTGACCTCGTAGGCCTTGCCGATGCCGCCGGTCGCGAGCACGATCGCCTTGGCCGGGAAGACGATCGGCTGGCCGGTCGTCCGCCAGTAGCCGAACGCGCCGCGTGACCCGGCCGCGGCCGGTGATCAGGCGCGTGATCGTGCACTCCATGTAGACCGTCGATGCCCGAGCGACGACCGCGCGGTCCTGGAGCGTCCGGATCATCTCGAGGCCGGTCCGGTCGCCGACGTGGGCGAGGCGCGGGTGCGAGTGACCGCCGAACGGCCGCTGGAGGATCCGCCCGTCGCGCCGTCCGGTCGAACACGGCGCCCCACAGCTCGAGCTCGCGGACGCGGTCCGGCGCCTCCGGTCGCGTGGAGCTCGGCCATCCGCGGGTTGTTGAGGAGCTTGCCGCCGACCATCGTGTCGCGGAAGTGGATCTGCCACGAGTCGTCGGCGGCGACGTGGCGCGAGCGCCGCGGCGACGCCGCCCTCGGCCATGACCGTGTGCGCCTTGCCGAGGAGCGACTTGCAGACGAGCCCGACGTCGGCGCCCGGCCGCCTCGGCCTCGATCGCGGCCCGCAGCCCAGCGCCGCCCGCGCCGATGACGAGGACGTCGTGCGGGCGGATCTGGGGTCCCGGCTGCGGCGGCGGTGGCAGGGCGTCATCGTCGCCATGGCCTAGAAGTGGATCGCCGGGTCGGCGATGACCCCGAGTCGCGAGGAGGCGGACGTACACGTCGGCGAACGTGACGGAGATGAGGCTCGCCCAGGCCCACGCCATGTGGTGGCGGTTGAGCGACGTGAGCCGCTGCCACAGCCCGTGGCGGACCTGCGTCGCGACGGGTGCACGAGAAGCAGTCCATCCTGCCGCCGATCAGGTGGCGCAGCGAATGGCACGACAGCGAGTAGCCGGACAGGAGCGCCGCGTTGAAGAACAGGATCGACGACGCCGAGCCCGATCCGCCACTGGCCCTCGAACCGCAGCGACTGCGCCGCGTCGACCCACAGGAAGAACAGCGGGATGAACGCGAGGTACAGGAAGAAGCGGTGCGAGGTTCTGGAGGATGAACGGGAACGCCGTCTCCATCGCGGTAGCGGCGATGGATCGGCGGCTCGCCGACCGCGCAGCCCGGCGGATCGCGCGAAGTAGAACCGGTAGTACGCCTTGCGGTAGTAGTAGCAGGTCGCCCGGAACCCGAGCGGGATCCACAGGATGAAGATGCCCGGGCTGAACCAGGTCGGCAGCCAGTCGGGCGCGATGAGCGGCGAGAAGCAGCGGCGACAGGTAGCCGTCGACCTCGTAGGGCGTCCCGAAGAGCGGGGTCAGCAGGATGCCGCTGACGAAGAGGTACGTGCGCGCAGATCGTGAAGACGGTGCCCTGGACGCCCGGGGCCACCCACCACGCGGTCGACGTCGGTCGCGTGTCGCCGAGGCCCGAGGGCGCGGTGCCCGCCGGCTTGCGCGGCGGCAGCCGGAGGCTGGCCGGGATGCTCCGGTCATCGCGCCGGCGGTGACGGCGCGCCGAGGCGGTCGATGATCGCGTCGGCGAAGCCCGCCGTCCCGGTCGACCCGCCGAGGTCGTAGGTCGTCCGCCTGCCCTCGGCGATGACGTCGCGGACGGCGGTCTCGACCCGGTCGGCTGCGTCCGGGTAGCCGAGGTGGCGGAGCATCAGCGCGCCCGACAGGATCATCGCGGTCGGGTTGGCGCTGATCGAGGCCGGCGTACTTCGGCGCCGAGCCGTGGACCGGCTCGAAGACGGCGGCCTCGGTGCCGATGTTCGCGCCGGGCGCGACGCCGAGGCCGCCGACGAGGCCCGGCAGCGAGGTCGCTGACGATGTCGCCGTAGAGGTTCGGGCAGCACGAGCACGTCGTACAGGTCCGGCTTCTGGACGAGCTGCATGCACATGTTGTCGACGATGCGGTCCTCGAACTCGATCCGGCCCGTCGTAGTCGGCGGCGACCGTCCGGCAGCTCTCGAGGAACAGGCCGTCGGACAGCTTCATGATGTTGGCCTTGTGCACGGCCGTGACCTTGTGCCGGCCGTTGGCGACCGCGTAGTCGAAGGCGAACCGGGCGATCCGCTCGGACGCCTCGCGGGTGATGATCTTGATGCTCTCGGCCGCGTCGCGGCCGACCATGTGCTCGATGCCGGCGTAGAGGTCCTCGGTGTTCTCGCGGACGATGACGAGGTCGACGTCCTCGTAGCGCGATCTCGACGCCCTTGCATCGAGCGGGCCGGGCGCAGGTTGGCGTACAGGCCGAGCGCCTGGCGGAGCGTGACGTTGACGCTGCGGAACCCGTCGCCGACCGGGGTCGTGATCGGGCCCTTGAGCGCCGACCTGGTTGCGCCGGATCGACTCGAGGACGTGCGTCCGGGCAGCGGCGTCCCGTAGCTCGGCGATGACGCGCCTCGCCGGCGTCCACGGACCTCCCATTCGAAGCCGACGCCGGTCGCGTCGAGGACGCGGCGTGGTCGCCTCCGCCAGCTCCGGACCGATGCCGTCGCCGGGGATCGGGTGACTCGGTGGGTATGGCCATTCTATCGGCGCAGGACGGCTATCGGCGAAGCGGGCGTGGGGGAGCCGGCCGGTCAGAGGAGCGGGCCGCCCGGTGACCGCGGGGTGGGCTACGGCGCAAGCCGCTGATAACCCCCTCCCCCAGTTCTCGATCGTCTCAGGCCCCGTGGTCGCGGTCCGGTCGCAGCATGTAGAAACACGGGCTTCTCGTTCGCGAACGCGACGAAGAGCCCGACACCGTCGGGTGAGAACCCGTAGGCAGGTGTGCTGTCCCAGTCGAACCGGACCGATGAGCAGGTTCGGGCTGGTGCCGTCGAGCGAAGGCGATGAGGAACTGGGCGCCGACTGTCGTATCTTCGCGCTGGAGAACGGCATGCCGCAGATCGGGCGGAGCAAGCCGTTTCGCCCTGTCGCCGTACTCATGACGCCTCGGGATTTGTTGGATCGAATGTGACGACCCGGTCCTGGTCGGTCACCAAGGTCCCGAAGATGAGTCTGCGATGCCTTGGTAGCGCCGCTCAGCTCATCAGTTCAGTAACTGGGCGTGCCCGTCCGGGGGCCACCTGCAGGTCCAGATATGACGCCTGATCGCCGAGGACCAGGCTGATCCAGTGAGGTCCGTCCTCCGCGCGGACGGTGTAGATAACGAAGTCGCCCTGATCCGGATGCGGGCTGGCCGTGAAAACGCTGGTGATTCGCCCGACGGCGGCAGCCAGTACACGTCATTGACGACCTCGAGATCGCCGACATCGATCGGTGTCGCGGTCATGACCGACGTCGACGATCGAAAGAAGGGTGCGACGGCCACCGATGCTGCTGACGGTAGCCAGACGGTCGTCCTTCGCCGACCACTCGTACCAGTCCATGTCCGTGAGCGGGCTGAGCGAAGGATCGGTCTGATGTCGGTGCCGTCGATATTCACCAAGCATGAGGTCGGTGGTGTGCTCGGAAAGCTTGCGCAGGAACGCCAGCTTCGTGCCGTCCCGCGAAGCAGCGGGCGATGTCATCCGGTCGGACCGGCGATGATGGGTTTCGGGGACGGCTTGATTCAGATCCGCCAGGAAGATGTCGCCGTGCCGTACGGACCGTTTTCCGGGCGAGCGAACGGCGGTGGCGGGGTGCGGCGGGTGCCGATGGCAACAGGACCGTTGCCAGCAGTGACAACCAGCGGAGGCCGACCAATAGCGGTCGCCCGATCCGCGGTGAGGGTAAGCGCGTTCGCGCGCGCGTCGTGAGTCCACGGGAAGCCACCTTTCCAGGCTCGACCACCATCTGGCGGGTACCAGCCACCACATCTCGATGTCCTCGAGGTAGTCGAGGCGTCCCGTCGCCGGCCGCCCAGGTGAGCCAGTCGGCGACGTTCCGTTCGAATTCGGGTCAGCGTCGTCATCGCACTGGGTCCTTCGCGAGCTGCGGCGTACGTCAGCGTCCGCGCCTCAGGCGCAGGCTCGTCCATGGCCCGATGGAGCTGGATTTCGCCGTGCCGAGGGATTAATGCATCGCCTCGGCGATGTCGGGCATGGCAGGTCGAGATAGTGTCGGAGGACGATCAGGGCGCGATCGCTGGGCGGAGCAATCAGGCGCCGCTCGACTGATCCTGGTCGGCGATCGCCGACGACGCGTCTGCTACGGACAGAGACCCCGACGTCGATCACCGTCGATGCGACGCGATGACGTCGTTGGCCGCGGGCCTCGTCCATGCAGGCCCGAACGATCCGCCGGATCAGGCGTCAAATCGATCGGGTCGAAGCGTAAGCAGGTCCACTTGACCTTGACCAGACCGTCCTGGACGGCGTCCTTGGCCAGGTCGGGATCCCTGGATCAGCCGGGCGACCGCATCGAGGCGAGCGAGCAACGCGTGGCCCCAGTCCGTGAAGGCCTCTGCGTCGCCGCGTTATTAACAATTCCACACCAGCTCGCGCTGCATGTGCGCCTCGATCGTGGCGGTCAGGATGATCGCCCACGCTACCCCCAAAGGCGGAACGGTGGACGCGATTCGTTCCAGTTTCGTCTGGAGCTGCGGCAGCACCCGTCGGTGCCGGCCGTCGTTCCGTCGACGTCAGGGCGCGAGGCGCTGGATATCGCCGAACGCTGCTGCTCCACGGCGGGGAGTGTGCAGTGAGCCGTCCACGGGCAGCATCCAGACGGTGTTGATCCTTGTCGAAGTCGACCACGACGGCCGTGCCGTCCCGGGCGAGAACAGTTGACGTCACCGCCGGGTTCGGGAGGCGTGGACCCACGGGCGTGCCCCTCCCGGATCCGTCGGCGACGCCACGATGAACTGAAACGTCGAAGGTCACTCACCTGCGTATCCGCGCACGGGTAGCCCACGCTCGGCCGTCCGGCGAGAGAGTACGCAGTCCCGAACTGGCGGTTACCGTGAACCGTTGATCGGGTCAGGCGGACGTTTGTCCATACCGCTCTTAGAGATCGAGGACATGGTCTTGAGCTGATCCACGCCGTTGCTCGTGTACGACACGCGCGACCCATCCCACGGGCGACGGCCGGCGTCATGAAATCGTCCTGGTTCTCCAGGTGCCCGGCTCAAATCAGCTGACGCAGGCCGGTGCCGTCAGGATGGATGGCCCAAATCCCGAGCGGGTTGGTTCGAGGAGGCAGGGCCAAACGGAAGACGATCTCGCGGCCGTCGGGCGGCATCCATGAGAGAGGAAATGTGCGGAGCCCTTGATGTCGAGCGTTCGTGAGCCGCTCGCATCGACGTTGACCACATTTACGATCCCGGGGCCGTTCTCGGCCTTGCGCGACAGGTAGGCGATCACCTTTGCTGTCCGCGGACCGATCGGCCCAATCGAGGCCATGGACAAGGGCGTCAACTGCCGGACGTTTGATCCGTCAGCGTCGGCGATATCATGCTCAGCCACTCTGGTCGTTGGGATCCGCCGGACCCCGGAGGAATGAAACTTCAGCCCGTCGCGGGAGAAGCCTGGTCCGAAGTCCTGTGACGCGCCGCCGACGATGAGCGTGGCCGCGTGCGTCGTGGGGTCAGTCGTAGATATTTATCGCGGCTCGTGATGACCGCGCCGTTCAGGCGGCCCGAACGGCGGCAGCACCTGCGGCGCGTGCCGACGGTGACGATCGCGGCCGTGAGCAGGGCGACGAGCAGGAAGGCAATGATGAAGGGCGCCCGATCCGTGGCGGCGTGAGCGCATTGCGCGCGTAGTCAGATCCATCAGGAGCCACCTTTCGGGGCTCGACCACCATGAGCCGTTGTCGCGTCGCGGCCGTCCTCAGGAGGACCTCGTCGAGGTGGTCCGGGCACACGGTGCCCGGCCTCCTCGTCGAGGCCAGTCGCGCAGGACGGTCGGTCGAAGCCGTCGTTGCGTCGTCATGCCGGCCCGGCCCTCCGCGACGCGGCCTCGGGCCGCGCATCGGCGTCGAGCGCCGCCCGCATCGACCCGGAGCGCTCGGTGCAGGCGCGACTTCGCGGTGCCGAGCGGGATGCCCAGCGTCGCTGCGACCTCGGGCAGTGGCAGGTCGAGGTAGTGATGCAGGACGATCGAGGGCCCGCATCTCCGGCTCGAGCCGGCGGAAGCCGCGTTCGAGCTGGTCGCGGTCGGCGATCGACCGACGCGGTGTCGTCGGCCGATGGCGAGCATGGATCAGGTCGGTGAGCTCGACGTCGACGCGATGGCGCCGGAGCCGGCGCGCCTCATCGATGCAGGCGCGGACGAGCAGGCCGGTGCAGCCAGGCGTCGAAGCGGTCCGGGATCGCGCAGCGTGGGCAGATCACGCCAGGCCCGGACGAGCGCGTTCTGGACGGCGTCCTTGGCCTGGTCGGGATCCCGGAGGATGAGCCAGGCGGCGCGCATCCAGGCGGGAGATCGCGGCGCCTGCCAGCTCGGCGAAGGCGTCATGATCGCCCTCGTCCGCGCTCGCTCCACGAGGTCTCGCTGCATCACGCCCCTCGGCGGTGGCGCGGCCGGTCTGGCCGCGCTCGATGAGTATGGCGAGGCGACGGTGGCCAGTTCGTTCCGATTCTGCGAGCCGGCCCGTGCGGTCGCGAGCGCGGTACCATCGCGCTCCCGCCCATGACCCGCCACTGCCGGAGCCTGTCCGCCGCGTGAAGATCCAGGAAGCCGACGCCAAGTCGCTGCTCGTCGCCCAGGGCCTGCCGGTCCCGGCTGGGAGGTCGCCCACACCGTCGCCGAGGCGCGCGCGGCCGCAGAGCGGTTCCTCGCCGGCGGCGCGGCGGCGGTCGTGATCAAGGCCCAGGTGCTCGTCGGCGGCCGGGGCAAGGCCGGCGGCGTCGAAGCTCGCCGGCTCGCCGACGAGGCGGAGCGCGGTCGCCGGCGCGATCCTCGGCATGGACATCAAGGGCATCACCGTCCGCAAGGTGCCTCGTCGGCGCCGGCCGCCGACATCGTCCGCGAGTACTACATGTCCGCCGTCGCTCGACCGGGCCGGCGCGCCGGATCCTGCTGATGGGCTCGGCCGAGGGCGGCGTCGAGATCGAGCAGGTCGCCGTCGACCACCCGGAGGCGATCATCCGCCACCACGCCGACCCGATGCTCGGGCTGCTCGACTACCAGGCACGCGAGCTCGCGTTCGCGATGGGCCTCGGCGGCCATCTCAAGGCCGCCGTCGGCGATCGCCAAGGGCCTCGTCCGGACGATGCTCGCCTACGACGCCGACCTCGTCGAGATCAACCCGCTCGCGATCGTCCGCGAGACCGGCGCCGGCGGCACGCCGGTCGAGCGGCTCGTCTGCCTCGACGCCAAGGTCACGCTCGACGACTCGGCGCTCGCCCGCCATCCCGGAGCTCGAGGACGCTGCGCGACCCCGACGAGGAGGACCCGGCCGACCGCGAGGCGCGCGAGGCCGGCCTGACGTTCATCAAGCTCGACGGCACGATCGGCTGCATGGTCAACGGCGCCGGCCTCGCGATGACGACGATGGACCTCGTCAAGCGGGCCGGCGGCGAGCCGGCCAACTTCCTCGACATCGGCGGCGGGGCGCGGGCCGACAAGGTCGCGGCGGCGATGCGGATCATCCTCGCCGACCCGAAGGTCAACGCGATCCTCGTCAACATCTTCGGCGGCATCACCCGCGGCGACGAGGTCGCCCGCGGCCTGATCGAGGCCCGCGCCCAGCAGGCGCGCGACGTCCCGATGGTCGTCCGGATCGTCGGGCACGAACGCGGCCGAGGCGGCGGTGCTCGCTCGAGCAGGCGCAGTTCGCAGACGGCCGCGTCGCCTCGACGAGGCCGCGGCGAAGGCCGTCGGCGGCATCGCGCGCGAGCGGCGCAGCATGAGCATCCTCGTCGGGCCTGAGACCCGCCTCGTCGTCCAGGGCATCACCGGGCGCGAGGGCGAGTTCCACAGCCCGGGCGATGCAGGCCTACGGCACCCGGATCGTGGCCGGCGTGACCCCGGGCAAGGGCGGCCAGACGGCGCTCGACGGCACGCGTCCCGGTCTTCGACACCGTCGCCGAGGCGGTCCGCGAGACCGGCGCGAACACGTCCTGCATCTTCGTCCCGGCGCGCCGGCGCGCCGGACGCGGTCATGGAGGCGGCCGCCGCCGGGCATCGCGACGATCTTCTGCATCACCGAGGGCATCCCGGCGCTCGACATGATCCCCGTCGGTCGAGGTGGTCGTGCCGGCGCCGGCGCGCGGCTCATCGGCCCGAACTGCCCCGGGCGCCACGTCGCCCGGCTCGGCCAAGGTCGGGATCATCCCGGGCTCGGTCCATCGCGAGGGCGCGGGTCGGCGTCGTCAGCCGCTCCGGGACGCTCACCTACGAGGCGGTCCAGGCGATGACCGACGCCGGCGTCGGCCAGTCGACCTGCGTCGGCATCGGCGGCGACCCGATCATCGGGACGACCTTCCTCGACGTCCTCCAGCTCTTCGCCGCCGACCCGGAGACCGACGCGATCGTGCTCATCGGCGAGATCGGCGGCGCGGCCGAGGAGGACGGCCGCCGCCTGGGCCGCCGAGCACCTCGCGCGACATCCCGAAGGTCGCGTTCATCGCCGGGCGGACCGCCCCCGAGGGCAAGCGGATGGGCCACGCCGGGGCGATCATCTCGGGCGGTGCCGGGCACCGCTGCGCTCCAAGGTCGCGGCGCTCGAGGCGGCCGGCTTCCGCGTCGCCGGCTCCCCGACCGAGCTGCCGGCGCTCCTGCGCGACGCCGGCTACCGGCGGCTAGAGGGCGCTGTGATCGGCGACGACATCCGGTTCCTGTTCGCGCTACGACCGGTGGGCGACCCGGCGCGTCTGTCGGTGCTCGACGGCCTCCGGCGACGATCTGGGAACCGGGGGCGTGATCAGCGAGCGGGGCCTCGGGACTCATCTCGTCCGCATTTCGGTGCAGCTGCAGCGATGGCGGCACGCCATCAGCAGGACGACGAGCGGCCCCACCCCGAGGACGAGCCGCTCGCAATCGGTGGAGGAGCTGCGCGCCCGTTGGGACGCCGAGGGTAGGTCGCCAGTGGACGCCTGGCTGCCGTCGCTCGACGACGGCTTCCTCTGCTCACGAGAATGAAGGCGATCTGGCGAACAAGCGTGGTCAACCACGGGACGCGGCTTTCCCTTTCGGAGGCGGCGGCGCTCATGACCGACGCCGGACATTCGCCCGGTGACCTCGACATGATCGATTACGTCCGACGAGCTCAGCTGGGGGGCGGGCCGACGTGAGCCGTCTCATGGACCTGGTCGCCGGCGACGCGCCGGAGATCCTGCTTTCGTCATCGGCACGGACGACCTGGGCGCTCTCGACGATCGTCGCGGTTCGTCGCGCACCTGGCGCTCGGCAGCGGCCTCGACCCGACTGAAACCGACTGTTCGCCGAGGCGCGCAGTCACAGGCTCCAGGGGCCCGCCGACTTCATCGTGCCGTCTTGAGCTCGGCATCGATCCCGACGACAGCCACGATCGAGCGGGTCGATCAGCGTAAAAGTCAGGACGGTCGCCTGGCTGCAGGACGACGACCTCAGTCACATCGCCGGTCGCTGGTCGGCCTCATCGAGGACGACCGCCGGTCTCTCCACGCGAGGCTTCTGGATCCGCAGCTCGCCCGGACGGTCGCCTTCTGCCGGGCCGCCGACCGCGCGTGCTGTTCGCCTGGTCCTCCGGTGACCGGCGACCGCCGCGAACGCAACCAGGCGGCGTTCGCGGCCAATCCAGCAAGCCCTCCTGGGAGCCTGGACGCGGTCGCTCCACGAGCACGTTCTGCGACGTCGATGCCTTCCGGGCGGGCGGCATCAGGTCGACCACCGAGGTCGAGATGATCGGCGACGTGGCGGGCAAGTCGTTGCTCCATCTGCAGAATTTGCCACTTCGGCCTCGACACGCTCTCCTGGGCGCGCGCCGGTGCCCGCGTCACGGGCGCGGACTTCTCGCCGGCGGCCATCGAGGCTCGCTCGGCGACTTGCCCGGCGAGCTCGGCTGGCGACGCGCGATTCGTGCTCGCGGGCCTACCACGACCTGCCGTCGCGCTCGATGGCGAGTTCGACGTCGTCTACACGTCCCGTGGCGTGCTAGATTTAGCTGCCGCGATATCGCCAGCTGGGCTGTGTGCGTCGCGCATTTCCTGGCACCGGGTGGGAGTTTAACATCTCGGGCACCATCGGTCGATGCGAAGGCGCACTCCGAGAACGAGGGGCGTGCCACCCGGCGAGCTCCGGCTCGCCTACCCGTACTAGAGCACGAGGCCCCGCTGACGTTCAAGATCAAGGGCTCCTACGCGGATCCCGATGCCGACGTCGGCGACCAGACCGAGCAGCGGGGCCATGGCCTCACGGCGAGATCGTCACCGCGTTGATCGAGGCTGGCCTGCGCATCGACCGCCTGGTCGAGCATCAGTTCTCGAGTGGAAGGTCGACTATCTCGTCGAGGCCGACGACAGCACGTGGGTGATGCCCCGGGTGCCGGCGAGCTGCCCGCTGATGTTCTCGCTGGCGACCAAGCCGGCGTAGCCGATGGCTCGCGCTGACCCGTCCACCTCGGTGGGGGTCATCTTCCTTGCCGCAGCGTGCGCGACGGTTGACGAGCCGGTCCTCCACGAACGACCGACCCTCGGTGTCTCCAATGGCACGACGCTCACGTTTGACGCTCGTCGTGAACGGTCTTACGGTCGCGACCTTCGAGTAACCAGCCGGCACCGACCATCGATGTCATGCCCGGTTGCCGGACCTGCCGTGGTCGTCAGGCACGGTCGCCGTCGAACGCGATCCTGACGTCGATGCGAGTCGAACTCGGCGCGGTCTCGTCGACCACTGGACCTGATGGTGTGACTCGAGCGGCACGTTCGGACGAGGTGGACCTGTCCTGCGGGAGCCTGCGGATGGGCCGGCTTTCCCGCCGTCGGGCCCCGATCCCGGCTTCGCAACCGGCTCGCCGGGCGACTGCGCGCGCCGTAGCGCACGGCCGGTGCGGTCTAGTAGCCCAGCGACGCCCAGGCCGGTCCGCCCGGCGCCTCGATCGAGCTCGACCAGCACGCCGTGGCACGACCGCGGGTGGAGGAACGCGACCGGCCCCTCGGCGCCTCGCCGCGGTGCGGAGTCGATGCAGCTCGATGCCGTCGATCTCGAGCCGCAGGAGCGCCTCGGCGAGGTTCGGGACCTCGAAGCAGACGTGGTGGAAGCCCTCGCCCTTGTTCGCCGAGGAAGCGCGCGACGCCGGTCGTGTCGTCGGTCGGCTCGACGAGCTCGATCTTCGACTCCCCGACCCCGAGGAACGCGATCCGGACGTGGTCGTCCGGCGATGTCCATGACCGTCTCGAGCTCGAGCCCGAGCGCCGTCGCGCCACAGCCCGAGCGACGTCCTCGATCGAGCGGCACGATGAGCGCGACGTGGTGGACCTGGCCGATCCGGCGGACGTGATCGGGGAGACGCGAGACGGGCGGTCGTGGGCGGCATCGCGCGCAGCGTACCCCGTCCGTCGTGCTCTCGACCGAGCCGCCAGCGCCGTCGTCGTCCGCGTCCCGCTCCCGCCGGCCCTCGCGCGCCTGCGCGCCCGCTGGGACTGGGCGGCGAGCGTCGGCGTCCCGCCCCACGTCACGATCGTCTTCCCGTTCCTGCCGGCCGACCGCTGACGCCCGACGTCCGCCGGACTCTGGTGGCCATCGCGGCCAGGCACGCGGCCGTTCGACGTGCGCTTCGCGCGGGTCGAGCGGTTCCCGACCGTCGTCTACCTCGCGCCCGAGCCGTCCGCGCCGTTCACCCGCCTGACCGAGGCGGTGGTCGACCGGTTTCCCGACTTCCCGCCGTATGGCGGGGCATTCGAGGAGGTCATCCCGCACCTGACGATCACCGAGATCGGGCGACGCGGCGTTCGACGACATCGCCGTCCGAGCGGAAGCCGCGCTCCCGTTCTCGCACCGGGTCACCCGGCTCGATGTCCTGGCCGAAGCCGCCGAGGGTCGCTGGCACGGCCACTGGCGCATCCCGCTCGGGCGTCAGACCGTGATGAGCTCGCGGTGCTCGCCCCAGGCGACCCGCAGGCGGTCGCTGATCTCGCCGACCGTCGCGTAGGCGCGGACGGCCTCGAGGATCGGCGGGCATGAGGTTGCCGTCGCCGCGGGCGGTCGCCTCGAGGCGGTCCATGGCCGCGGTCCAGGCCTCGGCCGAGCGCTCCGGCCCGGACCCGCCGGACCCGCTCGATCTGGCGGCGCTCGCCGTCGGGGTCGATCCGCTGGAGCGGCGGCGTGTGGACCTCGTCGTCGCGGAAGCGGTTGACCCCGACGACGACCTGGTCGCCCGACTCGATCGCCTGCTGGACGCGGTAGGCGGCCTCCTGGATCTGGCGCTGCTGGAAGCCGCCCTCGATCGCGGCGAGCGTCCCGCCCATCGACTCGATCTCGTCGAGGTAGGCCCAGGCGGCGGCCTCGAGCTCGTTGGTCAGGCTCTCGACGTAGTAGGAGCCGGCCAGCGGGTCGGGCGTCTCGGTCACGCCCGGCCTCGTAGGCCAGGATCTGCTGGGTCCGCAGGGCGAGCCGGGCGGCCTCCTCGGTCGGCAGCGCCAGGGCCTCGTCGCGCGAGTTCGTGTGCAGGCTCTGGGCGCCGCCGAGGACCGCGGCGAGGGCCTGGACGGTCGTCCGCACGACGTTGTTGTCGATCGACTGGGCGGTCAGGCTGGAGCCCGGCGGTCTGGACGTGGAACCGGCAGACCATCGAACGCGGGTTCGGTCGCCCCGAACCGCTCGCGCATGATCGTCGCCCACATCCGGCGGGCGACCCGGAACTTGGCGACCTCCTCGAACAGCTCCGACCAGGCGGCGAAGAAGAACGACAGCCGGCCGGCGAAGTCGTCGACGTCGAGGCCCGCGCGCGACGGCCGCCTCGACGTAGGCGATCGCGTCGGCCAGGCGTGAAGGCCAGCTCCTGGGCGGCGGTCGCCCCGGCCTCGCGCATGTGGTAGCCCGAGATCGAGATCGTGTTCCACTTCGGGCAGCTCGCGCGGCGCAGAACTCGAAGACGTCGGTCACCAGCCGCATCGACGGCCGCGGCGGGAAGATGTACGTGCCGCGGGCGATGTACTCCTTGAGGATGTCGTTCTGGGTCGTGCCCGAGATGCGCCGCCCGCGTCGACGCCCTGCGCCTCGGCCGCCGCGACGTACAGGGCGAGCAGGATCGGCGCGGTCGCGTTGATCGTCATCGACGTGCGTGACCTCGCCGAGCGGCAGGCCGTCGAGCAGGACCGCCATGTCGGCGAGGCTCGACGATCGGGACGCCGACCCGGCCGACCTCGCCCTCGCGCCTCGCGGTGCGTCCGAGTCGTAGCCCATCTGGGTCGGCAGGTCGAAGGCGACCGACAGCCCGGTCTGGCCCTGCTCGAGGAGGTAGCGGAAGCGGCGGTTCGTCTCCTCGGCGGTCGCGAAGCCGGCGTACTGGCGCATCGTCCAGAACCGGCTCCGGTACATCGTCGGCTGGACGCCCCGGGTGAACGGGTACTCGCCGGGGCGGCCCAGGTCGCGGTCCTCGTCGAGGCCGGCGCGTGTCGGCCGGCGTGTACAGGTCGCGGATGACGATGCCCGACGAGGTCTCGAACGGGTCGCGTCGCTCGGGCGCGCCCTTGCAGGCGCCTTCGCCCGGAGCGGTCTCGCGCCAGCGGTCGCGGGCCGGATCGGCCTCGCCGGCGGGCGTCGGCCGGGCGGCTCGGTCGCGGTCGGGCGCGTCATCCGGATGACGACCAGCGAGGTCGCCGAGCTCGACGGTCTGGCCGCGGGCCGACGGCGACCCGCTCGACGATCCCAGTCGCGCGGCGCGCGGAGCTCGTTCTCCATCTTCATCGCCTCCACCGACGAGCGAGCCGCTGGCCGGCCACGACACGGCGTCGCCCGGCCGCGACGGCGACGGACACGACCCGCCCGGGATGATGGCACGAACCTCGGTCGGTCCGTGGTGCGCGTCCGCCTCGCGACCGGACGTGGCCCGCTCGCGGAGGTCGCCAGGCCGGCGTCCTCGACCTCGAACTCGAACCGCCAGCCAGCCGACGACGACCTCCGGCGCGACCCGGCGGCGGCGCGCTGGCGCGGCCGGTCGGCCGGCAGGACGAGGACGCGTCGCCAGGCGATCCGGCCGTCGTCGAGGACCGGCGGCGGTCGCGGCGCGTCGAGGCCGATGACGTCGACCGGCCGTCGCCGTCCGGCGACGGATCGGCCGGTCGCACGCTCGGGCCACGACGATCGGCGGCGACGGCGCGCCCGGGCCGGCGAGCCGCGCCACGGACCGGTCACCGCGGCCGACCGGTCGGTCGGCGCGGTCGCCGGCATCGCCGCTCATCGGTCGCCCGGACGCGGGCGGCCGCCGAGCGCGGCGATCGGCACGTCGCGGACCGGCGGCCGGACGACCGGCTCGGGCCGCGGCCTCGGCCGCGCTGCCAGCGCCGTGGCGCGCTCGCTCGGCCGGGACCGTCCCACTGCTCGCCCACCCAGTCGGTCGACAGCTCCGCGGCCGCGAAGCCGCGTGCCGGGCCACGAACCGGTGGAACGGCAGGGTCGTCTGGATGCCCGCCGACCTCGGTCTCGTCGAGCGCGCGGCGGAGCCGGTCGATGGCCGCCCGCCGGTCGCCGGCGTGGACCATGATCTTGGCGACGAGGTTGTCGTACTCGGGCGGGACCCGGTCGCCGGCCCCGACGCCGGTGTCGATCGCGGACGCCCGGACCGGCCGGCATGACCCAGCGGCGGATCCGGCCCGGCGCTCGGGGCGAAGTCGCGGGACGGGTCCTCGGCGGCGAGCCGGACCTCGATGGCATGGCCGGCCGGGCTCGGCGCGCGGTGCCGCCGCGGCCAGCGCGGCGTCGGACAAGGGGTCGCCCGGCGGCCAGCCAGAACTGCTCCTGGACGATGTCGAGGCCGGTGACCAGCTCGGTCGACGCCATGCTCGACCTGGAGCCGGGTGTTGACCTCGAGGAAGCAGGATGGCGCCGTCCGAGCCCGCGAGGAACTCGGCGGTGGCCGCGTTGCGCAGGCCCGCGGCCGTCGCCGACCCGGACCGCCAGCGTCGTGCAGGTCGCGGCGCTCGTCGGCCGTCAAGCCCGGGCGCCGGGCGCCTCCTCGACGAGCTTCTGGTGGCGCCGCTGGAGCGAGCAGTCCCGCTCCCCGATCGCGACGACCGGTCCGATCGCGTCGCCCAGCAGCTGGACCTCGATGTGGCGCGCCGGGACGGATCTCGCGCTCGAGGTAGACGGAGCCGTCGCCGAACGCCGAGGCCGCCTCAGCCGATCCGGCGGCGAGCGCGGCGGGCAGGTCGGCGGCGCCGCGCGACGCGGCGCATGCCCCGGCCACCGCCGCCGGCCGCCGCCTTGACCAGCAGCGGGAAGCCGATCGGCTCGGCCTCGGCGACGATGGCCGCCACCTGCGTCGGCCGGTCGACCGGCGCCGGCGTCGAGCGTCCCGGGCACGCACCGGACGCCGACCGCCGCGCGCCGTCCGTCGGGCGTGGAGCTTGTCGCCGAGCGCGTCGATCGGCCGCCGGTGGCGGCCGACGAAGACGAGCCCGGCCGTCCTCGACGGCCCGGGCGAAGGCCGCCCGCTCGGACAGGAAGCCGTAGCCGGGATGGATCGCCTCGGCGCCGCGTGGCCAGGGCGGCATCGACGATCGCGTCGATCCGCAGGTAGCTCTCGGTCGGCGCCGCGCGGCCCGATGCGGACCGCGACGTCAGCCAGCCGGACGTGCATGGCGCGTCGGCGTCCGCGTCGCTGTGGACGGCGACCGCCTCCATCCCCAGCTCGTGGCAGGCCCGGATGATCCGGACCGCGATCTCGCCGCGGTTGGCGACGAGGACCCGAGCGAACGGCGGATCCGAACATCGACCCTCACCGCGGCCGGCCCGTCTTTGCGCAAAGACGATCGGTCCGCCCGGCCTCAGAGCGGGATGTTGCCATGCTTCTTTCGCGGGTTGGTGTCGCGCTTGTCGGCCAGCATCGTCGAGCGCCCGGATGAGCCGCGGCCGCGTCTCGGACGGTCGGATGACGTCGTCGACGTAGCCGCGCGCCGCGGCGATGTACGGGTTCGCGAACTCCGCCTCGATAGGCCTCGACCAGTCGCGCCCGTTCCGCGTCCGGATCGGCCGCCGCGGCGAGCTCGTCGCGATAGATGATGTTGACGGCGCCCTCCGCGCCCATGACCGCGATCTCCGCCGTCGGCCACGCGAAGTTCATGTCGCCGCGGATGTGCTTGCTGCTCATGACGTCGTAGGCGCCGCCGTACGCCTTGCGGGTGATGACCGTCAGCTTCGGGACCGTCGCCTCGCAGTAGGCGTACAGCAGCTTCGCGCCGTGCCGGATGATCCCGCCGTGCTCCTGCGTCGACGCCCGGCAGGAAACCCGGCACGTCGACGAACGTCACCAGCGGGACGTTGAAGGCATCGCACGTCCGGACGAACCGCGCGGCCTTGACCGACGCGTCGATGTCGAGCGCGCCGGCGAGGACCGCCGGTTGCTGGGCGACGATGCCGACGCTGCGCCCGCCGAGTCGCGCGAACCCGATGATGATGTTCCGCGCCCAGCCGGGTTGGATCTCAAGGAACGCCGCCGTCGTCGACGACGCGGCGCAGGACGTCGTGCATGTCGTACGGCAGCCGCGGGTCGTCGGGCACGATCGTGGTCGAGCTGCGGCGTCCATCCGGTCGGCCGGATCGCGTCGCAGTCGACCGACGGCGGATCGCCGAGGTTGTTCTGCGGCAGGTGCGCCAGCAGCGCCCGCGCCGCGTCGAGCGCCGCTCGCTTCGTCGGCGCGGCGAGATGCGCGACACCGCTTCGCGTCGTGTGCGTCAGCGCGCCGCCGAGGAACTCGCGCGTCGACATCCTCGTGCGTCACGGTCTTCACGACGTTCGGACCGGTGACGAACATGTAGCTCGTGCCCTCGACCATGATCGTGAAGTCGGTGATCGCCGGCGAGTAGACCGCGCCGCCGGCGCACGGCCCGAGGATCACGGAGATCTGCGGCACGACGCCCGACGCCAGGACGTTGCGCAGGAAGATGTCGGCGTAGCCGCCGAGCGAGACGCACGCCTTCCTGGATCCGCGCGCCGCCCGAATCGTTGAGGCCGATGATCGGCGCGCCGACCTTCATCGCCAGATCCATGACCTTGCAGATCTTTTCGGCGTAGGCCTCCGACAACGAACCGCCGAAGACCGTGAAGTCCTGGCTGAAGACGAACACCAGTCCGGCCATCGATCATCGCCGTGGCCGGTGACGACCCCGTCGCCGAGGATCGATTCGGTCGAGTCCGACTCGCGTCGCGGTGCGTGACGAACGCGTCGAGCTCGACGAACGATCCCGGGATCGAGCAGCAGGTCGAGGCGCTCGCGCGCGGTCAGCTTGCCGGCTTCGTGTTGTCTGCTCGATCTGCGCCGCGCCGCCGCCGAGCCGCGATCTGCGCCCGCATCCGCTCGAGCGCGTCGAGCCGCTCCGCGTTCGTCGACACCGATGTCGGCGCTCCCATCCGGCTGTCTTTGCGCAAAGACAGCGGCCATCATATCCGTCCACGATAGGGGCCTCCGAGTGACCTGCCGGATATCCACAGATTCGGTGAACAACTCGCAAAGCGTGTGGATAACCGGGGTGCCCGAACCGGGCCGATGCCGGGGTACGCATGGCGGCACCTCGCTTCCCTCCCCGACGGCCTCTGCTGCCGCCCGCATCGATTCTGAGGTGATGCCCCGGTGACGAACGTGATCGCGATCGCCAACCAGAAGGGCGGCGTCGGCAAGACGACGACGGCGATCAATCTGGCGGGGCGCTCGCCGAAGAGGGCTATCGCGTCCTGTGCGTCGACATGGATCCGCAGGCGAACCTCACGGCCGGCCTCGGCATCAACCTCAACACCGTCGAACGATCGATGGCCGACGTCCTCGCCGACGGCCGGTCGATCGCTGACCGAGGTGATCCTCCCGACCGAGACCGCCGGCATCGACGTCGCGCCGGCGCACATCGATCTCGCGTCGACCGAGGGCGAGCTGTTCACCGCGCTCGGGTCGCGAGCAGATCCTGCGCGAGGCGTTCGAGGGCCAGCTCGACGCGCTACGACTACGTCCTCATCGATTGCCCGCCGAACCTCGGCCTGCTGACCGTCAACGGGCTCGTCGCGTCGACCGGCGTGATCATCCCGGTCCAGACGCAGTACTACGCGATGAAGGGCCTCAACAACCTGGTCAAGGTCATCAACGCGATCCGCCTGAAGCTCGAACCGCGACCTGCGGATCCTCGGCCTGCTGCCGACGTTCTTCGACGGCCGGACGAACCTCGCGCGCGACATGCTCGACGAGCTGCGCGTCGTTGGCGACCACCACGTCTTCACGCAGCATCGTCCGCAACACCGTGAAGCTCGGCGAGGCGCCGCTGGTCGGGCGCCCGATCACGACGTACGCCGGCACCAGCGACGCGGCGCGCACCTATCGCGAGCTCGCCCGGGAGGTGATCGACCTTGGCCCGAACTGATTTCCGCGCGGCGGCCGCCCGCCGGCTGTCCGAGGACACCGAGCTCTCGCCCGCGATCGTCAGCCTGCTGTCGCCCGACAGCCCGACCCGATCGGTCGGCGTCCGGATCGTCCCGGTCGACCACATCAGAGCCGAACCCCGAGCAGCCGCGGCTGGTCTTCGAGCAGGAGGCGCTCGACGAGCTCGCCGCGTCGATCCGCGAGCACGGCGTCCTCCAGCCGATCCTCGTCCGGCCGCTCGGCCCGAACACCTACCAGATCGTCGCCGGCGAGCGCCGCTGGCGCGCCTCGCGGCAGGCCGGGCCTCGAGACGATCCCGGCGCTCGATCGAGGACATCGACGACGACACGGCGCTCGAGATCGCGATCATCGAGAACCTCCAGCGCGAGGACCTGACGCCGCTCGACGAAGCGGCGATGTACGACCGGATGGTCCACGAGCATGGCTACAGCATCCGCAAGCTGGCCGACAAGCTCGGCAAGGACAAGGGCTACCTCGAGAACCGGCTCCGCCTGGCCGATGCGCCGCCCGAGATCCGCGAGCTCGTGTCTTTGCGCAAGGACAGCCTGTCCCATGCCTACGAGCTGATGAAGGTCGAGGACCCGAAGAAGCGTCGACGGCTGGCCGAGCAGGTCGCGCCGCGGCGAGCTGACGCTCATCAAGCTGCGCGACAAGATCGAGGGGCGCCCGGCCGGCAGCCAGGTCGGTCGACGAGCTCGAGGGCGCCGGCGAACGATCCGAGACCGACCGCGACGGTCCGGCGCCGACCGATCGAGGACGAGGCGACGAAGCCTGGACGGCGGCCGAGGCCCCGGCGGCCGTCAGCTGATCCGACGACTCGCTGGTCAACGCGAAGCAGAGCCTCGCCGACGCGGTCGGACGAGCTGGTCGGCGTCCTGGCAGATCCGGAGGTCCGCGGCTCGATCGGCGCGACCGACCGGGCGAACCTGGCCGAAGTACCTGACGATCGCCGAAGCTCCGCCTGGAGAACGCGATCGCGCTGGTCCGCAGCGACGACTGCGGCTGACCTGGCTGACCGGCGCGCGACGTGCGCTCGCCAGCGGCGGCCCGACCGCGGCCGCTGCAGCAGCCCGTCGTCAGCCGCTCGCCACGCCGGCCAGCCAGGCGGCGGCCAGCAGCCCGATCCCGATCGCCTCGAGCCCCAGCGCGCGCTCGCGAGCCGTCGGTCGCCCCGACCGGCCGACGACCCATCCCGACGCGCGCACGATGCCAGCCGTCCCGCAGCGCGGCGACGACGCAGCGACCGTGCGCGCCGACGCACGCCAGCGTGCGCGATCGCGACGACCGACGATGACCGAGCAGGCCGGCGTCGACCCGACCCACGCCCGTTCGCGACCGAGGCGGTCGCGACGGAATCGACGCCGGCCGCCGCGTCGCGCTCGAGGTCGGCCCGGGCGTTGGCGATGGCGAGCGCCGCGTCCCGGCCACGACGGCGGCCGGGCAGCAGGACCGCGAAGGACGGACGGCAGGCTGCCGGCCGCGCCGAGCCAGCCGAAGACGGGCAGGAACGGGATCCCGATCGCGAACGGGACCCACGGACCAGGCCGTCCCCTTGAAGCGCGAGGTCGTAGGCGTAGCCGATCGCGAGGACGACGGCGGCCGAGGACGACCGTCGACGGCCCCGGACGGGACGCACGAGCAGCGAGCCCGAGGCACGGCCGCGACCGACGACCACGACCGCGCCGATCGCGGCCGACACGAGGCCGGCCGGGATCGGCTTGCCGGGCTTCGCGACCCGCATCGCGGGGAGCGTCGATCACGTCGTTGAGCGATCCCGATCGAGGCCTGCAGCGCGGTCATCGCGATCGCCGAGACGGACGGCGGTCGCCGGATCGGCGCCGGCGACAGTGCGCCACGGCGGCCACGACCAGGCCATCGAGCAGCGACGGGAACGGGTGGGTCAGCCGGACCAGGCCGCCGGCCGGCGCGGCGCGCGCGATGGCCGCCGCGTCAGACGTAGACGATCTCGTCGAAGTTCTCGACGCAGGTACTCGATCAGGCGCTCCCGCCCGTCGGGACCTGCGCCCGGATCCCGGGCACGAGGGCGTAGAGCGTGGTCGTCGGGACCACGAGCCGTCCCTTGGCGTCGCGCCCGATCGACCGCCGGCGGGCCGCCGCCGGAAGCGAACACCCGTTCGAATCCGCGCTCGTCGAGCCGCGCCGCGCGGCGGAAGTCGTCGACGACCTTGACGATCCCGCGCCGGATCACGACGTCGCGCATGCAGCTCCGCGACCCAGGCGTCGATCTGGTCGTCGCTCTGGTCGGCGAGGCGGGCTCGATATTCCGGTCGGATCGGCCGACAGAGCCGGTCGCTGCCACGGTCCCTCCTGCGTCACTCGGACGAGTCGGAGTATGCCAGACCGGGCGCTCCCGAGCGCCGCCCGGGCGGCGTCGTCGCGAGCCCTCCGGCCAGTCGTTGAACCGCTCGGTCAGCCAGCGCCCGACGCGGCCGGGTTCGGGCACGTCGGGCGCGTCGGCGACGAGGCCACGGAGCGCGGCCGTGAGCCGTGCGTCACCTCGGCGACCGCCGCGACTCGGCCGGTCGTCTCGAGGGCGACGGCTCCCCCACCCTGACGCGTGACGCGTCCGCCGAAGCGCAGCCAGCTCGTCCCGTGGATGGCGACCGGGACGAGCGGCACGCCCGAGCGCATCGCGAAGTAGGCGGCGCCCTCGCTCAGCGGCAGGAGCTCGCACTCGCGGACGTGGATCCGGCCCTCGCCGGCGATCGCGACGACGCCGCCGGCTCCGATGACCGCGCCGACCCGCCGGGTCGCCTCGAGCAGGTCGTTCTTGGCCGGCTTGTACGGGATCGCCGTGCCGGTCCAGGGCATGACCCGGTTCCGGCCGCCGACGCCGCATGTCCTCCTCCTTCGGGCCGAAGAACCACGAGGCGCGGGCGGAACGGCAGCATCGGCCATCAGCACGAACGGGTCGGCCCAGCTCATGTGGTTGAAGCAGTAGATCGCCGGGCCCGGCGGGAGCCGCTCGCGCGTCCGCTCGAGGTGGACCCGCAGGTACGCCGCGGGCGAGGATCGACGACGAGGGTCCGCGAGAGCCCAGTAGCGGATCGTCCGGCGGATCGGGTGTACGTCGACCGTGGCGCGCGGCAGCGCGCCCGGTGTCGCGCTCGGACCGGTCACGCCGGCGCGGCCGGACGAACCGGTCCCGCTGGGCAGCCTCGCTCGATCGCGTCAGGATCCAGGTCGTCGAGCCGCTCGAGGACGAGGTCCGCCAGCTCCGCCGGTCCCGGGGGCCGGCGGGACGCTCGCGTTCGGGACGAGGACGACGGTCATCCCGGCGGCCTTCGCCGCCCGGATCGCCGTTCCGTGAGTCCTCGACGACCAGGCAGTTCGCCGGGACGCACGCCCAGCCGGCGCGCGGCCTCCAGGTAGACGTCCGGCGCCGGCTTGCCGTGGGCGACCTCGTCCGGACGGACACGACGACCGCGAACGTGCCGGCCGAGCCCGGTCGCGCTCGAGCGCAGCGTCGATGACGTCGCGATGGGCCGACGAGGCGAGGGCGACCGGTCACGTGCCGGCGATCCGTCGGACGGCCTCGACGGCGCCGTCGATCAGCGGCGCGCCCATCGGCGCGATAGCGCTCGACCGACGCCGTCGACGATCGCGCGCTCGATCTCGTCGGTCGGCATGTCGAGGTCGAGGCGCTCGCGCATGATCCGCGCCCAGGCCGCGCGAGTTGGCGCCCATCACGCGCCGCGCTGGTCGTCGGCCGTCCACGTCGGCCGTGGTCGACGAGCGAAGTCTGCGCGGACCTCGTCCCACCAGATCTCCGAGATCGACGAGGACGCCGTCGCAGATCGAAGATGACCGCCTCGATCAGCGGTCAGGCGCCCTTCGGCGGCCGCCGAGCCGGAGGGCAGGCTTGGCGCTCGGTCTGGCCGGAGTCGGCGCGCCGCGGCGTGGCGCGCGCTGACGACGCCGCCGCCGTCGCTGGCGCGGCCAGGTCGCGCCGTCGATGGCCGCGAAGATCGTGCGGGCGAACGCCGCGATCGCGTCGGCGGAGTCGTCGACGCCGTTGAGGACCTGCGTCTCCACCTGGAACGTCATCAGCCGGTGGCCGCCCTGGATCTCGATCGGCCAGCTCACCGACCTGGACCGCGGCTCCAGCGGACGAGCCTTGCCGCGACGCTCGCGGCCCTTCACCGGCACGTTGACCCGAACGTTGAGCTGGACGAGGCCGTCGGCGTCGGGACGAAGATGAGGTAGCGGATCGCCGGATCCTCGCCCCACACGACCCAGCAGTGCGGATCCGGCTCGGCTGCCGAGCGTCAGTCAACGTCGCCTCGATGACGGCGGCGACCTTGGCCGAACGCCGCATCCTGCCGCCGGCGCAGCGCGCCGCCACTCGCTCAACCGCATGCGAGGCCTCCCCGTCCAGCGTGCGCGGGTGGTCTACGGCAGCAGGGCTAGCACACCGTCGTGACCGACCGTGTTGCGACATTCGGCCGTTGCGGATCCGCGCGCCGACGTGGTACGGTTGGAACATGCACATCCGACGCGGCGCTCCTCGGCTGGGGCGTCTTCCTGATCCTCGGCCGGTGCGATCCCGCTGGCCGTCCGGGCCGGCTACCTGACCGAGCGCATGGCTCGGCCGCCTGTGGAGCCTGTGGCCGCTCGATCCTCGGTCGGCATCGGCCTCGGCCTGGTCCTGCGTCGGACCCCGAGCTTCGATTTCGTCGGCGGGCTGCTCATCGTCGCGGCCACGGTCGGGACTGCATGGTCGGTGGCCTGCTCAGCGCCGGCCGTCCGGTCGTGATCCGCGGCAGCGTCCTGCGGTCCTCGAGCCGGCGGCGACGGCGTTCCCGACGCGCGACGGGCACGCTTCGAGGTCGGCCAGCGGTTCGATCGACCTCCGGCCCGACTGCGGCGACCTGACGATCGCGGTGGCCAGCGGACCCGGCTGGCGACTCGCAGGCCAGCGACACCGACGCGGCGGCCGGCCCGCACGATCGAGGCCGACGAGGCATCAGCTCGGCATCGAGTCGCGCCGATGGCAGCGGCGGTCCGTTCGGCTCTGCTTCGGCGACCACGACATCGTGGCGGTGACCGTGCCAGACGGCGCCGCGGATCGACCTCGACCGTGCAGCGTCAACGCCGGCTGCGGTGACGCTCGATCTCGCCGGGCGCGATCTGCGGCGAGCGTCGAGACTCCAGACTGAACGCCGGATCCGCGACGTTCGATCTCGGCCTGCGCCGCGCGCCTGGGCGAGCTCGGCATCGCAGATGAATGCCGGATCGCTCGGCCTGACGCCTGCCGAACGTCGTCGTTCAGCGGCTCGATCCAGGCGAACGCCGGGTCGGTGAAGCTTGTGCGCGCCGCCGGGGCCGGGCTCCGGCTGCACGACCGGCAACAGCATCATCGCGAGCTACGACTACGCGGACCACGGCCTGGTCAGGACGGCTCGACGTGGACGACGCCAGGCTTCGACAGCGGCGCCCGTCAAGATCGACCTTCGAGACCCAGGGCCAATGCCGGCTCGTTCACGCTCGACCCGGAGGATGGCTGCTGGCTGACCGCCTGTATCGATCGCGCGACGATCGGATGCTCGCCGGCGTCGCCGGCGGCGTGGCCGAGCATGCTCGACGCCGACCCCTCGATCATCCGCATCGTGTGGGCCTGTGCTGATCGTCCTGACCGGCGGCCTGGCGTTGCTCGTCTACGTCGTCATGGCCGTCGTCGTCCCGGAGGCCCCACGCCGGGATGCCCAGGCTGCGCGAGCCGCGGGCACGCCCACGGCCGACAGCGACGCGAGTGCGACGGCGGCTGACGGCACCGCCGGCGCCGGCGCCCGGCGGGTGGGTAGCGCCCGACGGATCGGTCGTCCCGATGGCCGGCGGACCGCACCAATGCGGCGCCGCCGGTCGGACGGCGCGTGCGCCGAGGCCAGCGCGACCGGTCCGGCGGGTTGATCGCCGGGTCGGTCCTCATCGCGATCGGCGCGTTCTTCCTCCTTCGCCAGCTCATCCCGTCGATCGATCTCAGCCTGTGGTGGCCGGCGGCCGCCATCGGCCTCGGGATCGTCCTGGTCGTCGCAGCGGTCGTCCCGTCTCGCCGCCGACCGGACTGACCTCGCCGCAGGCGCCCGACCCACCTCAGGCCCGACCGGCCCCGTCATGGTCCCGTACGATGGGGCCCGTGGAGCGCCCTCGACCTCAGCGTGTGGATCGCGATGCTGGCCGGCGCCGCCCTGATCGGCGGGCTATGGCTCCTCGTCCGTGGGTCTCATCCGCTATCGCACGACGGCCTCGGTGGCGGACACCTCGACGTCGCCGCTCGACTCGCTCGCCGCCGGCGAGGTGCGGATCAGCGGCCTGATCGAGCCGGCCGAGGTGACCCTCGTCTCGCTCCTCCAGAGCGTGACCTGCGTCTACTACCGCGTCCACGCGTCGACAGCGGCGGCGACCGGCGGCCGACGGACCGAGGCTTTTCGAGGAGCGCGCCGTCGGCTTCCGCGGTCCGCGACGCGACCGGGACCATGCGCGTCTTCCCGCGCGGTGCGCGATTCGACGCGCCGGTCCGCTACGAGGCGGCTGTCGACGGGGTCGGGCGCCGCGCCGGCTGGCCTGTCGATCCGGACCGTGGGCTCGACGCAGCCGGGCGACCGATCGACGAGCGCTCGTGATCGCCGAGCTGCTGACGGTGCGGCGAGCCCGCCTCCGTGGGCGACTACCCCGGCCTCACCGATCGAGGCGGCAAACGACGCTACCGGGAGACCCGGCTGGAGCCCGGCGATGCCAGGTCACGCATCGTTGGGCGGGCGCTGCCGTTCGGCGACCTGGCCGACCCGACCGAGCGCCGACCTCGGCCAACGACGACGGAGTGGCCGCCGACGACCCGGAGATCGCGGCCGACCTCGCCGAGGCCACGCGCGGCCGGCGCTCGCTGGCCGACGATCCGGCGGAAGCGTGGGGCAACGCCGCCATCCCGGGGCTTCGGCATCGGGCCGGCCGGTCACGCGCGGCCGGTCGATCGACCCGGACGCGCATCCGCTCCCGCTGGCGACCGCGGCCGAGGCGGAGCGGGTCGGTGCGGACGTTCGACATCGCGCCGCGAGACCCTCGTCCTCGCCGACTCGCGTCGACGTGCCGCTGCTCATCGCGCTACGGCACGCCGGGGACGGTGCGTGGCGCGCGGCCAGACCGCGTTCCTCGTTGGGACTCCTCGGTCGCCGTGTCTGGCGATCGTGGCTGCGATGGTCCTCGCGATCGACCTCGACGGCGGGTTCGGACGATGAGCCCGCCCAGCCTGCGCGGCGGCCTTCGCGGTCGTCCTGGTCGCCGTGATCGTCGGCTACATCGTGCTAATCAGTTACAACGCTGTCGTGGCACTCCGCCAGCGGATCGACAAGGCCTGGTCGAACATCGACGTCATCCTCAAGCAGCGCCACGACCAGCTGCCCAACCTCGTCGCCGCGGTCCGCGGCCTCGATGGCCTTCGAGCGGGACACGCTCACCCGGGTGACCGAGGCGCGCGCCGCCTACGCGCCGACCGCGCCGATCCCGGACCAGGCGGCCACGTCCGAGGCAAACGAGCGCGGCCGTGCGGTCGCTCGTTCGCGGTCGTCGAGCGCTACCCGGACCTCAAGTCCGCAGGCGAACGTCGCCGACCTCCAGGCCGAGATCGAGCGACTCGAGGAGATGATCGCCGACCGGCGCGAGCTCTACAACGACCAGGTCTATCGCTACAACACGCGGATCGGCGCAGGTGCCCGGCGCGCTCCTCGCGCCGTTCTTCGGCTGGCAGCCGCGGGAGTTCTTCGCCGTCGACGCCGCTGGAGGCTCGCGCGCCCCGACACGGACCTCGCGGTCGGCCTGACATGGCGACCGCGGCTCCGGCCGACCACGATCTGGCTCGTCCGCCACGGCGAGACCGAGTGGGCGCGCCTCGGCCGTCACACCGGCCGGACGGACATCCCGCTGACCGACCGCGACGGGCAGGCCAGGCCTCGCGCTGGGGCGACGGCTGTCCGGTCATGCCTTCGACCTCGTGCTGACCAGTCCGCTGTCGCGCGCCGCCGAGACGGCCCGGCTCGCGCGGCTTCGCGGACGCCGGCGAGTCGACCCCGACCTCCGCGAATGGGACTACGGGCGATCTCGAGGGCCGGATGACGGCGGACATCGTCGCCGAGTACCCAGGCTGGTCGATCTGGCGCGGGCCGTGGCCGGCCGGCGAGACGATCGACCAGGTCGGCGCCCGGGCCGACCGGGTCATCGCCCGCGCGCGAGCGAGCCGCCGGTGACACGCTCGCTCTTTGCGCACGGACACCTGCTGCGCGTCCTGGCCGCCCGGTGGCTCGGCCTGCCGCCCGCATCGGGCAGCCTCTTCGCGCTCGGGACGGCGACCATGTCGGTCCTCGGCTGGGAGCGCGATGCACCGGTCGTCGAAACCTGGAACGAGGCCTGCCACCTCGACTGACCGCGGTGGACATCGTGGCCACGGTGCAAGATGCGAGCACAAATGGACCTCCCGGTCTCCTTGACCCGAACGTCGGACGATGTCGCGATCGCCTGGTCGCTCCTGGGCGACCCGGCCGGCGTCGCGCCCGCGCTCGTGCTCATGCCCGGGGCACCGTTCAGCGATTTCGTCGCAGAGGACCGGATCGAGGCGTCTCGCCGCGCCTACGCGATGCTGGCCCGCGATGTCCGGGTCGTGCAGTGACGACGCGCGCGGCTCCGGTCATTCGCAGCGCGACGTCACCGATCTGTCGTTCGACGCGATGCTTCGTGACCTCGACGCGGTCGTCGACGCCGCCGGCCTGGACCAGGTTGCGTTGCTGGGCTTCTACAGCTCGGTGACGTCGGCGATCGCCTACGCGGCCCGCCACCCGGATCGAGTCACGCATCTGATCCTGTTCGGTGGCGCGACCCGCGGCTGGAGCCCGATGAGCGGCGCGCTCCACGCAGGCGCTCCTGGGCCTGATCGAGCGGGACTGGGACACCTTCGCGGAAGCGATCGCCCACGCCTGGCTCGGTTGGGCGGGCGATCCGGAAGGCCCGCAGGTGGCCGACTGGTTCCGGGGCGCCACCACGCCGGCAATGGCCCGGGCCACCCTGCAGGCGGCCAGCGGCGTGGACGTCACTGCCGACGCCCGCCGGGTTCGATGCCCGGCCACCTGGTCCTCCCACCGGCGCGAGGCAACGGTCGTCCCGCTCGGGTCTCCGGAGGAGCTGGCTGCGACACTGCCGCGCGGCGAGCTCCGGATCCTCGACGGATCGACCGCCACCCTGTTCTTCGAGCAGCCCGAGGTGGTCATCGACGCGATCGTCCGCTTCGTCGGCGATCGTCCGGCCGGCCGCGGTCGCACGATGAGCCGGACGCGTCGGGCCGGCGGACGGGACGTCGCCCGACGACCGGCCGGACTCTCGCCTCGCGAGGTCGAAGTCCTGCGCCTGCTCGCCCGGTGGCGAGACCAATGCCCAGATCGCGGCCGCGCTCGGCCTGTCGATCAACACCGTCGAACGCCACGTGGCCAACCTGTACCGAAAGATCGATGCCCGCGGACGCGCCGGGGCGAGCGCGTTCGCGGTTCGCAATGGGCTCGCGTGAGAGGAGGTCTCGGACGTGGCCCAAAGGCGCATCACGGGATTCCGTCATCGACCGCTCACGGTTCGCCGGGAAGCCGGCGTGGCGGATCCGTCCTAGCGTCGTGCGCATGACCGACATCTCCGCCAACCGCTCGAACCCCGATCCCACACCATCCACGACGGGGCTGCGCGACGCCGGTCGCGCCGGCCAAGTCCTCCGAGGCCTCATCAGCAAGACCGACCCGCACTTCGTCCGATCGCCGGCCGGCGCTGGTTTCCGTTGTGGAGCGTGATCCACCACGTCGGACGCACGTCCGGCCAGGCGTACGCGACACCGATCGTCGCCCCTGCGCCGATAGCTGACGGCTTCGTCATCCCGCTGCCGTTCGGGGGCAGACCCAGTGGGTCCGAAACGTCCTGGCGGCCGGTGGCGGCAGCGTCCGCTGGGCCGGGGTGGACTACGACCTGGAGGCGATCCGCAGATCATCGACCAGGAGGCGGCGACGCCCGCGTTTCGCGCGGCCCGCTCCGGTACGCCCGTCAAGATGGTCGGGATCGACCAGTTCCTCCGGAGTTCGACGGGCGCGGCCCGCCTAGCGACCGTTCGCCAGGACCGCCGAGACGGAAGCACTGCCGGGCGGTACGAGATCCGGTGCCTGCGCGAAACACCGCGATTCCCGCTCCGTCGGGTGGCATACTGCCGCCGTGATCGGGCGGGCGACACGCGGCACGATCGGAGATGACGCGGCCGTCGCCCGGACCGTCCAAAGGAAGGGCTACGCATGCGTAATCCACCGATTCTGTCTCGGTCATCGGCTTCTTCGCCGCGCTCTCGCCGGCTTCAGCAACCTGTTCTTCGGCTTCCGGGTCCTCGGGTTCGACTGGTTCGGCATCCTCGGAGACCTGCCGAAGTACGAGTCGGTCGGGCTCTGGGGCTGGTGGGCGATCATCGTGGGTTTGGCCTGGCTGGCCGTCGCAGGCGGCCTCTGGGCGCTCCAGCCTTGGGCGCGGGCTTTCGCCATGATCGTCGCCGGGATCAGCCTGTTCGAGGCGGTCATCGCGTTCTTTCAGTACCCGGAACCGGGCGTCGGATTGGCGATGGGCCTGCTGCCGCTGGTGATCCTGTTCTACCTCAACAGCCGCGACGTCAAGGATGGCCTTCGGCGAGGCCGGGGCGTCCGACAGCAGCATCTGAGACGAGAAATGGCTCCGGCGGGGCCGGAGCCATTCGCTGTATGGACCGCCCGGCCTGTAGGAGCTGGCTCCGGCGGTCGGGGCAGGAGTGTCGCGGCCGTCAGACCGTCGCCAGACGCATTAAGAAGACCGGGGCCTCCGCGTGGAGACCCCGGTCCGTCGCTAGGGAGCGTGAGAGCTAGGCTTGACGTGGCCGCCTGGTGTGAGCCGGTGCGCCGTAGATGCCTGCCTCGTTGTCGGACTGGAGATCTGTGTTGTTCCGAACCGTGACCCGTGCCGGCTCATTCTGATAGAGCAGCAGGCCCGTGGCCTCGGTGCCCGTCGGCGTGTAGTCGAAGCCGCTGACGGTGTTGTTCTTCACGGTGGCGCTCGCGCCGCTCCTGATCACGATGCCGTTCTGGGCGATGTAGTCGATGTGGCCCTCGCCGGTGACGACGTTGTTCGCGACCGTCGCGGAGGTCTTGACGCTGGAGAGAGCGCTGGCATCGGCGGTCAGGCCGCTGACCTCGATCCCGTTCTTCTGGAAGTCGTAGACCTTGTTGCCGCTGATCGTGCCGCTCGCGCCGTTGATATAGAGGATGGCGCGGCCGTGCTGGCATGCCGTCGAACGGGTCGTCGCCGATGTCTGGTGGACCTTGCTGTTGGTCACGTTGACGGTGCACGCCGTTGACGACGACGCCGTAGTAGTCGAGCGCCGTGGATGTCAGCGTTGCTGACGCTGGTCGGGTTGTAAGACACCGATGTCGCAGCCGGTCGCGTCGAGCGGCGCCGGTGACGGTCCCGCCGATCTGGGCGGCGGTGAGGTCGATGCCGTCGCGGACGAACCCGGTCGGCGGTGCAGCGACGCCGCAAAGGTCGCCGCGGGGCACGGCACGCCACGGCCATCGTGGCGATGAGGGCCGATGCCGAAGCCAGGCTGGCGCAGTCGGCGCTTGGTGATGAAGGACACTGGAGTAACGCTCCTTCTCGCGGGTTCCTGCCGCGTTGATCTGAATTGCGCCCGCCATATGTCATCGGTATCGACTCGTCGGCGCTTCGATTTGGCGCATTGGGCGCTGCGACAATGGTCGGGTTGGGCGTCCGCCGACACATCACCTCGACCAAGCAGAACGCCGGGATCGCGGCGATCGCCGCATCCGCGCAATGCGCCGCGAAGCCCGGGCGATCGGCCTCAGCGATCAGCGCCGGAAGCGGCGGCGTTCGGGCGACTTTCGCCAGCCGATCGGGGCGCAGGCGCGGCAGCTGGTTCAAGCCTGGGAAGGCCCCGTCTTCCGGTCATGTCGGGATGGATGCACGAGGCCTCGGTTGGCGGCTCGGAGACGGACATCATCCGTCCGCAAGGTTCGCGACCGAGGGCTGCTCGGTCCGCAGATCCTTCGCGGTCGCCTGGTCGATGCCCGCGCGAACCGGGGCAGGTCGGTGATCGCGGCGGTACCGGCCGAGCTCGCTCGGTCATCTTGCCCAGGACCAGCTGACTCATCGCCGGCTCGTGCATCAGGCGGCGCAGCGCATCCGACGGGACCTGCATCAGGCTCGTCGGTTCGTCGGCGACGACGTTCGCCGTTCGCGGGCTGCCGGTCAGGGCGGCGATCTCCCCGAAATAGTCGCCGCGCGTCATCCGCGAGCACGCGGTACTGCCGCCGGCGAGCTTGGAGGCCGGCAACGGCCGAGCCCTCGAGGATGAAGTAGGCGGCATCGCTGGCCTCGTCGCGCCGGACGATCACGGTACCCGGTTCGGCCGCCGAAGACTCGCGAGCTCGATCAGGCGGTCGCGAACCTCGCGGCTCAATCCGCCGAGGATCGGCAGGGCGACCACGAGCCCCCTCGAAGTCGGCGAGCGTCGCCGGGCGACCCCCGGACAGGCCGGAGGCCGACGACGACGCGCGAAAGCAGCGCGACAGGCTGCGGCGCCAACCGGCCGCCTGAAGCCGGGCAGGCGGTTGACACCCCCGCCGTGATCACCCACGTCAGGCCGACCGCGAACGATGAGGATCTGAACGTCGATGACGTCGGCCAGGCCGGCCATCCATCCATTCCGGATCAGCCACATGACGTCTCGCGTGACGAAGACGACGCTTGCCGCCCGTCCGCGCATCTCCCGTGGCGCGTTCCGCTGGATGATCAGCTGCCTGGCGATGACGCTCGGCGCGTTCGAGAAACCACCCAGAAAGTTCAGGCGATCGCCAGCGCGAGGTTGTGGGTCAGGCGAACGCCATCGCGCTCAGGCCCATCCCGATCAGGCTGATCTGATACCACTGACCTTCGCGCAAAGCGCTCCCCGTAGCCGGCCAGCAGCGAGGCTGCCGAGTAACGAACCCGAACGAGGCGATGCCCTCGTTGAGCCCGTATTCGAGCGGGTCGCGCCGCAGTGCGCGATCGAAGAAGGGCAGCATGATCGAGTTGTTGAGCCCGATGGCGATCCCGGCCGGGATCAGCACGATCGATCAACGGATCGGATGATCGGCGTCGATCGCACGAATGCCAGGCCGGCGCCCAGGTTCCGGGCCACGGTCCGGACCGTGGTCACCCCTCGACGGCCAGTTTCGGGACCGCGACGAACGCGATACAGATCGCGCAGACCACGAAGGAGAAGGCGTCCGGGTAGAACGCCCACTCGAAGTGGCAGGCCGGCGGCGATCAGTCCGGCCGCCGCATACCCGACCGCCATCGACCCGAATTCGCTGATAGCCAGCAGGGCGTTCGCTGCGTCGAGCTCATCGTCCGGGGCGATGTCGGGAAGGATGCTCGCGTTCGCTGGGGCGTAGAGCTGGCCGACGGAGGCGATGAACGCGACCGCGACGAAGAGAGCCGCCACGCCGAAGTGGACGAGCAGGAAGGGGACGAATGCGATCCCGACGGCACGGATGAGGTCGCACGCGACGAGGATCTTCTTGCGATCGAGACGGTCGACGTAGACGCCGGCGATCAGCCGAACACCACGCTCGGGCCGGCCGCCGCGATCAGCATGAGGCCAACCGCCGCCGCGGACCCGGTCAAGCGGTACACAAGGATCGAGGCCGCAAGCTCGGCGAGCGCGGTTCCCATCGTCGATATGAGCTGCCCGAACCAGAGCAGCGTAGAAGTTGCGCCGCCGCAGGACAGCGAACGGCCCCGGCCGGGGACCGCGACCGCGGTGGTCATCGAGGCATCTCTATGCCCTCGCCGTACGGGTCGATGCTGCGTTTTCCACGCAGGGTACCCGCCGGGCTGGCTGGCCGTCGGGTCGCCGCACCCCCGGTGGCCAGGCCGCGTCCCGGGGCGCCATGTGGTGGTTGCTCCAGCCGAATCCTCCGTCCGCGAACCATATCCGCTCAGTGAACGGCGACGATGCGCGGTCGCCCGGGATCAGACGAGACCGAGCTGCGCCGAGACGAAGGCCAGGACGTCCGACTCGAGCCCGATCTGCTGCTCGAGTGACTGGCCGATGCCGTGGCCGCCGGCTTCCATCCGGAGCAGCACCGGCGCGTCCGACGACGTCGCAGCCTGCAGCCGGGCCGGTCATCTTCTTCGCGTGGTACGCGTGGACGCGCGGATCGAACTCGCCGGCGGTCAGCAGCACCGCCGGGTACGCCGTCCCGTCGACGACGTGGTGGTACGGCGAGTAGGCCAACATCGCCGCGAACAGGTCGGGGTCCCGCACCGTTCCGAACTCGGTGACGTTGTAGGTGCCGTTCGGATCGTTCTCCGCGTGGAGCATGTCGAGGACCGGCACGGCGGCAACGACGGCGCGCGCGACGTCGGGGTGTTGAGTCAGCACGGCGCCCATCAGCAGCCCGCCGTTCGACCCACCGATGATCGCGAGCCGGTCGACGGTGGTGACACGCCGGTCGAGACCAGATGCCGTGCGCAGGCCGCGAAGTCGTCGAAACAGTTCTGCTTGGCGTAGGAGCCGGCCCGCCTGATGCCAGGCGTCGCCGTACTCGCCGCCGCCCGCGGATGTTCGCCACGCCGAGGACGAAGCCCCGCTCGAGCCAGAGCAGGCGACTCGGCTCGAACCACGCCTTGTACGAGCAGGCCGTATCCGCCGTAGCCGGTCAACAGCGTGGGGGCCGGGCCGGCGTCGAGCGCACACCGCGGCGCGCGATCAGGCTGATAGGGACCCGCGTCCGTCCCTCGATGTCGCGAACGTCGCGCCGAACCTCGAGCCCCGACAGATCGAGGGGCGTCGAGGTGGTGAGCGCCGTGCGCCGCGGCGACGCGTCTTCGTCGACGGCGACCCACCACGCGCGCGGCTCCACGAACGTCTCGACCGGAGTACGCGATGCGATCGTCCCCGGCGTACACGATCGCATCGATCGCGCAGACGGGCGGGAGATCGACCGGCGGGAGCGGGGTCCCGTCCAACTCGTAGCCGCGGAGGCCGGAGACCCGCCGTCCATGTCGAGCACCCAGAGCCGGTCGTTCGTCGCGGCGAGGCCCTCGATCGCCAGCGTCGACTCAGGGACGATCTCGCGCCCGTCGGCGACCTGTCGGGGCACCATCGAGCGCGACCCGGAGGATCTGGCCATTCGGCGCATCCTTGCGCGAGAGGACGAAGAGTTCGTCGCGACCGAACACAGCGTCCACGGCGCGGTCCTCGATCGACGCGATCTTCCACCATGACCCGTCAATCCTGCGCGCGAACGAACACCTCCCATTCGCCGCCGTCGCCTCGTTGGACCCGGTCCATGACCCAGCGGCCGTCGGGCGAAGACGACAGCGACATTCTCTGCGATCCGTTCGTCGGCGAAGACGCCCGCCAGGTCACAGCGGTCCTCAGTTGTCCCGAGCTCGTGGAACCAGACCTCCTGGAAGAACACGAGGTCTTCCTGCGGTCGCTCGTCCGGCGCGGGGTAGCGCGTGTACCAGAATCCACCCGAGTCGCCACGCCATGCGATCGATCCGCCCATCATCGTGATCCGGGGATCGGACGTCGACGAGCGCGCGCGACGACACCTCGAACAGGTGCAGCGTCCCGTCCTCGGTACCGTGCGAGGACAGCGACACCGCGACCAAGCGTCCATCCGGCGACGGCACGAACCAGTCGATCGTCGTCGCGCCGCTCGCGTCGAGCTCGTTCGGATCGACGACGGCTCGCTCGGAGGATGAGTCCGCCAAGGTTGTCGAGCGCGACGAGGAATGGCTGCTGCTTGGGCGGCTGGTGCTTGAGCGCGAAGAACGTGGCGCCGCCCCGCGTGAGCGCGGCGTACGACGTCGAGGCAGCGCCGATGATCTCCTCCGCCCGACGCCGGATGTCCGCGTAGCCCTGAAGGCCGGGGAGGTACGAGGTCGTCCGCTCTTGCTGCGCCTTCGTCCACAGCTGCGTCTCCTCGGACGCGGCATCCTCGAGCCAGGTGTAGTCGTCGGTGACGTCGACGCCATGGTACGTCGTGGTCACGGGACGGCGGCGGGTCTCGATCGTCGTGAGCGCCGTCCATCGTCCCTCCTGCGGCGTCATGCGCGTGCCGAGCCACGGTACTCGGTCGGAGAGCAGCGCAAGGAGGAAGTGGCTCCGGCGGTAGGACTCGAACCTACGACCAAGCGGTTAACAGCCGCCCGCTCTACCACTGAGCTACGCCGGAGCGAGGGACGCTGGGGCCGGAGCGAGGTCCGGACCGCGGGCGTCGTGGGCGCCGGGACGGCGCCGCGCGACAGGATAGCACGAGGACCCCGCGCCGGCGGCCGGCTATGCCCGATCCGGCGGTCGGCCCCGGGTACCCGACTTTGAACCTTCGGTCGCCCGATCGTCAGGCCGGCGGGGCCACGAAGATGTGCGACGCGAGGCGCCGGATCTGGAAGGCCGCGAAGATCTGCATGAAGCCGAGGATGATGATCCAGATCCCGCCGATCACCGCGAGGGTGTAGGCCGAATCGATGGGGTACTGCAGGACGATGATCCCGGCGATGATGCCGAGGGACCCCGATGAAGAGCGCCCAGCCGCGACCCTGCTGCCGGCTGAACGCGGTGATGAACGTCAGGATGCCCTGGGCCACCCAGAACACGCCGATCACGAAGATCAGCACCTCGACCGACTGGAACGGCGAACGGAGCAAGCGCGAACCCGACGATGACCGACAGCACGCCGAGGACCGCCGTCAGGACGCGACTCCCGGCGTCGCCGTGCGAACTGAAGGCGCTGATCACGTAGAAGATGCCGCTCACGAAGAGATACGCCGCGAAGAAGATCGCGACGGTCACGACCGTCGCGCCCGGGTAGACGATCACCAGGACGCCAAGGACGATGCTGAGGATGCCGAGCAGGAGGACGAGCCCCCAGTGGTCGGCCATCTGCTTCAGATATCCGTGCGTTTGATCGCTGGCTGCGTCCATCGATTGCATCTCGCCGCACCTCTGTTGGGGGATCCGACGCCCGAAAGGATAGTCGTGCGCGAGTCGAAATGACAGATATGTGGCACATCGTTGCGCGCGGTGGCCCGCGAGGCCGCTGGCATACTTGGTGGCGTGACCGACCACCACTCACCCGTTATCGCCCCCGAGGCCCTCGCCCAACGGCTCGGTCGCCTCAGACCTGCGGATCATGGACGTCCGCTGGGTGCTGGGCGCCCCTGGACGCTGGTCGCGAGGCATACGCGAGCCGGGCACATCCCCGGCGCCGTGTTCGTGGACCTGGATACGGACCTCGCCGCGCCGACCGGACCCGGTCGCCATCCCCTCCCCGATCCGGCCGCCTTCCGACGACGGATGGAGCAGCTCGGGCGTGCGGACCGATGACGAGGTCGTGGCCTATGACGACGTCGGCGGCTCGGTCGCAGCGCGGCTGTGGTGGATGCTCGACGACCTCGGGCATCGGCGCGTCGGCCGTGCTCGACGGCGGGTACCCCGCGTGGGTGGCGGCCGGCCTTCCCATCACGACCGAGGTCCCCTCCCCGTCCCCGTCGGAGCCGAGGAGCCTCCGCCTCGGCGACGCCTGGACGAGGACGATCGATCGCGGACGCCGTCGCGGGTGCGCTCGGGACGATCGTGCTGCTCGATGCCCGAGCCGCCCCGCGCTACCGCGGCGAGGTCGAACCAGTCGATCCGATGCCCGGCCACATCCCGACCGCGATCAGCGCCCCGACGAGTGGCAACCTCGGTCCCGATGGGCGGCTGCTCGAGCGCCGCCGAAGCTCGCTGAGCGCTTCCGGTCGCTCGGCGCGGACGGGTCGGATGGCCCCGTGGTGAGCTCGTGCGGGAGCGGCGTGACGGCCTGCTTCACCAGCCTGGCCATGCGAGTGGCCGGCCTGCCGGACCCGATCCTGTACCCCGGTTCGTACAGCGACTGGACGCGATCCGGATTGCCCGTCGCGGTGGGTTCGGAGCCCGGCGATCCCGTGGCGTGATCGGAGGCTCGACTCGGCCGCAGGTCTTCCGGACGCTCGCCCTGCTTCTACCTGGTCACGAACTGCCAAGTACGGGTCCGGGTTGTCTCGGCGACGTGCCCAGCGGTCGCCACCCGGCCGGAGCGCGAGGCCGTGACGGCGGTCCTCGAGTCGCTCCCGGCGACCGTGGCAGCCTGGAGCGATGGGCTGGCCGCCCTCGAGCCGCTGGACGTGATCGAGGTCCGGCGGCCACTGGCGACGCCTGTCGTCGAGCGGCGGTGGCCGCTGGTGGGCCGGCCCGCGCGACTGTCGCCCGAGCTCGTCGAGCACGCGCCGGATGGCCGCTACGACTCCATCCTGGTCCTGTGGCCGTGCGCCCCGGACGTGGCCCAGTGCGGCTGGGGCTGCACGCATCGGGCCGACACCCGAGACCGGCAGGGCCGGGTTCACGTCGATCTCGACCGACCACTGGCCGACGCTCGCCACCGATCCCGGACCCGGCCCAGGGCTATGTCCACGAGTGGCTCCACCAGGTCGAGGCGGTCTACCGCGGGCTGGGGCTCGGCGAGGCCGAGCTGCCGGGCCTCGCACGAGGCCGGCTCGTTCACCTCGACCCGCGACCCGCTGGAGCCGCCGTTCGGTCGCTCCTACGCCGAATACCACGACGGCTCCGGCGCCCGCGCCGGAGCGCGGACCTGGGCACCCTGGTACCGCGACTGGATGACCGGGCGCCTGCGACCGATCGCTCCGATGGCGCTGACCGAGGCGCCGGCGCCCCGATCGGCCTCACCCCGGAACGCTGGGCGCTCCGCTCGCCGTAAGCCTGCGCCGCCTCTCAGACCGCCGGGCTGGGCCTCGTGACCCGGACGCGCGGCGCCCGCTGGCGCGGCCGGCTGACCACGGGTGGCGGCGCCGGTCGATAGGCGGCGATCGCCACCACGAGGTCCGCTGCCGATAGCGGGTAGCTGAAGTGGTAGCCCTGGCCGTAGGTGCAGCCGAGGGCCGCGCATGCTGGCGGCCTGCTGGGCGGTCTCGATCCCTCGGCGACCGTCGCCATGTGCATCGAGCTGCCCATCGCGACGATCGCCCGTGCCAGCGCCGGCGACTTCGGGTCGGCGTCGGCATCCTGGACGAACTCGCCGGCGATCTTGAGGATGTCGACCGGGAACTGGCGCAGGTGGCTGAGCGAGAAGTAGCCCGTCCCGAAGTCGTCGATGACGGTCCGGATCGCCGAGCTCGCGCAGCTCGACCGAGCGTGGCGATCGTCGCCGGGGTCGCCTGCAGCAGCGCCGTCTCGGTGATCTCGAGGACGAGGTTCGTCGGCTCGAGGCCGCCGTCTCGCGGACGGCATCGCGAACGCCGCTCGACGAAGCCGGGCTGCTGGACCTCGCGCGCCGAGACGTTGACGCCGAAGAACATCGTCGTCGGGGCCAGTCCTCGCGCAGCCAGCGTCCGGCCTGCGCGCACGTCTCGCGCAGGACCCACCGCCCGATCGACACGATCGTGCCGTTCTCCTCGGCGATCTCGATGAACCGGCCGGGCGCGATGAGCCCGCGTTCCGGATGCTGCCACCGGACCAGGGCCTCGACACCGGCGAGATCCCCGCTGGCCAGGTCGATGATCGGCTGGTAGACGAGCCGGAAGCTGGTCGAGCTCGACGCGCGCGCTTGAGCTCGACGCTCAGCTCGTTCCGCTCGCGGAGCGCGACGTGCATGCCGGGGTCGAAGACCGCGAACCCGCTCTTGCCGTTGGCCTTGGCCATGTACATCGCGACGTCGGCGTTGCGGACCAGGTCCTCGGCCCCGCCCATCGCGTCACGGGCGCTGGCGATCCCGATGCTCGAGGTGACGACGACCGGCCGATCGTTGATGACGGTACGGCGCCCGGAGGTCCCGGACGAAGTCGCTCGGCCATCGCCCGCGACCGAGCGAGGTCCGGTTCGTCCTCGGTCAGGATCGCGAACTCGTCGCCGCCCAGCCGGGCCACGAGGTCGGTCGACCGGACCAGGCTGGAGATGCGCTCGGTCACCGCGACCAGCAGCGCGTCGCCGGCCGCGTGGCCGAGCGTGTCGTTGACGACCTTGAAGTCGTCGAGGTCGATGAACAGGACGGCGGTGACTCGATCCGCTTCGTTGCTTCGACGGCGCCGTTTCGAGGACGCGCTCGAGGCTGAGCTGGAACATCCGCCGATTGGCCGCGCCGGTCAGCGCAGTCGCGCTCGGCCAGGTCCTGGACGTGTCGCAGCAGCACGGCGTTGCGAAGGTTGAGCGCGGCCATCGAAGCGAACCGGCTGACCATCGAGGCGCACCCGCCGCTCGACGCCGGGCAGCCGGCGCTTGCGAGCCGACTCGACGACGATCGCGCCGACCGGACGGCCGTCGGCGACCATCGGGGCGACGAGCACGTTCCGCGCGCCGGGCATGGCCGCGGTCAGGAACGGATCCAGTGCGGCATCGAGCCGCTTGACGGGCAGGACCTCGTGCCGATCCCAGGCTCGAGCGACGATGCAGTCCGGCTCGGCAGCCGTCGTCGGGACGTCTTCCGTCCCATGGGTCGCGAGGGCGATCATCCGGCCGTCCGATGCGCCCAGGACGATGCCCCGCTTGAACTCGAATCGGTCGACCGAGGCCGGCCAGCACGATCCGCGCCTGCTCGAGGGGTCGCTCACGTCGTCGAGTCGTCCACCGACGTCGACCATCGACTGGAGGTCGGCTCGGCGCTGGTCGCAGCTCGCGCTCGTTGAGCGCCGAGAAGACCGACGTGGCGATGGCGAACAGCCAGAACGACGTCACGTTGAGGACCGGCATCCGATCGAACTCGATCGCGCTGCCCGGCGTGACCTCGACCGGCGGGACGAGCCGCGCGGCCTGCGCGTAGAGGACGACGAACAGCAGCAGCGAATGCCACAGGGCGATCTTGAGGCCGGTCCGATACGAGGCCAGCAGCGACACCGCGACGAGGTCGAGGTAGACGAGGAAGCGGATCGGGCTCTGCGTGCCGCCGGTGCCCATACATCGCCCAGGCCAGGATAGAGGCCATCGATGAGCAGGGCAGGCTGCGTCAGGGAGCGCGTAGCCGAACCGCTCGGTCCGGCGGCGCAGGATCTCGAGGACGCGCCGAGACGCCAGGTAGCCGATCGACCCGACAAGGAGCGCGGTGAAGGTGATCCCGACCGTCTCCGGCCGCAAAGCCGCCCAGGCGATGACGATCGACATGCCATCGCGAAGCGCAGGACGAGCAGGTTGGCCCATCCGATCGCTGAGCGCCGTGTACTCGAGGCGATCGGTCGGGCCCTGCGGGCCAGGCGTGGTCACAGGCGTTCCTCTTCCTGGAATTCCAGGATGGAGTCCGCGCCCGTGCGAGCGAGGAGGCGCGCAGCTTCGGGTCGCGACGGTCGAGGTGTCGCTGGACCACCAGGAAGAGCAGGACGGCCAGCATCAGGATCAACGGGAAGCTGAACGTCGTCGCGACGGCGGCCGCCGCCGGCCGGCTTCACCAGGGCGGCCACGCGGATGGAGTGCCTCGTTGATCAGCGATCGTGGCGATCACGGCGGGGTCGAGGCCCAGCATCGGGACCACGGCGGCCGGCGGCGCCGAGTGACGGGTGATTGGCGGCGTCGGCTGGACCGCCTGATGTCTCACCCGAGACCGAGCCGACACCGGGGCTGCTCGGCGTGTCGGGCGGCGGCGGCTCGAGTGGGCCGGGGAGGACGACCGTCCCTGGACGTCGGGGACGCGGTCGGCTCAACCACCGTGCCCACGGCCGGGGCGCGGGTTGGGTCTGGCGTCGCCGAGGTCGGCCCCGTGGTCGGATCGGACGTGGGGTGGGGGTGGGGGTCGGGGTCGGGCGTCGGGGCGTGGTCGGGGCGTGGGTCGGCGTCGGGGGTGCGGCGTCGGCGTGGGGGTGGGCGTTGGCGTCGGCGTGGGGGTCGGCGTGGGGGTCGGCGTGGGCGTCGGCTCTGGCGTGGGCGTCGGGGTTGGAACGGGCGTCGGCGTCGGGTCGGGCGTGGGCGTCGGCGTTGGATCCGGGGTCGGCGTGGGTGTCGGAGTCGGCGTCGGAGTCGGAGTCGGGGTCGGATCCGGCGTTGGAGTCGGGGTCGGGTCGGTGTTGGCCCGCCGTCTTCGATGACGACCTCGACGACATCAACGTTGTCGTCCATCTCGGATCACCGACCGGCTCATCGCACAGCGTTGGCGGTCCCGGAGAACGCGCGCAGACCGAGTCGGTCCCCAGCGCTGCCGGCAAATAGGTGACGTCGCAGGTGCCCGCCGAACCGGTCAGTGCAATCGAGGTCGGGGTTTCCGCCCGGGCTGCCCGGGTTGTTGGGACTCGCCGCCGAGAAGTAGAAGCGCACGTGCGTGGACGTGCCGGTCAGCAGGTTGCCGTCCTGGTCGTAGACGTTGGCGGTGAGGGTGACCGTCGCGCCCGGTCCGTACGTCGCCGTCTCCGGCGACAGGTCCAGGTAGGTCGCAACCGGGTCGGCCGCGAGCACGCGTCGTACGCCGGCCCCGAACGGGAGCGCGGCGGCCGCGAGGAGCAGCAGGGTCAGCCAAACGGCCGCCATCGACTGCCGTCGGCGGCGGTGGCGCGCCAGAGAGTACGCGGTCATGAAGGTCGACGCCCCCGCGTTCGATTCTGTTTGGTCGAGCCCCAATGAACAGGCTCGGGATGAATGACCGAGTTGTACGCGTGCCGCCGGGTACTGGGGACATCGTGCATTGGTCCGGGTGCGGCCTATGTGCGAGCGTGCACCAACGTCGGCCGGCGCCGGCGAATCGGTCGAGTCCCAGTTGAGGGTGACCTATCGTGTAAGCGCGGACGCACCATTCGAGCGTGAATCTGGGTGCGGAAGGCACCTGGCGATAACCGGCGAGTGATCGACCCTGCTCATGATCCCGGCCATGGGACGCGCGGCGCGGCCACTCGATCGCGGCACGGAACGGGGTCGCCGCCTCCGGATCGCGATCTGGCGGAGAGATCCGAACCGCCCGAGTCAAGCGGGGGACGCACGATTTGCTGCGCGCCCGAGCACGGCCGGCTCCTGCTCGAGCGTGGTTGGCCTACTCGAGGTAGTCCTTGAGCTTGCGGCTGCGGGACGGGTGGCGCAGCTTGCGCAGCGCCTTGGCCTCGATCTGGCGGATCCGCTCGCGGGTGACGTTGAACTCCTTGCCGACCTCCTCGAGGGTCCGGGCACGCCCGTCCTCGAGGCCGAAGCGGAGCTGGAGCACGCGCCGCTCGCGACCGGTCAGCGAGTCGAGGACCGCCTCGACCTGCTCCTTGAGGAGCTGGTGCGACGCGGCCTCGGCCGGGGCCAGCGCGCCGCGGTCCTCGATGAAGTCACCGAGGTGGGAGTCCTCCTCCTCGCCGATCGGGGTCTCGAGCGAGACCGGCTCCTGCGAGACCTTGATGATCTCGCGGACCTTCTCGGGCGTGACCTGGACCTCCTGGCCCTTGGACATCGCCTCGGCGATCTCCTCGACCGTCGGCTCGCGGCCGAGCTCCTGGAGGAGCCCGCGCGAGACGCGGATGAGCCGGTTGATCGTCTCGACCATGTGGACCGGGATGCGGATCGTCCGCGCCTGGTCGGCGATGGCCCGGGTGATGGCCTGCCGGATCCACCACGTGGCGTACGTCGAGAACTTGAAGCCCTTCTCGTAGTCGAACTTCTCGACCGCCCGGATGAGCCCGATGTTGCCCTCCTGGATCAGGTCCAGGAACGACATCCCGCGGCCGATGTACTTCTTCGCGATCGACACGACCAGCCGCAGGTTGGCCGAGGTCAGCTGCTCGCGCGCGTCGCGGCCGATGACCACGATCGTCCCCTTGCGGTCGCGCAGCTTCGTGTTGAGCGGCACCTCCGGGTCGTAGCCCATCCGCTTGAGCAGGTCCGCGTCGTTGCCGGCGAGGATCCAGCGCTCGAGCGCCGGGAAGGCGACGTCGTCGCGGGTCCAGTCCCAGATCGCCCGCAGCCCGATGTTGTCGCGCGAGTCGAGGTCGCCGTTGTGGACGGCCAGGTACGCCCAATCGAGGAGCGCGCAGGAACGTCTCCGCCGACGAGCGTCTCGTTGTAGGCGTGGACGAGCTTCTTGGCCTCCTTGAGGCGCTCCTTCGTCCCGTCGGACTGGGCGTCGCGGCCGGCCTTCACGAGGTGGAAGTCCGGCGACGGCACGAGCAGCTCGATGGCGCCCTTGTCCGAGATCGCGCGGCGGACGAGGTCGTGCGCCTCCTCGCCGAACGGCAGGCGGTGCTGCGGCTTGGTCGTCCGCGTCTTGCGCTCGGTGTCGTGGAGGGTCCACTCGTGGAGCGAGACGATCCCCTTCCAGGGCGCCTCGACCATCTGCTCGCCGAGCTCGATGGCCTTGGCCAGGACGACCTCTTCCTCGGCGGTCAGCAGGGCGACCTTGCCGATCTCCTTGAGGTACATCCGGACCGGGTCGTCGATCCCGATCATGTCGGCCGAGATGGCCTCGAGGTCCTCGGCGGTCGGCTCCTCGACCTCCTTGGGGTCGAGCTTGGCCGGGGCGTCGGCAGGCAGCTTGGCGGCCGGATCGGTGGCGCCGTCATCGGTCACCACGACGATGCCGACGTCGGCACCGTCGGCGTCGGACGGCTCCGTTCCGAGGTCGAGATCGACGTCGTCGTCATCGTCATCGTCGTCGTCCGGCGACGGCGACACCGGCCTTGGCGCCGAGACGGGCGGAGGCCGGCCATCTTGGCTTCCTCGAGGTCGGCCTTGGCGCGGCGGGGGCGCGACAGGACGGCCTCTACGAGTTGCTTGTCTAGGGGATCGGCGGACATGGGTTACCTCCGGTGGCTGGCGAGAAGCCGGGTCTGGTCTCGGCGCCGGTCGAGTGACAGGCGCATTTCGTTGATCTGGCGTCGTTCGATTCATCAGCCGGGCGATCGCTTCGCGGTCGCCGGCCCGTTCGGCCTCCGATTGGGCGGCCTCGTTGTAGTCGCTGCGGTCGCGCAGCTGGTCGTCCTCGAGCTCGAGGAGCAGGCGGGTGACCTCGTAGTCGAGACGCGGGTCGTCCAGCCCGCGCGCATCCGGCCCCGCCTTGGCATATAACGCTCGGGCGAGCGCCGCCGTTTCGTCGTCGAGCGCGCAGCAGCAGGGCGGCGCCGTCGAACGGCGGCCTGGACGCCCTGGTCGTTCGGGGCCCGCTGAGCAGGACGATCGCCCGGAACAGCTCGCGGGCGACGGTGCTGGGCAGCTGGTCGGGCCCGAGCTCGTCGACGACGCGCAGCTGCTGGTCTGGCACGAGGAGGAGGAGCCGGAGCAGCTCTGACTCGACCGGCGTGATCGCGCGCAGGATGTCGTGGACCGGCAACGCGTCCGGCGAGGCCAGGACGGCGTCCGCGGTGATCCGCGACTCGCCGTTGGCGCCGTCGCCCGACCGGCCGTGTGCGATCGGGTTGCGCGCCGGCCGCTCGAGCACCTGGCGCAGGACGCGATCCTCGACGCCGACACGCGACGGACCTGGCCGAGCGCCTCGTCGCGACGAAGCGGATCGGTGATCTCGCGGATCGGCGCGGCATGACCGCCTCGACGAAGCCGATCCGGCCCGGACGACGTCTTGAGGTCGAACCGGTCGGCGTGGTGGTCGATCAGGTACTCGACGAGCGGCTTGGCCTTGGCGATGGCGGCCTCCCAGTCGGCCGGCGACTGCGCGCACGACCTCGTCGGGGTCCTTGCCGTCGGGCAGCCGGGCGACCCGGACGTCCTCGAGCTTGACCCCGGAGGTGTCGCGACTGGAGCTGCGCCGATCAGCCCGGCCAGGGCGGTCACCCCGAGCGTGCCCGCCTTCTCCCCGCCGGGTCCACGTCGTAGGCGAGGACGATCCGGCTGGCGTACCGGGTGAGCAGCGCGACCTGGCCCGGCGTCAGCGCCGTGCCGAGGCTGGCCACGACGTTGTCGAAGCCGGCCTGGTGCGCCATCAGGGCGTCGGTGTAGCCCTCGACGATGACCGCCTGGCCCGACTTGCGGATCGGGCCCTTGGCCTTGTCGATGAGGTACAGCGTCCGGCTCTTGTCGAACGAGCGGCGTCGCCGGGGAGTTGAGGTACTTCGGTCCGTCGCCCTCGAGCGAGGCGGCCGCCCAGCCCGACGGCGTGGCCGTTCTGGTCGCGGATCGGGAAGATGACGCGCGACCGGAACTCGGTCGTAGACGCCGCCGCGGCCGGACTGCCGCGGCGAGGCCAGACCCGACCTCGACGAGCTCGTCCGGACGGACGTCGCGCTTGGCGGCCAGCGTCCGGGTCAGCTGGTCCCAGCCGCCGGGCGCCCAGCCGAGCTGGTAGGTCTCGATCGTCTCGTCGGTGAAGCCGCGAGCGTGGAGGTACTCGAGGGCCGGCTTCGCCGGCGTTCGAGGCCGTCAGCACCGCGTGGTAGAAGGCGATCGCGCTGTCGAGGACGCTGCGCAGGCGCGCCTTGTGGGCGTCCTCGCGCTTGGTCCGCTCGTCGATCTCGACGCCGGCCGCGCCGGCCAGCGATCCGGAGGGCCTCCGGAAAGCGTCACGCCGTCGCGCTGCATCACGAAGCTGAAGATGTCGCCGCCCAGCCCGCAGCCGAAGCAGTGCCAGCTCTCGCGCTGCGGGGTGACGACGAACGACGGTGTCTTCTCGCCGTGGAACGGGCAGAGACCCTTGTAGGTGGTACCTGCCTTCTTCAGGCTGACCGATTCGCCGACGACGTCGACGACGGACAGCTTGTTCTTCACTTCGGCTGCAACACCGACCGCCAAACGGCGCCTCCTGGACCTGAACATGGCTGTGGGCCTGTCAAGTCTTGACAAGCCCGATTGGCCATATTATCGCGCCTCGAAACCCGTTTGTCAAACCCTTTTGTCAATACTGGCTGGGGTATCCGCGGAGTCGTCAGCGCAACTCTTCACGGCTCGGCCCAGTCGCCGGGTGGCCACGCCGCCCCGTCCGGCCAGGCGACGAGGCAGACCTTGCTGCCGGCGCTGATCGGCCAGGATCCAGGACCCCGGGGCTCTCGACTCGTCCACGATCCGGCCGCCGGCGGTCAGGGCGGCCGCGAGCCGAGCCTCGGCGTATTCGCGTGCGACCGACACATCCACGTGCATCGCATGCTTCAACGGCTTCGACTCGTCGAGGTCCTGCATCCAGACCGTCGAGCCGTGGCCGAGCGGGTCGACGGCGTTGTCGTCAGCCAACGGGTCGTAGCCAGCAGTCGCGCGCGCGCAGAACCCGACGTCGATCGCGTCGGGCTTGGCGGCGATCGCCCACGAGACCTCCTGGACCGCCGCGCGTTCGGCGGGCGCACCCTGCGCCCGAGCGACCTCGGAGATCGCCTGAGCGAGCTCGACGTGCCCGCGGCTCGAGCCGAAACACGCCGCGGGTCAGGCGGACGGTGAGCCGCGTGTCAGCGACCGTCAGCAGCGCCGGATCCGCCATCCCCGGGATGGCCGCGACCGCTAACAGCCAGGGCGGGCGGCTCTCGTCCATCGACCCGACGCGGAAGGCCGCCGTGGCCCCGCCGTGCAGCACGACCCAGTCGTCGACGCCCTCGGCGCCGAGAAATGCCATCCAGCCTGCTCGCTCATCCCAACCCTACCCAGCCATCAAATCGAGTCATCCAACCATTCACGCCTGGTGCGCCACAGAATGGTCGCATGCCGTTCGACCCGGGAAGCGTCATCCGGAAGGCTGGAACCGCGAGGTCGTACCGCCTGCTGGAAGGAGAGCTTCAGAGTTCGCCGTCGGGGATGGCCATGTTTACCCCTGATCGCTATCGTCATCCTCTCTCGGACGGCACGTACACCAACAGCGTCGTGTATGGGCCAGCGTGGCCGATTTGCCCGATACCACTCCGGATGGCCTCGTCGCAGCGGGCACATCGCCGAGCCGCCAGAAGCCTCCGTCCTCGATCGACCTGGCAAGCTCGGCTCGGGCGCTTTCCGAGAGGAGGGCCGGATCTGAAGCGAAGCGCGTCCGGTCACCGCTGCGCAAAGGTCCGTCTCGCTGCTGGCCATTCCACGAGCGGATCCGAGTATGGCCAGGACGCCCGCCGGCAGATCCGGCACTATCGCGAGGGTCCCCGTCCCGTCGGGATCCCATCAGCCCAGACTGGACCTCTGTGGCTGCCTCCCACGGTTGGATTCAACTGAGGCATGTTGGGTGGAGGTATCGGTGCGCCGGCCACGAATGTCTTCTCGAGAGGCGATCGGTTCGAGGATCCGAGTCGTGATCGCATCGGACGACGGCGCGCCCGTGATCGCCTCGATGATCTCATCCAACAGTGCGTCCTCGGTGTCGGCAGGCTCGTGCCTCGTTCCTGGTGCGAAGCGTGGTTGCTTGCCGGCGGCGATCGCCAGCGCATCGGCGTACACGCCAGAGCTCTCTGCGGATCGGACGCGACGGATCGCGCCAAGTCCTCGATCAGGGTCCCCAAAGGACGCGACTCCACTCGGCAACCATCCATCAGCTGGCGGACTGTGACGCCCCGTACGGCTGGCCAGGCATTGACATACCGGTCGATACGCGCGCGTCCAGCGCGGAGTCTGCCCTCGTCCACAGAGCTGAAGCGCAACAGCCACGAGGTAGAGTCGCCCTGACGCACCGAGCCGGACGATGCCCCGGTGAAACTGGCCGCCAGTTGCCGCCCAGATCCGTTCATCTTTAATGATCGACACAGCCGCACCGAAGGGCAGCGCCCCGGGCTGGCGCGCGCTGTCCAGCGCCCCACCAGGTCCACGAGCTCGGCACCAGGAAGGTCGGCTCTGACGCTTGGACTGGCGGTCGGCGATGATGAGGGCACAGGGACGACGACGTTCCGCAATGATCCGGCCGTGAATACGCCCACCAGTACCACGAGGAGGGCGATGATCGCAAGCTGGGTGACCGTCCGTCGACTGACGCCGCGGCCTGATCGCTGCCGGGGCGCGACAAGGATCGGTCGTTCTCGCGCCGGCAGGTCGAGCAACTCAGCAATCGCGGGCTGGTATGGAGGCGTCGGCCTTCGGACGCACCTGAAGCATCCGCTCGAGCTGCTGGTCACCGATCATTGCGGCACCTCTGAATGGCGATGCGCTTGCGGAGGGCCGCCAGCGCGAGGCACGTGCAGTGGCTGCGCGAGGCACTCGCCGGAGCTGCCGAGGACTGCGCCAATCTCGTCAAAGGCGAGATCCGCCTGATAGCGCAAGTAGATGACTGCCGCTGTCGCTGGGACAGCCGGTCGACCTCCACCCAGATGTCGGTGAGAGTCGACGCTCGAGACTGGTCGCCCGCGATTCGCCCGTCGATCCGATCGAGGAGGCCGAGGGCCCGCCGCCGGAGTCGATGCTCATCCATCGCGACCCGGTAGATCGTGCGGAACGCCCAATTGCGGGCTTTGGATGGTCGACCCAGGTGAGCTGCGCCCACAACCGAAGGAGCGTCTCCTGTACGGCGTCCTGGGCTTCCGCCGACGAGGCCCGAGCCGGAGCGCCAACCCGAAGAGCGCCTGGCCATCCGCCGCTCGGATCCACCAGCTAGCGCCTTGGTCTCACCATCGCGCAGCACCCGCCCGGCCCATCTTCCGTGGGGTTCCGGGCGGTGCTCGCGAGATCACGTTCCATGATGCTTATCACAGACGTCGGGGCCCACGGACGAACCCTCATCATGCCCTCATCGACGGCGGAGATCACCGATCGTTGGGCCGATCACGGCGCACCGACCGTAGTGCGGTGGCGCTCGATGGCGTCGTTGCTGTGGTCTTCGACTACGGCGCCGTTTCCGGGCAGGAGACGCTGGTGCTCGATGGCGTCGTTGCCGTGGTCCTCGACCGGGACGACGCCCGCCGCGGTCGACGTGCAAGCTGACACGCTCAAAGCCAGGATGATCGAGAGGTTCCGCGCCCATTCCGACCGCGCGGGATGACGAACGCATCGTTGGTTCCCTTCGGCTGTGCCCAGAACTGGGCCGGTGGGTCGCGACCACATCGAACGGATGACTTCCGCTCGTGCCCTAACTGAGACGGCGGTGGCGACTGCGAGAGCAGCTTAGGGTCCGCTGACCACGAGGAAATCGCCACGCCCCGGTGGAGCAGAGAGGCATACGGGCCGGAGTTGCCGATGGTGGCGAGTCGAGGTCGTGCCTTGGTGCTTCGCACAAGCCAACGGCTTTCGCGTTCATGCAATCCGCCGTCCGGTGCACAGGACCGAGACGAAAGGCTGAAGTCAGCGAACCGTTGACGCTGTCAGCCAGCCGCGGCCCCAGATCAGGATCTCGTACCCTCCTGGGTGACGGCAGTATCGCGCGCCGCCCATTGCAGAAGTGGCTCCAATGAGCCTAGTGCGGAGTTCTGTCCCGGCGAACTGCTCGTCGATCATCCCGCGATCGCGGTCGCTTGTACGAGGTCGCCCTCGCGGCCGGATATGAAGTTGTCGAGCCACGTCAGGAGGCGGTCCTGGCGACCAGGCAGCCCACGAGCCATCGGCCAGGATCGAGAACGTCTTGCCCACGGGCACCCGGAGATAGGCATCAGGTCTTCGCGGATGGAGACGAGATGGCGCAGGTGTCGAAAACGCAATCCTCGCTCGACAGCGGCTTCTGCCGGTTATCCGCCGTCAGCGACCAGCCGCTCCACCTGTCGGCCCCGCGTAGCGCGCCCCAAAGACCAATGAATGGCCCTCGGCTATGGCCGCCCAGCCAGACGGCCTTGAGTAGTCGGGCGGACGAACGGGGCGTCGGCCGTTTCGCAGGTCTCTCGCTGGATTGACTCGTAGCGCGATCCGATCAGATCTGTTGTCGAGGCTGGCTCCGGCGAGCCTGCCGGAGACCAGGGAAAGCGTGGCAATAATGGACGATACCGAACCAGAGAATGGCCCGATGCCGTACGACCTCGGCTCGCTTCATGACCGCACAGCGGGGCGTTTATGACGGCGCCCTCCGGGGCTCCGTAACGGTCGCAAGACCGGCCACTGGACTCTGGTTCATCTTCCGCAGCTCGCCAGGCTCGGGCGCAGCGAGATGTCGCGCTACTACGGGATCGCGTCGATCGAGGAGGCGCGCGCGTACCCTCGCCCACCCGCTGCTCGGAGGCGCGCCTGACCGAATGCGCCGGCGCCCTCTGGCGACCGACCGGGCAGAACGGCCACCGAGATCCTCGGCCTCGGTCGATGCCATGAAGGTCCGCTCGTCGCGCGGCGCTCTTTCCAGCGATGCAGCTGCCCGACGGGCCGGTCTTCGGCTGGGTCCTCGAGCGCTTCTACGGCGGCGTCGCCGACGACGCGACGATCGCGCTTCTGGGCTGAGTCGCCCGGGAGCACCGTACCGCCGCCACGCTCAGCCCGTGCCATTCGGCCCCGGCGGCGGAGGGGCGCGCGGCCCCCGATGGGGCGTCCCAGCCCCAGGCGCCCGCGAGGCCCCGACCCCGACGCTTCATTCATCGCAACAGATGAACAGAACCCAGATGAAGGTCACGGAAGGATAGGCTCATGAACGACGATTGAAGGTCCTCTGGCGTATTCCTCGCAGTCCTCGGGCTCGCGGTCTGCCGTGGGCGGCGCCTTTGCGTACTACAAGACGGACCAGGGCGCCAGGCGCTCAACGCGTTCAGCGCCGCGCAGAACGTCACGCTCACCTACAACCAGGACGGGCAGCTCGCCGACGCGAAGGGCGACGACCACGGAAGCCACGGCGGTCGTGGGTCTCCTGGCCAACGATTGGGGTTACGCGGTCGACAAGTCGGAACTCAACCCGAATGACCCGGTCGTCAACACGGCCAGCGAGTACATGTACCAGATGGCCACGATCACCTACCACACCGCTTCACGCGACGACGCACCGTCACGATCCCCGAGGACGTCGTGGTCAACGGTCAGGTCGTCACCAAGGCCGGCACGTACGACTTCCAGAACGACGGCAAGTATTGGACCGGCTTCGACCGGACCGATCCGATCCAGGGTGCGGCCCGTGGACAGATCTGGACCCCGACCGCGCCTCGCGCTCGTCGGCCAGCCTCGGCGTCGGCAGCGTGACCGCCTCGGCCGCTCAGCTGGGCCTCGGCATGGCGGCACTGCTCGCCAGCCTCGGTGCCTGTTCATCTTCACCGGCCTCGGCCTGGTCTGGGTGGCGAGCGGAGACCGTCAGGCGTCAAGGCTCCGGCTACTCCAGCCGGCCACCTCGATGGCCTAAAGACCCGAAGTCCAGGGTCCCCAGCCCTCGACAGCCAACTCGAACGGCGAGGGCTCACGAAGCCCTCGCCGTTCTGTGCGTCTCGCGAGGAGACGCGGCCCTCGCGTCTCCGAGGCTTGACCCGGCGCGACGCCCGGCGCGTCATGGTGAGCGGCATGGCCACATCGACCCGCGGCGCCTCGACACGAGGCGCGCCGCCAGCCCCGCCGCGCCGGCACCCTGTTCTTCATCCACGGCGCCGCCTCGACCTCCGAGGGCCTCGTCGACAACGTCAGCCGCATCGAGGACCAGATCCAGCGTCGCGGCTGGGACGTCAGGTCGTGGCACCGGAGTGGCGGCGACGGTCCGACCTTCGGCTCGGGAACTGGAAGCTAGGCCGTCTTATCGGCGCGGTCGGCCCAGCCCGCGCTGCCCCTGACGACCCTGCGGACCGGTGGCGATCTGGCGGCGGTCACGAAGCTTGTCACCAACTATTGCGAGAACCGGCGCGGAGTCGCTGATGGACACGCTCGGTGCCGATGCTCGCCGACGTGATCGGCTACCAGTCCATCGCGACTCGGATCCAGCGCGTCCTCAAGGCGGAGCTGACCAGTGCCGCCAGGACCCGCCGCGCGCCGACCCGTCTTGCCGGTCGCCCTGAGCCTCGGCGGGATCGCCCTGGTCGACCTGGCTGGCGAGCTGGCCGGAGGCGCCGGTCGACGCGCGCGTCATGGTCGGATCCCAGGCCCCGCTGCTGTACACGTTCAACGCGATCCCTCGATGCCACGTACGACGCAGGTACGACCCGCCCATCTCCCCGTCCCCCGTGCTGAACGTCTACGACACCCGCGACTTCCTGTCGTTCTCGGCGGAGCCACTGTTCCGGCGCACGGACGGCGTGGCGACGTGGTCGACCTGCAGGTCCGGTCTGGCAGGACTTCCCGAGGTCGCACGGCGCTGTACTGAGCCTCGAACCGGTGTGGGACGCGATCGCCACCGCGTTCACCGAAGCGCACCGAGCCGCTTCACCGTGCGCGAGGCCCGCGAGCTTGGCTTCGAGGCCCGTCGCAAGCCCGCCACCGACCCCGTGCGGTAGGCTGTTCAGCACGATCGGGCGGTGGCTCTTGATCCCGCCGTCGATGCCCCAGGAGATCAACGCCATGGGTGACAAGACGCCGAAGCGACCGCCGAAGCCGCAGAAGCCGAAGAAGCCCGCGACGGGCTGAGGGCGGCCGATCGCACGGCCGATCGAGCGGAGACTCAGCGACCGATGAGCCCCGCCCGCACGGCGCCGTGCCGCCTTCACCCCGACCCCCAGCCCCGGATCTGGATCCCGCGCACGACCCGGTCCCGCGAAGGCGGCCCGGCGGATCGAGGCGCTGGCCGAGGACGTCGCGGCCGAGCCCATCCACTGCACGGGCGGCGGCACAGTCCGGATCGGCACCGCGTCGTGGACGGACCCGACGATGACCGCGCGCAGGGTGTTCTACCCCGACGGCCGCGGACACCGCCGCGGAGAGCGCCTCGCCTTCTACGCCAGCCGGTTCCCCATCGTCAGAGGTCGACGCCACACTACTACGCCCTGCCCTCGCGGCGGACGGCCGAGCTGTGGGTCGAGCGAACGCCGCCCGACTTCACCTTCGACATCAAGGCGCACGCGCTGATGACCGGCCAGCCGACCGAGACGAAGCGGCTGCCCAAGGACCTTCGCGACGGCCCTGCCCGGAGGCGCTCGCCGCCAAGCCCCGGATCTACGCGCAAGGACCTGCCGCGACGACCTGCGCGACGAGGTCTGGACGTGGTTCGCGCGACGGCCTCGAGCCGCTCCGCGACGCCGGACCAGCTCGGCTCGATCCTGCTCCAGTACCCGCGCTGGTTCTTCACCAGCGTCCGAGAACCGCGACGACGATCGAGGCAGGCGATCGGACGGCTGCGCGACGCCGGGCTGATCCGGCGCCGTCGAGTTCCGGAGCGCCAGCTGGTTCAACGACAAGAACATCGAGCGGACGCTCAAGTTCAGCAATACAACTGAACGAAGTACAA
>ERZ1370068.2866-contig-1996_pt1 | contig 60627 bp, 76 predicted proteins | sample MGYA00561227_ERZ1370068 | MGnify/ENA primary metagenome ERZ1370068 (study PRJEB38410, sample SAMEA6850437) | metagenome | study: Metagenomic assessment of the ecological functions of the soil: analysis of the soil microbiota associated with the... | reverse complement strand
GTATTACTTCGTTCAGTTACGTATTGCTGGACGCCGGTGATCTCGCAGACGGCGGCGATCCTCGCCGGTCTCGCCGTTGCGCATCTCGTGTCAGGAAGCGGATCGAGCGCTCGCGGATCTCGAGCAGCCGTGCTTCTGATCCTCGACAATGTCGCCGGCCAGCAGTTCGCGCTTGTAGCTGATGTTCTGCTGCACCGCGGCCATGCCGCGGCCGGATCTGCGCAAATAGCTCGGCGTCAGTCCGATGCCGGCGAACAGATTCCAGTTCGCCTCGTCGAATTTGCCGACATACCACATGATGTTCATGTGGCCCGATATGATCGCATTGCCATGGATAGACCGTGCCGCGATAGGTCGCCTCCTCCATCGAACGCTCTCCCGCTTTGCCGATTGCTTGATACGGTAGCGTATCACACGCCTTGGCGGGTTAGCAATACGGTACCGTATCATCGGGAGACCATGAGCGATCCAGCGGCCAGCAATGACGGACGGCGAAGAGCGAGGTAGCTGGATCGAGGCCGGATTTGCCGGAACTGCGCGCGCGTCCGGCGTCGAGGGCGTGCGGGTCGAGGTGCTGGCCAAAAACCTCGGCGTCACCAAGGGCGGCTTCTACCGCCGCTTCCGCGACCGCGCGGCGCTGCTGGAGGCCATGCTGCAGAGCTGGAGCGCGGGGCGCATCGCCGCGATCGAGAAACAGACCAGCCTCGACGGCGCCACCGCGCGCGAGCGGCTGAAGGCGCTGATCGCGCTCTATTCCGGAGCGCATGAACACCGAAGGCATGGCGATCGAGCTGGCGATCCGGCAATGGGCGCGATCCGACGACATGGCCGCCGGCGCGGTCGCCGGCGTCGACGCCGCGCGGCTGAAGAATGTCGGGCAGCTCTATCGCGCGACCGGCCTGCAGGCCGAGGAAGCCGACGCGCAGGCGTTCCTGTTCTACTGCTTCATCTTCGGCCAGAGCCTGCTGTTTCTCGAACGCGGCCCGCGCAAGCGCCGCGCAGCTGGTGGCGAAGTCGGCCGAGAAACTGCTCGACGACGAGTGTAGGCGCGGCCGGCGAGTATCCGGCCGCGCCGGTTGTTTGGCGTCAGGCCGCGCCCTTCAGCTTCTTGGTGCATTCGCTGTAATAGCCGCCGCCCTTCTGGATCCACTTCAGGCCGCCATTGGCGTTGGTGGCCTTGTTGGCGTTGTACTGATCGACGCAGGTGTGCATGCCGCGCCTTGCCGGCGGTCTCCTTGGAATATTTCGGATCGACGGCGGTCGGATACACCGCAGGGCCGGCCGGCGCCGCGCGGGCTGCGGCAGGCGCGGCTTCCTTCTTGGCTTGCCTTCGGCGCGCCGGCCTGCGGCGGCGGCGCCGGTGCGGCAGCGGCGCGGCGGCGGGCGCCGGCGTGGCGTCCGCGCCGCATTGCGCCTTGCGGAAGTCGTTCCACTTCTGGCCGCCGAGCGTGCCGGCGGTCTTGGCGGCCTGGTATTTCGCGCTGCATTCCTGCGCGGTCAGGGCCTGCGCCGGCGACGTCGCCGCGAACGCGGCAAAACCCGACACCGCAATCGGCGCACAGTATTTTTGCTTGAATGGTCATCCTTGGTCTCCTTAGGGGCATGGCGATCTGAAGGCCGCCATCCTAGCGCAACCGACAGCTTGCGACAACGCGCAGCGCGATTCTGCGCGGTCAAAATATTGTGGCGGACCGACGGCGCAGCTGCCGATCATTCATCCGCGGTTCAGCATCGCGGCGCGACCGTTGCGCCCTTCTTCAATCCGAGGTGCCCCATGACGACAGATTTCTTCCCTTGCCACCGCGACCGCCGTTGCGCTTCCTGCTGCTGATGGGCACCGCGTTCGCGCAGACCGCCGGCCCCGCGCCACCGACGCGACGCGACAAGACCGAGACCGAGGCGCCGGCGGAAGAAGGCCGACAGAAACCGCGCACCGCAGCCTCGCTCGAATGCTCGAAGCAAGCCGACGCCAAGGGGCTGCACGGCAAGGAGCGCAAGAAATTCCGCTCGCGAATGCAAAGAAGGCCGCCGCGCACGAAAAGGCGCAAGTAACCGCTCTGCGCCTCCGCCTCTCGCTTGCGGGACGATGACACCGAAGCTGACAACGCATCCGCGCATTGCTGCAGTCGCGTTGGCGCATTTGTCCCGCATGTGCGGATTTGCCATAAGGCGGCGTGAGCCTGATCCCCGCATCGATGGCGCTCTGCCATTCCCAGCCGCGCCAAAATCCTCGACACGCTCGAGACGCTCGTCATCGGCGCCGCCGGCGGCCTGCTGTTTCTGTGGGCAGAACCTTCCGGGCGGGCTGATCTCCGGCGCGATGATCGCGGTCGGCATCGCCGCGCTGGCCGGACGGCCGCTCGCGCATGCCGCCGATCCTGACCCAGACCGTGCTGGTGCTGCTCGGGATTTCGCTGGGCTCGCTGGTGTCGCGGCAACTGATCCAGCACATGAGCGCCTATCCGCTGACCATCGGCGCTGCTGGCGCTCGCGACCTTCTGCTCGACCTTCGGCAGCAGCTTCTATCTGCAGCGCGTGCACGGCTGGGACCAGACCTCGGCGTTGCTGGCCGGCAGCCCCGGCGCGCTGTCGCAGATCACCATGCTCGCCGCCGAGAAGGGCGCCGACGTGCCGGCGATCGCCGTGGTGCAGACCATGCGCGTGATCATTCTGACCGCGGCGCTGCCGCTGGTGCTGGCGCTGACCGGAATGGCGCCGTCGGCGCCGCCGGCATCGCCGCGAGCGATCGCCTCGCCGCTCGAACTCGCCGGCGCTGATCGCGGCCTCGGTCGCGCGTCGCGCTGCTGCTGCGGCTGATGAAATTTCCGGCGAGCTGGATGTTCGGCGCGATGATCGCCTCGAGCGTGCTGCACGGCACCGGCTTGATCGAGGGCGGCCTGCCGCCCTGGGTGCGCGGCGTGGCGCTGGTCGGCATCGGCGCCCTGATCGGCACGCGGTTCGCGCGGATGACGGATCAAGACCCTGCTCAGCCACGTCAATGCCGGCGCTGGGCTCGTTTGCCGTCGCCATCATCATCTCCGCGATCTTCGTCGCGGTGATCGTGCTGACCACCCATGTGCGCGTTCGCCGACGTCGTCGTGGCGTTCGCGCCGGGCGCGATGGACGCCATGCTGGCGCTGGCGCTGACGCTGCACATCGACCCGATCTTCGTCGGCGCCCATCATCTGTCGCGCTTCGTGTTCGTCACCGATCACGACGCCCGGCATCGTCCATCTGTTCGGACGGCCGCAGGAGGATGTGGACGATTGGGTGGCCGTCATTGCGGGTTCGTAGGGTGGGCAAAGCGCAGCGTGCCCACCGTCCTTCGGCAGCGATCGCGGATAGATGGTGGGCACGCCGCTTGCGCGCACCCTGCGCACCCTACGAAGCTAGCGCCCGCTTCGCCGCCACGATGCCCCCACACGCGCCATCACTGCCATCAACAGCGAGATCAGCACGTTGTAGCCGGCGAGCGAGAGGCCGAGGAAGCGCCACTGCACCTCGTCGCAGCGGATCACTTTCACGGTGTCGAGCCGCTGCAGCAAGCGTGCCGGCGCTGCCGAGATTGCCGACCGGGCCGGTGCAATCGGTCGGGCCCTGCCAGAACTTCCATTCGACGCCGGCGTGATAGCCGCCGAGCCAGGCATTGGCCGAGCGCGGCGAGCAGGAGCACGGCAAGGCCGGCCAGCAGCACCGGCCGCGGCGCGCCGCGCGCGGCCGCGAACGCGACCAGCAGGCCGAGCGGGACCGCCAGATAATAGGCGTAGCGCTGCTCGAGGCAGAGCGGACAGGGGCCGGATATCCAGCACCAGCTGGAAGAACCAGGCGCCCGCCAGCGTCGCGGCGGCGATGACCGCGATCGCCAGCGCCGCCGATCAGCGCCGGATTGGCGGCAAGGCGCGCGCATGCGACGGATTTGCGGCGGCATCGATCGTCACGGGCATTCTCCATGGCCATGCTCAACAGCAGCGTCCTATCCCGCCGACAGCGGCACTGTCGAGGCGACGCCACATTCACATCCGCGCGGGTTGACCCGGAAGCGAACCGCCCGCTATATTCCGCCGGCTTCGCGACGGCGGCCCTCAGGCCGGCGTCCGAAGGCCCCTGTGGCGGAACTGGTAGACGCGCTCGACTCAAAATCGAGTTCCGCAAGGAGTGCTGGTTCGATTCCGGCCAGGGCACCACAGGCATCTTTTCCTGAAACAATTCCGCGCTATTCAAGAAAGAGCGGCCCTAAGGCGGGTGTCAGCTTTTTCGACCGAGTCTGACAGCGGCGAACGCCTTCTCCGGAAGCAACACATGCCCGACGTTCACAAGGCTCTGCGCGATGGCGACGGTTCATGCGCTGATTGATCTACATCAACAGCCACGTCCGACGTTTCGTCGTACGTTATCGCAACGCTGCGAGACACAAGCTGCATATTTCGCTCACTTTCGGTGGTGTCGCCAGCGACGGCCGCTCAACACGACCTTTGGCGTGCTGTCGCCAGTCGTCTTGCGCGAGCACGTTGTCGATGCGCTCTGTCTGCGAATTCTTCGGGAGGAACAGGATGGATGCGAAGAAGCCACGAAGCGATCCAGCGGGATCCCGACTACAAGGAGCTGGTGCGGCGCCGCTCGTCCCTCGGGTGGACGCTGTCGCTGATCATGCTGGTCATCTACTTCGGCTTCATCCTGCTGGTCGCCTATGCGCCAAAATTCCTCGGCATGCGGCTGGGGACGGGCGTGACGACCATCGGCATTCCAATCGGCCTCTTCGTCATTGTTTCGGCGTTCGTGCTCACGGGCATCTATGTCAGCAAGGCCAATTCCAAATACGACGCCCTGATCCGTCGAATCGTCGAGAGGTCGCGACCATGAAAAAACTCTCCTGCATGCTCGCGACAGCATTGTTTGCCAGCCTCCCCACGCTCGCGCTTGCGGCTGGAGCGATCGACGGCGGCACCAAGCAGGCGGTTAATTGGGTCGCGATCGGTATGTTCGTCGCCTTTGTCGCCTTTACCCTCGGCATCACATATTGGGCGGCAAAACAGACGGCATCGGCCGCGGATTTCTATTCTGCCGGCGGCGGCATCACCGGTTTCCAGAACGGCCTCGCGATCGCCGGCGACTACATGTCGGCGGCCTCTTTCCTCGGCATCTCGGGCCTGGTCTACACTTCCGGCTACGATGGCCTGATCTACTCGGTCGGCTGGCTCGTCGGCTGGCCAATCGTCACGTTCCTGATCGCCGAGCAGTTGCGCAATCTCGGCAAGTTCACGTTTGCCGACGTCACCTCGTTCCGGCTCGGGCAGACCGAGATCCGCATTCTGGCAGCTTGCGGCTCTCTGGTCACCGTCGCCTTCTACCTGATCGCGCAGATGGTCGGCGCTGGCAAGCTGATCCAGCTGCTGTTCGGTCTCGACTACTGGATGGCGGTCGTTCTGGTCGGCGGCCTGATGATGATCTACGTGACCTTCGGCGGCATGAAGGCGACGACCTGGGTGCAGATCATCAAGGCCGTGCTGTTGTTGATGGGCGCGACATTCATGGCCGGTGCGGTCTTGTACAAATATCGGCTTCAGCCCCGAAGCCCTGTTCGCCAGGGCGACCGAAGTGCATCCAAAGAAGGCCGCGATCATGGAGCCGCGGCAGCCTGATCTCCAATCCGCTATCGGCGATTTCGCTCGGCCTCGCCCTTATGTTCGGTACGGCCGGGCTGCCGCACATCCTGATGCGCTTCTTCACGGTGAAGGACGCGCAAGCCGCACGCAAGTCGGTCCTCTATGCGACCGGTTTCATCGGTTACTTCTACATCCTCACCTTCATCATCGGCTTCGGCGCGATCGTGCTTGTCTCGACCGATGCGGCGTTCCTCGATGGCGAGCATTCTCGAGAAGACCAAGAGCGGGATCGCGGCGATCACAGGGCGGCTCGAACATGGCGGCGATCCATCTGGCCAACGCGGTCGGCGGCAACTTATTCCTCGGCTTCATCTCGGCGGTGGCCTTCGCCACCATCCTCGCGGTCGTGTCGGGCCTGGCGCTGGCCGGCGCATCCTCGATCAGCCATGACATCTACGCCATGGTGATCAAGGACGGAAAGGCCAATGAGCAGGACGAAATCCGCGTCTCGAAGATCGCGACGCTGTTCCTCGGCGTGCTCGGCGATCATTCTGGGCATCATATTCGAGAACCAGAACGTTGCCTTCATGGTCGGACTTGCCTTCGCCATCGCGGCGTCATGCAACTTCCCGGTGCTGGCCATGTCGATCTTCTGGAAGGGACTGACCACGCGGGGAGCAATGATCGGCGGTTTCCTCGGTCTGATCAGCGCCGTCGTCGGCGTCATCCTGTCACCGGCCGTGTGGGAAGCAACGCTCGGCAACCCCAAGGGGTCGGCGCCGATCCCGCTCGATAATCCGGCACTGTTCTCGATCAGCCTCGCATTCGCCGGCATCTGGCTGTTCTCGGTTCTGGACCGCAGCGTGCGGGCCAAGGTCGACCGCGGCGGGTTCGACGCGCAATATGTGCGGTGCCAGACCGGCATCGGCGCATCCGGCGCCGTCACGCACTGAAACCGGGCTTCGAAGAACAGTCCATAGCCCGGCTCACGGCGAGCGATCAGGTCCGGTCGCGGCAGAGCCAACCTGACGTGCAGGCTAAGCCGTATCTGCCCGGTTGAATCACTTGGCTGGCGCTGTCTCAATTCCTGGCTGCGCCAGCGTCCGGTCCGGGAATGCCAGATGCCCAGCGCCTTCGATGCCACCAACCCGCCTTTCGACCGCCTGACATCGCAGGAGGTCGAGACCCTGCGTGCGGCACTGGATATCGCCTACTTTCGTCCCGGCGAAACCATCATCGCCCAGAATGCGCCCGCCAGCGCCCTGTTCGTGGTCATCAAGGGCACCGTCGAAGAGCGCGACGGCAGCGATCTGCTGGCGCTGCTCGGCCCCAAGGACAGCTTCGACAGCCGCGCCCTCGTCCACGGCAAAAGCGGCCACGCATTCGTGGCGCGTGAGGAGACGCTGTGCTACACGTGCCCCAAGGGCGTGACCCTCGGCCTGATCCAGAGCAATCCGCGGTTTGCCTCGTTCTTCTACCGCGAGATTTCTCACAAGCTGGATGAGCTCGCCCGCGACGAAGAGGAGCGGCGCTACGGCTCGCTGATGCGCGCGCGGGTCTCCGAGCTGTTTCTGCATCCCCCGGCATTCATCGACGCCAGCGATACCATCGAAGCCGCCGGCCACCTGATGCGCGAGATCGACAGCAACGCCCTGTTCGTTCGCGACGGCGAGCGCATCGGCATCATCACCGGCATGAACCTGTCCAAGGCCGTGGTGCTGCGACGCCAGCCGATCGAAACGCCGGTGCGCGAGTTCGCGCATTTCGACGTCGTGACGCTGCGGCCGGATGACTTCGTATCAGTCGGCTCTCGTGCTGATGACCAAACGCAACAAGCGCCGCGTCGCGGTGCATGACGGCGAGCGCTATGTCGGCATCCTCGAGGATATCGACCTGCTGGGTTTCCTCGCCGGCAGCGCCCAGGTCGTCGCCGGTCGCATCGATCGCGCCTCGAGCAAGGATGACCTGGCGATTGCCGCGCGAGAAACCGCGGCGCAGGTGCGCACCCTGCGCCGCCAGGGCGTCAAGGTCGAGGTGATCGGCGAGGTCGTCTCCGACCTCAATGGGCGCCTGTTCTCCCGGCTGTTCGAGATGGTCGCACCCGACGAGATCCGTGCCGGCGGCTGCCTCGTCGTCATGGGCAGCGAAGGCCGCGGCGAGCAGACCGTGCGCACCGATCAGGACAACGGGCTGATCCTGGCCGGCCCCGTCGACAAGGCGGCGCTGGATGCGTTCCGGACCGATTTTTCCGGTGCGCTGGCGCGACTTCGGCTTTCCGCCCTGCCCCGGCAACGTGATGGTGCGCAATCCGGTCTGGTCAAAGCCGCTCTCCGACTATCTCGCGGATTTCCGCCGCTGGGTGGCGTTGCCTGACGAAGCCGCCCACATGAACGTGGCAATCTTCTACGATGCGCGCGCCGTCGCCGGCGACGCGCGGCTGCTGACCAACGGCCAAGGCAGCGTTGATCGATCTGATCCGCGGCGAGCAGGCTTATCTGGCTCATTTCGCGCGTGCTGTGGACGCCTTCGCGACACCGATCGGGCTGTTCAACAACCTGGTCACGTCCGAGGGCAAGGGCGATGCGCTGGACCTCAAGAAGGGTGGTATCTTTCCGATCGTTCACGGCATCCGCAGTCTCGCGATCGAGCATGGCTTGCTGGAAACTGCGACCGACAAGCGCATCGCGCGACTGTGCGACATCGGCGTCCTGCAAGCCGACTTCGCCCGCGAGTTGAGCCAGACCTTTCGCTTCCTGCTGACGCTCAGGCTCGACGGGCAACTGGCTGCATCGGCCGGCACCTCAGGAACGCTGGTGCGGCCGTCATCGCTTTCGAGCATGGAACGCGATCTGTTGCGCGACGCCTTTCAGGTGGTCAAACAGTTTCGCGGGCTCATTCGCCACCACTTCAATCTCGGCATGTTCTGACGTGATCCCCCGCGCGATCAAACGCCTTTTCCATCAAGCCTCGATCGGCGATCAGTCGTACCGGTTCATGTTCAAGCCGGGACCCGCAGACGAGGTTGTCGCGATCGATTGCGAGACGACGGGCCTCAATGTGCGCACCGACGACATCATCACCATTGCCGCGATCAAAATCCGAGGCAACCGGATCCTGACCAGTGAGCGTTTCGAGGCGGTCGTTCGCCCCGATGCCGGCATGCGGGCCGAGGGGATCAAGGTGCATCGCCTGCGTCAGGCCGATGTTGCACAGAGCCCGTTTATCAGGAAGGTGCTGCCGAGGTTTGCTTCATTTCATCGGCGGGCGTCCGCTGGTCGGATATTACGTCGATTTCGATATCGCCATGCTCGACAAGTACGTCCTCCCCTACATCGAGATCGAGCTGCCCAACCGGCGCATCGAGGTTTCCAAGCTCTACTACGAGCGCAAGTATGGTGACGCGCCGGCCAATACGGTCGTCGATCTCTCGTTCGCGGCGATGCTCAAGGATCTCGGCATCCCGCCGCTCGCCCAGCACGACGCCTTCAACGACGCTCTGGTGACTGGCGATGATGGCATGTCGCCCCACTGCGTGACCTGAAAGAGCAAAGTATACGCCATCGCGCCCGCTCGCGCCGTTACGCTGATCCGACCATGAGCCTTGTAAACGCTTTCTCGTTGCGGTATTCGTCCTATGCATTATGCCCTCGCGCGCGTCATCCGACGTGACCGCGAAGCCGACCTGCGAAGCGTCGCGTGACATCGCTCCGCTGTGCCCGCGAGCGCCGGGCTGCTACGCACCAGGCCGCCAGCAAGCCCGCCCCTCGCCGCTCCCGGTACCAGCTCGCGCAGAGCTGCCACAGATCGAGTGTCCCAGCCCGAGAAGTGCGCGGTCAGCTTGCCGCCGACGCGCTGCGACCCGGGTCCGGGAGATGATGGGCTGGATGTAATTGTCCGACACGACGAGGTCGTTGAGCTTGATGAACAGCGCCGCGCGCTTCACCGCGTCGAGCTCCTGGTCGACCTGCTTGTAGATCTCGTCGTATTCCTTGGCTTTGCCAGCGCGAGACATTGCGCCCCTGCCACTTGTTGTCCTTGTTCGCCACCTGCCACGACACATACTGGTTCATGAAGAACTGCGGATCGGCCTGCGGCATGGTGGTGTTGTACATCTGCGCGTCGCAATAGAAATGCGGGTAGGTGTCGGGATTGGCGGCGTCGGAGGAGAAGAACACCGATCCCACCACCGACTTCAGTTCGACGTCGATGCCTGCTTTCTGGCACGCCTGCTTGACGATGGACTGGGTCTTCTGCCTGGGCGCATTGATCGAGGTCTGGAACACGAACTTGAGCGGCTTGCCGTCCCTGGCGCGAATGCCGTCGCCGCCTTTTTTCCACCCCGCGGCCTCGAGGATCTGGTTGGCCTTCTCGATGTTGAATTCGAATTTGGTGTTTTTCGACCGGAAGCGTGGTGGGTTGTTGAGAAAGTTCGCGGTGGCGAGCGCCGTGCGGCCATAGATGAATTTCTCGATCGACGCGCGATCGATCAGGAGATTGATGGCCTGGCGCACGGCCGGATCGCTGAACAGCGGATGTTTGGTCTTGATGCTGGCGCGCTCGCCGTCGACCTCGACCGCAGGATCGGTCGAGATTGAGCTGGCATGAATTCGACGTTGCCTGACGGCGTGATGTTGATCTTGCCCTCTTCCGAGGGCTTCCATCTTCAGCAGGATCTCGTCTTCGACCTGCATGTTCCAGGCATAATCATACTCGCCGCTCTGCAGCACCGCGCGCGCCGCCGACACCGCGTCGCCGCCGCCCTTGACCTCCACCTCATCGAAATGCGGCCGGTTGGCGACGTGGTAGTTGGGATTGATTTTGGCGCGGAGCATGTCGCCCGGCTTGAAATCGACGAACATATAGGGCGCCGGTGCCGACCGGCTTCAGATTGTGCGGCGCCTCGCGCGACTTGCCGCCGACGTAATCCTTGAACAGGTGTTTTGGGATGATCACGCCGTAGTTGCCGACCAAGGCATCGGCCCAGAATGGCGTCGGCTTGGCAAAGATGACGCGGACGGTGAAGTCGTCGATCTTCTCGACCGTGATGTCCTTGTAGCTGGCGATCGAGACCGCCGCGGTCTCCGGCGTTCTGGCATATTCCCAGTTGAAGACGACATCGTCGGCCGTGAACGGCATGCCGTCATGCCATTTGACGCCGCGCTTCAGCTTCCAGATCACCGAGCGGCCGTCTTCGGCCAATCCATCATTCTCCTTGCTCGGAATCTCGGCAGCGAGGATCGGCACCAGATTGCCGTCGTTATCCCATCCCGCCAGCGGCTCGTAAAGATCCGGGAGCCTTCCTGGTCCTTGGTGCCGACGGCGAAATGCGGATTGAGCAGGGTCACGGCCTGCCAATACATCAGTTTCAAGCACGCCGCCGCCGCCGGCCTTGGTCGGCTTGTAGGAAGCGCGGTCGCAGCCATCGCGACCCCGGACTGGCTCAGCATCATCCCGGCGATCGGCGCCGAAAGGCCTGCGGCGATCATTCGCTGGACAAAGGCCCGCCGCGACAACTGGCCGGTCTTGACGTCTGCAATCAGGTTTCGAAGTTCCCGTTCTTTCCATGGGGTCTGCTCCTCAACTGGTGCTGAATGCCGTCGTCGCGCTCGATCAGGAAATGGATCAGGTCAGCGCGAACCTGTCAAAGCAGGGATCCGGGCCATCCGGTCATGCCAGCTCAACTGAGACAAGGTGACGCGGCGTCGCCGGCGGCAATGACGGTGCATGTGCACATAATTCCGCGGCAGCTCGCGGCACGCTTTTGAGTCGGCACCAGCCGCCGACATCCGTCCGCGTGCGCTGCCGCTGTCGCTCGCCTTGAGCTCAGCCTGCTGGCGCGACGACTGCCTCTCCCGCCAATCGCACGGTCCAGAGCGTCGATCAGCGTCTGAATCTCGATGAACTTGTTGCGGGCCCGTTCGGCCTTGTCGCGGTCAAAGGGAGCGGCCAGCACCTTCGCATGCGTGTCGCGGTCCTCGATCATGCGCTCACGGGCTTTCTTCAGCGTTTCAAGTCGCTCGCTCATTTTGGTTTCTTTCAACGGAGGGGATCGGCGCCACGCTGTCGGCGCGAAGCCTCATGCGTATACCGGTCCAGCCACCGGCGCCATCGATCAGATGGCGCCGTCGCCCATCGAGCACGTAAGAAGCCTGCAGTGCGCGTGGGCTTCTCACCCTGCTAGCCTCTCGCCAACGATAACCGCGGGTGCCGAAGTTGAAGGTTGGTCGCCGAATTCGATCAGCCGCCACCGTTGAAGCGCAGACGCCTGGGAACTCGCCTGAGCCTACGGTAGTACTACGGGTCGAGAAAACACCGGCTCTGCCGCAGTTCATCCGCGAAATGTCCACATCCGGCTTCTATCCGACCGGCCTTCTCAACATGGATGGAAGTTGATGCGATATCTTTTCGCCGCCGTGATTGCTGTGTTCGTGGTCACGGTGGATTTTGAAAGTTCCGACATCAGGTCGAGTATGGACGGAACCATCTTTCGTCGTCGCCGAAGCGCAATCGGAACCCGCCACCACATCGAATTCCCACACTGGAACTGCGACCGCGTCGGTTGAGTATTCGCCGGCGCTGGACGCAACAAATGTCGTCGCCGCACGCACGAGACGGCAACGGCAGCCGACGCGCGCTGCTCATGCAGCCGCCTCGATCTACGACGAGTCCTCGTCAGCGGACTTGATCTGCGAAGCGGTCAAGGACTGCCGCTGAGGAAAACGATATCCCGATCGGATTCCTCGTGCGCCTGCTGTGGCAGGAAAGCAGGTTTCGCGCTGAGGAGATCAGCTCGGCAGGCGCGCAGGGCATTGCGCAATTCATGCCGCAAACGGCGGTCGAAATGGGCTTGCGGGACCCGTTCGATCCGCTGCAGGCGATCCCTGCGTCGGCAAAATTTCTTCGCAAGCTTCACAATCAGTTCGGAAATCTTGGGCTTGCGGCGGCGGCCGTACAATGCGGGCGGCGGCAGGATCGAGAAGTGGCTTTCGCGACGCAGCTCGTTGCCTGAAGGAAACGCGCGCTTACGTCAAGATCATCACCGGCCACAAGGCCGAGGCGTGGACCGACGAAGAGAATACCGTCTACATGCCGACCGACCTGCCACAGAAAGCGCCATGCGAGGGCGTCGGCGGCCTGTGCGCGGCAAGACCAGATCGCCGCGGTCAATGTCGACCTGACGCCTTCCGCCAGCGCGCTGTTGCGCAAGGCGGAGATTGAAGAGGCCGAGGACAGGAAGAACGCGGCCGCGAAAAAACTGCGCGTGGCCGCAAGTTCGGCGGCCGGACGTGGCGGCGTGGCGGCGCGAAAGACAAATGCCCGCGCTGCTGCTGCTGGCAGGAAAGGGATCGGCGCGCAAGCCGGGAAACAAGCCGTCACGCGTCTCGCGTCAGTATTCTTCCAACACGTTGGTCGCACGAAGTAATCGAGGGCGGCACGGGAATTATAGCTATCGATCTATCGCCAAACAAAAGAGTCCCGCGTTGCTCGCGGGCTTCCTTGCCTCGTCAGACTGTCCTGCTACCAGCCGCGATAGCCGCCGCTGCCGAAGCTGAAGGTGACGCCGGGGCCGCCGCCATAGTAGCGGACCGCCGTAATAGCCGTACGAGCGCGGCGCGTAGTAGCCATAGCTGTTGTGGTACGGCCGGTAGTGGATGGTGGCCCCAGTGGCGATGGTGGTGATGATAGCCGCGCCAATGACCATGGCGGTGGCGCGAACTGATGTCAGTCGAGGATTGCGTGATAGTCCGCGATTGCGTCGCATCGTCGAAGATCTCGCCTTCGCCGAATTGTCAGCGGCGTAGCCGCGAACTTCCATCAGCGCCGCCGTACCGACGGCCAAAATGATTGCTAGCCTTCTTCAATATCGACCAGTTTACGTGTAGACGCTAATCGCTGGGCTGGCGTCACGTTCCGAGCGGTGACGATTGAAGCTCCGCTCTGCTGCTTTAACAGCAATGTTCGCGAGCATGAAGGCGGCGTGCCACCGCAGGGCCCGGCACACAAATATCGAAAACAACCCGCAGCAGAGTAGAACGGACCGGGCTCGCGGACTCAGGCCGCTTGCGTCCGTGGCACGAGAGGTCCGTCGCCACGGCTAAGCCTGATCCCATCCCTGGGCCCTATTGCACTGGACCGATCGTAGTCGGCGATCGTCATCCCCCGCCACGCCACTCACCTGCAGCACGGACCGGGCTCTGCATCGAGATCGAGCCGCACGCTCTTGCGCACGCCCGGGCAATCGCTGCGGCCGGTGCTGCCGACGGAGCGGGCGTAGCGGCCGTTCTGGATCACGTCGATCCAGGCATCGTCGGACAACAGTGATCTGGTAGATGCCGGGCTTTGCCAGCGCGGGCAATCGCACCATGCCGCCATGCCACTGCTCGGTTTGCGGCTTGCGCTCCGGCGGCATTTCGAAGGAGGCTAGCGCCCCCGCTGCAGGCGGATGACCAGCGCGCCTCGCCAGGCAGCGCCGCCAGCGTCTCGCCCGCCGCAACCGTCGTCTTGTCGGGCGCCGCAAACGCTGCGCGTTCGCGCGCGAGCGACCATGCGAATTTTTCGCAGCCGTCGTCGGCGGCCTTGGCCGGTCCGAGCAAGGCGAGCAGCGGCGATGGCGGCGAGACCTGAACGAAACATCAACATCTCCCTATTGCGGCAGAGCCGGCGCGGCAAAGCCGTGCTTTGCGAGCGTGCGCTGGCCTTCCGCCGACAGAATGAACAGTGCGAACCTGTACGCCGGTGCGCGACGCGCCGTTCATCACGGTCAGGCCGTAGTCGGCGCCGACCGCGAGCGCGTCGGGCAATGCGACGATCTGCTGCGCTGGATTCTCTCGCTGCGCGGCGAGCGCATTGGTGCAATAGGTCAGGAAGATATCGGCGGCGCCTTGCGCGATGAGCTCGCCATAGACCGAGCGACCCTGCGGCGCGGGCGGGCTCGCGGGCCCGCCGGTGAGCTGCAGCGCTTTCTTCTCCAGCGTGGCTGAGGCGCCGGGCTTGAGCTTCTCGGCTTTGCGAAACACCTCCCAGGCGTAATCGCCGGACGGATCGGCCTTCGGCGTCGAGGTGCCGAGCTTGACCTGCGGATCGAGCATACGGTCCAGCAGCGAGGCCGGCGTGACCTCGAGGCCGGGCCGCGCCAGCGCGCACAGCCGGTTGCGCGCGAACAGCACCACAGGCCCGCTGCGCTTCTCTGCGCCAGCGCCTGCGGGTGCTCCATGTTGGCGGAGGCGAACACTTCTGCTTTTGCGCCAGCGGCGATCTCGTCCTTCAACAGACCGGACGCGCCGAACTTCGCCTGCACCTTGCCGAGGCCTGCGGCTTCGAAATCCTTTGCCACCTCGGTCAGCGCGCGCGCGCAGGCTGCCGGCGGCGTGGAGCAGACACCGTTTCCTCTGCCATCGCTGGCGCCGTCATGATCGCGAGAACCGCGAGAGTTGCAGAAAGCCGTGCGGCCATCACGCGCCGGGATCGTTGGCGTTGGGATAGAACAGCTGCTCGCCGTTGATCTTGTAGTCGGCGATCGCCTTCTGGCCCTCCGACGACACCAGCCAGTCGATGAACTGCTGGCCGAGATCCTTCTTCACGCTCGGATGCTTCTCCGGGTTCACCAGCATGACGCCGTACTGGTTGAACAGCCGCTTGTCGCCTTCGACCGCGATGACGAGGTCGCCGCGGTTCTTGAACGACAGCCAGGTGCCGCGATCGGCGAGCACATAGGCGTTGGAGGCCGACGCGGTGTTGAGCGCGGCGCCCATGCCCTGCCCGATCTCCTTGTACCAGGGGCCCTTGTCCTGCGGCGATGTCGATGCCGGCGACCTTCCAGAGGTTGAGCTCGGCCTGATGCGTGCCGGACTTGTCGCCGCGCGAGATGAAGTCGGCGCCCTTGGCCTTGATCGCCGTCGAGCGCGGCGACGATGTCCTTCGATCCCTTGATGCCGGCCGGATCGCTCTTCGGGCCGATCAGGACGAAGTCGTTGTACATCACCGGGATAGCGCTTGACGCCAAAGCCTTCGGCCAGGAACTTTTCCTCCGCAGGCTTGGCGTGGACGAACACGACGTCGGCATCGCCGCGGCGCGCGGTATCGAGCGCCTGGCCGGTGCCCTGCGCCACCACCTTCACGTCGATTCCGGTCTTGGCCTTGAACAGCGGCAGGATGTGGCCGAACAGGCCGGATCCTGCGTCGAGGTGGTCGAGGCCACCACGATCGATTTTTCCTGCGCAGCACGGCGATGGCGCAGCGGTGAATGCGAGGCTGGCGGCGGCTGCAATCAGCAGGCGGCGGCGAGCATGGCAGTCTGCATGATCTTTCGCTCCCATTTCCGATCAGACAAGCAGCTCGCCGGCGAGGAACGTCCTGCGCCTCGGCGGTTTGCGGCGCGTCGAAGAACGACGCTGCGGCGCCGGTTTCCACGACGCGGCCGCGGTGGAGCATGACGATGTCGCCGGCGAGCCGCCGCGCTTCGCCGAGATCGTGGGTCGCCATCACGACCTTGATGCTGCGCTGGCTGACGGCGCGGATGATGTCCTCCACCGCCTTGGTGGCGGTGGGATCGAGGCTCGCGGTCGGCTCGTCCAGGAACAGCACCGCCGGATCGCGCGCGAGCGCCCGCGCCAGCGCCAGCCGCTGCTGCTCGCCGCCGGACAACCGGCGCGCGGCGCGATCGGCGAGGCTGTCCGAGGCCGACCAGTTCGAGCAGTTCGCCGGTGCGGCGCGCCTGTTCCGCGCGCGGGATGCCGGCCGCACGCAGCGCGAAGCGGATATTGGCGCCGGCGCTGCGCCGGAGCATCGCCGGGCGCTGAAACACGATCGCGCGCCGTGAGCGGCGGGACATTTTCCCGGCCGCCCCAGGTGATGCGCCCGCGCGAGGCGCCAGCGAGCCCCATCGCCGCGCGCAGCAGCGTGGTCTTTCCCGAGCCGTTCGGGCCGATCAGCACCGTCGGCGCGCCCGGCGCAAGGCTGAGCGCGATGTTGTCGAGGATCGTGACGGCGCCTGCCGTCACGCGTGACGCCATCGAACACGATCGGCAGTTCGCGCGAAGGCGCGCGCATGGTCATCCCGCCAGTCGCTCGCCGGCGCGGCGTGCGGTCCAGGCCAGCGCGTTGACGGCGATCACGATCGCGATCAGCACGATGCCGAGGCCGACCGCGAGCGGCAGGTCGCCCTTGGAGGTTTCCAGCGCGATCGCCGTCGTCATCGTGCGGGTAAAACCGTCGATATTGCCGCCGACGATGATGATGGCGCCGACCTCCGCCGCCGCGCGGCCGAAGCCGGCCAGCAGCGCGCGTGACCAGGCTGAAGCGCGCGTCCCAGATCAGCGTCGCGACGCGGCCGAGCGGGCCGAGATTCATCGCGGTGAGTTCGTCGCGGTATTCGAGCCACAGATCCTCGATGGTCTGGCGCGTCAGCGCGGCGATGATCGGCGCGACCAGCACGGTCTGCGCGATGATCATGGCCTGCGGCGTGAACAGCAGGCCGAACGAACCCGAGCGGCCCCGAGCGCGACAGCGCGAGATAGACCGCCAAGGCCGACGACGACCGGCGGCAGGCCCATCAGCGCGTTGAGCACGACGATGACGCCCTGGCGGCCGGGAAATCTCGTGAGCGCGATCCAGGCGCCAAGGGCACGCCGATCAGCGCGGCCAGCACCACCGCGGACAGGCTCACGATCGAGCGACAGCCGCACGATGGCGAACGAGCGCGGGATCGCCGCTGAGCACGAGTTGGAGGGCGGATACGTCGTCTGGCATCGGAAATTCCGTTTCGGCAGACATCTTGCGCAGATGGTACCGATTATGGTCAATTTCCGTAATATCTGCATTCAAATGCATATTGGTGCCTATGCCCGGAACTCCTCACCACCGACGAGGCGGCCGACTATCTGCAGGCTCTCCGAACGCAAGCTTTATGAGCTGGTGGCGAACCGCGCGGTGCCCTGCAGCAAGGTGACGGGGCGCTGGCTGTTTCCGCGCGCCGCGCTCGACCGCTGGGTGTCCGCCGGCCTGATCGCGCCCGCCGGCCTGGCGCAGGTGGCCGCGCCGCCGATCGTCGGCGGCAGTCACGATCCGCTGCTGGAATGGGCGCTGCGCGAAAGCGATTGCGGCCTCGCGAGCCTGCCCGAAGGAGTCGAGGAAGGCCTGCGGCGGCTGACGCGGGGCGAGGTGATGATTGCGGCCATCCATCTGCATCGTCTCGATGGCGATGACGAAGCGGCCAATGTCGATGGCGTCGCCGACGCGCCGGGATTGCATGATGCGGTCGTCATTGCATTTGCGCGGCGCGAGCAAGGCATCCTGGTCGCGCCGGGCAATCCGCTCGAGCCTGAGCGACATGGCCTCGATCGCGACATCGCGCGCGCGCATGGCGCAACGTCCGGCCGGCGCCGGCGCGCAATTGCTGCTGCTCGCGCTGCTGGCGCGCGCCGGCATCGCGCTCGACGATCTGAAACTGGCAAAGCCCGCCTTTCCGACCGGACCCGACATCGCGCAGGCGGTGCGCGCCGGCCGCATCGATTGCGGGATCGCGACGCGATCGGTGGCGCTGTCGGCCGGGCTCGATTTCCTGCCGCTCGACCTGGGAGCGCTTCGACCTCGTGCTGCGCCAGCGCGACTATTTCATGCCGGGGCCGCAGGCGCTGTTCGACTTCATGCGCCAGCCGGTGCTGCGCGACCGCGCCGCCGAACTCGGCGGCTACGATGTCAAGCGATGCCGGCGCGGTGCGGCTGGTGAATTAGGATACCGATCGCCAGCGATCGCCCGATTTTCCTGCTGGCCCAATCCGAAAAATGAATAGCGGCGACAGTCGAAGTTGAATCGGGGGTAATCGGAAACCTCGGAGCCTGCCCCGGATCGCCACCGCCACGCCACCAAATCGCCTAACGACTCAACGACGCCTATTGCGCGGGCCGCGGGCACCAAGGGAGGAGCTGATGGATACCCCAACGTCTGCCGCACCCGACGACAAAACGCCTCCGCCGGAATTGGCTTTGGCGGCACAATCGGCAACGAGAAAGTCGAAACCCTCTGGCCCGCTGGAGATCAGCGCCGAACGATTCAACTCTTCCGTCGCCCGGTTGACCTCAAATTCGATAGACGAACTTCAGGGTTAGCTTCCGAACTCCAAAAATGCAAGAATTCCTGAAGTCCGAGGTCGACAGCGTGCAGCGCCAAATCGACAGCGCGTTGGCCGGAATTAATATCATCGTCGAAACTATTGGCCCGTGGAAAAGCATCGCGGGCTCACAAACACTTCCATCCGGCACTCGCAATGTCCGCGCGGGGGACCGGCGGCCAATATTGAGCAACGCATTCGCGTCGGGTAGTAACGGCCGGAATACGCCGCTCGGCGATATTTGCTGGCTGCGGTGGACCGTGGATGCATTCACAATGCAGGCGCTGATGGCGCCGCTTGCGAAGCATCGGCAGGTTAATGGAACTTTCGTCGTTGATAGTTTGTTCAAAGTCTGCACCTGCGTCGCGGTTGATGGCACCAAGCGGCCGGGCCGGACAGCGGGAAAATGTCCGCTGTCGATGTGACGGCGGACATCGTTCAAAGGCGCACCGACATCCGCTGACGACCCGAATCGGCCACGCGCCCGCCGATACTCTCGATGGTTTTGCTGCCATCCCGTAATTCTGGGCTGAGAATTGCACTCCGAAGCTATAAAGTACCGAACGGCAAACTGAATGTTACCTGTCGGCAAGCGATCGCCAATCTTGAACAGCTGCCAGCCGGCCGTTCCTGGAAGATTGCTGGATATTTCGCGAGCTGCGACGAGCAGCATCAGACGGCAGTGTAATAGCTGCTCGTGGCGGTCTCGCATAGTTTGTTTACCAAACACCGCAAATTACCAGAAACCACGTCGCCTAACCTGGGCTCAAGAAATTTCACGCATGCTCTTCGAAGGACAGGCGGGAAATGGCTGTTCTGGCGACTGATCGTGATCTTCGTGCGCGGTCATGCCGCAAACGCTTTTGCAGGATGGGAGTTCTCGCAGTTTAGTGGGGGTGAAATGAAAGTGACGCAGCTCTACATGTGTTCGCCACTTGCTTACCGTTACTTGCAGTCTTATCGGCGTGGCATTGCTGGCGATCGGCGCGAATGCAGCGTTGGATCTGCACACCTCGGAAGCCGCAAAGGTGGTGTCTACCCAGGAAACAGCCAGCGCTATCCAGCTCGCGCTCATCATCGGCAATGGCAATTACCCGGACGCCGCCGAGCCACTAAACCAACCCATCAACGACGCAAGCGGTCTAGCGTATGCAATGCGCCGCCACGGATTCGATGTCGATGTGGTGGAGGACGCCACCAAGGCAGATATGGCTCGCGCGGTCGAGCGGTTAAAATCCAGGATCAAGCCCGGATCTGTCGTGATGTTGTTTTTCGGCGGCTATGGGGTGCAGTCTCGCCACGAAACCTACATGATCCCGACCGATGCGGTGATCTGGAAGGAAGGTGATGTACGCCACGAGGGTATGTCCGTCGAAACCGTGCTCCACGCAATTAAGGAGCGGGGCGCTCGCGCCACGCTGGCCGTCCTCGACGCCTCTCGACGCAATCCCTATGAACGCCGTTTCCGCTCCTACTCCCACGGGCTTGCGCCAGTCAACGCGCCCAACAACGCGCTCATCATCTCGTCTAATACGCCTGGCAAGGTCGCCGATGACACGAAGGGCGAGCACAGCGTGCTCGTTACTGAGTTGCTCAACGAGCTCAATGCGCACGTTAGCGCTGAAGGCGTCTTCAACAAGACCCGTGTCGCCGTCTTTCGCGCCTCCAATGGCGCGCAGATGCCGTCGGTATCCTCCTCGCTTTTAGAGGACGTGCACTTCAGCCCCAGCAATGATCCGATTTGACGACGTCGTCCCTCGCGCCGATTACCACCGAAAACGCTCCGCTCGTAGCGCAGAAGTAAAGCCACCACCTCGCGAAGGTGACATGAAGCGTCAGGCTCCGGAATCCGTCGTCCGCTATGGCCGCCAACCCGGTCCTCGCATCAATCGCGCAACAGCACGGCTTCCCGAAGGGCCGGGCTCGAGCCTAAGACGGAGACGAGCCCCAGCGCCATCAGCAGCACGCCGAGCAAGGTTGCCATCCAGCCCTGCCCGTCATCGGCTGCCTCGGCGACAGGAAAGGCGACCGGCGCCGCAGAGGCACGGAGGCGGCAACCGCGTCGCTGGGGGCCGGTGCTGCCAGAAGCGTCTCCACCTCGACCACGCGCGGCGTGGCGTGGTCGGGCGTGAGCTGATCGGTCGCGCGCTTTCGACGGAGGCCAGAGGCACGAAGGCCGCGGGCCCCGTCGCCAGGACGGAAGCGGCATCAACCACCTTGAACTCGGGTGCGAGCCGTGTCGGCTGAGACGCTTCCGCCGGTGCGGAGCGCAGCAGCTCCGCACGCGCATCCACGACCGCATTCTGCTTGCGCGGTGCGGCCTCGTTCTCCTCAGGAACGGCGACAGGAGGTTTCGCGGCGCGATGACGAACCTGCTTTCTTCACCGTCGCGATCCCCTGAGCGGTTTGGAACCAGCATTTGCGGTGGCCGTCAAAACGATAGACCCAGCGCTGGCCGGCCGCCGTCGACTTGCCGGGCCGCGGCAAGCATCCTCTTCCGCGGCAGCGGCGCAGCGGCTTGCGCGGGCGCGGGAGCGGCGTTGAATAAGTCGGCAAGAGGATCCGAAGACGCAGGCGAAGTCGGGAGAGCTGCGAGAAGGACATAAAGCAGCGAAGCAAAATCGCAAATGACCGGACATGAAAACCCCGGTGTTGCGCCCCCGCCGGCACGACCTTTGGCCGCGAAGTGGGTCACAATGCGGCTCAAATCCGGCAAGGCGGTGGATCATTCTGGCCCGGAAACGAGATCGGGGCCCGGTGACTGCAGCTCGGCATGCAGGCGTTCACCCGTCATCGTGATTTGCACGGGTTTGCGCCCAGCACGTCGCCTTGACGCCGGTTTCCCTTTATGCGAACCAGTATCTGCTGCGCTCGAAAACGCTTTCCTTACCGCCGCCCCGGCAACCACGCGACAAAGCCGGCCTCGCCGAGCCGTTTCATCACGTCCTCCAGATGCGCGCGGTCGCGCGTTTCGATCACGACTTCGAGCAAGCGTGCCCTTGGCCGGGCAGGTCGGAGAACGTACGCTGGTGCGAGACCTCGATGATGTTGGCGCCGGCTTCGGCCAATAGCGCCGAGACGGCGGCCAGCTGGCCCGGGCGGTCGACGATGTCGATGGCGATCTGCGTCAGCCGTCCCTCGCGCGCGAGTTCGCGGGTCAGCACCGAGGCGATCAGCCGCGTATCGATATTGCCGCCGGTCAGGACGAGGCCGACATTGCGCCCGGCGAAACGCTCCGGCGCCGCCAGCACGCGCGGCAAGGCCCGCCGCGCCGGCGCCCTCGACCACGGTCTTCTCGATCGCGATCAGCATCGCCACCGCACGCTCGATCTGGTCCTCGGTCGACGAGCACGATGTCGTCGACAAGACGGCGGATGATCGTCGGTGGTGATCCGGCCCGGCGCCTTGACGGCGATGCCTTCGGCCAGCGTGTCGCCGCGCATCGGCAGGTGCTCGCCCTTGATGGCGTTGTACATCGAGGGATAGAGCTGCGGCCTGCACGCCGACGATCTGCAATTCCGGCTTCAGCGCCTTGGCCGCGACCGCCATGCCGGAGATCAGCCCGCCGCCGCCGATCGGAACCACCAGCGTGTCGAGCTCGCGGCACGGCGGCGAGCATTTCGAGCGCGATAGTGCCCTGCCCTGCGATGATCAAGGGATCGTCGTAAGGGTGGATCATGGTGAGGTTCTGCGCCTTGCCATGCGCGCGCGCGAACTCGGCCGCCTCCTCCAGCGTCTTGCCGGAAATGATGGTCTCGGCGCCGTGACGCCTGGTGTTCTCGATCTTCACCATCGGCGTGCCGACCGGCATCACGATGGTGGCGGGAATGCCGAGCCGGTTGGCGTGATAGGCCACGCCCTGCGCGTGATTGCCGGCCGACATCGCGATCACGCCGCGCCGCCGTTCGTCCGGCGACAGCGCCAGCAGCCGATTGAGCGCGCCGCGCTCCTTGAAGGTGGAGGTGAACTGCAGGTTCTCGAATTTGAGCCAGAGATTGCAGCCGCAGATCTCGCTCAGCGTCCGGCTCTGGTCGCATTCGGTGACGATGACCGAGCCGGCAGATGGCAGCGGCCGCGGCTCTGACGTCGTCGGGCGTGACGGCAAGGCCGGCCTGGTCGGAAGCGTGCTGGTCCGGCGGGGTGTTGCTGGGAGTTTCGGCATCTGGGCGGCCTCGTTGGGAGGCAATCGTATAAGCCTTTTCGGCCGTCGCGCCTCGAATTCGCGCCTCCGTCCGGAATCTCGTAAAATCTCCGCCCCATGAACATGGGTGTCGCAAAAAGCCGCTGCGGGGTTACACTTGCGCGGGCCGCAGGGACAGGCGGCCGGAGTTTTCAGATGAATTCATTGAACGATGAGCCGAGTGGAGGCCATCACGGTCTTGCTGGTCGAAGACGACGCGCCGACCGCTTTGGCGGCTGCAGGATGCGCTGACCAAGGCCGGATATCAGGTCAGGGCCGCCGGCGACGCTGCGCGGAGGCCCGCGCCTGCCTCGCGCAAGGCGCGCCAAGAGTGCTGCTGACCGATCTTCAACTGCCCGACGGCCACGGCGTCGACCTGATCCGCGAGACACGGCAGCGCTTTCCCGATACCGAGATCATGGTGATCTCGATCCTCGGCGACGAGGAGAGCGTGATCTCGGCGATCACCGTCGGCGCCACCGGCTATCTGCTCAAGGACGCGTTTCCGACCGACATCGCCGCCACCGTGCGCGACCTCGTCGCCGGGCATTCGCCGATCTCGGCCTCGATCGCGCGCTTCATCGTGCGGCGGACCCAGAACACGCCCGAGCCGCCGCCGGGCCCCGCGCTCAACACCGCCAAACTGACGCCGCGCGAGATCGACATCCTCTGGGGCATCGCCAAGGGTTTCAGCTACGCCGAGATCGCCAGCCATCTCAGCCTGTCGCGCCAGACCGTGCCCGGCCATATCAAGAACATCTACCGCAAGCTCGAGGTCCATACCCGGGGCGAGGCGGTGTTCGAGGCGGTTCAGCAAGGCTTGATACGGCTGTGAACGACGGCGACGACGACGCGACAGCGGAACTGCCCGGCCGCGAGCGGCGGCGGCTGCAGACGTCCCGCCTCGTCCAATACCTGCTGCTGCAGGCGCTGATCGCGGCGGCATGCATCTTCGCGCTGCGGCAGTCGCTGCCGGAGCCTCCGGCCGAATATCAGGTCACCGACGTTCAGGCTCACCGAGAGCGGCGCCGAGCGCCCGGTGACGCTGCCGTATTTCTCTCCGCCAGCGCCATGCGATGGACGACCCGCCGCGCTTCACCGGGCAATTCATCCGGCCGGCCGATGAGGCCGGCGCGCCTGGTCGGTGTTTCTGCCGCGCTTCACCAACGGCGTCGAGGTTGCCGTCAACGGCGTCGTGATCCTCGACAGCCGGCGCGATCCCGCCGCCAACCGGCCCGACCGCAACACGCCTGCAGATCGCGGTGATCCCGGCGTCGGTGCTGCGCGACGGCGCCAACGATCGTTTCGATCCGATTGTTCATCTGGGGCCCGATCACCGGCTTCCTCGATCGCATCTGGGTCGGCCCGGATGAGCGTGCTGCGCCCGAGCTATAACCTGCGAACGCTGATCTTCGTCACCCTGCCGGTGGTGTTCTCGTCCTGGCAGGCGATCCTCGCGGTCATTCTGGGAATCATGTGGGTGATGCGGCGCCACGAGCCGGCCTACGGCGCTGCTCGCAGCGGCGATGGCGGTGGGTGTCGGCCAGGCGTTTCCTGCAAACGCCGATGGGCGAGACGCCGTTTTCCAGGCTCAACGTGATCCTGATTTCTTCCGCGCCGCTCGAAAGCGGCCTGGTGCTGACCTTTGCGCTGCTGTTCTCGGGCTGGAAATGGCGGCGCTACGGCTGGATCATTTTCGTTCCCGGCGTGCTGCTGGCGCTGGCCGGCCTGTTCGGAAACCAGGCGCTGTCGCGCGCGCTGTTCCTGTTTCTCGCCGTGCCGATGGTCGGCGTGTCGCCTGCTCATCATGGCGGTCGTCGACCGCGCAGCTCGGTTCTGAAGCGGCGGAATGTCGCGAGCCTGCTGCTCGGCTGCGCGGTCACGATCATGCTGACCTGCTGGGTCGTCGACCTGCTCTCGGTGTTTCAGATGATGCCCAACCGCATCTTCACCGCGCGGCTGTCCTATTCGGCGATGCTGGTCGCGATCGGCGCCGGGCTGACCTGGCGGTTCGCCCGCGCGCTGAACCAGGTCGACGGCTTTGCCGGCCGCCTGGTCACCCAGGTGCGCGAGGCGGAGGAGAAGCTGAAGGCGAGTTTCGCCCGCGAGGAGGAGCGCGCCCGCGCCGCGGCGCTGGCGCGGGAGCGCACGCGGCTGATGCGCGACCTGCATGACGGGCTCGGCGGCCAGCTCGTCAGCATCGTGGCGCTGAGCGAACGCGGCAATGCCGGCGCGCCGATCGGCGATGCGGCGCGCGCGGCGCTGAAGGATCTGCGCCTCGTCATCGATCCGATGGACGACATCGGCGGCGATCTGATGCTGGCGCTCGGCTCGTGGCGCGAGCGCGCCATGGCGCAGCTGCGTCCGCATGACATCGCGCTGGACTGGCGCGCGGTCACGCCGCAGGGCCTGCCGGTTCATCCCGAACTGCGGCCATGGCACGTGATCCAGATCGTGCGGCTGCTGGATGAAGCCGCTGACCAATGCGGTCAAGCATGCCAATGCGCGGCGCATCACGGTGAGGATCGAGACGCTCGCCGGCGCCGACGGCCTCGATCGCGGCTGCATCACCGTCGAGGACGACGGCAAGGGTTTTGACGTCGCCCGGCGGACGGATCCGCCGGCGATGGCGAAAGCAGCGCGCGGCTTGCGCAACATGCGAAGCCGCGCGGCGCGTTGCGGCGCGGAGCTGGAACTGAGCTCCTGCGCTACAAGGCACGCGCGTGAGGCTGACATTGCCCCACCGCTTTCCCGACAGCGACGCTGCTGCCGGCTGACTCGCTGTTCGTTTTGACGCGTTTTCTGCGCAGATAAGTCTACGCAATCGCGCAGATCTATGCGAACGCTATCGCTTCGTCGAAAACGCTTTAGCTCAGCGGCGGCCGACGCGATTGACCGGACCACCGCGATTCATCGGCGTGCCGGGACGAACACCGACGCCCGGCGCGCCGACGCCGACACGGGCAACGCCGACGACCGGCGTGCAGCGACCACGCGGCTGCCGCCACCGGCGTCGGCCGCACCACGCAGCCCTGCGGCACGCCGACCGTCTTGCAGTAAACCACCGCGGCCTGGGCCGAACCCACACCGCCCAGCGCGAACGACGCCACGGCCGAGAACGCCGCCAAGCGTCAGACCAGCGCTCAGCCATCCTGTCTTCTTCAACATCTGTCATCTCTCCCGATTTGGCGTGCAGCCTTGCGATGTACCGATCGGTCACCGCAGCCGACGTGGGACGTACATGGTCCAGAGTAGCGCGCGGCAACATCCCATGAAGATGGTGTGGGCGTGCGCGCCGAGGTTTGCAGCGCGATTATCCGACGCCATGAACATGGCATGGACCGCGAGCGCAACCTCGACGAGCTTCCGCGCGCTTTCAACCCTCACATCCTCGTCGAAAGGTGATCCATGAAAAATCAATCCACGTCGCGGCCGCCGCGCTTGATCCTGTCGCTCGCCGCCGGCTCGCTGGCTCACGGCGCAATCCGGACCCACCCCGCAGGAGCAGATGGCCTGCCGTTCCGATGCCGGAAAATTCTGCGCCGAACATATCGGCAAGCCGCCGCAGATGAACGCCTGCCTGCGCGCGAACAAGGCGAAGCTGTCGGATGGCTGCCGCAAGAGTGGTGGAATCGCACGGCGGCTAGCGCACCATCCGGAAATAGTCGTTGCCGGCTTTCTCTCGGCACAACGCGAGGTATTGCTCGGAGATCAGGCTCAATAAAAGCTGGAGCGCGATGACGTTTCAAAGTCATCACGCTCCAAGATGTGGCGGCGATCGCCGGAAAGAGAATCAGTTGTCCTGATCGAACAGCCTGATGCGGGGCGTTTCGTTCTCGCCGGCTCCGCGAACATCTCCCTCGGCTCGCCTTCTTGTCGGATCCTGATCCGCCGCGGCTCGGTCACTTCCCGGACTCTCTCCTCGACCGCCTCGAGCTCCTGCTCGCGCGGCTGCTGGAAGCGACGCTTGTCGGCCCAGCGCTGGCGCCGTTCGGCCCGACGCTTTTCCGCGTCCGCGCGTTTGATGTCGGCGTCGCGGCCTCTTGCGAAGGCGTCCCGAGGCGCAGCGGTCTTTTCTCCTGGTCTGTTCGGCCGGATTTGACAGGTTGCAGCGTACGGCTGTACGGGCCGCGCTGCCGCGACATGATTGGCGGTCTTCTCTTCAGCAGGCGGCGCTTCTCTTCGGCGCGGACATTGTTGGTGGATGGAGCAGCATTGGCGGACGGCGCGGCCGCCTCCGTTTGCGGCTGCTGCGCAGTCGGTTGCGGCCTGTGCCGGCGCGGACGCGGGGTTCGTCGCAACCACACGCGACACCGGCTCCGCACGGTGCCGTCGCGACGGTGTATCGGTTCCGCCGACATCCTGCGTTCCAGCTTGGAGACCGCCTGCGTAGGCGGGTTGACAATGTTCGCAGCCAGATAGCCACCGCCAAGACCGGCGGCGACTGCCACGATCACGGTTCCCACGCCTGCAAAATAAGCCGTCGATATCCGCATGTTTCGGCTCCATCATCCACGCGGGCAACGCGTGGCACAGGCCGATGTTCCGGCACGGCATGGTGAAGAGATTGGAACCCGCGACGGCGCTGCGATCGCAGCGTCGCCGCTCAGATCATCGCGGCGACTTTTTCCAGGCCGATGATGCGGGCGAGCGAGCGCACTTCGCTCTTCTGGTCTTCACGCAGCTGGAACAGCAGCGGCATCGCCGCCGATTTCAACTGCTGGACTTCCGTCGGATTCGGGATCGATCGGCACGCCCTGCAGCATTCGGGTTGGCCTGCCGGCCCGCATGGATCTTGCGGGCGACGGCGCGCAGCGCGGTTTCCACCGGCGGCCAGTAGGATTCCTGCGACGCACGACAGTTTCAGGCGGTCCTTGATTCCGGCGATCTGGACGTCGCTGAGCAGCGCGTAGTTCTTCTGCGGCTGCGGCTTGGCGACAGCCTTGGGCTTCGGCGAGCACGGCGCCGGCGCTGCGCGCGGCAGGTGCAACTTCCTTCGGCATGCCGATATCGGCGGGCGCAGTCGAGGCATAGGCCTGGCGCAACGGCTCGCTCAGCGCCGCGGTCGGTCTGCGGCGGCTCGTAGGCGGCCAGCGCGTAGCTGACGACGGCCAGCCGGTCCTTCTTGTTTGCCTTGTTCGACACCGGCGCCTGGACAGCGGAGTCGGAAGCGACGCCAGTCCGAGCTGCGCGGCACGCAGGTACGCTGTCGCGGCCGAGAATGGCGGTGGCGGCGGCGCCGACCACGAGAAAGCAGATCAGCGCAACGATGGTCATCGTTTTGGTCAAAAAGGTCTCCATTCCCGCCGACGTTTGGTCCCTTTGCCGAAAACTGGATGACAATTGAGGCGTTACGCATGCCGATCCGAGCCGTAACGCGATCAAAAACCTGGGAAAATCGTCCCGAAACAGCCCGGAATCAGGCCGCTGGCGGCCAGTTCGTAGGCTTCCTGGATGTCGGCCACGATATCGGACGCCTCCCACAGGGCGTCGGGCTGCGATCGACTGCAGGGTGACGGTCCAGTTGTTCTTGCGGTTGCGGGGCATGCTGACGACGTCGAATTCGATGCCGCGGCACAGCGGATGCCGATCGAGCGCAAACATCACCCGCCGCCTGATCTCCTCGAGGGTCGCTGGGGTTTTGCCAAAATACCGGTCGAGATCCATTTCGTGCCCCCTCGATCTGCGTCCGGTCCGGCCGTGGCGGCCGACCATCCTCTGGGGCTATTGTTGGGGCCGATATGGTTAACGGCGCGTTAAGACCCGTATGGAATGGGCCGGAACCTGAGCGAGCGGAGCGGAACAGCCGGCATGGCTGAAGCGATACCCGGACGACAACGGCCGCGACCGGGCCGTCGGTCCGCGCCGCGCTGGCGGCGGCCATCGCGATTTCGGCCTTCACGCTGTCGGTCGCGACCTTCGAACTGGCGATGGCGGACTGGCCTTCCGGCTTCGTCCTGCTCGCGGTCCGTGCCGCTGATGGCGCTCGTGTTCTGCGGCTGCGCCCTGTGGTCCGCGACGCTGCTGCTGCGTATCCGGAACGGCGGCGCGAAGTTCGCGCTTCCATTCCTGATCTACGCGCTGACGCTCGCCATTCTCGTTTACGCGCCGCTGCAGCAGATCGCCCTGCAGCAGAATTTCGACTGGCACCGCAAGATCGCGAACGGATCGTGGCGCGGGTCGAGAGCCGGCGAACTGAAGCCCAACGTCGTCCACCAACAAGAACCTGATCGCGCTTGGCGACCGCGAGCCGAACGTTTCCGCCGGCGGCAACGACATCGTCGTCGATGAGACCGACGAAGGCACCTATGTGCTGTTTCTGACCTCGCGCGGCCTGAAGCACTATTTCACCGGCTTCCTGCGCGTGCCGCCGGACGGCGATCCCAAAAGTTCTTCGAATTCGAGGACAAGCCGCCGAGCCAACTCGTCCGTTACGACAAGGACTGGTATTTCGTGGCGAATTAGGCTGATGTTCGCGCGCACCGTCCGAGCGGCCATCCGGCCCGACGGTGCCGAGCGCGATGCCGCCGATGATCAACGTCATCGCCAGAAACAGCGATGGCTCGAGCGGCTCGTTCAGCATCACGGTTGCGCTGATGATCCCGAGCAGCGGCGTCGCGAGAAGGCACAGCGAGGTGGTGACGGCGGGCGGGCTGCGGTTCACCATCGTCATCGCCCAGTTGGCGAACGCCGTGCAGACGATCCCGCTATAGAGCATCAGGGCGGCGAGACGCGCGGTCCACACGATGTGCGGCGGCCTTCCGTGATCAGCGCGATGGCCGAGAGCAGCGCGGCCGCCAGCAGTACCTGCCAGAACACCAGTTGAAAGGGCGTCGAAATCCATCTGTGCGCCCGGACATAGACGATGTTGCCGGCCCAGCAGAACGCCGCGAGCCAGAATCAGGCCGCTGCCGAACAGCGCGTTGCGGTCGCCCCAGTTCAGCGTCTGCGGATTGAAGATGACCGCAGAGGCCCGCCAGGCCGAAGCCGATACCGATCGCGCGCCGCCGCGTGATGGGCTCCGACAGAAACATGGCGGCGCCGATCGCGACCCACAGCGGCGTCGGTGTAGCCGAGCACGATCGCCCTGCCCGCCGGCACGAATTGCAGCCCGGCCGCGATCAGCGCCGAAAACGCCACCAGATGCAGGATCGAGGTGCAGAACACGACCGGCAGGTCGCCGCGCTTCGGGACGATGAAAGCCCCCTGCGCCCACAACATCGGCGCCAGTGTCGCGGCGGCGATCATGCAGCGCAGCGCCGTCGCCCATAGCGGCGGCACGTCCTGCACGATCATCTTCGTCACCGGCCAGTTGGTCCCCATGCCAGCACGACGCCGGCGAGCAGCACGCCGCGCTGCGGGTTGAAAGTCCACTGGCCATGCCGAACGCGTCCCATCCATGATGCGATCCGCATTGCCTAGCCTCTCAACTGGCCCTAATGAAAGAACCAGTCTCTGGCGAATTGATGGATCCAGTTATGGACGACCTGCTGCCCGGCATGCTGCATCTGGCGCGCGACGGCGGCGAGACGCTGACGCGCCAGCTCACCGATCAGTTGCGAGGCCTCATCACCGAGCGGCCGCCTCGCGCCCGGCCAGCGCCTGCCGTCGAGCCGTGCAGCTTGCGCAATCGCTCGGCCTGTCGCGCAACACCGCCTCGTTTGCGATCGAGCAATTGGCCGCGGAAGGCTATGTCACCCTTTCCGCCGGCCGCCGTCCGGTCGTGGCCGAGGGCCTGTCGCTCGATCGCCGCAAGAGCTCATCGCGAAGCAGCCGCGGCGGAAGCGCGCGGATACGCCTGTCGGCCTGGGCGACGCAGCCTGCAACGGTCGATCTGGCCGCCGATTCACGACGGACGGCCCCGGCCGTTTCAGCCGGGGCTGGCGGATGAGCGCGAGTTTCCGCACGATGATGTGGAGCCGTTGCCTGCGGCGCGCGGCGCGGAACGCACCGCTACGCCGCGACCGCCCCATCAACCATCCGCCGCTGCAGGAAGCCTTGCTCAGGCATCTCGTGGTTCATCGCGGGATCAAGGCCGAAGCCAGCCAGATCCTGTTCGTGCCGCACGGCGCAAGCCGGCCTGGCGCTGGTCGCCAATGCGCTGCTCGAACCGGGCGATCACGCCTGGATCGAAAGCCCGGGCTACGGCGGCGCCAACGTCGCATTTCAGGCCGCCGGCGCCATCGTCTCCGCCATCCCGCTCGACGCAGCAAGGCATGGCCATCTCCTCGCACAAGGAAGCGCCGCGGCTGATCTTCGTCACCCCGTCGCACCAGTACCCGACCGGGCGGCTGATGCCGATCGGCCGCCGCCTCGAACTGCTTCGCTTTGCCGAAGCCGCGGGCGCTTGCATCATCGAAGACGACTATGACGGCGAATTCCACTATGAGGCGCGCCCGGTGGCCGCGCTGCAGGGGCTCGCACCGTCGCCGCGCGTGTTCTATCTCGGCACCTTCTCGAAGGCGACCTATGCGGATATCCGCATCGGCTATGTCGTCGTGCCGGAAGCGCTGATCGACGTCTTTGAACTCGCGCAGCGCCACATGGGAATACTGACGTCGATCACGATGCAGGATGCGCTGGCCGAATTCATCAGCGCGGGCGCCTATCTCGGTCACATCAGGAGGATGACGCGTCTCTACAAGGCACGACGCGACCGCATGCTGCAGGCGCTTGCCGCCGAGGCCGGCAACCGACTCACGCGTCGAGACCCCAGCCGGAGGCATGCAATTGCTGGCAAGGTGCACGCCCCAGACCAACGACCAGCAACTGTCGGCGCGGCTGCTCGAGGCAGGCGTCGTCAGCCGGGCGCTGATCGAGCATGCTGTATCACAGGACCGAAGAGCAGCGGCTTGTTTCTCGGCTTCGCCGCATGGAATGACAAAGGAGATCGACCAGGCCGCGCGCATACTTGGGGCGGATCGTGCGCTAAGCGAACTCTGATCGCAAGCGCAGATCGGCCGCCCGATATTCCGCTAGCGTGCGCGCGACCATCTCGTCGACGGACAACACCTCCGTCACGCCCGAGATCGGAATGCCCCGCGCTCCAGATATCCTTCCAGCGTTTTGGGCGGTTCTCGCGCGCGCCGATGTCGATGTCCTTGCCGATATCGATCGCGCCGCGCTGCGGCAGATTATCCGGATCGAGGCCGGCGGCCTCGATCGACGGGCCGCAGCATGTTGGTCTGCAAGCCCGGTAAACGCCGACGTCAGCAGGACGTCGTCGGCCGTGCTGGCAACCAGCAGCTCCTTGTATCTGATATCCGCCATGCTCTCGCGCGTGGCGATGAATTTTGTGCCCATATAGGCGAGGTCGCAGCCGAGCGCCTGCGCGGCGCGCAAGCGCGTGGCCGTCGGCGATGCCGCCCGCCAGCACCAATGGTCCATCGAAGAACGCCCGCACGGCGCGCACGAACACGAAGGGATTGAGCCAGCCGGTCTGGCCGCCCGCGCCGGCCGTCAGCAGCACGAGCCCGTCGGCGCCCGCGGCAACCGCGCGCTCGGCGTGGCGGATCGAGGCGACATCGGCAAACACCAGCGCGCCGGCATCATGCAGCGGCCCGATCACCGGCGCCGGCGATCCGACCGAGGTGATCACCATTTCGGGCCGGTGCCGCAGCAGCACCTGCAGGTCCTGCTCCAGCCGCGCATTGGAGCGATGCACGATCAGGTTGGCGCAGACCGGTGCTGACGGTTTGCCGCTTGCATCCGCATGCGCCTTCAACCGGATATCGATATCCGTCAGCCATTGCGTCAAGTTGTTCGGGACTGCGGCAGTTCACCGTCGGGAACGAACCGATCACGCCGTTGCGGCAGGCGGCTACCACAAGTTCGACACCTGAGACGAGAAACATCGGTGCTGCGATCAGCGGCAGGCTGAGACGGTCGCGAAAGCGCGCGAGGAGATCGATTGTTGGCAAAGTGCTTCTTCCCGGCTTGAGCCGACTTCTTGTTGTGCTAGCGTTCATTGAACATTGGCACGGGCGAAGGCCAATTACAAAACAGGCGGGAGAAAAGAATGAGCAATCCGCTCTACGCGTTTCCGGCGGCATGCGAACAGACCTTGCGGGCGCTGGCGCGCTACCCCGGAGCGGACGGCGTTCAGCTGGCCGGGCGGATCGATCACCTATCGCGGCGCGACCGACATGATCGGCCGCATCCAGAGCGTCTTCATGCAGCTGGGCTTTGCGCCCGGCACCCGCGTCGCCTTTCTCACCGCCAACCGCGCCGACACCTGGTGCGCCGGCGGCTGCCGCGCAATTGTCGCGGTTTGCGATCACCTGGCTGCATCCGCTGGGTTCGCTGGACGATCAACTGTTTCAACTGGAAGATTCCGAAGCGCAGATGCTGGTGGTCGACGGCGTGACGTTCCGCGATCGCGGCGGCGAGCTCGCCGCGCAGGCCATCGGGTTTGAAAACCGTCTTCACGCTCGGTCCCGGCCGATTACGGCGCCGATCTGCTGCAGGCGATCGAAGCGGCCGGCAGCGCCACGGCGCGCAGCTTCGCCGGCCCGGACGATATCGCCACGCTGAACTACACCGGCGGCACGACCGGCAAATCCAAGGGCGCGCTGCGCCATCATCGCGAGTATGGCGGCTTGGGCCAGCGCGATCCTGGCCGATTTCGAAATTCCGGATACCCCGCGCTACCTGACGGTGGCGCCGATCAGCCACGTCGCGGGCACGAAGGTGCTGCCGACGCTGATGCGCGGCGGCACCGTGCACATGCTGAAGGGTTTTGATCCCGAGGCGGTGTTCAAGACCATCGAACGCGAGAAGATCAATTTCACCCTGTTCGTGCCGACGATGATCTACGTGATGCTGGATCATCCGCTCGCTCGACAAGACCGACCTCTCCTCGCTCGAACTGCTGCTGTATGGCGCGTCCGCGATGTCGCCGAGCCGGCTGGTCGAAGGCATCGAGCGGATCGGGCCGGTGTTCTCGCAGCTTTACGGCCAGACCGAGTGCTATCCGGTGTCGGTGCTGCGCAAGGCCGACCACGATCCCAAAACGCCGGAGCTGTTCTTGTCCTGCGGATTCCCGATCGCCGCCTGCCAGGTCAAGATTCTCGACAATGACGACCAGGAAGTCGCCACCGGCGAGGCCGGCGAGATCTGCGTTCGCGCCAGCCATGTGATGGCCGAATACTGGAAGCGGCCGGACACCACCGCGGAGACGCTCGAAGAACGGCTGGCTGCACACCGGCGACATCGCGCGCATCAGACGAGCGCGGTTACATGTTCATCCTCGACCGCAAGAAGGACATGATCGTCTCCGGCGGCTTCAACATCTTTCCGCGCGAGGTCGAGGATGTGTTGTCGCAGCATGCCGACGTCGCGATGGTCGCCGTGGTCGGCGTGCCCGACGACAAATGGGGCGAGGCCGTCACCGCCGTGGTCGTCGCCCGCGAAGGCGCGCGGCCGAACGCGGACGAGCTGATCAACCTGGTGAAGGCGAAGAAGGGCTCGGCGCATGCGCCAAAGCACATCAAGTTCGTCACCGAGCTGCCGATGACCGGCGTCGGCAAGGTCGACAAGAAGGTGCTGAAGGCGGGCTTCTGGACCGGCCGCGACCGGATGGTGGGATAACGCCGGCGGCATCACGCCAGCAATTGATCGAGCTGATCGCGCAACTGGTCCTGATGATAGGGCTTTGCCAGACGCGGCAGGTCGAGCTGCGTCCCTTCCGGCAATTCGGCATAGCCGGTCGCCAGCAGGACCGGCAGCGACGGGCGCACCTCGCGCGACGCCGCGGCCAGTTCCAGTCCGGTCATCCCGGGCATCATGTGATCCGGTCACCATCAGGTCGAGCGGCTGTTCGCTCTTGAGAATGTCCAGCGCACGCTGGCGGAATTGGCGCCGATCACCCGGTGGCCGAGATCTTCCAGCATTTCCGTGGTCGACATCGCGATCAGCGGATCGTCGTCGACAAACAGGATGACCGCCTTGCGCTTGATCTTGTCCGCGACGGGCGCCGGACTTTCCGTTTCCGGCGCGACGGTCGCGACCGGCAGCACCAGTGTCGCACAGGTCCCTTTCCCGACGGTGCTCGTCAGTTGCAGCGTGCCGCCGAGCTGGACCGCAAGCCCATGCACCATCGGACAATCCCAGTCCGGTACCCTTCCCGACCTGCTTTGTCGAAAAGAACGGTTCGATCGCCCGCTTCAGTATTTCGCGGTGACATTCCGGTCCCGGTATCGGCGACCGACAGCTTGAGATACTGGCCCGGAACCAACACCGCATCGCCGCTTCGCCTGATACTCCGCCACGCCGATATCGATCCTGCCGCCATCGGGCATCGCGTCGCGGGCGTTGATGGCGAGATTGAGGATCGCAAGCTCAAGCTGGTTGGCGTCGATCCGCGCCGGCGGCAGGCCGCGCGGAATATCGAGCCGCAGCTCCACACGGGGCCCGAGCGAGCGTTCGAGCAGGTCGACCATGCCCTCGATCAGGGCGCGTAGATCGACCGACACCGCGCGCAAATCCTGCTGGCGGGCGAAGGCCAGCAACCGCTGGGTCAGCGAGGCGCCGCGTTCGGCGCCCTGGATGGCGCCTTCGACCAGCCGCTGCAGGCGCGGATCGTCCGGCAGGCGCTTGCGCAGCAGATCGAGATTGCCCATCACGGCCATCAGCAGATTGTTGAAATCGTGCGCGACGCCGCCGGTCAGCTGGCCGATGGTCTCCATCTTCTGGGCCTGGCGCAGTTGCTCCTGCGCCTTTCTCGCGGGCGGTCACCGCCTTCATCAGATCGGCCGAACGCTCTTCGACGCGCTGCTCGAGGGTTGCGGTCAATTCCGCCAGCGCCGTGCGCTCGGCCGCCAGTTGGGCGACCAAATGTCTCGCGCTCGATTTCGGCCGTCTTGCGCGCGGTGATGTCGGTGCAAACGCCGACCAGCGAGCGGATGCTGCCGTCCGGCCTGCGCACCGCGCGGGCCGCGCACGTCGACCCAGTGCTGCGAGCCGTCGGGCCAGACATTTGCGATACTCGATGCTGTAATCCGCCGCCTGTCGCAATGGCGCTGATCGAGCACCGCGAGGCGTCGCGCCCTGTCGTCGGGATGAACCGCCGTCCAGCAAATCCTTGTAGGTGAACGGCTCGCCCGGCTTCCGTCCGAAGAAACCGACTGCAGATGTCGGAGGCTTCCAAGCTCGTAGTCCGGCAGATGCAGCTCCAGCGCGCCGAGATGGCCGGCGTTCGAGCGCCGTCTGCAGGAGATTTTCGCCTGCCGTCAGATCGGCCAGGATGGCCCTGGTCTCATACTGACGCCGCCTGCCGCGGATCGCCGGAGCCGACGATGCTCACCAGCGTGGTCGGATGAAACGGCCGCTCAGGAAGCGTGACGTTGCCGAGCGCCTGCCCGAGCCGCGCCGCATCCGGATTGCGCTCGGGACCGCCGCCCTGATGCGTCAGCAGCACGATCGGAAAATCCGACCATGGCGGTTGATCATTGAGCCAGTTCACGAGGTCCACGCAGATCCGCGGTCTTGATCGCTTCGTCCGCGATCACGGCGAGACCGGCGCCGCCCTCGATCTCGCTCAGCAGCGCGGCGAGATCGCCGCAGATTTGCGCGTGGTAGCCCGCCTCGCGGATCAAGGCGGCGGCGACCGGCTGCGTCGCGGCCCTTCGGCGCGAGAATGACGGCCCGCTCGGATGACGGACCGGCCGCTCACGAGAGCTGGATCCTCCAGTCAGGGGCTTGCCCTCGCCGACATAGATCGGAACGCCGCGCAGCACGCCCTGGAATCCAATGAGCGGCCCGCCGATGGTCAGGCCGCGGTTGTCGATGCGATACTCGCGGATCGTCGCTTCGTGCGCGCCCGTGCGTTTCTTGATGACCGACAGCGCGCGGCGTACCGCTGCCGAGCGCCTCGAAATAGCGCAGCAGGATCACGGTATCCGCAAGATAGGTCACGTCGACCGGCGCTTTCATGTCGCCGACCAATCCGTGCTGCGCGACCGTCATGAAAGTCGCCGTCCCCTGGCGGTTGAGATATTGCAGCAATTCGTGCATGTGCAGGATCAACGAATTCTCCTCAGGCATCGCGGCCTGATAGCCGTTGAGGCTGTCGATCAGCACGGTCTTGACGCTGTTCTCGTCAACCCGCTTGCGGACGCGGTGGGCGAATTCGCCGGGCGACAGCTCGGCGGCATCGACCTGGTCGATAAAGAGATTGCCGCTGCGCTGCATGGCTTCGAGGTCGATGCCAAGGCCTTTCATGCGGTCAAACAGGAGGCCCAGCTCTTCATCGAAAACGAAAAAGGCCGCCTTTTCGCCCCGCGCGACCGCGGCAACGATGAAAACGATGGCGAGGAGAGATTTGCCGGTGCCCGCCGGCCCCAGGATCAGCGTGCTCGATCCGGTCTCGATGCCGTTGCCCAGGAGCTGGTCCAGTTCCGGGATGCCGCTTGACAGCGTGTGTCTGGTCGTAACTCGTCCGATGCTCCGAGGCCACCAGCCGCGGAAATACGTTCAGCCCGCCGGTGGTGATGGTGACGTCATGATAGCCGCCGCGAAATTTTACGCCGCGATATTTGACGACACGCGTACGACGCCGCTCCGCGCCATATGCCGGCGCCAGCTCCTCCAGCCGCAGCACGCCGTGCGCCACGCTGTGGATGGTCTTGTCGCCGAGGTCGGACGACATGTCGTCGAGCAGCAGCACCGTGGCGCCGAAATTTGTGAAATAGTGCTTGATCGCCAGAATCTGCCGCCGGTACCGCAGCGAGCTCTGCGCCAGCAGCCTGATCTCGGAAAGGCTGTCCAGCACCACCCGGTTCGGCTGCGCGCGATCGACGGCCGCGAAAATCTGCTTGGTGGTCTCGCCCAGTTCGAGGTCGGAGGAATAGAGCAGGCTCTGCTGCTGCTCGGGATCGAGCAGGCTCTCCGGCGGCAACAACTCGAACACTTCGATCCGCTCGTCGAGCTTCCAGCCGTGAGAGGCCGCGCCATGCCGCAACTCGCGCTCGGTTTCGGACAGCGTGATGTAGAGGCATTTCTCGCCGGCCCGCGCTCCCTCCATCAGGAACTGGAGCGCGATCGTGGTTTTCCCGGTTCCGGGCGCCCCCTCGATCAGAAACATAGTGCTCCCGTGTGAACCCGCCGGCCAGGATGTCGTCCAGGCCCCAAATTCCGCTCTTCGCTTTTTCCCGCAATCGACTCGACCACAATGCAGCCTCCCAAACCGATGACCAATTCCCCATGGCTTCAGGCGGTTCCTATCAAGTTGGAACTATTTCTCTTAGGCGGAATGAACTTCGGCAGCATGGCGCGGCATCGATGGCTGGCAGAGCGCCGCGGCCGTTCAATCGGCCGGATCGATCCAGCGGGCACGCCATCCGGGCAGCAGGCTTCCCCAGCCGTTCGGCTGGGTCTCGAAACACTGCGCGCCGGGCGCTGGTTGCACCCACGGCTGCGCGCTGCGCGTAAAGAAATGCGCGACCGGTGCCAGCCATGATGTGTCATCGAGCGTGCCGGCACGAAGGCTGATGGTTTCCAGGCCGTCCGTCGCGTTCGCCATAGAGCCGTGTGCCGCAGGTGCCGCAGAACCGCGAGATCACTGCGCGTGCCGTTGGGCGAGGTGTGATGCCAGCCATTCGGCTCGCCCTGCAGGATACGAAAATCCGCAGACCGCACCGGCATGTTCAGCGCGAACGCGCTGCCGGTCTGGCGCTGACAATCGGTGCAATTGCAGGTGTAGAGCAGCAGCGGAAACGACGTGATCTCGTAACGGATCGCGCCGCACTGGCAGCCGCCGGTCATCGGGAGCGAAGGTCGCGGCGATTTCATGGTCGGGCTCGGACGAGATTGTCGTCGCATCCTACCCGCAGCAAATCGATTGTCTATCGATGCGCCGCGTCAGCCGGCCATGCGCCTCTCGCCGGCAGCCTTCTTGTCGAAATTGTTGGGCACTTCGATGTCGACCTCGAGCGTCGACACCGTCTTGCCGCGCTCCAGCTTGACCATCACCTTGTCGGGATCGAGCTGTATGTGTTTCGACACCACCGCGAGAATTTCCTCCCGCAGCGTGACGAGCAGGTCGGACTGGCCGAGCAGCCCGCGCTCGTGCGCCAGCAGAATCTGCAGCCGCTCCCGCGCAACCGGGGCGGTCGCTTCGCGGCCGCCGAACAGCCGCAGCAGCCTCATGCTCATGCAGCCCTCCGACCCAGTAGCCGATCCATGAAGCCCTTGCGCTCGGCCGGCACGACCATCGCGACTTCCTCGCCCATCAGGCGGCGCGAGGCGTCGATATAGGCGCGGGCCGGCGCGCTCTCGGCATTGTTGAGCGTCACCGGCGTGCCGACGTTGGACGCCTTCAGCACATCCTGGCTCTCGGGGATGATGCCGAGCAGCGGGGTCGCGAGGATTTCGAGGATGTCGTCGATATTGAGCATCTCGCCGCGCGCCGCGCGCGCCGGATCGTAGCGGGTGATCAGCACGTGCTTCTCCACCCGCTCGCCGCGCTCCGCCCTCACCGTCTTCGAATCGAGCATGCCGATGATGCGGTCGGAATCGCGCACCGAGGAAACTTCGGGATTGGTGACGATGACGGCTTCGTCGGCATAGCGCATGGCGAGCGTGGCGCCGCGCTCGATGCCGGCCGGGCTGTCGCACAGGATCCAGTCGAACCGGCTCTTGAGCTCGGCGATGACGCGGCCGACGCCCTCGTCGGTCAGCGCATCCTTGTCGCGGGTCTGCGAGGCCGGCAGCAGCCAGAGATTTTCGAGGCGCTTGTCGCGGATCAGGGCCTGCGGCAGCTTGGCGACGCCCTGCACCACGTTGATGAGGTCGAACACCACGCGGCGTTCGGCGCCCATCACGAGATCGAGGTTGCGCAGGCCGACGTCGAAATCGACCACCACGACGTTTTGCCCGCTCTGCGCAAGCGCCGCGCCGAGCGCAGCCGTCGAGGTGGTCTTTCCAACGCCTCCCTTGCCTGAGGTAACGACCAGGACCTTGGCCATACGTGATCTCCTTAGCCGGTTAATTCAGCGGGGTAATTTTCATGGTGTCGCCCTGCAGCCAGGCTTGCGCCGGGCGGTTGCGGAGCGAGACGTCGATTTCTTCTGCAGTCTGGTAGTAGCCGTCGATCGCGAGCAGCTCCGCCTCGATCTTCTGGCAGTAGATCCGCGCGTTGGAGTTGCCGTTGACGCCCGCCATCGCGCGGCCGCGCAGCGTGCCGTAGATGTGGATCGATCCGCCGGCGACGATCTCCGCGCCGGAGCCAACCGAACCCAGCACCGTGACGTCGCCTTCCATGAAGACGATCGACTGACCCGAACGCACCGGGCTTTCGAGCAATAGCGACGTCGGCTTCGGCTTGGCTTCGGGCTCGGGCTTCTGCGCCGGCTCGTTTCGCGTGATCACGCAGGCGCGGCCGCCGGTCAGCAAAGGCGGCATGTTCGCCGCGAGGCGCTCTTCCTCCACGCCCTCGATGCCGAGAACGCGAATGCTGCGCTCGTTGAGGCTGCCGACGAGATGGGCGATGGCGGAGCTGGAGAGGTCGACGGCTGCGAGGTCGAGCACGATCGGCTTGCCGACGAAATAGCCCGGCGAGCGCGCCAGCGTGGCGTCGATCTCGGCGAGCCATTCCACGATCGGCACGACGGGGCTGAATACGAACGCGACATAGGAACGGCCGCGCAGCCGGACCAGTTGACGCGTGGGATCCGCTCGGACGTCCATGATGTTTCGACTCGCCTTTCTTATTGAATGGTTAACAATCAGCCAACTTGGTTAACGAGTAATTAATGCGACAACCCGCGCTACGCGCAGAAAACGGCGCAAACGGCTGCAAATCCGGCACATTTGTGGCCGATTCTTGCTGCCGACCGTGGACGATGCGCGCCAAAGCCTTTGCAAACAGGGGTCTCGTGAGTTGTAGTTAACAGGAGCTCAACTTACTTTTGTCACGTTTCCGACCTAAATTAGTCCTCGCGCGGCTCCAACAAACTTATGTGTGCTGGCGGACTCCATGGGTCTGGCAGCTCATTCCGTCGGGCAGACGGACATTTGCCGGCAGGGGACTGGGGCAGTGGAAGCCGTGGGGAAGGTGTGGTCGCGAGACGTGATCTCGCAGACAGGTGGCGTCGGACGCAGAGACGACGCCCCACATTTTGATTCAAATCTTCCAACCAAACTTAGCGGCGCCTGGAGAGCCGACGTGGATTCCTCCGCGCACCTGCTCCATGAGCTGGAACTTCTGTCCAATACGTCCGCAGCCGTTTCGCCGCCAACCAATCCGCCGGGTCAACCGCCAAGTGCTAATCCGCCAAGCGTCATGAGGAGTAAGCGTATGAGTAGTGTGAGTGAGCAGGATCATCTCAATCCCCGCGATCCCCTGTACTACGCGCCGCGCTCGCTGCGTGAGCGGTCGGCTACGCGCGGAGCGAGCCTCGAGACGCCGTTTTCTGCGGTGACGTTCGACTCCCAGCTCGAAAGCGCGGTATCCGATGCGCTGCGCCATCCCCTCGATCCCGAGCTCATGCACGAACCCGACCTGGAGTCGAAGAAGGCGTTGTGGACCGTCGCGGCGCGCTTCGCCGCCGCCATCGGCGTCGCAGCCCTCGTGGCGCTGTTCTTCGTCGTCGCCGTGCCCGGCTCGCGGCAGAGCGATGGTGACAGCCGTCGACGCTCACCAACGTCGCGCAGTCGATCAAGAACGCGCTGTCTGCGTCCGGAGAGGCTTCGCCAAAGCCAGCGATCAACGAATTCCAGGCCCTTCTCGCCTCCACGCCGCCGAGCGCTCCGGCGGCGTCCGAGCAGGACAGCCAATTGCTCCAGCAGTTCATGCAGTGGCGCGAGAAGCCGGATCCGGCCACGCCACAACGCACCAACCCATAATCCAGACGGAGGGCTGACAATGCCCGAGAACCGACTTACGGCGATCTTGTTCTCAAGGAGTTCGCCATGACCTCGCACCGCATCCTCTTGCTGGTCGGGGCCGTGCTGTTCGGCATCGCAGGCAGCGCACAAGCCGCCGGCGACATCACGATCGTGCGCGACCTTGCCAGCCGCGTCGGCCCCGTGATCGGCTCGGCACAGGCCTGCCGCGACATTGCGCGTCCCCGCATCCAGTCCATTGTCGACAAATTTTCACAGGTGATCCGGGAAGCCTCGTCGAACGAGGCGGAGCGTTCCGACCTCAGCCAGACGTTCGATCGCACCGTGGCCGAAGGACGCGCCGCCGTGACCTCGGGCAGGATGGATTGCATCCGGGCCGACCGTCAGCTTGCCGATCTCGAACGCTCGATCTCCGGACCGAGCCTCTCCAGCGTCATCGGCCCGTCGCCCGCTGCCGCTGCGACCGCCGCAAACGCGGCGACCGCGCCGACCGCCACCGGTCCCGGCCGGCCCGCTGCCGCGCGGCATCGAGCGAAAGGAAATCCGCTTCGGCATCGCAGCCCCCTTCTCCGGCTCGGCCCGCGAGCTGGGACGCCAGATGAAGCTCGGAATCGAAACCGCCTTCAACCGGATCAACGATGCCGGCGGCGTTGACGGACGGATGCTCAAACTGTTCGCCGCCGACGACGGCTACGAGCCCGGGCGCACGCTCGACGCCATGAAGCAGCTCTATGAAAAGGACCAGGTGTTCGGCGTCATCGGCAATGTCGGCACCCCGACCGCGGCAGTGGCGATCCCCTATGCGCTCGAACGCAGGATGCTGTTCTTCGGGGCCTTCACCGGATCCAACATCCTGCGCAACGATCCGCCGGATCGCTACGTCTTCAACTATCGCGCCAGCTATGTTCAGGAAACCGACGCGGTCGTTCGTTACCTCGTCAAGATACGCCGGCTGCAGCCGCGCGCAGATCGCGGTCTTTGCGCAGCAGGACTCGTACGGCGATTCCGGATTTGCAGGGGTCGCGAAGGCGTTCCGCTCCATGGGCGTGAACGACAGCGCGATCCTTCGGCTCAACTATGCGCGAAACACCGTCGACGTGGACGACGCGGTCAATCAGTTGAAGCTCGCGAAGCCGCCGGTCAAGGCGATTGTCATGGTCGCGACCTACCGGGCCGCGGCAAGGTTCATCGAGAAGACGCGCGACGCTCTATCCCGGCATGATCTACTCCAACGTTTCGTTCGTCGGCTCCACCGCGCTTGCCGAAGAACTGAAGCTGTTGGGACCGCGCTACACCAACGGCGTGATCGTGACGCAGGTGGTGCCGGCGGTGTCGGGCTATTCATCCGCCGTGCTCGAATACAAGAACGCGCTCGCCAAATATTTCCCGGGCGAAGCGGCCGACTACGTTTCGTTCGAGGGCTATGTCGCCGCCAACGTCCTGATCGCGGGCATCAAGCGGACCGGCCCGCAGGTCGATACGGAGAAGCTGATCGACACGCTGGAGACGATGCGCAATCTCGACCTCGGTCTCGGGACCCAGCTGAGCTTCGGCCGCTCCGAGCACCAGGCCTCGAACAAGGTGTGGGGCACGGCGCTCGATGAGGGCGGCCGCTATCAGCCGCTCGAGCTCGAATGATCAAAATGCTACCGGTGCAGCCGCGTCGTCAGGGCAATTTTTGCGCCCTCGATGCGGCTCGCCGGAATTCCAAGAATTTGCCGAGAAATTTGCCGAGAAACTCTCCAAGAAACTTTCCAAGAAACGTCAAATCAAGAGTTGTGTAGTGCGTATTTTAGTGAACCTGCGTTGGACTTCGTTTTTACTTAGTGCCTTTTTCATAACCGCCGCGGAAGCGGCCCCCGGCGACAAGATGGAGCTCGTACGCGACCTTGCAGGCCGCGTCGGGCCGGTGATCGGTTCGGCGCTGGCCTGCCCCGACATCGGCGCGGCCTCGAATCCAGTCGGTGATCGAGAAGTTTGCGGCGGTGATCCGGGATGCCGCGTCCAACGAGGCACAGCGGTCCGACCTCGCGCAACTGTTCGATCGCAGCGTCGCGGACGGCCGCAACGCGGTGACGTCGGGAAGGACGGATTGCAGGCTGGCGGAACGCCGGCTGGCGGATCTCGAACAGTCACTCGGCCCATCGTCCGCGCCGGCTCCGGCCGCCGCCGCAGCTCCTCGCCGCACCGGCTTTCGCCGCGGCGCCGGCGCCCGCGGTCAGCTTCGGAAATCCGGTCACGTGCGGTCCGCGGCATATCCGACAGCGAAATCCGGTTCGGCATCACGGCGGCCTTCACCGGCCCGGTGAGAGAGCGCGGCCGCCAGATGAAGCTCGGCATCGAAACCGCCTTCAACCAGGTCAACGACGCCGGCGGCGTCGGGGGACGCAAGCTGCGGATCATCGCCGCCGACGACGGCAACGAGCCGGCGCGCACGCTCCAGGCCGTGCAGGCAGCTCTACGAGAAGGACCAGATCTTCGGCCTCATCGGCAGCATCGGCACCGCGACCGCGGCGGTCGCGGTTCCTTACGCGCTCGAGCGGCGGATGCTGTTCTTCGGGGCCTACACCGGCGGCAACGGTCGTGCGCCGCGATCCTCCGGATCGCTATGTCTTCAACTACCGTCCGAGCTATGCCGAGGAAGCCGACGCCGCGGTGCGCTATCTGGTGAAGATGCGCCGCATCCCGGTCCGGCAGATCGCCGTGTTCGCCCAGCAGGACGATCTCGGGCGATGCCGGCTTTGCCGGCGTCGCCAAGGCGTATCGCGCGCTCGGTATCAACGACAGCGCCCTCCTGCGGCTCAACTACCCGCGCAACACCATCGAGGTCGACGAGGCCGTCAACCTGTTGCGACGTGCAGAAGCTGCCGGTCAGGGCGATCATCATGTCCGCCTCCTATCGGGCCGCCGCCAAATTCATCGAGAAGACGCGCAACCTCTATCCCGAGATGATCTTCACCAGCATCTCGGGCGTCGGCGGCTCGTCGCTCGCCGAAGAACTGAAGCTGCTGGGGCCGCGCTACACGACGGGCGTCCTCGTGACGCAGGTCGTGCCGGCGGTCTCCGGCTATTCGAGCGCGGTGCTCGAATACAAGAATGCGCTGGCCAAGTATTTCCCGGCGAGGCGCCCGACTACGCGTCGCTGGAAGGTTTCGTGGCGGCGAACATCCTGATCGACGCGCTCAAGCGCACCGGCGCGCAGCTCGACACCGAAAAGCTGGTCGATGCGCTGGAGAGCACGCGCAATCTCGATCTGGGCCTCGGCGTGCCGCTCAACTTCGGCCGTTCCGACCACACAGCCTCGCACAAGATCTGGGGCACGGCGCTCGACGAGAGCGGCCGTTTCCAGCCGGTCGACCTGGAATAGCGCGGCGAGCCGCGTCAGCGCTTTTCGATGACAAGGCTCTGGATGGCGCGGCCGAAATAGCCGCTGCTCGTCGGCGAGCCTCGCCATGGCGAGCCCCGCGCCATCGGGACCGATCCAGGACTCGGCATCGAGCAGGATCCAGTCGCCAACCGGCTCGCGCGAAAAATTCACGGTGAGGTCGGCGTTGAGAAAGGTCCATTGCGCGAAAGTCCAGCACCGCCGAGGTGCCGTTGCAGAAATCCGCCGCCGCCATCGCCCGCATCGCCTGCGACACCGGCGCGCCCTCCACGATCGGCCGGTCGACGCGGTACCAGATCGCGCCCGGCCCCGGCACGCCGAAATGGCCGCGGGCGGCGCGCAGCGACATCCCGGTGACGAAAGGGCTCGAGGAGAAAATCGACGCGCTCGATGCGCGATTGATCCGGCCCCGGCAGTTCGACCGGCTCGATCGCAGCCTCCGGCGGCAGTTCGTTGGCCTGCACCTTGATCTTCAGCACGGTCGCGCCGACCACGACGACGCCACCGGCCAAGAAGCCTGACGGCGCAGAGCTGGATCTTGCGTCCCTCGCGCAAGACTTCGCTCTCGATCGTCAGCGGCGCCACCGGCACGGGGCGCATCAGGTCGACGGTCACGCGCGCGACCCGCATCGCGACCGGCGTCGGAATTCGCTCCGCCGCCCACACCACCAGCGCCGCCGGCGGCGAGCCGTGCTGCATGCTCGGATCCCATGGCCCCGCCGCATAGGGGCTGGTGACGACGTTGTTGCCGTCAACGCGAAAGATGGCATCCATTGGTGAGAGGTCCTGTCGGATGGCGGGAGCTGCTTCTTGCCTGCTTCGCCCGAGCGAGTCGAGGCCGCGGCGCGGCAGACCCCGTGCGCCATTCGCAGGGCACGGCGCGTAGGCCTAGCGGCTCAAATGAAGGCCATGCCGCCATTGAGGACGATGGTCTGTCCGGTCATGTAGCTGTTGCCGAGCACCATCGCGACGGCTTGCGCCACTTCGTCGGCCTGGCCCATGCGGCCGAGCGGGATGTTGCGCGCCAGATCGGTCCGGCCGCCGCATCATGTCGGTTTCGATCAGCGACGGCGCCACCGCGTTGACGGTGATGCCTTCCTTGACCAGCCGCGCCGCATAGCCGCGCGTCAGACCCTCCATGCCGGCCTTGGAGGCGTTGTAGTGCACGCCGATGGCGCCGGCGCCGCGCGCCGCACCCGAGGAGATATTGACGATGCGGCCCCATTTGCGCGCCCGCATCGCCGGCAGCACGGCCTGCGTGCACAGGAACGCCGATTTCAGGTTGACCGCGATGGTGCGGTCGAAATCGTCTTCGGTCAGATCATCGACGCCGCGCACGATCGCGACGCCGGCATTGTTGACGAGAATGTCGATCGGACCGAGCGCGGACGCGACCTGTTCGACCATCGCCGGCAACGGCCGCGGCCTGCGAGACATCGGCCGCGACCGCGATGGCGCGACCGCCGCTGCCTTGATCCTGGCGACGACCGCCTCGGCATCATCCGCCCGCTCGCGATAATTGACCGCGACCGCGGCGCCCGGCTTCCGCGAGCGCCAGCGCAATCGCCGCGCCGATGCCGCGGGACGCGCCCGTCACCAGCGCGACATGCGCGCTCAGATCCTGTCCGGTCGCCATCGAAACCTCACCTGACGCCAAGGGACCTCATCAACTCACCGTCGAATTGCAGGCGGCGAACCATAGTCATTGGCCCACGCTCTCCAGAAACTCCTTTACGGTGCTAACCGTCCCGGTGCTTGTCGCAACGTAGCCGGGCAGGCTCGCACACCCCTTCGTGGAACTCGCGGCCCTTCATGATGTCGATAATGCGCCGCATCGGCTCGGTTTCCAGAAACGCGCGACGGCAGACGAAGAAATAATCCTCGGTCAGCAACCTGATGAAATCGAGCCCGAACTGCCGGGCGGCGGCCTCGACGCCAAAGCTCACATCGGCCATGCCGCTTGCGGCATAGGCGGCGACGGCGGCGTGGGTGAACTCCATTTGCTGTGCGCCGTTGATTTTGGCCTGATCGATCCGTGCAGCGCCAGCAACTGATCGAACAGCAGAGCGCGTGCCGGGATCGTGGTCGCGGTTGACGAAGCGCGCCTTGCGATCGGCGACATCCTTGATGGATGCGATCTTCGAGCGGATTGCCACGCTTGACCATCAACCCCATTTCCCGCGTCACGAAACTGATCACGCGGTCCTCACGCGGATCGAGCCATTCCCTGCAGGCCCGAATGCCCTGCGCACGCAGTTCGCCGCGCGGCAGATGCACGCCGGAAAGATCGCAAGCGCCCTGCGCCAGCGACAGCAGCGAATTCTGATTGCTGACACTAGCGCAGATCGACGCCGATGCCGGGCTCGCGGTCCAGCAATTCGCGCAATTTCGAAACCGCAAAGCCGTGGCTGGCGTGAACACGAATGACGGATGGACGTTGATGCAGGAACGGCTTGATCTCGGTCACGAGTTCCTGCGCGAGATTTTCGAGCTGCGGACCGAGCCGCGCCTGCATGCGCTCTCCGGCCCAGACCAGCTTTTCGCCGAAGGCGGTGAGCACCGTGCCCTTGCCGCGACGGGTCTCGACCAGCGGCACGCCGAAGAATTCGGACCACTGCTCGACCAGATTCCAGACGTGCCGATAGGAGAGCTGGGCGTGCTTCGCCGCGCTGGTGAGCTTTCCGGTCTTTCGGATCTCGTTGAGAACGCCGAGCATGACCACCGCCGTCTCCGGGCTGCCTTCCTTGTGAAATCGCCAGACGGTTTCGATCTCGACGTGGTGCATCTGTCTATCCAGTTATGAACCTGACTTCATATCTCGGAGGCGTCATAGGCAGAAGATATCATATTTACTCTGGACATTATCTAATACACAAATTAGGGCAAACAACAGGAGGAATATGATGTCAATTGCATATGACTACGCCCACGACACGACGATCCCGCGTTTCGGCCGCAAAGCCCAAGCTGCTGCTGGATCGACGGCCGGCACGTCCGCGTCCGCCTCCGGTAGCACGTTCAAGACCTTCAATCCGGCCAACGAACAGGTCATCGCAACGGTGGCTGAAGGCAACGAGGCCGACGTCGATCGCGCCGTCGCGGCAGCGCGTCGCGCGTTCGAGGGCCCCTGGCGCAGCATGCGCGCCTCCGAACGCGGCCAGATCTTGCTCCGTCTGGCCGAGCTGATGAAGCAGCCACGCCGACGAGATCGCAGCCCTTGAAAGCCTCGATGCCGGCAAGCCGATCGCGGGCGTGCTGCGGCAGGACCTGCCCGCCGCCATCGATACGCTGACTTACTACGCCGGCTGGGCCGACAAGATCAGCGGCGAGGTCGTCTCGACGCGGGAAGAAGCGCTCACCTACACCATGCGGGAGCCGGTTGGCGTCGTTGCCGCCATCGTGCCCTGGAATTTCCCGCTGATGATCGGGATGTGGAAATTGGCGCCGGCGCTGGCCTGCGGCTGCACCATCGTGATGAAGCCCGCCGAACTGACCTCGCTTTCCGCATGTGCGCATCGGCGAGCTGGCGCTCGAAGCAGGATTGCCGCCCGGCGTTCTGAACATCGTTACCGGCCCCGGACGCGTGGTCGGCGACGCGCTGGTCAATCATCCTGACGTCGACAAAGGTGACATTTACGGGATCCGCCGGGCGTCGGCCGCGGAATTTCTGCGCGCCGCTGCCGGCAACTTCAAACGCGTGTCGCTCGAACTCGGCGGCAAGTCCGCCAACGTCATCTTCGACGACGCCGATATCGAGGCGGCCAGCAAGGCCGGCGGCGTCAGGAATCTTTTTCAATGCCGGGCAGGTGTGCTCGGCCGGCTCACGCGTGCTGGCCCATGAGAAGGTTTATGACGAAGTGGTCGAGCGATTGACGCAGCGAGCCGGGGCACATCCGCATCGGCGATCCCGCCGATCGCGCCACGGCCATGGGGCCGGTCATCTCCGAAAAGCAGATGAAGAGCATCCTCGATTACGTCGGATATCGGCCGCAAGGAAGGCGCGCGGCTGACGACGGGCGGCGAGCGCGTCGGCGACCTCGGCTATTTCATCAGCCCCGCCGTGTTTGCCGACGTCGAGCACGAGATGCGCATCTCGCAGGAAGAAATCTTCGGGCCCGTGGTCAGCATCATCAAGTTCCGCGATGAAGCCGAAGCGCTCCGCATCGCCAACGGCACGGCCTACAGCCTCGCAGCCGGCGTCTGGAGCCGCGACATCGGACGGGTGCAGCGTTTCGCGCAAGAAGCGCGAAGGCCGGAACGGTCTGGATCAACACGTATGGCTAACTACCGATGTGCGACTGCCATGGGGCGGCGTGCGCGATTCAGGATTCGGCCGCGAACACGGCACGGCCGCGCTGGAGAATTTCACCGAGCCGAAGGCCGTCTGGATGAATTTGAACGATGTGAGCGCCGCGCGTATCTGCCGAGGCCTGCAACGACCAAGGCCTGCCTTGGCCGCCCTCTCCTCGTAAGGGAGGGCGCTGGCGCTCGTTAGGAGCGCGGGGTCGACCGCCTCGTCATATTCCTTCTTGAACCGCGCGATCAGTTCGGCCGCCGGCAAGACCTTGGCGACGCTGCCGACGCCCTGGCCGGAGCCCCAGATTTCCTTCCAGGCCTTCGGCTTGGCGCGCTCGCCGGAGGCGTCGGTGCCGAAGCTCATCTTCGACGGATCGGAGGTCGGGAGATTGTCGGGATCCATGCCGGCCGCGACGATCGACGGCTTCAGGTAATTGCCGTGCACGCCGGTGAACAGGTTCGAATAGACGATGTCTTCCGCCGACGAGGACGTGATCATCTGCTTGTAGCCCTCGACCGCGTTGGCCTCCTCGGTGGCGATGAAGGCGGAGCCGATATAGGCGAAGTCGGCGCCCAATATCCGCGCGGCGCGGATGGCGCGGCCGTTGGCAATCGCGCCCGACAGCGCGATCGGGCCGTCGAACCAGGCCCGCGTCTCCGCCACGAAGGCCAGCGGCGAAATCTCGCCGGCATGGCCGCCGGCGCCGGCCGACACCAGGATCAAGCCGTCGGCGCCCTTCTCGACCGCCTTGTGCGCGAACTTCTGGTTGATCACGTCGTGGAACACGATGCAGCCCCAGCCATGCGCCGCCTGGTTGAGTTCCTCGCGCGCGCCGAGCGAGGTGATCATCATCGGCACCTTGTGCTTCTCGCAAAGCGCCAGATCCTGATCGAGCCGGTTGTTCGACTTGTGCACGATCTGGTTCACCGCAAACGGCGCCGACGGCCGCTCGGGATGCGCCTTGTCGTAGGCGGCGAGTTCTTCCCTGATCCGCGCCAGCCACTCGTCGAGCAGCGCCGGCGGGCGCGCGTTGAGCGCCGGGAACGAGCCGACCACACCCGCCTTGCATTGCGCGATCACCAGATCCGGCACGGAGATGATGAAGAGCGGCGCACCGATCACGGGTAGCGACAGACGGCCCTTGAACAAGGCAGGCATGGACATTCGAAACGATCCTTCGGTTTAGTCAGAGGGCGATGCATGGCCCTAGAGATGCCAGACGTCATACCAACCAACAAGGCAATCTTTCCAGTGTCAAGTATTGCGTTTTGACGCTGGCGGCGATGCGTTTGAGCGTGACCTTCTCCGGCGTTGGAGATGCGCTACTGGCACACTGCCCGCGGTCACGTAATTTTCGGTCTTGCAGTCGCCCGGCTGGCGCTTGCAGCCCGGCAGGTACACTTTCGGCGAGCATTTCTCGGCCGCATCGGTGTCGAGGCTCTTGCCTTCCTTGTAGCCCTTGCTCTGGCACAGCCGGTCGGCGCCGGCCTTGCAGTCCGGCGCGCCGTTGGCGGACACGAGACACGCCGCCCGCCCGCTCACCATGGTCGAGGGTTTTGCCATGTTCGACAGGCTCTGGCCGGCGTCCTTGGTGCGCGCGCGTTGAAATCGTCGATGGTCTCGCTCGGGCTCTTCAGCGGCGGCAGCAGCGATTTGGATTTCTCGAACAGCTTTCCGATTTCGTTGATCAGGCCCGGATTCTCGTCGCGCGGCGGCGGCGGGCGGTTCGATCTGCTGCGGCTCGGGCTGAGCCGGCACCGGTTGCTGGGCCGGCGACTGCAGGCCGAGCGTGGGTGGAGGCGCGGCCTGCGGCCAGCCGACTTCGGGAGCGGTCGCCAGCATGGATGCAACGAGGCCCGCGGTCGCAAGTTGCGTCCCGGACAACGTGAACAGACGGCCGCTTCGATCGGACATGACACGAAACGTAGCCTGAAGCCGGGATGCCGGCAAAGCGCTAGATCAGCGACGCGATCGAGATCAGCGCGAAGCGCTAGATCAGCTTGAACGCGATGAGAAACCGAGCACCAGCACGACGGCGCCGATGGCGACCCACAGGCCGAGCCGCTTTTCCAGCTCGCTCCGGATCAGGTCGCCGTAGCGGTTGAGCAGGACGGCGACAATGAAGAAGCGCCCGCCGCGCGCCACGATGGAGCACAGGACAAACAGCCAGATATTGTAGCCCGCGAAGCCCGAGGTGATGGTCACGAGCTTGTAGGGGATCGGCGTCAGCCCCTTCAGCAGGATGATCACCGCGCCCCATTCGGCATAGGAGGTCGCGGAAGGTCTTCGACCTTGTCACTGAGACCGTAGAGGGTGATGAGCCATTGCCCGATCGAGATCGTAGAGCAGCGCGCCGATCGCGTATCCGAGCACGCCGCCGGCGACGGAAGCGATCGTGCACACGGTCGCGAACCACCATGCCTTCTTCGGCCGCGCCAGCGACATCGGCAGCAGCATGATATCGGGAGGAATCGGGAAGAACGAACTTTCCGCGAAGGCGACCGCCGCCAGAATCCAGAGCGCGTAGGGCTTGTCAGCGGCGTCGATGCACCAGTCGTAGGTCCGTTTCAGCATGGCCGCATGAACCATCATGCGGCGGATTTGTCCATGCCGGAAAAGGGCGGAATTCGAGAGGAATTAGTGCCGTTTACGCAACGAGCGGCCTTCCAGCGCGACAATTCGCCGCCGGACCGCGGGGACGCCGTCGCCTCAGGTAGCGCCTTGGGCAACACCCTGCCGGCTACCGCCTTGCTGGCAAGGGCCTTACTTTCAAGCGCTGGCATCTTGACCGCCGACTTTGGCAGCTTCTCGGCGATGCCGAGCATATCCTCGCGCCGCTCCATTTCGCGCCAGACGTCCTCCGGCTTCACGCCGGCCGAAGCCCACAGGACGGTCAGGTTGTAGAGCAGATCGGCGCTCTCGCGGACCACCGCGTCGGTCTTGCCGTTGACGGCGTCGATGACGACTTCGATGGCTTCCTCGGCGAGCTTCTTGGCCATCTTGGACGGGCCGCGCTGAAACAGCCGGGCCGTTCGCGACGTGGCCGGATCGAGATCCCTGGCCGCGATGACAGCCTGATAAAGCCGTTCGAGCGAATCACTCATCCTGCGAACCTAATGCAAAGCCGTCGCGAGCGTGTTAACGGCCGACCCTGCAACCATAAAATCCACCGGCCGGGGCGGCCGGTGGATTCATCTTAAGCTCGCGATTTAATGGCTCGCGATTTTAGCGGTCGCGTTTACCAGCCGCGCGATAGTACGGGCCGCCGCCGATAGTAAGCCGCCGGTAGTAATAGCCCGGGTCGCCGTAGTAGGCCGGGCCGCCGTAATAGGCCGGGCCGCCGTAGTAGCCATGCTGTCATAGTAGTGCGCGGCGGTTCTGGGTGGCCGCAATCGCAATGCCCGTGCCGACGATGCCGGCAAAGGCCGCCGCTGCCGCGGCACCACCGCCACCGCGATAGTACCTGCGCGCGCGCGCTGATATCGGTCGCGTCGCTGGTCCCGGTCGACGCCGTCACGCCCTTGCCTGACGTCGCGGAGCCGGCGAAGGCCATCGACGGCTGGACTGCCGTCAGCGCCACCGCCACAACCGTCGCGACCGCGCCGGCGCGGCCAATCGATGAAAACACACCTTTTCGCGCAAACATCTCGACATCCTCCGTGGGAGCTGGCCTGACGACAGGCCTCAGATAGCTAACCACTGAGCGGATACTAGGTTCCCCAATCCGAACGGCAGCTGAACGATCCCTGGCAAAATCGTGGCAGTCATCGACCGTTCAGGTTAGATGCTGCAGAATGGCTGCTCAACGGCTCGAAGGGCGATTCATGCCGTTGGCGATGTCACGAAACAGTCATCGCCGGCGCGGCAACTTGTCCCACCTCGTGCTGATGTAACCTCGATGCGTGCTGTCAGGACCAACGCCATCCGCTCTGCCTGAGCGCTCTCTGAACGTTCTCTTGGCTTCCCTTGCCGGGCTGTGCGCGATTGCGGGCTTGATGGCGAGCAACGTCCTGGCCGCGGACGAACCCCGGCCCCCGCTCGCAGATCCAGTTTTCGCTCGACCGTCCGATCGATGCCGCAGCGGCGCCGTTCGTGATGGCCGCCGCCGGCGGCCTGTTCAGCGCCGGAAGCGCTGGCGGTCACGACCAACATCGCCAGCGGATCGTCGGATGCGATTGCGCGCGTCGCGGCAGGCACCAGCGATTTCGCGCTGGTCGACATCAACGCGCTGATGCGGTTTCGCGACAAGGACAAGCAGGGCGGCCCGCAGGATCAAGGCGGTGTTCGTGCTGTTCAACAAGGCGCCCTATGCCATCATCGCCCGCAAGAGCCGCGGCGTCCAGCGCGCTGACCGACATCGAAGGCAAGAATCTCGGCGTCGCCGAAGGCGACCTGTCGATCCGGCTGTGGCCGGCGGTGGCCAAGCAGAACGGCATCAAGCATCAAGAGCGTGAAGCAGAGCAGCATCAGCGCCGCGGTGCGCGAGCCGATGCTGTCGGCAGGCCAGATCGATGCCGTGACCGGATTCTCCTATCTGTCGGCGATCAATCTGAAGGACCGCGGCGTGCCGGCCGACGATCTGGCGGTGCTGAAATTCGCCGACTATGGCTGCGAGGCCTATGGTTTCGCTGTTATCGTCAATCCGGCGCTGGCGGCCGCCAAGCCCGAGGCGGTGAAGGGATCTCGTGCGGGCCGTGATCGGCGGCCTGCATCTGACGATCAAGGACCCTGCAGGCGCCGCGGCCGAAGTCGCCAACCGCATGGACGGCGGCTCAAAGGACCTCGAACTCGAACGCCTGCAAGCCATCCTGCGCGACAACATCCTGACCAGCGAAGTGAAGCGCAACGGCATCGGCGCGCATCGATCCGGCGCGCTTCGAACGCTCGATCGACCAGGTCGCGGAAGATTTCAAGTTTCAGAAGCGGCCGCAGGCCTCCGACATCTTTCGACGACCAGTTCCTGCCGCCGCTCAACGGCCGCTGATCAATTGAGTAAAAGCCGATCCCTCATGGTGAGGAGGCGCGAAGCGCCGTCTCCGGACGATGCTTCGCATCGCCGGGAGAACCATGAGGCCCCGATCGTGCCGTGGCCCATCCTTCGAGACGCCGCTTCGCGGCTCCTCCAGCGACAACGGCAAAGCCGTTGCGCAGGATGAGGTCGGAGGTGTGCGCGCAAGCGATCAAGCGATCGCAAGAAAATTCAGCCCGCTCTGGTTCTCCACCGCGATCCCTGATTAGAATGCGTCTCCGCTGATCACGCTCCCTGCTCGAGTCCTCATCCGAATGTCCATGCTGCGCCTTTACACCCGCGTCCTCGAGCTGCTCGGCAAGGAGGCGCGGCTGGGCTGGATTCTCGCCTTCGCCAATCTGCTGCTGGCCGGCGCGCAATTCGCCGAGCCGGTGCTGTTCGGCAAGATCGTCGACGTGCTGTCCGGCAAGCCGCAGACCGGGCCGCTGGCCTCGAATCACGGCCTGGCCGCTGCTGGCGGCCTGGGTGGCGTTCGGCCTGTTCACCATCGCCTGCAGCGCGCTGGTCGCGCTCCATGCCGACAAGCTGGCGCACCGCCAGCGCCAGGCGGTGCTGACCGATTATTTCGAGCACATCATGCAACTGCCGCTGACCTTCCACACCGGCACCCATTCCGGGCGGCTGATGAAGGTGATGCTGAACGGCACCGACTCGCTGTGGCGGCTCTGGCTCGGATTCTTCCGCGAGCATTTTGCCGCGATCCTGTCGCTGGTGGTGCTGCTGCCGCTGGCGTTCTACATCAACTGGCGGCTGGCGATCCTGCTGTTCGCGCTGTGCGTGGTGTTCACGGTGCTGACCACGCTGGTGGTGCGCAAGACCTACGGCATGCAGAGCGAGGTCGAGGCGCATTACAGCGATCTCTCGGCGCGCGCCTCCGACGCGCTCGGCAACGTCGCGCTGGTGCAGAGTTTCGTGCGGATCGATGCCGAGGTTCAGGGCCTGCGCTTCGTCGCCGACAAGCTGCTCGCCGTGCAGATGCCGGTATTGGCGCTGGTGGGCGCTGGTCACCGTCATCACCCGCGCCTCCACCACCATCACCGTGCTCGCGATCTTCACCGTCGGCATCTACCTGCACGGCCAGGGAGCTGACCACGGTCGGCGAGATCGTGATGTTCGTGAGCTTCGCGACCATGCTGATCCAGAAGCTCGAACAGGTGGTGAGCTTCATCAACAGCGTGTTCATGGAGGCGCCGCGCCTGCAGGAATTCTTCGACGTGCTGGACGCGGTGCCCGCGGTGCGCGACCGGCCCGACGCGCATGGACACCGGGCGGCTCTCCGGCCTCGTCGAATTCAACGACGTCTCGTTTTCCTATGACGGCAAGCGGCCCGCGGTCGAGGACGTCTCGTTTACCGCGCTGCCCGGCCAGACCATCGCGCTGGTCGGCCCGACCGGCGCCGGCAAATCGACCGCGATCGCGCTGCTGCACCGCGCCTTCGACCCGCAATCCGGCATCATCAAGATCGACGGCATGGATATCCGCGGCCTGAAGCTGACCGCGCTGCGGCGGAACATCGGCGTGGTGTTCCAGGAGGCGCTGCTGTTCAACCGCTCGCTCGCCGACAATCTGCGCGTCGGCAAGCCGGACGCCGACCGAAGAGGAAATGCGCATCGCGGCCGGCCGCGCGCAGGCGCTGGAATTCATCGAGCGCAGCGACAAGAAATTCGAGACCCATGCCGGCGAGCGCGGCCGCATGCTGTCCGGCGGCGAGCGGCAACGCCTGTCGATCGCCCGCGCGCTGCTGAAGGACCCGCCGATCCTGATCCTCGACGAGGCGACCAGCGCGCTCGACGCCGTCACCGAGGCCAAGGTCAACGCCGCCCTCGACGAGGTGATGAAGGGCCGCACCACCTTCGTGATCGCGCACCGGCTTTCGACCATCCGCAACGCCACCCGTATCCTGGTGTTCGACAATGGCCGCGTGATCGAAAGCGGAACGTTCGATGAACTGGTGGCCAAAGGCGGCCGCTTTGCGGAACTCGCGAAGGCCCAGTTCATGGTGCAGGAGAATGCGCGCGCCGCGATCGAGGCCAAATAGGCCTGCGTGAGCGCGATCACGGTTTAGATATCGCCGAATTTGCGACTGATTTCGTCCACGATTTAATCGCCCGGCCTCTGTTCTGGCCCGCCAAGCCGGTATAGGTTTGCGCCTGCCGCAAAGCGACGGCGCCGGACACGCTTGAAACCCGAACGTTAGATCTCAGGACCTCCTTTTCGAAGGCGGGTCTCAAAGGACCGGAACGGAAAAGTGCATTTTCTTCGCCTGCTGCCTCGTCATTCGTTGAACTGGATTTTCCTGGTGGCGGCGCTTGCCGTCGTGACGCCGCGCGCCGCGCACGCCGAAGCGCTGCTGGTCGTCGAAGCCGATACCGGCAAGGTGCTGCAGGCCGACAACGCCACCATGCCCTGGTATCCCGCCTCGGTGACCAAGATCATGACGGCCTACGTCACGCTGAAGGCCGTGAAGGAAGGACGCCTGTCGCTCGATACGCGTGCTGACGGTGTCGCCGGTCGCGGCCTCGCAGTCGCCGTCCAAGATGGGCTTCCGTCCGGGCATTCAGGTCACCGTCGACAACGCGCTGAAGATGATGATGGTGAAGTCGGCCAACGACATGGCCGTGGTGCTCGCCGAAGGCGTCGGCGGATCGGTCGACGGCTTCTCGGCGATGATGAACCAGACCGCGCAGAAGCTCGGCATGACGCAGACGAGCTACGTCAATCCGAACGGCCTGCCGGCGGACGGCCAGATCACTTCGGCGCGCGATCTCGCGATCCTGGCGCGCGCCGTGATTCGCGACCTGCCGGAATACGAATACTTCATGCACATTCCCTCGATCCGCTACGGCCGCAGGGTGACGCAGAATTTCAACAAGCTGATCGGACGCTATCCGGGCGCCGACGGCTTCAAGACCGGCTTCATCTGCGCTTCCGGCTACAATCTGGTCGCCTCCGCGACGCGCAACGGCAAGCGGCTGATCGCCGTCGTGCTCGGCGCATCGTCCGGGCCAGGCGCGCGCGGTTCGCGCGGCGCAATTGCTGGAGCGCGGCTTCGGCGGCAACGGGCTGGGCTGGCTGAAGCCCGCGCTCGGCACCGTCGACAATCTGGTTCCGATCGATGCGACGCCGCCGAACCTGCGCGACGGAGATGTGCAGCGGCAAGCGCAAGCGGCCGGCCACCGACGAGGACGCCGACGTCGTCGCCGCCAACGGCAGCGTCGAGCCGGCGAGACCGCGGTGACGTTCTTCACCGCCGGGCTGCAGCCGCCGATGGCGCAAGCCGTCGGAGACTGATGGCTGCCGGCGGCAGAGCCGTCCGAGCCCATCCCGGTCTATACCGGCCCGACCAAGACCGGCACGGCGCTGATCGCCGCCGTTGCGGCGGACACCGAGAAGCAGACGCGCGGCCAAGCGCGGCAAGAAATCGCAAGATCGCGGCGAAGAAGCCTGACGCCGCGGCAGCCCGAAGGCCGAAGCCGAGCGCGAAAGCCGACGCCAAGCCTGCGGCGGTCAGGCATGCGAGCGCCAAACCGGAGGCGCTGCCAAGCCGGCCGCTTCAAGCCGAAAGAAGCCAGCTGCCAAAGCCCGCCGCCGCTGCAGACAAGCCCGCGCCGAAGCCGGCCAAGCCGAAGGCCGCCGCTAAAGCCCAAGCGGCGAAACCAAGCCGGCTGGTTAACAGACGCCGCCAAGCCGCGCAATTAGGCAGTTTCCTGCCGTTCGAGCCGATTATTCCAAATCGCCGAAATGCGTCGATAGCGCGCAGCCGCTTGCCATCGGCGGCGGCATTGCTCAATACTGCTCCAAAACAAGGCGTCCCGGCCCAAGAAACAGGGAACAAACCGAGAGGAAATACCATGGAGCGGATCTGGCTCAAGCAATATCCGGCCGGCGTGCCCGCCGATATCGACGTCACCCAGTACTCGTCGCTGGTCGAGCTGCTGGAAGAAAGCTTTGCGAAGTTCGCCGACCGCAAGGCGTTCATCTGCATGGACAAGTCGATCAGCTACCGCGACCTCGACGAGATGTCGGCCGGCGCTCGGCGCCTATCTGCAGAGCAAGGGCCTGCAGAAGGGCGCCCGCGTCGCGCTGATGATGCCGAACGTGCTGCAATACCCGGTCTCGACCGCCGCCGTGCTGCGCGCCGGCTATGCGGTGGTGAACGTCAATCCGCTCTACACCCCGCGCGAGCTCGAGCATCAGCTCAAGGATTCCGGCGCCGAGGCGATCGTCGTTCTGGAGAATTTCGCCACCACGGTGCAGCAGGTGATCGCGAGGACCGCGGTCAAGCATGTGATCGTCGGCAGCATGGGCGACCTGCTCGGCTTCAAGGGCGTGATCGTCAACCTGGTGGTGCCGCAAGGTGAAGAAGATGGTGCCGGCCTGGTCGATCCCGGGCGCGATCTCGTTCAACGACGCGCTCGCCGCCGGCCGCGGCCTGAAGCTCAACAAGCCGAAGCTCACGCTCGATGACGTCGCCTTCCTGCAATATACCGGCGGCACCACCGGCGTCTCCAAGGGCGCGACGCTGCTGCATCACGAACATCCTCGCCAACGTGCTGCAGAACGACGCCTGGCTGCAGCCGGCGCTGAAGAAGCCGCCGCATGTCGATCAGCTCTTCATCGTCTGCGCGCTGCCGCTCTATCACATCTTCGCGCTGACGGCGTGCTTCCTGCTGGCGATGCGGGCCGGCGGCGTCAACCTGCTGATCCCGAACCCGCGCGACATGGCCGGGCTTCATCAAGGAGCTGACGAAATACCAGGTCAACAGCTTCCCGGCGGTCAACACGCTCTACAACGGCCTGTTGAACTCGCCCGGCTTCGACAAGGTCGACTTCTCCAAGCTGAAGACCTCGTTCGGCGGCGGCATGGCGACGCAAAGCCGGTCGCCGAGAAGTGGCTGAAGGTGACCGGCTGCGCGCTGTCGGAAGGCTATGGCCTGTCCGAGACCTCGCCGACGCTGACCTGCAACCCGCGCCGACACCGACGAGTTCTCCGGCACGATCGGCATTCCGGTGCCGTCGACCTACCTCTCGATCCGCGACGACGACGGCAAGGAAGTGCCGCTCGGCGAAGCCGGCGAGATCTGCGCCAAGGGCCCGCAGGTGATGGCCGGCTACTGGAACCGGCCGGAAGAGACCGCGCAACGTGATGACCGCGGACGGCTTCTTCCGCACCGGCGACATCGGCGTGATGGACGAGCGACGGCTACACCAAGATCGTCGACCGCAAGAAGGACATGATCCTGGTCTCGGGCTTCAACGTCTATCCCGAACGAGATCGAGGAAGTGATCGCGAGCCATCCGGGCGTGCTGGAATGCGCCGTGATCGGCGTGCAGGACGCCAAGTCCGGCGAGGCGGTCGAAGGCCTTCATCGTCAAGAAGGACCCGAACCTCACCGCCGAGGAAGTCATCAAGTACTGCGGCACGCAGCTCACCGCCTACAAGGTGCCCAAGCAGATCGAGTTCAGGACCGACCTGCCCAAGACCAATGTCGGCAAGATCCTGCGCCGCGAACTGCGCGACGAGGAAGAAGGCCGCGGCCTGAAGGCGCGTACGGGCATCCTGTCGATGGCTGAAGCTCACGTCACGCCGGCCGGCATTCTTGGCGTTCTGGCGCGACGCCGGCCACGACCGCTGGTACAGCCGCGACGACGCGTTCGACGCGGAGGTGCGCCGGCGCTTTCTGGACCTGTGGCGGCAGGCGGCAGCCGGCGAATTATCGTCATGGGAAGCGAGCGATGACGGCGCGCTGGCGCTCGTCATCGTGCTCGACCAGTTTCCCCGCAACATGTTCCGCGACGACGCCACGGACCTATGCCAGCGACGCCCTGGCGCGCGAGGTGGCGCACCGCGCGCCATCGAACGCGGCGTGGACGCGCGGATCGATCCCGCTTTGCGTGAATTCCTCTATCTGCCGTTCATGCATTCGGAGCATCTGGCCGACCAGTTGCGCTGCATCGAGCTGTCGCGGGAGGCAGGCCATGGCCGAAAGCGCGAAGTGGGCCGAGCACCACGCCGATATCATCCGGCGGTTCGGGCGCTTTCCCCACCGTAACCGCATCCTGGGCCGCGCGACCACGCCAGAGGAGCAGGCCTTCCTGGACGAAGGGGGCTTTTCGCCCTGATGACGGAAGCGTGAACGGCCGCTACCGTTGCCGTTTCGAGCCCCGCGAATATTGTGCC
>ERZ1370068.7633-contig-6539_pt1 | contig 60631 bp, 92 predicted proteins | sample MGYA00561227_ERZ1370068 | MGnify/ENA primary metagenome ERZ1370068 (study PRJEB38410, sample SAMEA6850437) | metagenome | study: Metagenomic assessment of the ecological functions of the soil: analysis of the soil microbiota associated with the... | reverse complement strand
TTGTGCTTCGTTCAGTTACGTATTGCTCGATAGTCGTCCGGCCGGAAGTTTGAAGAAAGCTCGCGGACGACGTGATACGGGTTTGGGTAAGGCGTCGTGATGCTGAGCGGCTTGCGCGTAGGCGTTCCTGCCGACCAGTGCGGCTAGTGCGACGCCGACAGCCAACAGCGAACGCAGCGGGTCTCGGTCTGACATCGCGCCCTCCTTTGTTTCGACCGTGCGACTCTAGCGCTACTCCTTTGGTGCGAGGTAGCTTTTCCTGGCGCGCGGTTTGAGCCCCCGCCGGTAACCCGCACGCCAATCTCGTGGACCTTCCCGTCGCGTTTGGGCAGCGCGAAGCCAGGAGTGCTGCGTGTGCAACTCGTCGGCAACGCCCGCAACGAGGCGGCGCCGAGGATCCTGCCGAAGCGAATTTCGGTGTAGCCGCCCCCTTTCCTCGGCCACGCGCGCCAACCCGGGATCCGGCATGTCGGCGCATGATCATCGCCTGCCAGACCACCAGGACCGATTCTGGTTGCGGCGCCGACCTGGTGCTGCGGCTGCGCAGACCGATCGCATAGATCATCACGTCCTCGCGGCGCCCGCGGTCGATCACTTCAGCCTGGCTCATGGGACGCTGACGCAAAACTCGCAGGCCCGGTGTACCTTACCGTCACTGCAGACGGCGAGATCACGCGCCGCGTCTCACCCTGGTCGCCGAACGCGTCCATGGCGTTGTCGAGCGCTCGCCATAGCGGTGTGGGCGCATCCGGGGCGATCGAGGTCGGCAGCGCCGCCATGCAGTTCTTTGGGATCGCGTGTGAACGCGGGGCTGATCGTGATCTCGTGTCGAACGACACCCACCCGCGTTTCGTCGTCCGGGCGCAGCCGCGAAAAGCTGTGCGCGAAGCGGCTCGAAGCAACTGCGGGTTGCCCTCCGACGCTGCCCGAGACATCCAGCATGACGATCAGTCGGATCGGCTGTGGTGAATTGTCGAATTGGGTGATCGGCTGCGGCTTGCCTTCGTCGCGGCACTTCCGAATTGTTCGCGGCGAGCGTCGTCACAAGCCGGCCGTCACGATCCGTAACGGTGACGAAGACCCGGACGACGTCGCCAGTCCCTCGGAACACCGGCTGCTGACGCCCAGCCGCGCCGACTACGCTAAGAAAACACGCAATGAATGCCGAACACGTGATGAACCGAATCATGCTCACGTTTCCTCGTCGGACAGGACAGCATCTCACCTCAGTCATATCACGGGCGGAGATCCACAACGTTCGGCGGGCGGGCTGGAAGGGCTGGAGGGCTGGAAGGGCAGGAGGGTGGGGAGGCCAGGGCTTCGGCGATTCCGAATGCCTGGCGATTCCAGCAGCCTGAAGAATGGACAGGGTGGGACTGCCGACCGTTTCGACAGCTCTATCAGGAGGCTCGCCTCTGAACCTCGACCGCGGTATTCTATCGGACGCGCGTGGGTTCTCCAGTCGGAATCATGGCAGGTTGGAGGCTGTGGAAGTATTCATACAAAAGCGCCCAAGTCTGCGGCACTGATGGCTAGCGCGAGGGCCCACGCGCCTAGGAGCACGGCAGCAGGACTTCCGCTCGCGTGCCGGCGCAACCGTCCAGCTTCGGCCACCTACCACTATGCAAACGTCAAGCCAGCGAGGTTCAACGTCGTCGCCTCATCTATACTAAAGAAGGCGTCCGAGCGGCGGTATTGCGCTATTGCTTCGCTTTACAGCCCGTCAACCCCGACCGTCGCCGGAACGTCCCAACAGCTAGCTAACGCGACGTAGCGGCGACAACCCACAACCACGGGCGGCTGCCGGACCGAGCGCGCCAGACGAGGTTGTCCTAGGGCGGCGCCACTGCAGGTGTGCGACCGGGGCCATCCCAGGCGGACTGGCGCCGAGGATCAGGCACCTCGGCCGTGACCACGGCGCGAGAGGAATGTACGTCCGGAACACCGCGCTGCACCGTAGGCCAGATGCGCGCCCGATTTCCAGGCGTCGCGTTCCGCCAGCCCGCATCCACTTCGACTCCGCTAGAACAGGCCGCTGGCGGTGAGCGCCGATCGAGTCGGACTTCGGTGAAGAGGGTTTCACCGTTGTCTTCGAAGTCGCGCGCGGCACCCGCTGGGTCCCCACGCGATCTGCCAGCGCACTGGTTGGCCCGCTTGTTCAGCCACAGACGAAGCCGGATCCGGTAGTTGTGCTGCCGGCGCGCAGGTCTCGCCTGCGCCCGGCAATGATCCGCGGGGAGTGTCCGGGGCCCGATCGCAAACGCTGGCGCAGCGGCCTGCCCGTTCCGCGCGGGCACGGCGGCGACGTCGGGCGAGACCGGCCGCAGGTCGCCATCTCTGAGCGGCGTTTCGCGCACTACGAATCGATTCGCGTACGAAGCTCCGAGGTCCGCGCTGCGGCGTCCCGGGCAACAGTTGAGCCGCCGACTGGGTTGGCCGGCTGCGACGGCCGCATGTGCAGCGCCGTGCGAGTCGATGATGCCGCGCTAATTCGGGTCCGCCCGAACGACAGGAGCAGTCGGATGATGTCGTCGACGTCGGTTCTTCAGTTACTCGGGGACATCCAGCCGCGGGCGCAACTACGAAGTACTGCCGGCGATGAGCCGGAGGGCCACGGGCGGCTGGAGCGATTCGCATCGGCTCCGATCTCGAGCAGCACGTACGGATGAACGAGCGGGCGGGCTGGCTGGCGAGATCCTGCGTAGACCGAGACGCGTATCCGACATCGTCGGATGACTGTCGGCCGTTAGGCACGGCGGCTGGGTCGTCGACCGCGGCCCGCCAGGCGTTCCAGGTCGCCCCTTGTGAAGCGGCCTCGTGTGGTGCGCTGCCTGGAATCTCCTGGCGGCAGCGCGGCGCTCTTCATTCACTCGCCATCAGGCGTGTCAACTCCAGCGCGCGAAAGAGCCGTGCCAAACCGCGTCGGTCGCGCCGAGTCTCAGCGCAGCTGGTGTGCTTAGTCTTGCACGGATCGTCATGAGGCTCCCGAGCGTGAACAGGACAAGTCGGACATTTTCCCGTGCGAGTTCTGGCGCATTGCTCGCGTTGGCGCTGTCGTCCGAACGCCTCCCGCGCAGCTTCTCGCCGCTTTCTAGGGACCCATTTAATCGTCTACAGGCACCATCGCTGCCTCAATGCTTGAAACCGAGCCTCGACGACCACGGGAAGTTCCGCGAGATGGTGGACGCACTTGGCTGCGGGTGGCATCGCCCACGCGGATCGGCACCGGCAACAGCCGAGGATCGTTGCCTTGAGTTTCCCAGGCACGCGTTGTTGCTATGCGCGTTCAGAAGCCAACGGGTGGCACCAAGGGCGGTGCGGTGGGATCCTACATTGCCACCTTTTCGGTAAATTCACGCACGAATTTGCGTCAGGTGAGCGATCGATATCGCATCTGGAAATCCGTGGCTTTCGCATCGATGTTACCGCCGCCCCGGGGCGCGCTCTGTATCACGAGTCAGGGGACGACATGCTGGAATCGTTGAGGGTGGACCGGTCAGCGGAGATCGCCTACGCACTCGGGCCCGGGCGAAGGCGAAGGTCTGAGCTTCCTGGAGATGAAGGCGCAGTCAGCGCCCATCGTCTCGCACCACATTCACTTCTTCGGTGCGCAGAAGAAGTGCAGTCGTGGTACTGAAGACGTTCAATGCCAGAGGAGGTGGCTTCCGGCGAATCCGGCAGCTTTCACCAAGTCGCCGGACTGCCCTGGCCTCGTGATGAACTTCGCGCCGTCGCAAACACCGGTCGCCGGGACGCAGGGACGGGCGCTCGATCACATCGGCTTGCGGTGAAGAACCTCGAGGCGTTCACGAAGACATCTCGGAGTCGCAGGCATCAAGCTGGCCGTGCCGTATCGCCAGGTGCCGGCGCTTGGCATCCGCCATCGCCTTCCTCACCGATGCCTGGGGAACCCATATCCGAGCTGACCGAAGGCTGGACCAGAGTGAATTGAGCGAGCGCGGGATGGGAGCCCCGCGAGAGAGTAGTTAATGACAAACCTGACTCGGCGCTTTGTTGCACGCTTGGCGGCGACGCTCTCGGCACTGGACTATGCCCGGACGCACTGCGATGATGCCCGGCTAAGCCGAGCACGCTGCGGCCGCCGGCGTTTCAGGTCGATCCGACGTGGCCGACGCATCCCAACAACTGGGTGCTCGGCGAGGTCGTCGTCGATCGCCGTCGATTCGCGCGATCACATCTGGGTGCTGCATCGCCGCGCGATCGATTCCCGAGGCTCAACGCGGCAACGCGGCGCCTCCAGTCCTCGAGTTCGATACGGCGGGCAAGCTGCTTGCGAGTTGGGGCGGTATCGGCCGACGGCTACGACTGGCCGGAGCGCGAGCACGGCATCTTCGTCGACGCGAAGGACTTCGTCTGGATCAGCGGCAACGGCGGCTGGCCGAGGCCGACGACGCTCCGGCAGCGGCGACGACATGATCCTGAAGTTCACCGACGGCCGGGAAGCTGGTGCTGCAGATCGGACGTCGCGGACAGAGCAAGGGCAATACCGACACGCGTCAACGTCCACCAGCCCGCCGACGTGTTCGTCGACGCACCGACGAACGAGCTGTACGTCGCCGACGGCTACGGCAACCAGCGCGTCGTCGTCTTCGACGCGGACAGCGGGCAAGTTCAAACGCATGTGGGGCGCATTCTGGCAACGCGCCACCGGCCGAGATGGCAGCCAACCCGCCGGCGCCGCAGCCCAACCAGGGTCGACCCGACGGCCCGCCGCAGTTCGGTCTGCCGTGCACGCCGTCAAGGTGTCGAACGACGGCATCGTCTACGTCGCGGATCGCACGAACAACCGGATCCAGCCGTTCACGACGGCGCGGGCAAGTATCTCCGGACCAGGTGCGGTCATCGCTGCCGAAGGCGCCGTGACGCCGGTTCCGGCCGGGCTTTGCGTTCTCGCCCGACGCGAAGCAGCAATTCCTCTACGTCGTGGACTCCGGGCCGATGCGGGTCGTCGATCTTCGATCGCGCAGACGATGACGCAGATCGGAACGGTCGGGATGCGCGGCCCGAAGCCCGGCGAGTTCGACATCGTGCACCACATGGCCGCCGATTCGAAGGGCAACCTCTACACTGCGGAAATCGTCACGAATCGGCGCGCCTCTTCAAAGGTTCTGGTGAGTTCAGGACGGCGCTTACGCTGAACGACTCTCGGTTTTTCGCGCGCACAACCTCGAACTTTCGGCCTGCCTGGCCGCGTCTACCCGGCTCATGTTCTTCAAAGAAGTCCGCCAAGCTTTTCGGATCCTCGCGAAGAATCCAGGGTTCACGGCCGTATGTGCCGCTCTCGATGGCGCTGGGCGTTGGCGCCAACAGCGCCCTTTTTCAGCTTTCACGACGCGCTCCTCTTCCGCCCGCTGCGCCGGTGCGCGGGTCGGCAGCTCGGTCGTCGCGACGACCGCGACCGGCCCTGAGGATGCCGCTGCTCTTCAGCGGCGGCTAGTCGTGCCCCAATTACCGCGACCTGCGGGAGAGGGAGCCGTTCGTGCGCGACGGGCTGGTTGCGCACCAGTTATCGACGTTCGGCTTTGCGGAAGTCGCGGCAAAGACGCTCGAGAGATGCGCCTGGGAGTGCCGGTCAGCGACAACTTCCTCAATGTCCTGGGCGTCGAGCCAGCGAGTGGGCCGGCACCTTTACACAAGACGAGGCCCAGGTGCCGGGTCGGGGGCGGTCGTCGTACCTCGCTTACGACTTCCTGGAAGAGCACGCCGCGCTGGGAGGACCGTTCGATCACAGGAGCCGGGGCAGCGTCGTGATCAATGGCATTGATTTCACCGTGATCGGCATCGCGCCGGAGAGCTTCACGGGCCTGGATGTGGACCTTCGGCCCGCCTTCTACATCCCGATCATGATGGCCGAGCGCGTGGGCATCTTCTCGGCGACGGCTCGGGCTGAAGGTGGTCGCCAATCCTGTCGAAGATCGTGGGGAGCGGGCGTTCGTGGATCAAGGGGCTTTCGGCTCAAGCCTGGTGTGACGCGCGGCAACAAGCCCAAAGCGAGGCTGACGACTGATCTGGAAGAGCTTGGGAGCGAGGTGTATCCGGACACGAACCGAAATCAGACCGTCGCGGTTCGAACCGAACCTGCAAAGAGCGCATTCGACGGCGGCCACCAGCCGCCCTCATCGTGGCGATGATGACGGTGCTCGCGGGAATAGTGCTCTTCATTGCTTGCGCCAATGCGTCGCCAACCTGGATGCTTTCGGCCGGGCCCGTGCGCTGTCTTTCGCGCGAGATCGCGATACGTCTCGCGTTGGGCGTGAGCCGGGCGCGGCTGCTTCGGCTAACTGATGACGGGCAGTTCCTTCTCGCCTTTTGTCGGAGGCGCTACCTGGAGTGGGCTTCGCTACCACGCCGGCAATCCGCTTCCTTTTTTTCCGGACCTTTTCAGATTCCCACCGATCTGCCGGTGGTCGCTGCAACCGAGCTGCGGACGCGCCGAGGTCCTCCTGTTTCACTCGGCGCGGCCACGGTGAGGCGGCGTCATTCCCTTTCGGCATCGCGCCTGCGCGCAATGTTTGAAGACGGATTTGGTCCCCGCGCTGAAGAGCGCGGAGCTCGTGGTCGTGGCGGCCTCGACAGCGGACCCTCGGCCGCAACGCGCTCGTCGTGGTGCAAGTTGCGTTGTCCATGATGGTCCTGCTCGCCGCCACCGGGATGCCGCTGGAAGGATTTCGCAGTGCGGTGGCGCTCAACCCGGGATTCAGCGGACCGATCCCTTGATCACTGATGTCCACCGGCACGTCTCTCGTTCGATATACCCCGGACCAGCATCGCACAGCTACCACCGCGACCTCGTGGACCGGGTGCGCGCGTTGCCCGGCGTCCGGTCGAACGCGTCGCTGACCAGCTCGATTCCGTTCAACCCGCCGTTCTCCAACGAAGCCGTCGTTCCGGAGGGTTATCAATTCCCAGCAGGGCAGGTGAGAACGTCTCGCTCTTAACCGCTGCGGTGAACGAACACTACTTTCGACACGATGAAGACCGAGGTCGTCGCCGGCCGCGCCGCCACCGCAGACGACATAAGCAGGATCGCGCCTCGTCGCGATCGTCAACCAGGAGCTGGCGAAGACCTATTGGCCCGATCAGGATCCGGTCGGCAAACGGCTGCGGCTGAAGGACGCACGTGGGCCTGTGTGAGGTGGAGCGGCCAGACGGCAAGTACTTGTCTTCATCGGCGAGTCACCAATGCCGTTCTTGTATCTGCCATTCGCACAACATGAGACCAATTGAGTGCTGGGTACTTGTTTGAGTTTACCTCAATCCGACCCTCTCCGCTTGCCACACCGCTCCGCGAGGTCGTCCGGACCCTCGACGAGAACCGCCAGTGTTCAACGTGCGAACCTTGCGAATTTCTACGAACAGTGCGCGATCGAACCGCGCGGCGATGCAGGTGACGGCCGCGATGGGTGTGTTCTGCCTGTCGCTGGCCCCAATCGGCTCTACGCCCTGGTTGCTTACTCGGTGTGGCGCGCCGGACGCGCGAGATTGGTATCCGCATGGCGATGGGCGCGCCGATCTTGATCGGCCCTGCGAATGCTGGTCCGCGTCAAGGCTTCGTTCTGGCGGCGACAGGTATTGTCGTGGGGCGCCGTGGCCAGCGCGGCCGTCGTCCGCCTCGCGTTCAGCCGTGGCAGGCATGGCCGGACTCGGCGGGGCGAAGAACCTTCCGGCCTTCTTTGTGGTGCCCGTTGCACTGATGTTCTGACCTTGGTCGCCAGCTACTTCCCCGGCAGCGGGCGGCGCGAATCGATCCGTCGCCATGCCCTTCGGTAATGACTAGGTTGACTACTTAAACCTTTGCTGCCAAGTCGTTTGGAGCCGCTAGTCGGTCGCGTTTGGACGACCGCCAGCCTGGGCGTAGGAGGTATATTCTCGACGATCTGCCGCACATGACGGATATCGGCGAACTTTGACGATGACGACCGTATCTCTCACCCAGAAGGAAGGCCTCTTATGTACAAGAGCTGGTCTCTTCTTCGTCGCGATCGCCGTGCTGCTGGCGGCCGGATCGGCGTCGGCGCACCACAACATGTCGGCCCTCTTCGACTTCGCTAACGATCGAGTGACCGCTCACCGGTGTACGCTCACGAGAATCGATTGGAGGAATCACATCGGGCTGGTCGTCGACGTGAAGAAGGACGGAATCAGATGGAAACCTGGGCCATTGAAAGGCCCGCCGCCCGGCTTCTTCCGCCCGCGACGTCAACAAGACCGACGTCGAGGCTGCGCTGGCAAGACGGTGACCGCAGAGGCCAGTCGCGCCAGGGACGTGCCTGACGTCCGACTGCTTCGGCGGATTACGCTGCCGGTGGAAAGTCGTAATGGCGTGTCCCCAGAATTGAGCGACATGCGGTGATCAGGCTGCGTCTGCCTCCGAGGAGATGCCATGATGAATTCTTACCGCACTGCGAGCGTTACGACAGCAGCGGTGCTGTCGACCGCCTTGCTGCTGATCTCGAGTCCAGCGGGCGCGCAACTTCCCCGAACGACCCGGCCGAACGAGCCAAGGTCATCGCCCAAATCTTTCAAGTCAACGCCCGCAACTCACGTTGTTCGATCGCGAGGAAAGAGGTGGGCCTGATCGGCCAGCGGACATGTACAACCAGCCCGTTCTCTTCCTGACGGCAAGCGTGGCCGTCGCCATGTAGATATCGATAAAGAGACCAGGACGTGTGGGTGCTCGATGCTACCACCGGCACCGGCGTGCAACTCACGAAAGGTCAGAAGCGGAGCCCGCCAACTCGCCCGTGGTCGCCCGATTCGGCTTTGTGGTTGCGTATGTGGCTCTGCGCGAAGGTACTTCGGGTTGTATCGAAAGGCGTCTAACGGCACAGGCGCCGAGGAGCCTCTTATCGCAACAACGCGCCGATGACTCTGACCGATTGGTCGATGGATGGAAGTGCTTCCTGAGTTACTTCTCACCGACCTGTCCGGAGGCGCTTTGTCTGCCTTGCCGGTCGTTGCGCATCGATGCAGCCGGCGAGCGCAAGCTGATCGAGATATTTCGGAGCCAGTCCCAACTGCAGGGGCCGCGCCTCTCGCCCGACAGCCGTTACGTGGTCTACGTCTCGAACCAGTCGGGACGAAATGAAAGCCCATTACGCTGTGCGTTCGTTCCTTCCGCAGGCTGTGGCCAGGCGGAGTCGCGGCCGCTGACTGGCAGATTCGACCAAGGCGGTCATGGATGGCGCCTGGAGACGCGACGGCAAGAAATTCTATTACCTGTCTCCGCCAATCGAGCCGTCGCTATGGCCGCCCCGTGACCTACTCGACACCGGTCAATGTCGAGTTCGGTCGACCGCAGCTGTTCGCCCGGAGGCAACGCCTGCTGTCTGGCGTCGCCAGCATCAGCCGTGACGGCGAACGGGTCGTTGCGGCCGCTCCGTTGCCCCAATCTGTAAATAGCTCACGGTCTGACCGTCAAGGCAAGGTCGTGAGTACCGCGGGCCAGCCTGGTACGTCCAGCCTGGTTCCCCGCCCGATGGAACGCGCCGTCGTCATGAAAAACGATCCGCAGACGGGAACCAGGGACATCTGGACGGCGATCTGGGCAGTGGGAAAGCCACGGCGGTCACGAGCGACACTCCGCCTGACAATGCGCCGATCTGTCCCCCGACGGAAGCAAGTGGCCTACGTATCGACGCCCGCGAGAGAGCTACGCAGGCATTTATCGGAAGAATGCGGATGGAACTGGTGAGGAAGAGCTTCTGTTCCCGCTAATGCGCCCGCGCCGGCATGGGTTCTCACCGACTGGTCGCCAGACGGAAAATTTCATGCCCACAGGAGTCCTGGCGACCGGGACGCTGCGCGCGGGCGAGAAAGCGCTGGATCGCCAAGCGATCGACTGGTTGCGCGAAGACTACTACGGCCCAGGACGCCCGACAGCCGCTTATGGCCTACCTGTCGAACGAAGCTAACATCGACAGGTATGGAACTCTACGTCCGGCCTTTCGACGCCACCAAGCCTCCGACGGTCCGCCGCCGGGGTCTGCCGGGTGCAGGTGTCCAAAGAGGCTGGCGCTGATCGGCATGATTTTCCTTGGCGCGGCAGGACAGCAAGCGAATGCATACCATGACCCGGCGACTGGGAAGTGATGGCGGTGGAGATCAACACGACTCCGACATTTACCGCAGGTACACCGAAGCTGCCGTTCGCTGCCGTCGGCCCACTCACCCGGCAACCCTCGCTCAGTGGAAGAACGTCAGCCGGGATGGGGAGCGGTTCATCTCTCGCCATGCCAGACGGGCAGGGGAGCGCAAACGAATCGATGATCTGACGAACGATGATCGCACGATGCCGTTGCCCTGGGCCAGACGCAATCAATCATCGATCATCAATTCCTAATCATCGATTCGAGTGACTCGATTACCGCGGCAGGACCCTCGCCCGTATCCCAGGTTTCGGTCCTCGGCGTAATCAGCGGGCTGCGGCTCGATATGCTGCCCCGGCATCGAGCTGAACGCGGTAGCGCCGCGCGGTCAGCGCGAGAATCAACAGCAACGCCTCCACGGATCGCGAACTGATTGCCGATGCACTGCCGCGGTCCACCGCCGAACGGCAGGTAGGCGAAGCGCGGACGGGCAGCCACGCGTCGCGGGCGCGAATCGCTCCGGATCGAATCGTACCGGATCCGGCCAGAGTCCCGGTCTGCGGGTGGATGACGAACGGATGAGGAACACGAGCGGATCGCGCCGGCACCAGGTAGCCACCGACCTCATCGTCTCCCAGCGCCAGTCGGGAGAATCCCCACGCCGGGGGATAGAGACGCAGTGACCTCCTCCACCACCATCCGCGAATAGGTCAGCCGCTCGGTATCGGCAATCGTGGCGCGCCCACCGTCCAAAACGGCCGCCGCTTCTTCAGCCACTCGTTGCTCGATATCACCGCGCTGCGAGAGCAGAAAATACGTCCACGAGAGCGCCAACACGACGTCGTCTCGTGGCCGGCCAGCAGCATCGCCATCACCTCGTCCCGCAGTTGTCCATCCGTCATGCGTCCTGCCGGTGTCCTCGTCGCGGGCGGAGAGCAAACATCGACAGCAAAATCCGGCTCGTCGGCTCCAGAGTCGCTCTCCGTTCCCCGATGATTCGATAGACCACTCTCGTCGGCTTCCTGCAAGGCACGGCGGAACCGGCGATTTGCAGGCAGCGGCAAAAGCGTCTCTCCAAATCTGTCGCCCAGAACGTCTCGCCAGTAATCCAGCTGATTGACGATCGGCCACGGCCGCTTCACGACGTTCAAGCTGCCGATCCCAAGTCGGCGCTGAACATGGTGCGCATCGATGATCCGCTGAGTGAGATCCATCATCTCTTTCGACCAGATCGATCGCCTCTCCTCGTTCGGCGATGGGGCCGGCCATCGGAGAAAGCGCGCGTTCTGATCGCATCGACCATGGCGGCAGACCAAATCGCTCGCGATGCGCCTGCGATGGAATGCTGGTTGGGCGAGCTGGCGCCGCTTCGCGAGCCAGGAACGAATCTTCGCTGGCGATCAGGCCATCGCCCAGACTGTCCTTTGCGACGTTCGCACAGGGGACTCTTGTGATAGTTGGGCGATAGTTGTCTTGAGCATCGTGCTTGATGTCGCTCGGCCTCGACACCAGGTAACCGTGGAGTACGGGCCAACCTTCATATGAACCAGGTTCCAGCACACCGATCGGCGGCAGAGAGGAAGGCGGTAATCGGATTCGACCGCAGCTGAGGAAGGACTCCAAGTATCGGATAGCCGCGTGGGCCGGGCGGCCATGTGGTCGATGCGGGTGCCGGGCATACTCCCTGACCAATCCAACCATACGTGAGGGATACATGCCACTCTCACCAACGTTCAAACGCATTGAACCGGCCCAACCGGCATGCCAGTGTCGCTGCGTGGAGGGCAGTCGATCCGTTTTGCCCCAGCCAGTTTCGGCGTTGACCATCGTCAGCCGCGCGATCGACGCGCTGGCCGTGCATGCCGCAGTCACCTTTGGCGGCCAAGCTGGGTGCAGGGAGAGGCCGCCGAATCTCGCCTCCCGCATTCGATACCGAATCCGCTCACCTTTCCCCTCGACCTCCAGCAGACGCCCCAACGGGAGAAGCCGCGGAGGGTTTTCCTCGACCTGGCCGTCTCGCCGAGGTCATGCCGGTCCGCGGATTGGCCTTCGAGGCACAACTGAAGAATTCCGCAACAAAAAAGGTTTACGCTCACTACAACGGCGGTCGCGCACCACACCGACGTCCTCAACGCTCGAGTCGTGCGACACGGCCGGTCGGGCACGAGATCGCGCTCACGCTCACTCCGCAGGCGGGGGGACCGTGCCCCGGACATCGGGCGACGACGACGCACGCGGGCAGGCCACGCTCGCGATCATCCCCGACGGGCGAGGTCGTAAGCGTATTGACGATTACGAGCGCCGCTCGGGGCTGAGGGTGTGGTGTTTTCCGGGGATTTTTCGCGTGAGGAGGCCGCCGTGAATCGCCGCCGGGTTTGAAGATGGTGAGCTCGACAGAACGTTGACGCTTTCGGTTCCCGCGGGCGCTACTGGCCAGGTCGGTCTCGCTTCGGAGTATTGTCTATCTGCTCTTTGGGAGGCTTGCGCTACGACGAGAAGGGCTTGAATCTCCTCATTGCGGCACTGGCGGTCACCTTGGTCGTGGCGATGTCGCTCGCAGGACTCCGCGCGGTCAGGTGGGCAGCCAGAGCGGCTATCGACAACGACGACATCGGCGGCGTCGTGACGGGCCCGGAGGCCCGGAGGCGGGCGTCTGGGTCATCGCGGAAACCAAGAGTCTGCCGACGCGCCTGATCAAGAGTCGTCGACCGACGACCAGGGGCCGCTATCTGCTGCCCGACCTGCCGAAAGGCGAACTACGACGTCTGGGTTCGCGGCTACGGACTCGTGGATTCGCCGAAGGTGCAAGGCGGCGCCCGGCAAGCCGCTGAATCTCGAAGGCGGTGCGCAGCGCCGAACGCGAAGGCCGCGGCAGACTACTATCCCGCGCAATACTGGCTCGCGTTGCTCCAGCTGCCGCCGAAGAGCGACTTCCCCGGAACCGGGCCGACCGGCAACGGCATCTCGCCCACTATGAAGAGCCAGGGCGAGTGGATCCGCAACATCGTGAACACCGACGGCTGCACGGGCTGCCACCAGATGGGCGGTCAAGGCGACGCGCGAGATTCCGAAGACCCTCGGCAGGTTCGAGACGTCTGCCGCGGCATGGGATCGGCGGATTCAGTCCGGTCAGGCCGGTGGCGGCATGAGCGCCCGATTCACTCAGGTTGGCCGGCAGCGAGCGCTAGCGATGTGGGCGCGACTGGACCGATCGCATCGCCGCACGGCGAGCTGCCGTCGACGACGCCCGTCGCGGCCGCAGGGCAAGGAGCGAAACGTCGTCGTCACGATGTGGGACTGGGCGGATCCGAAGGCGTATCTCCACGACGAGATCGCGAGCGACAAGCGGAATCCGACGGTCAACCCGAACGGCCCGATCTACGGAGCGCCTCGAGGCCAGCGCCGACTACATGCCGGTCGTCGATCCGAAGACGCAACACAGCGTCGAGAATCAAGCTGCAGGTGCGCGATCCGAAGACGCCGAGCGAGGCGCAACGCCGCCGGCGCAGCCGTCGCCGTACTGGGGCGACGAAGCGATCTGGACGAGCCAGTCCAACGCCCACAGCTTCGCGATGGACAAGCAGGCGCGCGTGTGGATTGCCGCGCGCATCCGTCCGAATCAGACCTCCGCATTCTGCCAGCAGGGTTCCGACCATCCGTCGGCGAAGGCGTTCCCGCTCACTCAGAGCGGGCGGCCAGATGCAGATGTACGATCCCGAAGACGAAGCAGGTCACGACCATCGACACGCTGCTTCGGCACCCACCATCTGAACTTCGACGAGAACGACATCGCTGTGGTTCACAGGCGGCGGCCCGGTCGAGGGATGGTTCAACACTCGAGATCTACGACGAGACCAAGGACGAGAAGAAGGCGCAGGGCTGGACGCGTGTTCGTGCTCGACACCAACGGCAACGGCAAGCGTGACGCATACGTCGAGCCCGATGCAGCCGATCGATCCGACCAAGGACAAGCGAATCAACGCGCCGTTCTACGGCGTTGCACCGTGCCCGATCGACAACTCGATCTGGGGATCGGTCCTCGGCATGCCTGGCGCTCTCGTTCGGTCTGACGCTGGGATCGAATCCGCCGGCGACGGCGCTCTGTCGGAGATCTACGAAGTGCCGTGGAACAATCCCGAAGGCGCGCCGCACAGGGCTTCGCGCCGCGCGGGATGGACGTGGACAGCAACGGCGTCGTGTGGACGGTGCTCTCGAGCGGACACCTCGCCAGCTTCGATCGCCGCAAGTGCAAAGGGCCGCTCAACGGGCCGACCGCAACCGGCCAGCACTGCCCCGAAGGCTGGACGCTCTATCCGTTCCCGGGACCGAACTATAAGGGTGCGATCGGACTCGGGCAGCGCCGATTCGGCCTACTACGACTTCGTCGATCGGTTCGACATGCTCGGCATGGGCAAGGACGTTCCGCTCGCGACCGGCAACGGGTCCGAGGCGCTGCTAGCGCTGGTTGACGGCAAGTTCCTGACGTTCCGCGTGCCGTATCCGATGGGCTTCTACGCGAAGGGCATCGACGGCCGGATCGACAATCCGAACGAAGGCTGGAAGGGCAAGGGCGTTTACAGCACTCGTACGCGACGCGCGCCCCGTTCCATGTTGAAGGTGGAAAAGGAACGACCAGCAAGCTCGTGAAGTGGCAGGTGCGGCCCGATCCAGCTGTCGAAGTAGCCGAAACGATGGCAGGGAGGGCAGGCACAGGCAGGAAGGGCGGGTAGGTCAGAACCGACCTGCCCCTTCCACCCCGTCCCGGCCCTCCCGCCCCTAGGTCACTTCTTTTTCGCGATCGACCGAATGTAGTTCACGACGTTCCAGATGTCGTCGTCTTTGATTCGGTCTCCCCAGGGCTCCATGTTCAAGTCCGGCGGCACGCCGTTCTTGATCACGTAGAAGATCTCGCCGTCGGTCGATCCCCTTTTCCACTCCGCTATCGGTGAGGTCGGGTGCCGGCGCGCTGATGTCGCTGCCCGATCCACCTTCCCCAGTGGTGCCGTGGCACACGGCGCAATAGCGCCGATACACCTGCTGGCCCGTGGCGATCGATTCCGGCGTGGAGGATACTGGGTTCTTGATCTTGGCTGCTTCAGGATTACCCCCGTGGCGTGCGCCCCGATGGTCGTGAGCGACGCGAGCAGCATGCCGACGATGGCCATCATTCGCACGGGTGCCTCCTGGTGACGTCGACGTTGGGACATCATCTTATTACCAGTCCGCATACATCAACAGGCTGAACTCCCTATGGCCCTCTTCAAGTTCAACAATTACTTACGAAAAACTGATGCGGCGGTCTTCGATCTGGAGCACAAGCCGGGAGACGATGCGCCGTACGCGGCCATCTACCGGTGCACGGGATGTGGCGTCGAGGTCGTGTCGGAGGATCACAGACCGCTGCCGCCCAAGAACCATCATCAGCACACCATCCACCAGGGTCCGATCCGCTGGCGGCTGGTTGTCGCGGCGGACCACAGACAAATCGAGAAGTGAAAGATCAGCGCTGAATGAAGTCAGGCGCAACGGAAAGCGGGCTAACCATCCCGTTTGAAGACCCGCCCCTTGTCCAGCCCGGAATGAGGGATTGCTGCGCGTGCCCTGAATGATGATGTGGGGATGACGGCGCCGTGGCCCTCTTTCTTGAATAGCGGGTCGATGCCCTTCAGGACAATGCGCTTCCATCCGGTTTGCGTCTGTGAAATCGTGGCGTCCATGAGGAGCTGGCCCTTGAAGTTCATGAGCTCGTCCTGCAGACCGTAGGTTCCCGCCAGCTGCACGCTCGAACCCTGAGTGTCGAACGTCAACGTTTTGAGCATCAACGTTCCGTCACCCAGAATAAAACGGCCCGCAAAATTGGACGCGACCCGCTCTCGATCGTCGGCCACCGGTTTGCCCCGGCTTCGATGACTCAATTCGTCGATCTTCTTTCTGAATGTCGAGGTCGGTGAACGTCGCGCGGTCGATGGAAAACTGCCCGTCGAGGCGCAGCTTGTCCACGACATCGCGCTTCCCGGCGGCAGGACCGAACTTCGTGGTCAGCTTCAACGCACCCGTCATTAGGGGCCTTCGGTCCCTACAGCCAGACGCAGCACATCCTCGAGGCGCGCCTTGTCCATGACAATGTCGAGGGTGACCGTCCGACCGGTCTTGCCGGGTGTGTCGATGACGCCTGCCTTTTGCCACCAACGACGTCTTGAGAAACGACCCGTCGATCGCGTTCGAGGATCGTATCGCCGTTGGTGCCATCCACAATCGTGTGATAGACCGCGTGCAGCGGAACCGGATTGCCGCTGACGGCCACCCTGAAGTCCGGAGTGTCGGTTTCGCCGTTGACGGTCAAACGTCCGAGCGTTCCACCGAATTCACCATGTGCCGACAGGATGCCGGAGATCCCTTTGAAGAAGCTCGAGATCCGCGCGCGCGAATGTAAATCGACCGTCTACCTCCGTCGCACCGGGATCGCCCGCTCGCCACGGGCCGAAGTTGCCTCGTCGTGACGATCTCACCTGGCGGGACTGCGTTTGTCAGCGTCGCTTCGAATGGCATCGAACGGTCGATGGTGACCGAAAGCATCTGAAGCGCGTGTATCTCCCAGACCTTCGGAGCCTTGGTCTTCTTCCTGGGAATGATCACCAACCGCGCGTCCTGGAAATCAGCCGGTCGATGACGATGTCTTTCGCGTAGCGGTCCTCGTCGTGGCGGTCTGGCTGGCGCGCGGCGTCGTCAGCCTGGCTGGCCTACCTCGTCTCTTCGGCGGGATTTGGATCTCGCAGGCCGTCGAGCCGCACTTCATCGACGTGCTTGTGCAGCAGAAAGCCAGGACCGGCGTCGATAGTGAGCTGTTTCACCGAGATGAGCGGCGGAACGTCGTGACGCCGTTTGTGCCGAATCTCCAGGCCGCGAACGTCGGCGTGGGGCCGAGGGAACCACCCGACTCGAACCTCCGCAATCTCGACCTCACTTTCGAAGCGGTCGGCCAGCGAGGTCACCAGCTTCCGGCGTAAGATTTCCGACAATGTCGGACCTGCGGACGACAGCACAAACAACAAGGCGATGACGATCGCGCTCGCGGCTCCTGTAATCCAGAGCCATCGTCCGCCGGCGCCGAGTAGGTTGTGGATTGTCGGCGGTAGGAAGCAAGCTTCCAGGTCGCGCCATGCCTGTTACGGTCGAGCACGAGCCATGCCAGGCTCGCTAGCTCATCCTTAGGTCCGGCCGGTCTCCCACCAACAAGGCGGATAGACGCTATCAGGTCGTTCAATTTGAACGGCTTGGACAGATAGGCGTTGCAGCCGGCGTCGAGGCAGACGGTCTGCAGCTCGGTCGTGACAAATGCACTAGAGGGCGACGATAGGAAGCCGATACCCTTCGCTGCGCAGCAAACGCGTCGCCTCGAGACCATCCCAACGCGCCATCCGGACGTCCATCAGCACGATGTCGAAGGGGCGAGACATAGCCTTGGCGACCGCCTCGCGGCCGTCGTACGCGCACTCGACCGACGCGCCGACCGACGTGAGCATCTTCGCAATCGCCAGTTGCAGTGTCCGCGTTGTCCTCGGCAAGGAGGACACGAACGCCGTCGAGAACACGATTGGGAGTGATTGGCGCAATCGCAGCAGCAGGAGCCTGAGGACTGTCCGGGCTCGCATGCTCAGGTCGTCGAGCGCTCAGCGTCAGCCGGAACGTGCTGCCGTAGCCAGGAACGCTCTGACGAAGGCTGAGCGTCCCGCCGAAGTTGCTCGGCGAGCCGTCGGGGAGAGCGCCAACCCCAGCCCAGTGCCGCCATGCGTCTGCGAGACCGTGAGGTCGGCCTGCTCGGAAAGGCTCGAACAGGTAGGGGTGCCGGTCTGGTGCGATGCCGACGCCGGTGTCGGCGACGTCGACAGCCAACAGTGGTCCATCAACCGTATGAATCGACGCCAACGAGACTCGCACGTGCCCGCGTGCGGTGAACTTGATCGCGTTGGCGACCAAATTGACTAGAATCTGGCGCAGGCGCTGTCGATCGGTCACAACCTCCAAATCGAGATCTGGTTCGGAGCTCCAGACCGACGTCGATACCTTTTTCGTGGCTTCCGCCTCGAGGCTCCTCAAGACTTCACGCACCACCCGATCGGCGAGAGAGGTTCCTCCGTCAGCGCAATCTTCCCGGCGTCGAGCCTGGACAGGTCGAGCACGTTGCCGATGAGCGAGGGCGCGCTTCGCCGTTGGCGCGCAGCCTGGCGACCAGCTCGAAGCGATCGCGATCGGAAAGGTCCGTCAGCGCCAGCAAATCGGCGATGCTGAGGATGGCCGCAATGGGCGTCCGGATCTCGTGGCTGGCGTTTCGAAGAAACACGCTCTTCGCTTCGTTGGCCCGCTCGGCCTCTTCTTTCGAGCGCTGGAGCTCGGCGTTTCGACGCTGTTCGGCCGCGGTTAGCCTGTTACTGGCCCATCGCAGCTCGCCCACAAGCACGTTGACTCCAAACGCAATGGCGTCCAGCTCATCGCGCAAGGGGGACGTGGGCAATTTTTTCTGTGCGTCTCCCGCCGCCATCTGCTCGAGGATGACCAGCAGCGTCGCGATCCGATCTCGTGCGAAGCGCAGTTCTTCGGGCGGGCTGCTCACAGCGGGAAGCTCCTGAGCCAGCCGATTGCCCGAGGCTCGTCGGTGAAGACTTGCGTGGGAATTCCGGGGCGGGCGACGCGAAGCGTACACGTTGCCCATCATGCGCCCCAACGGGCTGGCATCGATAAGTGAGGGCCAGGGCCGTGAATCCGTCGACCACGAATCCCGTGTAAGTGGTGACGGACTTCAGCGTCGAGAGCCTGTGCGCTGCTGATGTCGATCAGTATCGGTACGGCGGCGCCCGGCGCGCATTTCCAGTGCCGCCCGCAGATTCTGCTGGGCATCGGCCAACGATTGGTGGGCGCCCGCTCGAATGCGGACAATTACCACACCGTCGTCGTTCAGCATGAGCTGCGCCGTCTGTGTATCCCGCATCAAGGTGATGACAACCCGCCAGCAAGGGTTCTGGAGGGCTGACCGGGGGTAGGTTGATCTTATGACCGAAGCCGGGATTCAGCAAACCGCCGCGGTCGCTAGTGCGGGTTCGTTGGAAGGGTCAACGCCCTCACACGTTTTTGCAACGCGAGCCGTCTCCATTGAAGAAGTGCAGATGATCAGGGTTCAACTTGAGACCGATCGTGGCATGTGGATCGAGACACAGCTCAGGCGGAGCCGTCATGACGATCCGTGTCGACGGCAACGCAATGTGAACAAGTTGGGCGTGACCGATTCGTTCGACGATTTCGATTTCTCCTGTGAGATCTGCTTCGCTTGAATCGACAATTGCAACATCGTGCGGGCGTACGCCCAAGGTCGAAATGTCGCTCGTCCGCCAGCTCTGCAGCTGTGATCCGAGCCGGATCGTCTGGCCCGAGGTCTCGAATGCGATCGACCCGCCGGAGCTTGTGACGCGTCCTTCCAACAGATTCATCGGAGGCGAACCGATGAAGCGGGCGACAAATGTGTTCGACGGCTGCTGGTAGAGTTCCGAAGGAGTGTCCACCTGTTCGATGACACCGGCTCTCAGAACGGCGATACGCTCACCGAGCGTCATGGCTTCCTCTTGATCGTGTGTGACATACACCATCGTGGCGTGAAGCCGGTCGTGCAGCCTGATCAACTCGGCTCGTGTCTCGCCGCGCAGTTGTGGATCAAGGTTCGACAACGGCTCGTCGAAAAGAAACGCCTGCGGATTCCGCACGATGGCGCGCCCGACGGCGACGCGTTGTTGTTCGCCTCCGACAGCTGCGCAGGTTTCCGATCCAGCAGCGCCGAAATACCCAGCATCTTTGCGGCCGATTGAACCCGTGTGTCGATCTCTTGCCGAGGGACGTGGCGCACGCGAAGGCCGAACGCCAGGTTGTCGCGGACGGTTTTGTGTGGATAGAGCGCATAACTCTGAAACACCATCGCCAGATCTCGCCCGTTCCGGCGGCACCTCGGTGACGTCTCGTCCGCCTATCAGCACGCGGCCAGTCTCTGGATGAATCAATCCGGCGATGATGCGGAGCACCGTATTCTTGCCGCTTCCAGATGGCCCGACCAGTACGAATCGCTCGCCATCGTCTATTCGAAGATCGACACCTGCGACGGCGACCTGGCCGCCGGAAAACACCTTGCGCACACGTTCGAGGGCGATATTGGCCATGTGCTTGTAGTAGCGCAGCCTCCGCCTTCACGGCGGCCGCCGTAGCCTTGGCGGAGGCTGTCAGGCTGCGTTGCGAGGCAAGCCTCGCCACAGTCTGAAAACGTTCATCCTTTCACAGCACCAGCAGTGAGTCCCTTGACGATGCGCCGCTGGAAAGCGAGGACTACGACCGCGACCGGTAAAGAGGCCACGACCGAACCCGCGAGAATCTGGCCCCACGGCACCTGATATCGTCCGCGAAACAGCGCCAGAGCCACGGGCACCGTCTGGCGCTCCGGGCCGAGTGTGAAGGACAGCGCAAACAGAAATTCGTTCCACGCATAGAGGAACGTCAGGATTGCGGTCGTCGCCAGTGCAGGGGCCGCAAGTGCGCAGCGCGACCTCGATGACCGTTCGAACAGGGCCCGCACCGTCGAGACGCGCGGCGTCTTCGATCTCCCGTGGCAAGCTCGCGGAGAAAGGCGCTCATCAGCCAGATTGCCAACGGCATCGCGAACGTCAGATAGGGAAGGACGAGACCGGGAAACGTGTCGATGAGCCCGATGCGTCGCAGCAGGAGAAACAGCGGCGAGACCACGGAAATCTGGGGAAACATCGAGACCGCCATCACGATCGCCAGCAGCCAGGATTTCGCGCGGAACTGCATGCGGGCCATGGCATAGGCGCACGGCGCGCCAAGGAAGGACGGCAAAAACCGTGGTCGCACCGGCGACGATGAGCGAGTTGCGAATCGGTAGCCAGAATTGCCGTTCGCCGAACAGCGCGCGATAGTGCTCCAGCCCAAGCGAGTGGGGCACCATCTGCGGAACACCGAAGAGCCGGGACTCGGGGGTGAGCGACGCAACGAGCATCCAGTAGAGAGGAAACGCCCAAGCCAACAGCAACAGCACGGTGCCGATTCGTTCGGCCGCTCGCGTCATGACTGTTGCACCACCGCCGCACGCGTAGCACGGACATAGAACAGGGCGAGGATGAAGCTCACGAAGAAGACCGAGACCGATAAGGCGGAGGCGTAACCGAACCGCAGATCCTGCATGAGTGCGAGAAACGCATACAGGGAGATGACTTCTGTCGACGTCCCGGGACCACCACCGGTAAGGACGTCACCAGATCGAATACACGGAAGGCGTCGAGCGCGCGAAATACCAGCGCAACGCTCAGAGCTGGAGTGAGTAGTGGCAACGTGATATCGGCAAAACGGCGCCAGGCACCCGCTCCATCCAGTCGAGCAGCTTCGAACAATCTCGGGTCGATGCCCTGAAGGCCCGCCAGCAGGAGAAGCGCCACGAACGGCGTCGTCTTCCAAACATCACCCAGCACGATGGGAATCCACGCGGCCTTTGGATCGGCGAGCCAGTCCACCTGGAACGTCGTGACGCCCAGCCAACCGACCACGGCGTTCACGAGGCCCGACTGACTATCGAAGATGAAGCGCCAGACCAGTCCTGCGACGACGGTTGGTAGAGCCCAGGGCAGCAGGACCACGAGACGTGCGAGACCGCGGCCCCGGGAGAGACTATCGAGTCCCAGCGCCAACGCGAGCCCGAGAAGCAGTTCGAGGCCGACGGTCACGAGCGTGAACACGAGTGTGTGCACCAGAGCTTCTTGAAACCGAGGGTCTGTCGCGGCTTCCTGGTAGTTCGTGAGGCCGACGAACGGACGACCGAGCCAGGGCAGGCGCAGATCGTGATCGTGGAGCGACTCCCAGATAGTGGCGAGAAGCGGACCAGTCGCGACGAGGAGGAGCACCGCGAGTGCAGGCCCCATGAACAGCCATGCAAGACGGGCTTCGCGCGTCGCCAGGAGCGTCCGGCTCGATCGTCGCGTCATGATTCGGATGGCAGAAGGCGCGCCCTCGTCAGGAGCTGGCGCATTTCCATGGCCGCGTGTGAAAGAGCCTCATCCGGTTCCTCTTGGCGAGTCAGAGCACGATGCAGATGGACCTGCAGGACGCCCGGAGAGCTGCGTGTACACGGGTGTCGTCGGGCGGACGAACTGCCTCGCTCGATGAGCTCCTTGGCTTCGGCTGGAGCCATCGGCAGGGCATCTGTGAGTTGACTGCCTCTCGTAGACGCTTGGTCTCGACGGAAACTGGCCGGCGACGCGCGCCCGCTCGACCATCTGTTCGGGGCTCGTGAGGTGCCGAACGAGCTCCCATGCCTCGTTCGGCTGCCGACTGCGTGCGTTGATCGCCAGTTGCGCGCCGCCGAGCACCGAAGCCGATCGTCCGCCGTCGTGTGGCATGGCTGCCAGCGCGAAGTGCCCGGCTGCCGGCGACCGCGGATCGTCACGAATGAGTGCCGCGGCGTAAGGCCAGTTGCGCATGAAGAGCACCTGGCCGTTCTGAAACGCGAACCTCGATTGCTCCTCTTGCCACGCGAGGACCGAGGCAGGAACAATCTTCAACTCGTCGATGCTGCGCCGCATGAACGAAAGCGCGCGCACCGCGGCCGGCGAGTCTACGACGACCCGCCCTTCGTCATCGAGAACGCGGCCCCCGAAGCCGACCAGATGTTCGAGGAACACCGTGACCAGTCCCTTCATAGCGTGCGCCCTGCCAGACGAAGCCATCCTTGACGCGCCCGTCCGCTTTCGCACGGAGGCTCGCCGTCACGAGATCATCGAAGGTGGCTGGCGGGAGCGCGTACCCAGGTCCGTTCGCCAATAGAACACGCCGACATCGACGAACCAGGGCATCGCGTACAGCCGGTCGTTCCATCGGTTGGCGGCAATCGCCGTGGCGAAGAAGTCGTCAGTCGCTGGACTGAATCGATCGAGCGGAGCGATCCAGCCCGCGGCGGCGAATTCCGGCGTCCAGATCACGTCGAGCTGGAGGATGTCAGGATCCGGTGCCCAGCCGTTCAACCACTGGACGTGCAGTTGATGGCGCTGATCGGCCGCGTCCGGCGTCGATTGGATTTCGACCGGCAAGCCAGGGTGGGCGGCTGCGAACCGCTCGACCTGGCGGCGGAGCACGATCCCTTCAGCGCCCAGCGCGCTGCCGGATATCGTGAGGATGTCGGCGCGCGTTCCGCATGCGGCGGCCGTCCAGAGCGCGGCTGCGACCGCGAGCCAAGGCGCCAGTCTCATCAGTCGCTTGGCCTAGCACCTCAGATGCCAACTCTCGTGGAGCCTTCGCGCGCTAACGGGCTTGGGGCTCAAGGCTGAGAGCTTACGGCCTCTGATTTGCCAGGATTTCGCCTCAGCCCTCAGCCCTCAGCCCTCAGCCCTTAGCCCTTAGCCCTGAGAAGGCCCTAACCGCCGTCATGCCAACCTCGTCTAACGTGCGGATGGACGCGAGCGAGGCAGCAGCCGTCCTGGCTCGAGCCCGCCAGGGGGACAGTGATGCTTTCCGTGTCCTCGTGGAGCGGCACAGCCGAAATGCCTTCCGCCTTGCCCACCGGTTGACCGGCAACGAACAGGACGCCGAGGATGTTGTGCAGGAAAGCTTCATTCGCGCGTACCGTCAGCTCGGTCGATTCGAGTCGCGCGCGAATTTCGGCACGTGGCTGTACCGCATTGTGGCGAACTGCTCGGTGGACCTCATTCGCGTGCGGCAAAGCCGTCGCGACCAGAGCCGGGCGGAGAGCCTCGACGAGGCGGCCGGCATCGCGTCGAACGCCGCTCCTGGTCCCGAGCGCCTGGCCCGGAGCGCCGAGATTGAACGCCACGTCGCGACCGCCTCTGTCGCAATTGAGCCCTCTCGAGCGAGCAGCGTTCACCCTCCGGCATTACGAAGGACGATCGATCGACGAGATTGGCAGGATGCTGGGTCTGGGCACGAGCGCGACCAAACACAGCGTGTTCCGTGCAGTCCGCAAGCTGCGGGTTGCCCTCGAGTCACTGCGGAGTGAGACGTGAAGCACTACAGCGAAGAGGCGTTGATTCTGCACTACTACGGCGAGAACGCCGCCCGTGCGGCGATGGACGTCGAGACGCACCTGGAGCGATGTCCCGAATGTGCGGCGCTCTACCGGCAGGTCGCCGAAACGCTCGGGATGATTGGCGCCGCCGAGGTTCCGGAACGTGGCGATCAATACGGGCTCGAGGTCTGGCAGCGGATTCGCCATCGCCTGTCCGAACCCGACGCTCCCTGGTGGAACCCCTGGGCTCGCCGGGAACGGCTCGTCGTTCTGGCAGCCGCCGCGGCGCTCGTCCTTGCAGCCTTCATCGTCGGACAGCGCTGGCCGCAGCAGCCGGCGCGTCTTTCGTCCGTCCCTGTGGAACAGGCGTCGAGCGCTCCCGCCGACACGTCCGACATGCGCCGGCGCGTGTTGTTGACGTCGGTAGCGGACCACTTCGATCGGTCGGAACGTGTCCTGACCGAGATCGTGAACGCCTCCGGATCGCAGCGACATCTCGAGCGAGCAGGAATGGGCGGACGATTTGCTGACGGCGAACCGGCTCTATCGGCAGGATGCGGTGGACTCCGGTGAATATTCCGTAGCGAGCGTACTCGACGATCTCGAGCGCAGCCTGCTCGAAATCGTGCACAGCCCCTCGCCGATTAGCGCAACCGACCTCGAGCAGATTCGGCGCCGTATCGATGCCGCGGCGCTCCTTTTCAAAGTGCATGTGATGAGCGACGAGATCTGGCAGCGCGAACGCGGCCGACCCGAGCGCCCGCTCCGGCGACAACAGTCAACCCTTCAGAATGGCGGCCAGTCATGAACATGGGACCCTTCGTCAAGACATCAATCGGGCTCGCGGTTGCGCTTTCGGTGTGCGTGCCGCGGGTTACCACAGCGGCCGCCATGGCAGGGCTGAAGCCCTGCGCTACACGAGCCGTCGTTGCCGAGCTCACGTGCTCGGACGTAGCGCAGGCCTTTAGGCCTGCCGCGTTCACAGGTCCGACGGCGCTCACCGCTGCCGAGGAACAGGCCGACGTCGTCTACGTGCAGGCGCGCGATCTGATCGAGCAGGGGCGCTTCGATGCGGCCATCGATCGGCTCAACCAGCTGATTGCGGAGAAAAGCAGTCGCACCGACGCGGCGCTCTACTGGCGGGCGTACAGCCTCGCAAAAATCGGCCAACGCGCCGATGCGTTGAGCACACTCGAAGATCTCAGAAGCAGTTTGCGAGGAGCCGGTGGAGCCGCGACGCGCGAGCGCTCGAAGTCGAGCTCCGGCAGGCCTCGGGCCAGACCGTCTCGCCAGATTCGCAGGCAGACGATGAGATGAAGCTGATGGCGCTGCGAGGCTTGATGCAAAGCGACGCCGATCGTGCGATGCCGATTCTGGAAAAGATGCTCGCCGAGACCAACTCTCAGAAAGTCAAGGAACGCGCGCTCTTCGTGCTCAGTCAGTCGGGCACTCCACGTTCGCGGGAGATTCTGACCAACGTCGCGAAGGACGGCTCGAACCCCGACCTGCAGCGGCGCGCGGTTCGCTATCTCGGCATGATGGGTGGTCCGGACAATCGTCAAATCCTGGCCAGCGTCTACCAGGCATCGTCGGATGCGTCGGTGAAGCGGGCGATCATCCAGGGTTTCATGGTCTCGGGGAGACCGCACGCGGATTGTGACGCTGGCGAAGACCGAGACCGTGCCCGAATTGCGGCGTGAGGCCGTTCGACAGCTCGGCGTCATGGGCGCACAGGCCGAGCTGGCCGAGCTCTACCGAGACCGAAACATCCGTCGAGGTGAAGAAACAGATCCTGCAGGCGATGTTCGTCGGTGGCTCGGCAGACAGGCTGATCGACCTGGCGAAAACCGAGAAGGATCCGCAGCTCCGAAGGGCGGCCATCCGCAATCTAGGGCTGATGGGCGCGAACCGGACGGGCGACGCGATCAAGGCGATCTATCTCTCGGACACAGCACCCGGAGTCGAGAGTGAAGCCATCAACGCGCTCTTTCTGCAACAGAACGCAAGAACCCTGGTGGAGCTCGCGCGGGCTGAGAAGGATCCGCAGCTGAAGAAGGAAATTGTTTCGAAGCTCGCGCTGATGTCTCGATCTCAAGAAGCCAGAGACTATTTGTTGGAGTTGCTCAAATGAACAATAGGGTGCACAAGGTGCACGGGTGCTCAAGGTGCACAGGGTGCTGGCCGTAGCGGCGATCTTGTTGGGCGTCCTGGTCCTGCCGGCGCGTGCTCAGGAACGTATCAGCAATGCCAAGCTGGAAACGAGGTCGGCCGCTTCAGGGAATCGAGCGCGAGGTCCGAACCGTCGCGTCGCGCGGCGGTGTCGTCTGGATCGGATACAGCGTGCCGATGGCCGTCGCGTCGCGCCGGTCGTTCGACAACAACTCTTACGGCGCGTGTTGGCTCGGCGGTTGGGGTGCGGATGGCAACTCGAAAACCGCGAATGAACTGGTCAGCCGTGGCTCTCGCGTCAGGCTGGAAGCCTCCATCAGAGCTTCTGGTGCTGGCTCGATTCGAGAACGGTGAAGTCGTCAGGGTGCGGGCCTTTACGGCTGACTGCGATGTGGATGCCGGCGGTGCGGCGGTGGTCTGGTTCACTGGATGTCAAGCCCGACGACAGCGTCGCGTGGCTGGCCACGCTCGCCAACTCGTCACGAGCGGCGAATCGGACCGACCGGGTCGCCCAATCGGCGATGAGCGCGATCGCGTTTCACCGAGGCGCAGGCCGCCGATCGCGTTCTCGGTCGCACATGGCTCGCGACGATGCAGAGCCGGCAGGTGCGAGGACAGGCGCTCTTCTGGCTCGCGACACGCGCGAGCCGTGAGGCGCTTTCGGCGATCACCGGCGCTATCGAGAACGATCCCGATACCGAGGTCAAGAAAAAGGCGGTCTTCGCGCTCAGCCAGATGCCGAAGGACGAAGGCGTCCCGCGGCTGATCGACGTCGCGCGGACGAACAAGAACGGCGAGGTCCGCAAGCAGGCGATGTTCTGGCTCGGTCAATCGAACGATCCGCGTGCGATCAAGTTCTTCGAAGAAATTCTCCTGAAGTGAGATAGCCGAGCCCGTTCCGTCCTGTCGCCGCAATTCAGTATCACCTCGCCCTCCCCAACATCCGCACCTAATCGCGCGACTTCGCGAGACCTCGCGTAGCTCAGGCGTGGGCTCGCTCGGTGGTTTTAAGGCTAAGATTGGCGGCTTGGCAACGATGGGACAAGCGCGTGGCCACGAGCAAAATTGGATCTATCGGCACTTTGAGATTCGCCGCGCGAGTCTCGCGGACGTCGACCGCATCGCCGCCGCGCACCGCGATTCGATTCGTTCGATCGGAGCGCGGTACTACGAGCCGGAAACCGTGAACGATTGGGGGCGGCATGTCGACGGCACGCTCTACGTGAAAGCGATGACCCGCGGAGTGGTCTTCTACGTGGCGATCGGCCAGCTGGAAGACAAAACGGAGGTGTTGGGATTTTCGTCCCATGCGTTCGACGGTACGGCGCACCGCACGGCGGTTTACGTCAGAGGCCAGGTCGCGCGCCTTGGGATTGGCTCCGCGTTGTTCAGAACCGCCGAAGCTGCAGCGATGGCCGCCGGTGCGGACAGCATTCACGTCGATGCGTCGTTGGCCGCCGTCCAGTTCTACAAGGCCGTTGGCTTCGAAGAAATCGGCCGCGGCGATCATCGGCTTCCTTCCGGCCATTCGATGGCGTGCGTGTTCATGCGCAAGAAACTCCTGTGAAGGACTCGTAAAGCTATCGTCTTGCCAGCCACGCGTCGAAAAGATGAAGGCAGCCGTATAATCGAAATCACAACTCGCTGCTTTCAAGTGATCCAATTTATGTGGTCCTGGTTTATGTGGTCCTGGCACACGTCAGCCTCCGGCTCCGGCTTTACGAAATCCATACGTGTTGCGCTGTTCCTGTCTGTTGCAGCGGCGACGGCCAGTGCCGCGTCCGCCGATCAACTTCCGGGAATGCCCGCGTTGATCGACCCTCACGATGTCTATGCCGCCAATCGTCCGGGCAAGCTCAGTGCGGCTGTCGCCGGATTTCCCGAGCGCGTCTACGTCCCGATCAGCGGCCGGCATCGGGTCGATGTGATTGACCCACACGTTCAAGGTCGTCGATCAGTTCGAGGTCGGAAGGCAGCCGCAGCATGTGACGCCCTCCTATGATCTCAAGACGCTCTGGGTCCTGAACGATCTCGGTGACAGCGTAACGCGCATCGATCCGGCGACCGGTCACAAGCTGGACACCATCAATGTCAGGATCCCTACAACATGTACTTACACGCCGGACGGCAAGATACGCCATCGTCGTGGCCGAACGCACACGCCGGCTGGATTTCCGGGATGCCAAAACCTTTGAAGCTCGTGGAGCTCGGTGCCGGTTCCGTGCCGGGGCGTGGACCATGCCGACTTTCCGCGGACGGCCGTTATCTCATCGCCAGCTGCGAGTTCTCGGGACAGCTGGTCAAGCTGGACGTGACGACGCGCGCGCTCCTCGGAACCTGAGTTTGCCCGCACACCACTCGATGCCGCAGGACGTGCGGCTCACGCCCGACGGCAGCATCTTCTACGTCGCGGACATGGAAGCCAACGGTGTGTTCAGAAATCGACGGCGACAGCTTCAAGTCGATTGGCTTCATACCGACCGGCGCGGGTGCGCACGGGCTCGCGTTCAGTCGCGACTCGCGATGGATGTATGTGTCCAACCGCCGCGAAGGATCCGTTTCGACCATCGACGTCCGAACGAGGCAGGTGACCGCGAAGTGGATGATTCCAGGAGGCGGCAGCCCGGATATGGGCGGAGTGTCGCCGGACGGCAAGATTCTCTGGCTGTCAGGCCGCTACAACGCGGAAGTGTACGCCTTCGACACGGCGGACGGTCACCTGCTCGCGCGCATCCCGGTAGGGAAGGGCCCCCACGGTCTTTTGCGTCTTCCCGCAACCGGGCCGCTATTCGCTCGGCCACACCGGCAACATGCGGTAGCCCGCTCGGTTCACGGAGCCGTCAAACCAGCGCAGCTACTACGGAAGCGCGAACACATGAGACGCCGGAGTTGCTTCCCGGCTTGAGTTCGGGAACGACACGCCCCCGCCGATCCGGCCACGAGCGATGGACCGGTGGCGACCGCGACGTATTGCTTTCCTGCAATGCCGAACGAGATCGGGAAACCGCTGACGGGCGAACCGAGGTTCACCTCCCACAGCACCTTCCCGGTCTTGTCGTCGAGAGCCTTGAACCGTCCGTTCGCGTCGCCGCCGAATACCAGTCCTCCTCCGGTCGCGACCAGCGACATCATGCCGGCGCGCTGTTCGTGCTTCCACGTCGTGAGTCCGGTTTCCACGGAAATGGCCCAGACCGTTCCGACCTTGTCGGTGCCCGGAGCGATCTGTCCAGGCATGGTGAGGCCGTAGACCTTCGTCGGATCACGCTGGTCGGTGGTGGTGGTCGCGGTCATGCACATGTTCTGCAGCGGCATGTACATCGTATTCGTGAGCGGACTGTAGGCGCCGGCCGGCCAGTTCTTGCCGCCATTGCTGCCAGGGCACACCACTTTCTCTTCGTTGATCTTGGTGAACAGCGACTCGCGGTTCACGGTGACCGGCGCCGGTGGTCCCGTCGATGGTGCTGACCACGTTCTGCGCGACGGTCGGCCGCGCCCAGAGGAACTCGCCGGTCTGCCGGTCGAGCGTGTAGACGAGGCCGGTCTTGCCCGGGATCCCGGTAATCACTTTCCGCCGCTCCCCGGCCCTCACCTTCGGGATTGATCCACATCACGTCTCTTGGATTCGGCGCGACGGCGGTATCCACGAGAATTCGCTCGAACGGATGGTCGAGGTCCCAGTGATCGACGATGTGCTGGTAGTACTCAGACGATCTTGCCGGTGTCGGCATTGATGGCCAGCGTGCAGTTGTGATAGAGGTGCTTCAGGTCGTTGCCGCCGAGAATGAACTTCGGCGCGGGGATCGTCGACTGAGGTGCCGACGTAGATCAGGTTCAGCTCGGGATCGTAGCTCGGGACCATCCAGGTTCCGACGTGCCAGCGCTGTTCCATCGGGACGTTGCCCCACGTCTCGTCGCCGGGTTCACCGGGCCTTGGAATGGTGCGCGTCCGCCAGAGCTCTTTCCCGGTCTTCGCATCGTGCGCCGTGATGACGCACCATTCGTGGCCGGCGCCAGGCTGACATTGACGGCCGGCGATCACCTTGCCGTTGGCGATAATCGGTCCTGAGCTGGCGTTGGCGCGGCTTCGTCGGATCGAGGACCGGCGTTTCCCAGACGAGCTTGCCGGTCTGAGCATCGAGCGCATACACCTGATTGTCCTGGCTCGTGCTGATGATCGTGTTGCCGTAGATGGCGATGTTGCGCTTCGTCGAAGGTCGCCGGCCTTCAGGCAGCTTGCGCTGGTACTCCCAGATCAGGTCGCCCGTCTTCGCATCGATTGCCTGAATGTAGTCGCCCGGATTCGGCAGATACATCACGCCGTTATGCACGAGCGGCGTCGCTTCGATGTTTCCCGGACCCATGCCGCGAGTCCAGACCATGCGCATTTGTCCGACGTTGTTTTGATTGATCTGGTCGAGCGGACTGTAGCCCCAGCCATCGAGCGTGCGGCGCCACATCAGCCAATCGGCGGCGCTCGGCTTCTGCAGCATGGCGTCGGTCACCGGCACGAACGGACGTGCGCCGTCCTGAGCGTGGATCGCGAAGCCGGACGTCAGCAGCAGTCCGACCAGATACCGTCACTCTCGTTCGCTTCATGACCACTTCTCCCTGACACCGCCAGTTATAGCGGCGTGGCGCGGCGATATCTTCTCACATCTGCGCTTGGGACTGAGCTCGGCGCCGGCTGTATGACTCGGCGTCGAAAGATCGAACGAGGGCGCGCCTACTTACTGCGCCGGTTCGGCCTGAAGTTTGGCGCTCACGCGGGTGAGCCTGTCGGCAGGGACGTCAACGGCAGCAGTCCAACGCCGGTACCCATCGCGCTCGATCCAGATGACCCGCGAACCAGATTGCAGGCCTTGCACCTCGAGTGGTGTCACACCTACACGCTGCCGATTGATGAAGACGGCGGCGCCAGGTGGGCTCGACTCGACTGCCAGTGTGCCGACGAATTGAGAGGTCGGTGCCTGGGCTGGGGGCTTGGGCGGCCGTGCGTCGCGCGTTGCTCTCGCCGGAGCGCCAGCCGAACCACTCGTCGCGACGATGCCTGGTCCAGCGGGCTTTGCCGGCGGCGTGACGGCCGGCTTGGATGGTGGTGCGGCCGACTTGGACGGCGGTTCGACCGACTTGGACGGCGGTGTGACCGACTTGGCGGTTGATTGGACGAAAGACCCTGACGTTCTGGACGGCAGGATCGTGAACGGCAGCTCCTGGGATCTTGCGAACAGTTCCGGCTGGGGACCCGCACGCTATCGCGATCGGTCGTTCCCAACGATCGAGAGACGATGAAGATCAGAAGCGCGATGACACCGAGGCCCACGAGCATCGCGCGGCGCTTCCCGAGCAGCATCGACCTTCCCGTTTTGAAAGCTGTCGTCGAGGCTTGCGTCCACCACCGACTGATCCCACCTTGACTGGGCTGCTGCTCTCGATTCTGCACGGGTTCTGGCGTGCGCGAAGGCTCGTTGCGTTCGATCGGTCAGGTCGGTCAGCGACCGTTTCGTGAAGTTCTTGAGACGTACCATCGCCGTGGCCATAGCCGTGACGCAGGCCAGCACGACCTGGAGGAGCGAGTCGATCGTGACGGCGCGTTCTTTTGCCTTGCGTGCCAGCCTTTCGTCCAGTTGATTCGCGCGTGCATTGAGGATGGCGAGCCGCTCTTCCGCCTTGGCCAGATCCTGAAGCACGTGCAGCTCGATGATGCTCTTTTGAATTTGTTCGACGGTTGCCGCCGTCGCGACACTTCGCCGCTCGGCTTCACGTGCCGATTCCTCGACCTTGGAATATTCCGCGGCGAGCTTGGCGGCGGCTTCATTCGAGACGCTTTCGATCCGGCGATACTCGCCGGTGACCTTTCGGTCGTGTCGCGCAACTCTCCCTCGAGCTTCGCCGCCGCGTCGCGCAGCTCGCGGTCGAGTATTTGATACTCGCCTAGCAGCTTGACCGCGGAGTCGTCGAGCTCGTCGAGGCGTTTCTTCACCCCGCTGGTCCGCGACACGAGCTGCTTGAGGACGATGTGGTTCTCGGGAGTGAGATCCCGGCTCGCCGGCGGACGCGGTGGCGGCTCGAGACCGGCCAGGGACTCCGGCAGCAGGGTCGATCCTTCCGGTTCGTCCGGAAACAGCGCGAGCACGTCGTCGTCCGCGGCCGTGTCCGCCCGGTTAGTGGGATCGCTGGCGGGGTTTGGAACGACTTCACACCCAGCGTGTGTCGCGTTGGACGCGAAAGTTGGGTCCATAGCGGATTGAGCCAGATCGGGCTCGGAAACCGTTAATCGTGTATCCGGATCGGGTTCGCAGGGCATTTGCCAGACCTGCCTTCGGTCCAGACGACGGAGCTAGCTCATCCGGAGCGGGTTCGGATTTGTTGGGAGCCAAGCTTATAACGATTGTCCTCGCGTTGCCACTCAGAAACGCGATATCGGCTTTCCTAGCTTGCGCATTATGACCATTTTGCAGGTTTTAGGTTCAACGCCCTGTTGAGGCTCGATTGACATCAGGAGGGACCGTCAGTAGCCCTGGGCACCTTCCAACAGTCAGGTCCCGCATGACACCGGAGGTGCGCGATGAAACGCGGTTCGCTCAATCTGGTCGTTGCAGTGGGTTTTGCGTGCTCTGGAGCGTTGGAACGGCCTTCGGCCATCACTCGTTCGACGCCGAATTCGACGCCAAGAAACCTGTCACGCTCAAAGGCACCATCACCAAGGTCGAGTGGATGAATCCTCACACCTACTTTTACCTGGACGCCGAAGACGAACATGGCAAGGTTGCCAATTGGGCGGTGGAGGGAGGGGCGCCGAACGTCCTCTATCGTCAAGGCTGGAAGCCGAACTCGCTGAAGGTGGGCGACCGCGTCACGGTGAACGGCTCCAGGGCCCGGGACGGATCGAACCTGGCCAACGCGATTTCCTTCATCCTGCCCGATGGGCGCTGCGTGTTTGCAGGTACGTCCGGTCCGGCAGGCACCGCAACGTCGAACTGCCCGCAGGCAACGCGATGAACGTGGATACGCTGAATCGAAAGTGGCGCAGCCCTTTAGGGCTGCGTCGGCGGTATCGCGTGCGCAGGGCTGAAGCCCTGCGCCACGGCGATCGTGATGGTGTCGTGGATGTTGCTGCCAGCGCTCGCGCAATGGCACGGGTATCCAACCCCCAACATCCCGCGAAATCCCGATGGCAGTCCGAATCTCGAAGCTCCCGCACCGCGAGCTTCCGACGGCAAGCCGGACTTGTCGGGCATCTGGTTGGCGAGGCGCGCAAGATTCGATCTCGCAAAGCCTGAAGCCGGGAGAAGTCGTGCCGTTTCAGCCAGCGGCCAAAGCTCTTTTCGACGAGCGCCGGGCCAACAAGTCGAAGGACGATCCCAGCGCTCGATGTCTGCCGACGGGACTGCCGGTGCGAGCCACTCTGGCGACCCCGTTGAAGTTCGTCCAGACTCCAGGATTGACGGTCATTCTCTATGAATCGCGGACGACGTTCCGGCAGATTCTGACCGACGGCCGGCCGCTTCCCGAAAGAGATCGATTGGCCGTCATGGCAAGGCTTCTCCATCGGCAAATGGGAAGGCGAGACATTTCGTCATCGACACCATCGGCTTCAATGGCCGGGCATGGCTCGATCAGGCGGGTCACCCCGAGAGCGAATCCCTCCACCTGACCGAGCGCTTTCGTCGTCGAGATTACGGTCACATGGACATGGAAATGGTCATCGACGATCCGAAGATGTACACGAGACCCTGGTCCATCTTCGCCGAGTTCTTGTTGCAGACCGACACGGAGCTTCTGGAATTCATCTGCGAAGAAAACGAGCGGGACTCCAGCCACATGCTCGGTAAGTAGGCCCCAGAGTCCGAGGTCTCACTTCGATTTATGTCGGCCTGACCTTTGTGAGCTTCGTGATCTTCGTGGTTCATCATGCCGGGCAATTCTGAAACGACTCTAGGTTGTCGTGAACAAGTAGCCGCATTGATCGCACCGGAACCAGATCGCCGACGGTCGCCAGACCGGGGCGAAGCGGATGCGTGCCACGAATCTGCCCGAACAACGCGGACAAGTCTGAGCACTCGAGGAAGCGTTCGAATCACGTATGGGAAACTTCATGATGGGCGCGAATCGCGCCGGACGACAAAGGCATGCCGTGGAGACTGCAAGCTTCGTGCTGGAAACGGCGCGACGCATTCGTGAAAAGGTTCGGCAATTCACGTCGTGAGCGTTCCAACGAGTCACAGAATGGTAGGGATGAGATCGGCAGGCGACAATGATGTCTGGAATGCCCGAAGGCGCCGCGTCAGGCAGTCAATGAGCGGGCCAGCTCGCCGTTCCGCGCCAACGACACGAACAGGTCGACGAGATCGGCACGGCGAAGACCGCGCTCCGCTTCGTCGGTCAGAGTATCGACGGCCTGGTCGGGAGTGAGTGCGCGTCGATACGGCCGATCGGTTGTCATCGCATCGAAAAGGTCGGCCACTCCAACGATCTGCGCCAGCAGGGGAATGTCGTTGCCGCGGAGTCCATCGGGGTAGCCACTGCCATCGAACAGCTCGTGGTGATGACGTACGATTTGTCGCACGAGCTTCAACGAACGAAGCTCGCCGCACAGACGGTCCCCGATCACGGTGTGCCGCTTCATCGTCTCGAATTCCGCGGTGGTGAGCTTGGTCGGCTTCAACAGCAGGGCGTCGGGGATGCCGACCTTTCCGATGTCGTGCAGGTAGCCGCCCCGGTGCAGGGCCGCCAGATCCTCGGCCGGCAACCCGAGATGACGGCCCAGTTCGACCGAATACGACGCCAGCCGGTCGCAATGGCCCAGGGTATAGGCGTCGCGTGCTTCGATCGTCAGCGCCAGGCTGCGAAGAATCGCTTCCGCCGAGTCCAGATCATCGGTGTATTGCTTGAGACGAACCAGCGATCCGGACGCGTGCTTGAAGCTCGTCCGAGTCGAACGGCTTGGCGATGAAATCGTCGCACCCCGCGCGAATTCCACGAATGCGGTGCTCGCGATCGCCCAGGCCGGTCACGAGAACAATCGGCAGCAGCCGCGTGTCTGGCCTCTGCTTGATCTGCGTGCACAGCTCGAAGCCGTTGATTCCCGGCATTTCGATGTCGAGCAGCACGAGATCGGGTTTGCGTCGCTCGAGGACGATGAGGGCCTCCTTGCCGTTGGCCGCGGTGTCGGTTTCGTAGCCGTCTTTCGTGAGTATCCGGACGAGGAGGCTGCGGTTTGCGGGTTCATCGTCCACGATGAGCACCCGCCCGCACTGCTCGGGTAGAGGGGTCATGTGGTCAGACTGCCGCCGGCTGGGGACGCGGACGGGCATCGAGACCGGCGCGTTTCAGCAGCGCTTCGAAACCCGTTTTGTCGACGGCTTTCGAATACGCCTCGTCTGGCGCCACGACTTTCTTCGTCACGAGCTCCATCAGCGCGTCGTTCAGGGCAACCATGCCCACGCCACGGCCGACCTGCATCATCGACGGGATCTGAAACGTCTTGCCCTCGCGAATCAGGTTGCTGACCGCTTGCGTCGCGATCAGCACTTCCAGGGCGGCCGCCCGGCCGCCGCCGATCTTGCGGCACAGCGTCTGCGCGATCACGCCGCGCAGCGATTCTGAAAGCATGATGCGGATCTGCGCTTGACGATCGGCCGGAAACTGGTCGATCACCCGGTCGATCGTGGACGCGGCCGTCGTCGTGTGCAGCGTTCCGAACACGAGATGCCCGGTTTCGGCGGTCTCGATGGCGATGGCGACGGTTTCCAGGTCTCGCAGCTCCCCAACGAGCAGGATGTCGGGATCTTCTCGAAGCGCGGCGCGCAACGCGTCCTTGAACGAATCGGTGTGCGTCCGGACCTCTCGTTGATTGATCAGGCAGGATTTGTTCGGGTGAACGAACTCGATCGGGTCCTCAATCGTGATGATGTGGTCGTGGCGCGTTCGATTGATGTAGTCGACCATCGCGCACAGCGTCGTCGACTTGCCGGAACCGGTCGGCCCGGTGACGAGCACGAGGCCCTTGCTCAACTGGCAGAGCGCCAGAATGTGCTGCGACAAGCCAAGCTGTTCGGCGGTCAGGATCTTCGTGGGAATGACGCGAAACACGGCGCCAGGACCGCGGCGATCGACGAACGCGTTGGCGCGAAAGCGCGCCAGGTCCGGGATCTCGTAGGCGAAGTCGGTGTCGTGACGTCTGCCGAATTCTTCCCGATTCCGTTCGGGGATGATGGGCTGCAACAGCCCGATGAGGTCATCAGCCCCGAGCGCCGCAGCCGCCGGGTCGAGCGGCTGCATTCTGCCGTCCTTGCGAATGATCGGCGGCGAGCCGACCGAGAGATGCAGATCCGATGCGCCGGCGGCGCACATCGCCTGGAACAAGTTGTCGATCGCGGGGCCGTCAGGCATCGCCCGGAATCTCCTTCACTTCGATGATGTGCGCGACGTTGACCAGCATCGTGACCGTGTCGGTTTCGATGTATCTGAAGACCTCGGCCTGTCGTGCCCAATCGCTCAATCGGTCCCGCCCTTCGGGGCGATAGACACGAACGGATCCCGAGATCCGGGCGCCATTCGAGAGCAGGACGGAGACGAACCGCTGGCGTGCGACTTCGTACCCGGGATCCCGGCGCGCTTCGGCATCGGCAAGCGCGACGGTCACGACGTGATGGCGGTTGTAGAGGACCGTTTGCGGCCCGCTGTTGTCGTCGTGGAGCTCGAATGGAAAGAATCCCGTCTCGGCATTCAGCAGCTCTCCCACGAGCTCGGGACCGCTCGATCGAGGGCTGGCGTGGGCGACGAAGAAATAGCCTCGGACCGTTTCGCCATCCGACAGCAGGATCACCGCATCGGTCTTCGTTTTTCGACGCGAAACTGCGAGGTTCGGTCCCGAGGAGCATAAGGCCGATCGCTTCTATCGGTCCGTGAGCGTCCCGTCCGTGCGCGCCCGTGCACACGCTTTCACTAGGAGTTTCCCCAAAGAAAGGAAATCGAAAGCGCGGCCTGGATGGATTTGCTGCGCCGATCTTACCGGCGGTGTCTTGAACGACATCGCGTCAGGTTGTCACGCAGAGTGAGTCGCAAAGAGGCGAGGAACGAGCGACGGCTTTTTCTCCTTCCGGCACTAACGCTTCGATGAACGTCCCGAGGCGCGCGACAAAACCTTTGCGCCATCGTGTGGTCCATCAATTGCTGTTTGCGGCCGGCCACGAAAACCTTCGAAAACCATAAGCGCTCTCAGGTCATCCGTTGCCGGTTCGGGAAAGGAAGGGGTAGATGAAGAATCACGTTGCAGCCTTGCTGATGTGTGTTGCTGGGCTTGATAGGCCCCGGTGTGGTCGAGATGGCCACCGCCGCTCCGACCCGTCTCGACCACGATTGCGCTGACTGCGGATGAGACGCGTCTCGTCGTCGTCAATCGCGAGGCGAACACGCTCTCCGATCATCTCGAGTGAAGACGAGAACGGCAATGACGTCAGCAGCAAGCTCGCCGAAATCGGAGTAGGCATCGAGCCCCGCTGCGTCGCAGTGAGCCCGACAGATGTGCTTGCGTTTGTCACCAATGGCGCGAGCGGGACTGTCTCTGTGGTGAACCTCGTCATCGGCCAGGTCGTGCAAACCATTACTGTTGGCACGGAGCCACGCGGATGCGCGCTGACTTCGGATGGAAGCCTGCTCTACGTCGCCAATCACACTGACGGCACGGTCTCGATCATCAGCACCGCCGCTCTGCAGGTCGCCGGGACCGTGAAAGTCGGACGTAATCCCACCGCGATAGCGATCACGGACAAGGGCACGGCGAGCATCAGCGACGACACCGTGTTCGTCACCGAGATTTTTGCTGAGCTGATTCCGCACGGGCCTGGCGAAGGGCGCGATCTCGGAAAGCAAGGGGTCGTCTTTGCTTTTCCGGCGGGCGTTGCCAATCCGCCCGTCACCAAGATCATCCTGTCGCCGCTGCACGAGTCCGGCTTTTCGGCCAACCGGGTCAGAATTTCTGTCCCGGCACACATCCAGCTCATGTCGCAAATCCGATCTTTTGCCCGGACAAGGATCTGCCGCTCACCGATCCGTTGATCACGAATAACCCTCAGGAGTCTTTCCCAACCAACTTCTGTCTGCGTTGGTGCGCGGCAACCGTCTGTGGCTGCCGAACATCGGCGCACAGCCCGAGCCTCCCGAGGTATTCAACGTGAACGTTCAGGCTCTGGTCTACTCGGTCGATGCGACTGCTCTGGCGGAGAAGACGAGCGAACACATCAACCTGAACCAGCAGATCGCCATAGAAGACGCCGAACCACCGCCAAGTCTCGCCAAGACCTTCGCCAACGACATCGTCGCCATCGATGGCAACGGTGCCGGCGATACGTTTCTCATCGTCAGCCGCGGCGGAAATCAGGTATTCCGCGCCAAGCTCGACGCGGTGTCCGGGAAACTCAACATCCTGAACGCGGCCGGAACTCGAGTGGATTGCCGCCTTCAGACGGGCAATCTGCCCAGCGGAGTGGCCATGCGCCAGGACGGGACGCGCGGGTATGCGAACAACGAGGCGAATTTTTCGGTCACCTCGATGAACATCGAGGACGGCGTGTGCCTCACGTTGCAGCTCGATATTCCTTCGAGCGAGCCGCCCGCGCCCGGCAGCTTTCGAGCATGCCGTTCTGTTGGGCAAGATTGCCTTCTTCACGGCCGCTCGGTATTCCCGACAACGGGATCCTGGCACGCCAAGATTCGCGACATCATCCCGCGGAATTTCCGCGGCAAGGCGTCGAAGGACGCGTGGAGCAGCTGCGGATCCTGCCATCCGGATGGCCTGTCTGACGGCGTCACATGGATATTCGGTACGGGGCCGCGACAGACGAAGCCATTGGACGGGATGTTCAACAAGGGCACGCCGCTCGACCAAGCTCTGCTGAACTGGAGCGCCGTGCGTGGCAGCAACACGGACTTCAACGCGAACTCTCGCGCCACTCAGGGTGGGTGCGGCTTCGCCAGCGATGACTTCGACCCCGGCCAGTGTTTTGCGAAAGGGAACACGACGCTCCGCCAATCCGGCCGTCTACGATCACGGCATCACGCAAGGGCCAGCGAGGCGCTCGACGTGCAAACGCTGTGGATCTTCGCCGCCGTGCGAACGCTGAATCAGCACCAGCCTTCGAACCCGGCGCCGGGGCGAGCGGTCTTCGACACCTACTGTGCCTCGTGTCACGCGGGCGCCAAGTGGACCAAAGAGCCAGATCTTCCATCGCGACAATCCAGCTGCCGCCGTCACAGAACGGCGCTCCGTTGGACAAGGGCGTTCAGAACATGGCGAACGAGTTCAAGTCGTTCACCTGCAACGCCCAGACGATCAGCTATCTCGAGGACGTGGGGACGTTCGACGTCAACAATCCCATTGAAATCCGTGACAACGCGGCGGCCAGCACGGCGTTCGGTGCGGATGGGTTCAACGTCCCGTCGCTGCTGGGTGTCAACTACACGGCACCATATCTCCACCGCGGGCAGGCGCAGACGCTGGAGAAGGTTTTCTGGCTGCACAAGCTGCCGGCTGCGGGTGGGGTGCCGATTGCGAAGGCCCTGACCGTGCAGCAGCAGAAGGATCTCCTCGAGTTCCTGAGGTCGATCGACGGCACCACCGACCACCTTCGTTCGGAAGGCGATGTTTTCAGAGATACCTTGAGGACGCAGGGTCCTTGTCAGTAAATGTTCGGGAGTTGGTCTACAGATCGATCTAGAGTGCTGAGTCACCACAATGGACACCAAGGACGCGAAGGTAGGATCGTGTTGAGTTTCTTTGTGTCCTTTGTCCTTCGTGGTTGATCAGCCGGCACGCTGGAAGCAGCGGTCGCAACTCGAGAACACTCTTGACGCTTTCGATCGCGATGACGCGATCGATAAGCGTCTGGCACGTCGCATTGCCGAGAACCGGCGCCATCAGGTCGCGGGCCTTGGCGATGATGTCTTCCCGGCTCATCGGGTTTTCCGCCGTACCGCGCACGTTGCCGACGCGCTCGCTCATCCGCTGGCCGTCGTTGAGGGTCACTTCGACGATCGCTTCGCGACGCGGCATCAGGCGCTCGAGTTCTTCATCGTGGACCAGCTGCACTTTGGCCCGCTGGCGAAGGACCGCAGGATCTTTCATGCGTGGCGTATCGTGAGCGGACCGGAACGTGACGGTCTTGTCCACCAGCATGACGGCAATCAAATGCTGGAGGCAGATGTCCGGGATCTGTCTGTTGTCCACAATCGTTGCCTCGGCGGCCGCGACGCGCACGACGACCTGCTTCACCTGTTCGGCGCTGAACTGATGACGTTTGAGCAAGTTGTCCAGGGCGTCGAGCGGCGCCTGAATGGGCGCGCCCACCGTCCATTTCTTGACGTTGGTCCGCGTGATTTCGTACTCTCGCCTAGCTTGTCCACGACCATGCTCGGATCGTTCCGTGGCACGAAACCCTGGAAGAAGTTATCCGCACCGGAGAACACATCCTCGACGCCTGTACCGCCTGCATGAACCAGCAATGCGGCGGTGACGCCGTTCCGGGCCGGCATGCCGCCGAAGTCGAAGGCCTTCTCGATGTGGTCGGTGTCTCGCTGCCACGAGGCGAGACCGGAGGCCTGTTGTGCCGTGTAGGACAGCAGCCAACGCATTTGTTGCGTGTTCAAACCGGCGGCACAGCCCGCGGCCGCCGCCGCTCCGAACGTTCCGGAGATCGCATGCGTGCTGCGGTGACTTTCCACCATGTACTGCAGGCGTCCGAGTGTCGCCGTCACCCGAGGTCCGATGTCGTAGCCGAGAGTGACTGCACGCAGGAGTCGCGTTCCACTGATGTTGAACTTCTCTCCAACCGCCAGAGCGGCGGGCACGACGGCACAGCCGGGATGCGACTGCGACGGCGGATGCGTGTCGTCTGTCTCATCAGCATGCGCCAGCATTCCGTTGGCGAGCGCCGCTTCGACCGGACCGCACAGAACGTTCGAGCCTGCGACGGTCGCCACCTTCTCCCCGCCGTACGCCCGCGCGAATTTGATCGCGAACAATCCTGGCGGCAGCTCGGCTCCGGAGACCATCGCCGCCAGCGTGTCCAGAATCATGTGCTTCGGTTTTTTCGACGATGGGATCTGGAAGGGAGCGGTTGGCGGCCTCGCTCATGAAGGTGCTCATGGTCGTCATGATCGGACCGACCGAGCTGGCCGTGGCCGCCTGAGCGGCGGCGGCGCTTCCGACCGTCGGATGCGGAAATGCCGCAGCGGCGAGGGCCCTGTCCCGCATTGCAATGCGCGACGCCGGGTGATCAAACCGTTGTTTCTCGTAGGCATGTTCCTTGCTTTCGTCAGCAAGCCTGGCTGCGTCGGACGCGCGGGCCGCCAAAGCGCACGTATTATAGCGATCGGTCGCTAGTTTCTGCTGTAGAGTCAGCGCCGATCGGTTTAGCCTGCGATTGTGCTTCGATGAAATCTGAGGACTCGGATATGACCAGTCATTGTCGTTTCGCCGCCGTAGCCATGTTGGCGGCCACGATCGTCGCCATGCCCGTTGCCGTGTCGGTGCAATCCGGCTCGAACGGCGGAGCTGTTGGCACGAAGGAGTGGCCAACCGTCGGCGGTGAGTGGGGGAACTCGCGCCACTCCGAGCTGACGCAGATCACGACGGACAATGTGGCGAAACTTGGCGGCGCCTGGATGTCGCAGAAATTCGATCAGGCCGCTTCCTCGCGTGCCATGGTGGTCGAAAAAGACGGACTCCTGTTCGTGACGGCGCCGCCGTCGGTCTACGCGCTCAACGCAAAGACTGGCGCGACCGTCTGGCGCTTTCAAGGGGCGGCGGACGCGGGCAGGCCGCGGCGGCGCGGCCTGGCTGGGATCTCCGGCTCGAGAGGGCGTTGCCGTCGCCGAAGGCATGGTGTTCGTCGGCTTGTCGGACGCCCGCGCGATCGCCTTGAACGCGAAGACCGGCGATCTCGTGTGGAACGAGTAAATCGGCGACAACCCGCGCGACAAAGGGACAGGTCATTTCGGGCGCTCCGCTCTACGCAGCAGGACTCGTCTCGTTTGGCTTGAGCGCCGACAACGGCTGGCGCGGGCAAGTGGTCGCGCTCGATCCGAAGACCGGGAAGGAAGCCTGGCGGTTTTTCGCGATCCCGGGTCCCGGTGAGAAAGGGCACGAGACATGGCCGCAGAACGAGAGCTGGAAGCGAGGCGGCGGAGCCGTCTGGCTGGTGGGGACTGCGGACCCGGAGTTGGGTGCTGTGTATTACGTGACGGGCAACGGCGTGCCCCAACTGGGTGGTGAAGGCAGGGCGGGAGACAACCTCTATCTTTGCTCCGTCGTCGCGCTCGACGCGAAGACTGGAAAGCTGCGTTGGCACTATCAGGTCATCCACCACGACATCTGGGAAGGCGACATCTCGATTGCGCCGGTATTATGCGACGCGCAAATCGACGGCCGGCCGAGAAAGGGCATCGCCGCGATGCGCGCCGACGGCTACCTGTTCATGCTGGATCGCGAGACAGGGAAGCCTCTGATGAAGGTCGAGAACCGGTCCGTGCCACAGGATGCGCTCCAGAAGACTTCGGCCACGCAGCCGTTTCCGGTCGGCGCCGACCGGGTGCTGCCGGATTGCGAGGAATGGCGGAAGCAGTCGACGCCCAAGGGCTTCGAGATCGGCTGCTTCTTCACGGCCGCCGCCGTGCAGAAGCCGAACGTGCTCGCGCCGAATTACGGGATGCGTGTCGCCCCGATGGCCTTCAGCCCACAGACGGGCTACTTCTATGCGACCGGAGCCGCCGGATTGAGCTGGCTGCGCCGTGCAGAGGATCCGTTTTTCTTCAGCAACGCATGGAACGGACGCGTACCCGGGATCGGCGGTCTCGGATTCGGCGTGCTGGCGGCGATCGACAGCCGCACGAACAAGGTCGTGTGGAAAAAGGAATTCAGACCCGGACGGCCGAGCGGCGCGATGACGACAGCCGGCGGGCTGATGTTTCAAGCGGCGCCAGACGGCAACCTCGAAGCGTATGACGCGAAAAGCGGGAATCGGTTGTGGCAGTTCCAGCTTGGAGCTGCCGGCGGGCCGACCACGACATACGAGGTCGATGGCGAGCAGTATCGCGACCGTAGCCGGCGCGAACGTGTGGGCGTTCAAGCTCGCAGGCACACTGCCGCCGGCTGCTCCCGAATCGGCCTCCACAGGAGGCGTTCGTCGGTCAAGCCACCGAGACGAGCCAGATCGAAACGTCGTCGCTCGCGCGCGACAACGGATTCACCGGATTTCGCTACTTCACCGACGAATATGCGTTCGCGCCTTATCGGGCTCGCGTGAAGGCCGGGACGCAGGTCACATGGCGCAACAACGGCCGGATGGTGCACACGATCGTGGCCGAGGACCAGTCCTGGACGACCGGTCCTCTCGTGTCGGGAGACGTCGGCGGCAAGACGTTCGACAAGCCGGGAACTTACACCTACATCTGCAAAGAACATCCGTGGGCGTACGGACAGATCATCGTCGAATGATCGAGAGCGGGTGAGGCGGGTAGGGCAGGAGCGCGAAGGCTTGAGCCGCTCAAGACTCGCGATGAGACGAGACCGTCAATTGGCGACGCTCGTTCCCCGGCCGGTGATCGATCGTGTCCTTCCTGGAGTTGGTCCCTGCCGCTCGACTGAGGCACAAGACCGGCTTCAACCTTGCCTGTGACGATGGTAGGATCGCCGCCGCCCCTCGATTGAGAAGGAGGTTTACGCGCGGATCCCGAAGGATCGGCTGCGCATGGACGTGATGGAACTAGAAGCGATTGTTAGAAACATCGATCGTCGCCTCTCACGAGTTGAGCAGATTCTGCCAAGTCTCGCGACCAAAGAGGATCTGAAGGCCTTTGCGACCAAAGACGATCTCCGTGAGGAATCGGAGCTGACCCGCCAGCACTTCAACGCCGTTGCCGAGCGCTTGGAAAGCCACATCCGGCTGATCGTCGCGGGGCATGTCGCCCTGCAAGAACGCATCCGAGGAGATCGATCAACAGTTCGGGCGTGCCATCGCGGCTCTGGATCAGCGAGTGCTGCGCCTCGAAGCACGCTGAGCGATGCGCGAGATAGACGCCCACCATATACGTCCGCGAAATGCACAGTTCAGCTGGCTGGGTCTCACGACCTCGAGCCCAACGCTACCGGTGAAGCGCGATTGGCGGTTTTGCGAAGCTTGTGGCTGATGCGAGAGCTGAGCCGCTAAGGTCTCCGGCTCGCTGGCGGCACGACGTTGTTCAATCGCAGATAAACCGCCATCTGTCCGTATGTATCCCACGTGTGCCCGAGCAGGAAGAACATGATGCGCGCGCGCGTGGACGGTCCCATGAAAGCCGCGTTGATCGTGCCCTGAATCGAGGTGTTGTCGAATTCCTTGATGACGGCCGCACCGTAATCGAACGAGTCGTTCATCGCCTTGACCATGTCGGCCTTGGTCTTGGCCTGCATGTTGATTTGAGGAGCTGCCGTCTTGCCGCCCAGCGTCTGGATCAGCATCATGTTCACCTGGGCAATGTGCAGGATGTGCTCGCCATAGCTGCGCTGCGCCGGTGTCGGCTGAAGCCGATCTTGTCGTCGGGCATCGCGTTGGCAATGGCCGTCATCATGCCCTTCATGTCGTTCCAGTCCTTCGTCAGATCGCCGTGAATGGTAGCGGTCTGCGCAGCGGCTGCCGAACTCAGAATCGCAACCGCACTGACGGCGAAGCAAAGCTCCTTCGAATCACGTGTTTCATAGCGAGAGACCTTTCTGATTTTGGATGGTCAACCGTCGACGTGAGTCGACTGTGTTTTTCGGACGTGACGTTAGTGTAGCTCAAGCGAATGTGGCGCAGGCCTTCAGAGCCTGTGAATCAATCGCCTGTGTGGCTTCCGGCTTCAGCCGCCTGTGTGAATCAATCGCTTGTGTGGCTTCCGGCTTCAGCCGAAGTTCAGTGCCGGCGGCTCTCTTCGCCTGCCTAAAGGCGGAAGCCACAGGAGAAAAATTCACAGGCCTCTTCAGGGCTGCGAGCCCGTTTGCGCAGCCATCAACTCTTTGAGAAGTGCGGTGGTAGTCGGGTGAGGATTTCCGGTTGCGCCGCCGAAACCGAACCCGCCGGCCCGGCCCATCGCGGCGTCGAGCGGCGTCAAGCCACGATTGTCCTTGACGTCGAGTTTGGCCCCACGGTCTGCGAGAAACTTCACGACCTGGTCGTAGCCTTGAATCGCCGCGCCGTGCAAGGCCGTTTGTCCGCGTCCGTCGACTGCGTTGATGTCCACGCCGGCGTCGAGACAAATCTTGATCGCTTCAATGGCGTCCGCTTCCGTCTTGCGCCGGCCGGTCGTGTCTTCCTCCCGCGTTCCGAGCCCCGCGGCGGCCATTAACGGGTTGATGCCTCCCGGCGCTCTCCGGTTCGCGGCGCTCACGTCGTTGACCGTGTCGCTGCCGGTCGCGATTTTCGGGTCGGCGCCATGCGCGATGAGCATGCGCATGGTGCTGATGTCTCCGGCCTTGGCCGCGCGGAGGAAAGGAGTCGTCCCTGCGCCGAGCATCGCGTGTCGTTGCCTCGGTCGACTTTCGTCCGGTAGGGCTGCTGCTTCTTCAATCGTGCGTTCGGGTTCGCGCCGTGATCGAGGAGCGCTCTTATCAGATCGAGGCTGGACAGCTGATCGTCGAAGACGTCTGGGCGCCGGACGGTTCGACGCGGGCACGGTGTTGAAGTCGACCGCGGAGTAGAGTGGCGTCCGGCCGGAAATGTCAGCAATGTTCGGATCGGCCCCCTGGTCGAGCAGCATGCCGGCGACGTCGAAATGCCCGTTGATGGTCGCGGACAAGAGCGGGCTGATGCCGTCCGGATCGGTCATGTCCGGGTTCGCGCCCGACTCGATCAGAATCCGCGCGCACTCGACGCACCCATCCCGCGATGCGAACAAAAGTGGTGTGAGGCCCCCTGGAGGCAGCCACTTCTCTCGAGGCTCCGCCGTCGTCTGCCGCTCCCACTTCTGTGTCGTCGATCGAGCATTCACGTCCGCGCCGTGGGCGATCAGCTCCTTCACCATGGCGGGGTGCCGTTGGGCGGCAGCCCACATCAGCGCCGTCTGTCCGCGCCAGCCTCGCGCGCGTCCACCTGCGCGCCGTGGGCAAGAAGCACTCTTGCGGCCTCTACGGTCCCGGTCCGCGCCGCGGTCATCAACACGGTTTCGCCCTCGGGTCCGGCGAAGTTGGCGTCGGCGCCTGCCTTCAGGAGGCGCTCGATCATGGCGGCGTTGCCGCCGTCGACCGACGCCAGATAGATCGCAGTGATGCCGTAGCGGTTTGCGGCTCTTGACGTCCGCGCCGGCGCGAAGGAGCCTGTCGGCCAGGTCGAATGCGCCTTGACGGACTGCCCAGTGCAGCGCAGTCGTGCCATCGGCTTCCGCGGTGTTGACGTTGACGTGTTGGCGGAGAAGCGCGGCGGCAGCCGCGTTGTCGCCGGTCTTGACGGCCTCGAGGAGTCGCAGGTCGGTCTTCGGCTGGTCCGCCTGAACGCGAACGCCAGGCGCAATCGCGCCGAGCAGCAGAATTCCGATTGCCAACCAGATTGCCCGCGTCATTTTTCACCTTGCGCTGGGTCCCCGTGGCTCCGGCTTCAGCCGGAAGATCACTGCCGGCGACTCTCTTCCGCCTAAAGGCGGAAGCCACACTCTCAAGCTCCCTGAAGCGACCCCGTGCTGTCGCCCAACGTTTCCATCGGCACCCCAACCTTATCGAGTATCGACAGGAGGAGGTTCGTCATCGGCGTGTGATCCGGATATTTGAGATGGCGACCGCCTTGTTGCTGTCCGGAGGCACCGCCCACGACCAGGTTCGGCAACGGGAAATGATTGTGCGCGTTGCTGTTGCTCATGTTGCTGCCGAAGAGGATCAGCGAGTGGTCGAGCAGCGAGCCGTCGCCATCCGGCACGGATTGGAGCTTCTCGAGGAACTGGCCGAAGAGGCCGATGTGATACTGCTGAATCTTGACCAGCTTCTCGATCTTCTCCGGCCGGTTCTGGTGGTGCGAGGTCGCGTGATGCCCTTCATGCACTCCGATTTGCGGATAGATCTTGTTGCTTTCTTCCCGCGCCACCATGAAGGTCGCCACGCGGGTGACGTTCGCCTGGTAGGCGAGCGCCATCAAGTCGTACATCAGCCTGATGTGCTCTTCGAACGAGAACGGAATGCCAACGGGTGCAGGAGGCAACTGGAGGTCGAGCCGCTGCTCTTTTTCAGCGACGACGATCCGCCGTTCGATCTCACGCACGCTCTCGAGATAGTCGCTGACGGTCGTTCGATCCTTGCGGCCGAGGTCCCGCTGCAGCTCGCCGATCTGCTTCGTAATCGCGTCGAGGATGCTGCGATCCTCTTCGGCCCGCTCGAGCCGGTCCGCCGCACTGCCGCCCTGGCCGAACAGGCGCTCGAACACCTTGCGCGGATTGATTTCCATCGGCATCGGCGTCGTCGGCGTCCGCCAGGACAGCGTGTTCATGTAGATGCAGCCGTAGTCGCGGTCGCAGGCGCCAATCAAACCGGCCTGATCCTCCGTCGCGAGCTCGATCGACGGCAGCAGGGTGTCCTGACCGATTCGCTGCGCCGCAATCTGATCGGCGGTCACGCCGGCGAAGGCGTCGAGACCCTGAGTCGGCTTCGGACGAACACCGCTCAACCATGTCGTTGGACTCAGCGAGTGCACGGCAGTGGTATCCGCCGCGCGATGCCCGAGACCGCTCACGACATCCAGACAATCCCGGAAGGGCTCGAGCGGCTTCGAGGATCGGCGAGAACTCGAACCCCGCCCCTTCAGTCGCCGGCGTCCACTTGTCCATGATGGCGCCATGAGGCAAATAAACGAATCCCAGGCGGGGCGCCGGGCTGGCGGCCGTCTTGGCGAGCAAAGTTCTCGCAGGCACCATCGCGTCGAGCAGTGGCAGCGCGACGGTTGCGCCCATGCCTCGCAGGAAGGTCCGGCGGGGAGATGCTTCTTTGTAATGAACATCCACTCGACCTCGTACGCTCTCTTCATTCGAAACGGCGTGCTCTTGACGATACCCATGACGAGCGACGAAAACCGGTAGTTGCCGGCCGCCGCGTCGCGCGCGATGGCGCGGACGACCGGCATATCGTAATACTCGAGACCGCGTCCCAGACTGTAGCGTCAGCAGCTTTTCCGTCATCGTGCGCGCGAAGGTTTCGGGGTGCTTCAACAGCGCCTGACGCAGCGCCACAGGGCCGTCGACCTCGGTGCCATCGGCCAGCCGGCCAGAAGCGTCGACTGGGCCCGCCTCTTCCTTCGTGCGCCATTGACCGGTCGCGTCGAAGTTCTCGAGTGAGAATCCAAGAGGATCCATCACTCGGTGGCAGGTCGCACACGCTGAATTGGCGCGATGCTCCTCCATCCGCTCGCGTACGGATAACACCTTGCCGCCCTCATGTGCATCCTTCAAATCGGGAACGTTGGGAGGCGGCGCAGGTGGCGGCGTGCCGAGGAGATTGTCCAGAATCCATTTCCCCCGCAACACAGGTGAAGTCCTGTTGGGGTAGGACGTGACCGTCAGCACGCTTCCCTGCCCCAGGAGGCCTCGGCGATTCTCGTCGGCCAGCGTCACGCGACGAAAGCGCGCTGCCGTAGATGTTCGGAATGCCGTAGTGGCGTGCCAAACGCTCGTTGACGAACGTGTAGTTCGCGTCGATTAGATCGATGACGCTCCGGTCTTCCCGAATGATGCTTTGAAAGAACAGCTCGGTTTCCCGCCGGAACGACTGCCGCAGGTTCTCGTCGAAATTCGGGAACTCCTGCTGGTCCGCAACAAAGCTTTGAAGGTTCCGCAGGAAGAGCCATTGCGCCGCGAAGTTCTTCACGAGTGCGTCCGAGCGCGCATCGCCGAGCATTCGCCGGACCTGACGCTCGAGCACGGCCGGATCCTTCAACTTTCCCTCGACCGCAGCGTTCAACAACTCATCGTCCGGGATGCTGCTCCACAGGAAGAACGACAGCCGCGAAGCCAGTTCGAGATCGCTGACGGCATAGACAGCGCCCGGCAACGACGGTCGGCGGATCGGGTTCGTCGCGGAAGAGGAACTTGGGGCTGGCGAGAATCAATCTGAGGGCGCTTTCGATACCGCTGTCGAACGTGCCTTGCTTTCGACCAGCCTGATAGAAGTCCATCAGCGTCTGGACGTCGCTTTGCGTGACCGGTTGGCGATACGCTCGCCGGGCCACCGTCGAGAGGATCTTTGTCGCACATGCCGTTTCGTTGGCTGCTCGGGCGCGCGCATTCGCCCGCCTGGCCGACACACGAAAATCCGTCGGCGGCTTGGCGTGTCGCCGGGGCCAGTCGGATCGAACGGACCGGCAATCTGCAGGTGCTCGACCAACGGGATGCCATTCATGTTCTGCAGATCGAGGTCTCGTGTGAACGGCTGGAGCGGTTCATCGGATTCGGCGGAGTTGCGTCGAATGAACGCGACGCCGACGTCCCTCGGGCCGGCCTGGACGTGGATACGTTTTCGGAGTCGAGCGTCCAACGTATCTTTCGCAATCCCAAGATTCGTATCGGAGAGCTTGTTGTCGTCTTCTCCGCCCACCGGCGCCAGAAACACGCGGACGCCGTCGATCGTGATCTCGAGCTGATGTGGCCACTCGAGCCCTGGCATGTAACCGACGATGTTCTGCAGGAGGCCGACGCTGAAGTCGTAGTCGGCATCCAATGGGAAGTTGTGACGAACGAGCAAGCCTCCTCGTGTGCCGAGCGGCAAGCCTTCAACGTGATTCTTCTTGAGAGCGATCGGGCGGCACGCGATACACCTGGCTCGCTGGCGTAACGTCCGAATCACCGACCGCCAAGCGCGCTGATCCTTCGCGACGCCGTCAGGTACTGTTCGAGCAGCGACGGCGAAACCTTGAGGACGTCGGCGATGTTGTCGAATCCGTTGCTCTCATCGTCTGCCGGAAGCAGTGAGGTGGCGTCGATCTCGAGCGACAGCAGATCGCGGATCGCGTTGGCGTATTCAGCGCGATTCAGGCGATGCAAGGGAGAGCGGCCGGGATTCGGTTTGGCGAGCGCCGCGCTGTCGATGGAAGTTTCCAGGAACGACACCAGCGCGTCGATATTCGATTGCGCCGGCCGCGGCATGCCTTGTGGCGGCATCATGCCGCCCCGCAGCTTGCGCAGCGCCTTTTCCCAGACCTCACGCATCCTCAGGAGCACGGCTCAGATCGCGTTTCTCGAGCGTCAGACCAACAGTCTTTACGCGGTCGCTGTGGCAGGTGACGCAGTAGCGATCGATCAGAGCACGATGGGGTGCAGGAGCGTCAGGCTGGAGGGCCTGTGACGGGCAGGAGGGGCGGGATGGGCTGGACGGGCCCCGGCCTCCAATGCCCAGCGTTGCGCGCGTCGACAGAACTGCCGTCAGCACAGCCAGAAACACGAACGCTGACGGCCTGAATTTCATGCGCCTCCCGACCAAATCTTAACACGCTGAAAAGGATCGCCGGGGTCAGCGGCGCGGGTCGCAGCTGGTCCGCAACTGCTTCCGTTGCATGGGCATAGCCGTGCTATTCCTGGCTCACCTTATGAAAGATGATCGTGTCCACCGGGGTGCCGTCCTGGGCGGTCACGACCTCGACCATCGTGCTGTCGTCGATCAAGACGTCAGCGCGCCTTCAACAGCACGATGGCGCCGGTATTGAGGCACGTAATCTTCAGGTTATCGGTCCGCATCGTGCCGCGGCCAACGACGACGCCGTCCTCGAAGGAGATGAATCCGCGATCGGTGTTGTCGCACAGAGTAAAGAAGGTATCGCGTCCGGCCAGGGCGAACGTCCCGTTCTGCTGTCTCGCCAAACCGCGGCGCGAATCACCTCCATCCAGAGGATCGACGCCCATCCAATATCCCTGGAAGAGTCTTGACGTATTCTTCCCCGGTGGTTGCGCCACAGGCGCACGGCGAGCAACAGTCCTAAAGAGACAACGATCGAAAGAATCGCGTTACGTCGCATGTACCGCCTCCCTTCAGTCGTCACGGACGGCTGGAAGATTTGGCCAGTCAGGCGGCTGGAAGAGACGGAGGGCGGGAAGGGCTGGAGGGTCACCTTCCGGAGCCGACCGCGTTCTGTTTGTCGTCGCTGAAAAACCACGGTTTCAGTCCTGTTCAGGAAGACTATCTCAAGAGCTTGCCGATAGATCGCGTTGAGTTGTTCCGGCGGCTAGTTTCTTGTGAAGGGGAAGCGTCGGCGTCTGTCTTTCACCTTGCGCTGTCGTGCGCCGAGTTTGGCGTGACTTCACTCGAATCCTGATTGACTCGGAACTCAAAGCTCCTAGTGCCCGTAGAACCTCTTCCCTCCCAACTGCCGCAGCCGTGTCACGGCGCAAGTGGAGCGTCATACACCAACTGAAGCCTTGGGTTGTCCACAAGACCCAGAGTAGCCATATCCTCGCTCTTCCAAATGGAGGGCCAGCGCTTGTTTCAGATTGTCGAACACTTCGTCCAGAGTATGTCCCTGGGTCACGACAGCCAGTTCTAAGCACTCCGCAACATAGGTGGCTCGATCCCTCTGGATCACTGCGTGAATCGTTTGGCGCGATGTAGAAGCGGCACCGGCTGGCCAGTCGAAGGCTCAGCTGTCTTTGTCGAAGTCTAACTCCGCGCCGGTTGGGAGGCTTGTGTCGCCTTCCTGTGCGCCGACAACACCTGATACCGTCCGCGTCCTACCCTGCGGAAATAGTCCAAGCTTGTGCGGGTGATTCTTCCGGGGCGTTCCACACAGCATCGGCTCGACGACATGAGTTCTGACCGAACTTTCGTTCAGCTGAGGAAGTTCACTGACTAGCCTCATCGACACCGAGATGTCCGATCGTCTCGTCCGGATGCGATCTCGTTAGCCACCTCTGAGACGCTTCTTCATGTATGCACATGTGCCGCGCCGCTGTGAGATGCCTGATTATCAATTGATAATCACATTTGTCAGGTGCTCAGCTTGCCGTGGGCTTTGACAGCTTCGGCGGGTCAGCCTGTCGAGCAACGCGCCGCACCAATGCACGCACGGCACAGCTCGGCACCAAGCACCTGCACGAGCACCCAGCACCGGCACTAGCACGAAGCACCCGGCACCGAGCACCCTGTTCTAGTCAGTATCGTGGGTCTTCGCTTCCTGGCGACCTGCGTCGCCTGCTCGAACGCGTAAGCGAGCTTCAGCACGTCGAGGTCGCGGCGATGGCGGCCGACGATCTGCAAACCAATCGGCAATCCGCTCGGCGTGAACCCGCACGGCACCGAAATCGCCGGCAGACCGGTGAGGGTGATCGCGTAGCACGTCGCCATCCAGTCGATGTATGTGTCCATCCGCACGCCGTTGATCTCTTTGACCCATTCGACGTCGACCGGGAACGGCGCAACCTGCGAGACGGGCAATACCAGAAACTCGTAGCGCTCGAGAAATGTCTGAACGCGCCGAGACAGGTCCGCCCGCTCCTCCTCGGCCCGCGCAACGTCGGCGGCCGTGAGTTTCAGTCCTTGTTCGACGTTCCAAATCACCGTGTCCTTCATCAGAGCCCGGTGCTGTCGGTAATCCGCGCCTCGATCCTGTGCGAACGCCCAGGCTCGAAGAGTCTGGAACACTTCATCAGCGCCGCTGACGTCGGGCTCTCCGTCTTCGACGATGCATCGCAGATCCTCGAAGACGGGGCGCGCCCGGTCGCACAGCTCGTTGACGATCGGCTCCACCGGATACCGTCCAAGATTGCGGCTCCAGGCAATCCGTGCGCCGGTCCAGTCGCGTCCAAGCGGACCGCGGAAGAGCGAGCCGGGCTCGTTGATGGCGGTCAGAGTCACGTGAATCCGGGCCGGCCATGACCGAGAGCAGGAGCGCGACGTCGCGAACGGAGCGCGCAATTGGGCCGTCAACCGAAAGGTCGAATTTGAGGGTTTGAGGACTCGAGAATGTGAGGATTTGAGGATTGTCCGATCTGGAAGCGATGGCTTGCGGGCGCCAGACCGGGACGCGGCCGATCGATGGTCGGAATCCGACAACGCCGCAGAAACTCGGCGGGTTGCGGAGCGACCCGCCGAGGTCGCTTCCGTCTGCCAACGGCGTCATGCCGCAGGCCACAGAAACCGCGGCCCCGCCGCTGCTGCCGCCGCATGTTTTCGTCAGGTCGTAAGGATTCTTCGTCGGTCCGAAGACCGGATTGAACGTCTGCGATCCTGCACCGAATTCCGGTGTGTTGGTTTTGCCGATGATGATGGCGCCTGCAGATTTCAAGCGCTCGACGAGAAGTGCATCCTCTGTCGGAATGTTGTCCTGGTAGATCGGCGATCCATAGGTGGTGCGGATACCGGCCGTGGGAACCAGATCCTTGACCGCGTGCGGAAGGCCGTGAAGCGGTCCGACCGGATCCGAACCGCCCAGACGCTCGTCGGCTTTCTTGGCCTCGCTCAATCAACTCGTCTTCGTCCAGCAGCGTGCAGATGGCGTTGACCTGTGGATTGATCCGCGCGGCTTGTGCGAGACATGCCGTCATGAGCTCGACGGCCGACAGCTTGCGCGTGCGAATCAGTCGGGCCAGGTCGACGGCGTCGCTGAAACAGATGTTCGTTTTAGAGAGGGCGGTTGCCAACGCTTAACCTTCCGCTGATCGCCACAGCTTATTTTGCGGGCGCGAATGCGAGCAGCACGTTACCCGGCATGCCGCCGAACCGTGGATAGCCCGAGTTCACGAAGAGAGCATGCCGCCGACGACAACCGGGCCAGGGCCGTCGATCGATCCGCCACGGCCTTTCACGCCGTTCACGGCATCGTAGTCGCGAACCGTGTCGACGTCCCAAATCACCTGACCGTCGCGCGTCGAGAAAGCTCTCAGGTGACCGTCGAGCGATCCCGAGAACACGACATCGGGGATCGCCGTCACAGCCGCTGATTGCGCCGGACTGCAGCTGGGATTCGAACCACAGATGCGGGCTGGCGCCGCGACCCACACTTTTTCACCGGTCTCGAGGCTGAGCGCGGCAAGTCCGCCGCCGACCGCGGGATCGAGACCAGCTCGCGGGGCTTCCGGCGAATCGGCGCTGGTTCTCCTTACTCGGGCGACATCCGAGACGGCTGCATAGACATGGACGTCCGTCGCTGGCCATTCCCCATTGCACGCCGCCGGTCACTCCGCCTTGCCCCACGCGCGTCTGCCAGACGATCTCCCCTTGACGATCCGGATCGAATGCCGTGACCACCCCGGACTTCTGGCCGGCGAGGACCAGGTCGCGGCCACCTGCGCTCCGGACCAGAAGGGCCGACGAACCGAAATCAAAATCAGGCCCGTTCTCTTGCGGACAGTTCGGACCTTTGTCGCCACAAGACGAGTTGTACGCGTCGCCGCTAGTCACCTGCCTGGTCCACGCCACGCGGCCGGTCTTCACCTCGATGGCCATGACGGCATCGCTCGTGTTCGTGGCTGGCGTGGAATAGTTGTCTCCGGTCGTGACATAGAGCAGGCCGCGCTTCACGTCGAGAGTCGGTGACGCCCAGACGCCGGCGCCGGAAGGTCCCCATTGCGGTGTTCCGATGCGATTGGCTCCGGTCGGCTGGGATCTTCGGCGATCGTGTATCTCTTCCAGACGAGCGATCCGTCCGGACTCGCAAGGCACTCACGCTGCCGCGCGGAACGTGCAGCACGGATAGGCTGGACCGGTTGCACGGGTCTCCTCCCATGACGCCGCCGGCACGAACACGACTCCGTCGTGGGCAGCCGCGGCGCCGGTCAGGCGCGTGGCTTCGTGCTCTTCGACCTTCTTCCGCCAGAGCAGCTTGCCGGTTTCCGCGTCGAGCGCATAGAACCAGCCCACTTGATCGCTGAACAGAAGAGGTGTGCCGGCGTCCGAGCGGCACCGCGAGGATCGCCGATCGGACTGGGCCGTTCGCCTGGAACGTCCAGTGCAGGCAGCCCGATTCGACGCTCAGGGCATGAACCACTCCGCTCGCGCTGCCGACGAACAGCACCCGGTCCAGCACGGCTCGGCTGCGCGAACGCTGTGATGTCGCCATCGAACGCGAACGCCCATTTCAACTCGAGTCGTCGAACGCGCATCGGCCGTCAGGCCGGCCACCTCGCCGGGCTGGAAGCGAGTGTTCGCGTCAGATGGACTCCAACCGTTCCATTGTGCTCTTGGTCGCGTCGCGATCCTGGACGGTGCGGTTCGCACAGAAGTGCGGCCGGTGGCGGCGTCGGGTCGGTGGCTGCCGCTCACGCGGCACGCAGGCGGCGACGGCCCCGCGCTCGTCGCGGCGCAGGAGGGCGAGGCGATGCTCATCGTGGCGCCGAAATCGAGTGTTCGAAGAACCCGAGCTGCGGACGCTTCTTCCGGCGCGTGGCTCGCGATGCGGGATTCTCGGACTCACCGCAGATCCTGGCAGCCGGCAGCCACGGCGCAGCGTTCATAGCGGTAAGATGGCCTCGCCAGAACACCTGCCGCCGGAAGTGCCCGTCGCGGCGCCTTCATGCTGCATACGAGGAGAACAAACGCAGCCAAGCCGCGAACGCTCTCGCGAGAGTCCGGACATCACGGTCACCGGCCTGGCGCATGGCAAGAACCTCCAACTAACCGGGGGTGAAAAGTATAAGATGGCTGGGCGGAGAGTCCGGTTCGACATGCCTTCTGACCGTGCTCGTCGCGTTTGTCGCCACGTTCGTTCGCTCAACAAGCCCCGCCGCGGCCTGCCGAAACCGTTACGCTCGACTACGACTGCTTCGAAGACCCGCGTTCAGCCGATTTTGCTGAACAAGAAGCCAGGCAACGCACGGTGCCCCGTCTGTCACCGCGGGACCGGCGCTGGCATCGGATATCTGCAGGTTCTCTCGCCTGGCGCCGCCACGTGGGACGAAGAGCAGTCGCAGAAAACTTCGACGCAGTCAGACGGTTCGAGGTACCACCGGTCGCCGACCAGGAGCCGACTGCTGCATGCACCCGCTTGCCGAGGAAGCCGGCGGCGACGAGTTCCACGGTGGAGGGCGACACTGGACGTCACAGGACGGTCCGGAATGGCAGACCCTCGCCGCTTGGGTAAGCGGGCGAGGAAGCTGGAACCGATGATACGACGTTTGTTGCGGGAGGTGCTGACATCATGAGTTGTGACACGAGCGTCTGAAATCCTCACGGCGATTGCCGTCCTGCGTCCTCGCCGCGACGTTGACCGCCGCGGATGGAAAGGTCCGCATCTGTCGAGACCAACAGCGCGGGCGACAGCGTGCGCCTGATCGATCCTGCTACTAATAAGGTGGTCGGCGAGATCAAGGACATCGAGGTGAATCCGCAGGGCGGCGGCCGCTCCCGATGGGAGCCGCCTCTATCAGAACGAAGCTGAGCACACGCTCGACTTCGTCGACGCGAAGACGCTCAAAGTGACAAAACGGGTGCCGTTGAGCGGCCGTCCCAGCAACTTATCGCATCTCGAACGACGGACGCAGAAGTGTATGTCGCGATCGCGACCAGGCGCCCGGCGCCGTCGACGTGATTGACACGGCGTCGCAAGCGTGCCAAGAGCGATCCCGATCGAAGGGGCAGGCACAACACGCTTCGTGACGCCTGACGGCAAGTTCGTGGTTGGCCGGGATCGGTTGCCGGACGAACGTTGACGGTGATCGACAGCACGACCGAGAAATCTCCTGGGTGATGAAGTTCAATGGCGGCGTTCGGCCGATCACCTTCGAGACCAATCCCGACGGCTCGACGAAACGGATGTTCGTCCAGATTTCCGACTTTCATGGATTCGCCGTCGTCGTTGACTTCGCGACGCACCAGGAACTGTCGCGCGTGACGCTGCCGGATCTGCCTGGGGACCAAGAGCACCACCATGCGGGATCGCCTTCTCACGGCATCGGCATTACGCCAGACGGCAAGACGTTGTGCGAGCCACTAGCAAGTGGTATCACTTCGTGGCGGCTTTTCGATGCCCGGACCTCAAGCCCCTCGGCATCGTCCCAGTCGGCTACCGACCCCGACTGGCTCACGTTCAGCCCGGACAGCAAGACTGTCTATGTCGCGTGTGCGGGTTCGAATTCGTCAGCGCGGTTGGACGTGAAGACACTCAAAGAGGTTGACGCGGATCGCCGTCGGCCAGGTGCCGGAAGAGCGGAATATCACCAACGCCACGCTGCAGTAGGCTGCCTGGGCAGGAGGGGCAGGAAGGGCCGGCTTTCTCCACGCCCCCAAGCCCCTCAGAAGCTGTCGTCGTCGAGTCCCAGCCCGAGAAGGCTTTGTTACCCAGGAAATCCGGGAGAAATGTTGGCGTTGCTGTCGGCGTTGGTGTAGTAGCGTCGCGTCGAAGAGATTCTCGACGTTGACCTGCAGCCGCAGGTCCTTGCGTCAGCTGGACGAAGACCGCCGCGTCCGCGCGCGTGTAGCCGGGCAGCGTCGACGGTGTTGTCGATCGCCGCGAACATGTCCGCTCGATAGAGCACGCCGACGCCGGCGGCCGACTCTGCGGATGGACCTGGTAGTTGTTCCACAGCGAGAGCGTGTGGTGCGGCACCTGGCCCACCTGCGCGCCCGCCGCGCGCCGCAGCCGTGGCGCTCGTGACGAACGCGTCCTGATAGGCGTAGCCGCCGGCGATCTTCCATGCTGGCGTGAGCGCGCCGTTGACGCCCAGCTCGTAGCCGTTCGTGCGCTGGCTGCCGGTCTGCACGATGCGCGTCGGATCGTTGGGATCGGTCGCTCGCGTGTTGGTGCGGTCGAGCCGATAGACGCGCCGTGGTCAACGACAAGGCGCGGGCTGACGTCCCACTTCGCGCCCGACCTCGTAGTTCGTGAACTTCTCAGGCTCGACCTGCTCGGTGATCGACGGTCAGCGACGAGAACTGGTCGCCGGAGCTCGGCAGATACGACACGCTGTAGCTGCCGTAGACCGACAGCGGCGCGATCGGCTTGAAGCACGACGCCGGCCCGCGGCGACACGAGGTTGTCGACGCGGGTCAGCGTGTCGCCGTTCCGGTTGTTGTGATACTGCAGATCGAAGCGGTCGAAGCGCAGGCCGCCGAGCACGCTGGACGTGGCGCGAGAGCTCGATCTGATCCTGCGCGTAGGTCGCCGCGACGTTGGTGCGTCAGGTGGTTGTCGGCGTCCGGTCGCGCTCTGCCGGAAGGTGACCGGCGTCGCGATCGTCGGCGTCGCGAACGGCACCAGCATCGAGGTCGCCGTGTTGTTGAAGAACCCGGTGTTGCGGAAGTTGTCGGTCAGCTGCCGCCCGAGCTCGGCGCCAGCGAGCAGCGTGTGGCGGACGGCGCCGGTCGAGACCGCGTAGCGTCAGGTCGGTCTGGTTGAAGAGGTTCGTGCGGTCGGTGGCGTTGTTGTAGGCGGTCAGCGCGACCTGGCTCGCTGATTGGCGGTCACCGCGCCCGGCACGTAGTTCTGATAGCAGCGGTCGTAGTCGCCGAACAGCGTGCGGTTGCGGAGCGTCAGGCGCGCTGGCTGCGATGCTCGACCGTCGCCGAGCCGATGTTCACGTGCGCCCGGACGTCGCTGTCGCCGGGTTGCCGTAGAACGTCGACGGTATCGACGTCGGCCGGCCGGCCCTGAAACGAGGTGATGCCGCGGTCGGCCACGCGCGTGTCGTGCAGGTATTCGTAGCCGAGCGTGACCTTGGTCCGGCTCGCTGGCGCGCGAAGGTGAGCGTCGGCGTGACGCCGTAGCGCTTCGAGGTCGACGCCGTCGCGGAAGCTGTCCGAGTCCTCGAACATGCCGTTCAGTCGAAGCGCGACCTTGTCGCTGAGCGGCTGGTCGAGGTCGGTGGTGAAGCGCCTGTTGTCGTAGATCGCCGCCTGCAGCGTCGACCTCGTGGACGTGGCATGAAGACGCGCTTCCTTCGTGACCCGGTTGATCACGCCGCCGCCGCCGCCGCGCCCGAAGATCATGGCGTTGGGGCCCTTGAGGGCCTCGACGCGATCCAGGTTGTAGAGGTCGCGGTAGTACTGCACGTCGTCGCGCACGCCGTCGACGAAGAAGTCCGCCGACGAGCTGTTGCCGCGGATGATGACCTGATCGCGGTTGTTCTCGCCCTGATGGACGCGCGATGCCCGGCACGTAGCGGACGACATCGCCGACGCTCATCATGAGCTGGTCTTTGACCAGCTCTTTTGTGACGACGGTAACGGACTGCGGGACGTCGCGCAGAGGAGTCGAGCGTCTTGGTGGCGCTGCGAGACGGCGGGACCTGATAGCCAGCCGGCGCGGTTCACGGTCACCGTGTCCCGGAACCCGGCGACTCAGGACGAACTCGCGAGAATCAGAGCCGTTCGGTTGCGCGCTGAGAGCCTGAGTCCGTTCGACGAAGCCGTCTGAAGCGATCTTGATGGTGTAAGAACCCGGATCCAGCGCCAGGACGAACTGTCGCGCTGATCGGTGACCGCCGAGGGCCGGTTGCCTGACCCGTCGGGAACGGCCGTGATCCTGCGCCCGCGATGGGCGCTCGCGTCGAGTCGAGAACCGTCCCTTGAAATGTGAATGGTTTTGCTGACGCTGTTGCCTGATCGGCGGTGAGGGTAGTGGAAGAGCGAGGAGTGAAACCACGAACAACCACAGACGGCGCATTAAGTTCTCCCTGACATTCCGCGCCGTGGGGCCCGCTCGCCTGGTGCCAGGTCGGATGCGTCGGCGCGCAAGCGTTGACAGGTCCCTCGGGACCGGCGTTCGACCGGCCTCGCCGGTGTGATCAGCGCCGGGCGGAGCCGTCCTCGCCTGCGAATGAATCTCGCTATAAAGTGAGACTGAGTCTCACTTTCAGGGTAGAACTACCCGACTGATTTAGTCGCGGTCAGGGAATGCTGTCTTACTGAGTCGAGCGCTCAGGCGGGGACGCGACGCACGCAAATTTGCTGCGTCGTCCGTGCTGCCGGATCCGTTCCACTTCGCCACCTTGCCGCATGCGGACGAAAGCGGCCGCGTCCGATCGACGGCGCCATTGGTCACGTCGACGCGATGATCTTGTCGGGCGCCTGTCCCTTCGCGATCCATTGCTCCATCGCCGCGATCTTGTCGAAGGTATCGGTGCCCGGCCCTCCGGCGCAGTGGCCCATTCCGGGGACCATATAAAGGCTGAATCGATTTTCCTTCGGAGCTCTTGCCGGGTGGATTTCGTGACGCCCTTGAGTAATTCACGGCGTTCATCGCCGCGACCTGTTGATCGGCCCACCCTGATAGATGAGCAGCTTGCCGCCGCGGCTGAAGAAGGGCTGCAGGTTCGTTTCCGCGGAGTTGATGACTCCGTTGTCGGACGAGATCGTCAGCAATACGTAACTGAACGAAGTAATAAC